>Ga0137403_10000008_pt1 | contig 149519 bp, 79 predicted proteins | sample CZOMad2_1_16fung_FD_122057 | JGI IMG/M metagenome (GOLD analysis project Ga0137403, IMG submission 122057) | Vadose zone soil fungal communities from Angelo Coast Range Reserve, California, USA - CZOMad2_1_16fungal (Hybrid Assembly) | ecosystem: Environmental > Terrestrial > Soil > Vadose zone... | reverse complement strand
GTGACCAGGGGACTAAACCGCCGCTGGTACTCGGGCGAAGTAATAAACGCGCAAACCATGCCGCGATAATTTCCCTGCTGGCGAGTGTCGAGCACATTCAGCCAGTAGTCGTAGCCGCCTCGATCCGGGTCACGTCTGAGATATGCAAAGTATTCCATCAGCACAAATGAACCGTTGTAGAGGGCTTGCGAAACGGCCGCGTTCTCAGCCAGAACCCGGACCACAGTGGCCCGACTTTCCACCAGCGAGCTGCCGCTGTTGTAGCTGCTGATCAGGTTATCACGCTCGCTGGACAGATCTACACCGGCAGAGTTGTTCAGTGTTTGCAGCAAGGCAGCCACGAACGATGCGGCCGAGTTGCTGTTTTGGTATCTCTGCACAAACTCCGGGCGTTGCACAAAGGCAGTGGCAAACGCCGCTTTACTGGCCTCGAGGTTCGGGCCCGCGACCACTTGTTGCCGGTCGGCGGCAAACTCGCCATAGCCCGATTGCCTTCCCAGGGCACTCTGGTAAAGGCGCACAATAAACGAACCGCTTTCCTGAAACTCACGTTCGGCAAAGAATGCCGCCGAAACATCGATGCGGCGGGCGCGGAGGCAGGCGCTGTCTCCCGCACATTGAGCGAGTTCATTGGTCCAGTATTGAAACCCACCTCCATCAGGTTCGCGACCAAGGAAGTCGAGATACTGCTGGCGCACGAAAAACCCGGAGGCATCGATCGCATTGGCGGTAACTGCCGGGGCCGCCGTGGCGGTGAAGATGGCGTCCGTCCTGTTGCCAAGCAGCGAGAACGCGCGACTCTCCGGCGCAAAGGTGTAGTTGGCCAACGCCGGGGTGACCGTGTAGAAGTTATCGGTTTCAACGTCATCGAAGTGATAATTTCCGTTGCTGTCGGTAATGGTGGTTGCAGACGCTGCGCCTGACAAGCTCAGTAACACCCCGCCAACCGGATTACCGGAGCCATCGTTAATGGTACCGCTGATCGCCCCCGGCGCGGCGGTCGGACATGCCAGGCAGACACCAGAAACCGTCAAGGTGTAATTGCAGTCCGGGGGGTTTAACGGCACCTCACTCACCACCACCACGAATGTGGCGCCGGCAGCCACGCTAAAGGTAAAGCTTGTAGGTCCGTTCCCTATGGGACTTGAACCAGCATCAGCCAGATAGTTTGTGCAGACAGCCGTGGGTACATAACTTCCTGAATATGCTGCGCTAAAGAGTTCTGTATCGCCACCAGCCGCGGGGCACGGACTGTTCAACGTCACTGTAACGGTCCTCGGGAGCGGCCCGGGACAAGTTGAGAATGTGTAAGCATCAAACCTGGGAGTTATTGCCTCAATTACGCCGGGACAACTAGCTTTGGGAAGATTTACAGTGCTGGCTCGGCCGTCACGAAACACGCGATCCGTCTGAGTTCCCGTAACCGCAGTGTACTCTGTGCTCGCAGGAGGAGCTGTAGCATCGAGTGTAGTTGTGATTGAAATAGGTGGCCTTCCGGTTTGAACTGAGAACTTGATGACCTTTGGACTATTGCCCCCCGTGAAGTTGATTGTCAGCGTAAAGTTGATCAGCAAATCGCACGCGGCGACGTTGCCCAATCGAAACTGAAAAGGGGTAACATTTGTTCCATTTCCCCCGATTAAAATATTCGGGTAAGCCGAATTGGGGGAAGTGATAATGACACTTGGAGTCGTCGAGCTTAAGCTTGCCGAAATCGCCGTCGCATTTGCGGTTCCCGTGTTATTCAGCTGGACCAGGAGTGAGCCTGTTTCACCAGGCTCAATAAAAGTATTTCCGTTGCAGCACACCTCAGTCGCCGTGATTGTGCCGGCTTCAAAATTGGCAGAAGCAACTGCGCCATTGGCTTGCATTGCTTCAAATGGCATGACGATCCCGACACCGGTATCTCTGTCCGTTCCTGCCCCCTCGATGTCGATCGCGGTGCTGGTCAGAAGTGTTCTGATTTGTGCGTTAGTGAGGTTTGGAAAGCCGGACTTGATCAGTGCTGCAATTGCGCCCGCATGCGGCGCGGCGGCTGACGTGCCTGTGAAAGTCGTCGGAAATCCGCCCACTCCTGTGACTGAAACGCGGTCGGCCGCGGTAATGTCGGGCTTCTGACGTAAGAGGCCTCCTGTTGACGAAAAATTACCCGGTGTGATGGCGCTGCTGTTGTCGTTGAAGAATATTCTTCGCGGACCGTCCGAGCTGAATGTTTCTGAAACGTTGGTACTACTGTGAGGATTTGGAAATGGACCAGGAGCACCGGCAGGAGTGGCACCAACGCTGAAGGCGTTAGCGGCGATGCTGTGTCCTTTTGTAGTTCCCTCGGTTGCGGTACCTAATCTTCCGCCTCCATTAGCGTTGATCGTCAGGTGAAAAAAGCGGTTTGCGGCCCCGGTTTTTTTGAGGACGACCACCCGGTTGTTTGTCGTGTTGCCCGTGCTCACTTGCTCAAAAGGATCTTGAGTCCCACTTTGAAGATTGGTAGATGACGCGACTACGGCTGTACTGGTGCTGTTCAAGACAAAAAGATCGTAGTCGTTTGTTGATCCGCCAAGTGGATCAGCCCAGTAAAGATTGATTGGGTTACCAGCGCCGATCAGGATCAGATCGAATTGCTGACCCCCTCCAAAATTGTGGACATTGCCACCCGGAACAATTCCGATAGTGCCGCCGTCGACGAAGTCACCTTGATAGGTGCTTGAAGTATTATCATCAAGATTGCCTTGATTCCCCGCGGATGAAAAGTAGAGCGCACCCGCAGCAGTGACATCGCGGACCGCCTGAATGACGAGGCCGCCATTTGTATTTGAAGCTACGCTGGCCGTTTGCCCATCCTGAAATGGAGTCTCAACGAAATAAAAGGCGTCGTCGATGATGATGTCACATCCAGCGGTTCGCAGGTCGCGAATGTTTTGTGCAAAGGCCGCTATTATTGGATTCGCTGTAGCAAAATAAAGCTGCGCACCCGGAGCCAGGTCATGGACGATCTCGAGCATCGCCGTACCTTCATCGCCTGTTCCGGCCTGCCCTGGCAATACTGTCACCGGACCGAGGTCACCGAGCGCCTGACTAGCGGGGAGACTAACGACACCATTGGAAAGCACTCCGATGCGCACACCTGCGCCATTGGCTCCGAAAGTACTCCGGGCTGTGTTTGCTTTGTGGGTAGTGTCACCCTCGGATTGCACGCTGCCGGCATCCGAAGCTAATGGGCGCTTGTCCTGGGAAAGTTTGGCAAGCGCGCTCAGCAATCGATTGCGAACGGTGCTTGCTCGCTGCGGAAAATCGGGTGCAAGAATTCTCATCCGATCCGAATTCCTCGAGGCGGGTTCCGTCGTGCTCCAGACGTTTCCTTCCTGTTTCTGCGTGATGAATCGAACCTGAGGGAATTCGGCAACCGCTTCAACCTGGTTCCAGGGAACCGCCGCTCGGATGCTGTTGTACTGAGCGTAGACGAGTCTGACTTCCGCGCCTGCGTTTCCCAAATCTCCCAGCAGAGACCCGTCAACGTCGGCGGTAATATCGACAACAACTCTCCCCTGGTCATCAATGTCTATACCAGTTTGGAGGTTGGGAACACGGGCCAACTGGTTGTCGCCTCGGCGCATTTTTATGGCGTAAAGCAATTGCGAATCGATCTTTCGTTGGGCGGCGGTCCTTGATTCCTTTTCAGCGAGCAGGAGCTGAATTTGTTCGATTGCGGGATCGGCTATCCGCAGGTCCGCCGATTGCGCGGAACTCAACTGCCCTTCATAGCCGGTCAACAAGAAAGCGCCACAAATGGTGCTTCCCAGAATGAGTACAGCCAAATAGCGTCGGGTTAGATGAATCTTTGATCTTGAATGGTTCTTCTTTAGTTTACTCATTGGAGTTTGCAGAAGCTGTTCCGAATGCCACAAAAATGGTCAGGTGGTGGCATGGAGCGGAAAAAACGGGGGGCTATTTGAAGTGTCGTTCCTTACCCTAAAGATACTACTCCGCTAACCTACCATATCCTGGTTTCGAATTCCTAAGTTTTATAAAAGCTAAATGGGGCGATTCCTTCGGAAGCGCCCCATTTAACTAGCGAATTGGTCTTAGCGACACTCGGCGTTGCTGCGGGTGACCAGGGGACTAAACCGCCGCTGGTACTCGGGCGAAGTAATAAACGCGCAAACCATGCCGCGATAATTTCCCTGCTGGCGAGTGTCGAGCACATTCAGCCAGTAGTCGTAGCCGCCTCGATCCGGGTCACGTCTGAGATATGCAAAGTATTCCATCAGCACAAATGAACCGTTGTAGAGGGCTTGCGAAACGGCCGCGTTCTCAGCCAGAACCCGGACCACAGTGGCCCGACTTTCCACCAGCGAGCTGCCGCTGTTGTAGCTGCTGATCAGGTTATCACGCTCGCTGGACAGATCTACACCGGCAGAGTTGTTCAGTGTTTGCAGCAAGGCAGCCACGAACGATGCGGCCGAGTTGCTGTTTTGGTATCTCTGCACAAACTCCGGGCGTTGCACAAAGGCAGTGGCAAACGCCGCTTTACTGGCCTCGAGGTTCGGGCCCGCGACCACTTGTTGCCGGTCGGCGGCAAACTCGCCATAGCCCGATTGCCTTCCCAGGGCACTCTGGTAAAGGCGCACAATAAACGAACCGCTTTCCTGAAACTCACGTTCGGCAAAGAATGCCGCCGAAACATCGATGCGGCGGGCGCGGAGGCAGGCGCTGTCTCCCGCACATTGAGCGAGTTCATTGGTCCAGTATTGAAACCCACCTCCATCAGGTTCGCGACCAAGGAAGTCGAGATACTGCTGGCGCACGAAAAACCCGGAGGCATCGATCGCATTGGCGGTAATTACCGGGGCCGCCGTGGCGGTGAAGATGGCGTCCGTCCTGTTGCCGAGCAGCGAGAACGCGCGACTCTCCGGCGCAAAGGTGTAGTTGGCCAACGCCGGGGTGACCGTGTAGAAGTTGTCGGTTTCAACGTTATCGAAATGATAGTTGCCGTTGCTGTCGGTAATGGTGGTTGCAGACGCTGCGCCTGACAAGCTCATCACCACTCCGCCCACCGGATTGCCCGCATCATCGGTGATGTTGCCGCTAATCCCCGCGGGCGCGGCGCTTGGGCCTACGCAAACGGGCGTCATGGTAGAGAGTGTCAGACTCCAGCCGTCCACAATTGTGCCAATGTCCGCTGCTGCATCGTCCGATATGTAAAGGCTCCAGGTACCATTCGGATTGCCGCCGGCTGCGCCTGTGAAAGCCGACGTCAGCGTATCCGCGCCACCGGGCGCCGGGGTCAGGTAAGGTCCTGCCGGGGCCGGGGCCGGGAAGGGATCCTGGACCGTGAGGTAGTTCGCCGGCTGATAGCTTCCCGAATCGGTTCGGTTGTCTGTAGTAACGCCCGGGAAAGTATCAGGTAACGGCGTTGCAGCACTATCGTCAAGGGTGAACACCGTGTTGACCTGATTAGGAGATCCACCCGCGTCAGACATGATGATCATCTTGCGACCTGTGGGCGAAACGAGCAAGACATCGACATCATCCGGGAAGGTATGGTTGAAGTGATTGAGCGTCACAGTCACTTTGTTTATGGTCGTGGGTGCGCCGCTGACAATAATTGTCGAGGGATAAGGTGCTGATGCCGAACCGGCTGGGTCGCCGGTACCAGTCGCGGGAATCGTGATTGTGTTGGCATTAGAAAAAGTCTGATTGTTCGTAACCGTGATGCCAAGCTGGAAGTTGTATGTCAAATTGCCAAGATCAAGCGCACCATCCTGAAGATGGATCGTAGCAGTAATAGTGCCACCGCATGGACCGTGTGCCGTGAATGTGAAGGGACGGGTGACAGATGGTCCGGCTGCAATCACCACACCATAATTCTGCGAATCCGGCGCCAGCGGGGTGACCCCACCTGAATTCTGCATTGTGGCGACCAGATTCGTAGTGTTGCCGGTGCCGGTGTTGATTAAGGGGAAGTTGGCTGTGACAGCTTCACCAGGATCCGGAACGCCGTTGGGTGGATTGTGGCTTTCGAACGTAATCGTGGGTGTGCCGCCTGAAGCAATTGTCGGCGTGCCGGCGACGCCACAGCAGACAAATGGCTGACGAGTGATCTCCAATTGTACGCAGAAAATGGTACCCGAATCCTGCGCGGCAGTATCCGCAGCGTGGAGTGTCCACGTGCCGTTCACCAAAGTGCCGTTCAGTACTGACAACGGCGACTCAGGTCGGAAACTACCTGCAAACGGCGCCGTGCCGGCCGATATTGCAGTGGCTGCGCCGTCGTCAAGAACCGTAGGAGTTCCTGAGCAGTCCGTTGCGCCCGATCCAAAATTCTGGCCACTGCTTCCCCGGTTGGTAACCAGCGGAATTGTGATGCCGGTAGGACTAATGAGGGTCAGCGTTACGTCACCATCGAAAGTATGGTTCAAACGGACTTTTACGTTCACGTCGGTTATCACACCGGTACCGGCCACCATAATCGGAACATCGGCGGTGCCCTCGTCGGGTAGCGGCATGCTGATATTTCCGCTGCTAATGGTGATTGTAGAAGGAGCCCCGAGCGCTCCAGTATTGAAAGTGAACGACACTGTACCCAGATCGTTCGCGCCATCCTGTAGGTGAAATGTAGCCGTTATGGTTTGACCACAAGTTGTACTGGCAGTAAACGTGAAAGGTCTGGTAACGGCTGGTCCGCCTGAAACGACCACTCCATAGTTTTGTGGACCACTTGGCGACGTCACACCGCCAGTCGCTTGCAAGGTGGCAACCAGATTCGTTGTGTTAGCGGTCCCAATATTCGATAAGTCAAAGTTGACGGTGACAGTCTCGCCTGGGTCAATGGCGTTGTTGGCGGGGTTACAACTCTCCGCGGTCACCGCGGTTGCGCCGGCATTGAGCACCGGGATTGAAACCGCAACGGCGTTGTAAATGGCGAGCGCGAAGTCCTGGTCGAGTGGGTCGTTGTCGTGAGGGACGCCATCGCCGGCAATATTTGTCGCCATCACTCTGACGTTAAATGAGCCGGTAATTCCAGCCGGAATGACCACGCTCTCAACATTGTTGCGCGTGTCGGCGATTCCGCCGGTGGCTGAATTTGGGCCACTGAACACGTTGCCCTTGTATGTGTTGCCGCCGACGGTCACCAGGAGGTCGAGATTGTTGACAAATGCATTGCCGGAAGTTGGACCCGGAGGGTCGGTCCAGGCAAGCGTGACACGAAAGGGTTTGCTGTTATCGCTGATCGTTCCAGTGACGATCCGTTGCTGACCGGATGCCGTGAATTTGTCTGCCGGGACCTCGTCGCGGAAGATGTGTGCCGTAGAGAAGTTGTCAAAGTAATTGTTAAGACTGACTTCACCCATCCCCTGATTATTCGAAGGTAAAGTGTCGTTGGCCCCCACTCCGTTCATGTAGCGAGCCGCGTTCATGATCAGGGCTTTCGTCATCGCCGGCGTTGGTGGAGTAAGAGCCCGATTAATGAAGTCTTGTCGTATTAAAGCCGCCACGCCGGCAGCGGCCGGTGTCGAGTGACTGGTTCCTGACGAGGCCGTGTAGTACTGCTGTCCGACCGGGAAGAAGTTACTGCCGACTCCGCCACACACTCCACCGCCATTGAAACAGGCAAGTTGAGCGCCTGTGCCACTCCCAGGAGGCAGGACCACCGAAGCCTGGGCCACACCACCGGAAACGTGCGTACCTGGTCCCATGATGTCCGGCTTCTTTCGCCCATCTGACGTTGGACCGCGGCTCGAGAAAAATATGATGTCGTTCGCACTGTCAGCGCCTGTGTCGTTGATCCCGCAGCCATCGGCGCCGCCGAAGTCGTTCACATTCTCAGCCGCGCCGACGGTGATGACGTTCTTGCCGGTGGATGGTGATCCAACGGTATTGCTCCCCGGGCCTGCATTGCCGGCGGCAAACACGATCACGTATTCCTGGTTTCCGGGAGTTGCGATGCAGTTAGGCAATGAGCAGCCTGTATCGGGTTGGGCATCGCGGACGAGCGCGTCGTACTGTTGCGCATCCGTCGTGTAGGTGTTCGCTGCAGATCCCCAACTATTGCTGCTGATGCGCGAGCCATCTCGATATGCCTGCGATTCGAGATTCTGATAAGTGGGACTGGTGAATGTGTTCGGGTCGAAGATGACAGATGATCCGATTTTGACAAATGGCGCGATGCCCAGGCCCCAGCGGAAACCGCTCGCATCGGAATGTGGTGTTACGCCGATTAAACTATTCGGCACAAACCCACCGATGATGTGCGAGTTGATATTTCCGTGGCCGTCGCAGCCTTGCAATGTACTCCCAGGATTTGGCGTGCCTTGAAGGCGGTTGTAGATAATACGGGACGCCAATGTAGGGTCACCGGTTCGGTAGAGACCGAAGTGATTAGGGGTTGCCGTCCCGTTATCGATACCGCTGTCCGACAGGTTGACCGCAAAACCTGACGCGTCGAATTGCGCCTGTGTAAATCCTTTGCCGGCCAGATATGTCAGGTAGTTCATGGGCGTCGGCACGTTGCCGCCCGTCAAATTGCCAGACATGATGATGTCCTGCCGCTCGTCGAGCTTTACCGGTGTGATCCACTGTTGGATACAGACGACGTCACCTCGAGCTGCTATCAGGGTTGTGACTACGTCCCGTGGCAGCGCTACTTTGACGTTGACATATCCCAGCATGCGCTCCTGGCTGATGATCGGCTCGAGTTTGAATTGTTCAATCAACGAGAGGGTAACGGCATTCTCCGGGGCATCTTCGACCAATTGGATCGTGAATTGTTCGTTTCCTCTTGCTGAGAGATTACGTCGCGGCGCTTTGCCGTTCGCAGCCGAAACAGCCGGGTCTACGCGAAATTGGGCTGTATAATCTCCGCTCCACTGCGCCACAGATTTATCGTTCGCAAGCTGCTGAACGGCCTGTAGATTTTCCGCAGTCCCATAAACGAGATAGGCATTGTTGGGTATGTAGGTGACGACGCGTACTCTCGTTGCAACGAGCGATTGGTACCATTCGGGTTGTATGGGGCCGGCAAACTGAATCAAGCTCATCTGCTTGCCGCTAAAACCATTTGCTCTTACGCGGCGGGTTTGCGCTTTACGGGAGGTCGTATCAATCGTTCCCGAGTTGAGCAGGATGAGATTGTTCTCGTCGGCACTCTCCGCGGTATCGCCGGCGGCCAATTGATTCATTGCATTGGTAGAGACTTCCAGCAGAGCATAGCTGCCATAGTCGCTGATGAATCTGCCGCCTTGAGACTGGAGCGTATGCGCGAGTTTTGGATCGCTGACTCGAACTTTGTGGCGGTCTCCTGGACTGCGGTAAGCAACGCTTGCCATGACAGCCGGCGCGTCTGGCCCGCCTTTACGATTGGATGAGCTTGCCTTCTGCGTGAAGTCAGAAACCGCTACCAGTAGAACGACCACAAACCCGAAGCCCAATGCCCAACGAGCCGGTCTATTCATTGCGTTAATCTCCTAATTGACGGAATCTGAAAAACGGAGTAGACAGTTAGACGATCTCCTGTCGACCTGAGCCGGTTGTGCTCATCGACCCACCCAAGATTTCCATCCCCGGATCGTTGTGGTTCGGGCTAGATAGCTACGTCCCTGGTTCGAAGGTGGGTGACCGGAGCATTACCGCCCCTGGTGCAGCTGGTGACGGTTTGGTCGCCCATGGCCGAATCGAGCTGTGCTGTGGTTCGGATATAAATCTCTTTGGCAAGCTTGATTTGGATGCTTCAAATGCAGCAGTACGAACTGGCAAAGCTCGTCTGGTTGGACTGTGATGACAATATTCTGGATTCCTCGCGCCTGTCAATAGATAGGAGTTGCGATGAATTGGAAGATCGTATCGACGTATCCATCAACTTCTGAAGTTGTGAAAAAATTGATCTTGCTTGGGGATTACCACTCGACTTACTGAAAATCGCAGGTTGGGAAGGGCGGTTTACCCCCGCTTGCTTTAGTACACTCAACTGTAACGTATCAAGCGGGGGTAAACCGCCCTTCCCAACCTGCGATTTTCAGTATCTTGAGTAGTATTGAATACAAGCTGAGTTTCTCCTTCCGCAGTCGGCGTTAGTGCGAGTGACTAGCGGACCGAAGCGTCGTTGATACTCAACCGAAGTCAGGAATGCGCAGACCATGCCGCGATAGTTTCCCGGTTGGCGGTTGTTCAGCACATCCAACCAGAAATCATAGCCGCCTTGATCAGGATCTCGCCGCAGATAAGCGAAGTACTCCATCAGCACGAATGATCCGTTGTAGAGTGCCTGCGAGACGACCCCATTATCCGCCAGCTCACGCACAACCAGAGCGCGGCTTTCGTTGAGTGAGGTACCGCTGTTGTACTCATTGATCAGGTTAGTGCGCTCGCTCGCAAGATCGACGCCCGTGGCCCCTCTCATCGTCTGCAGTAAAGCATCGACAAAGGACGCGGCTGAGTTGTTGTTTTGATACTTCCGCAGGAATTCAGCGCGCTGCACAAAGGCCAGCGCAAAAGCTGCCTTACTCTGATCAAGATTGGGCCCGGCGACTACTTGTTGCCGGTCGAGGGAAAACTCGCCGTAACCTAACTGTCTGCCAAGAGCACTCTTGTAGAGCCGGAAGATAAACGATCCCGTCTCTTGAAACTCGCGTTCCGCAAAGAAAGCGGCTGAGACATCGATGCGCCGGAGGTTGAGACAAGCGGCCACGCCATTGCAGCCTGCCAGATCTCCGGTCCAGTAGGCGAAACCACCGCGGTCCGGCTCGCGCCCCAGGAAGTCGAGATACTGCTGACGCACGAAGTACTCGGTCGAGTCAATGGCGTTTGCCGTCACGATCGAGTCCGCTGTGCCGGTAAATACCGCATCCGATTTATTGCCCAGCAGCGAGAATGAACGATTAGCGGGACTAAAGTGGTAATTCGCGAATGACGGAGTGACCGTGTAGAAACTATTCGTTGCCACCTCATCGAATTGATATCTTCCATTGCTATCAGTGATGGTTCTCGCAGACGCCGCGCCATCCAACCGCATCAGCACACCAGCCAGAGAATTCCCGCTTGCATCCGTGATTCGGCCACTGATCATGGCAGACGCAGCAGTTGGTGGATTGTTGAAACAGAGCGTTACATCGTTCAAGGTCGGCGTGACCGCGCTATCAGTAGTATTCAAATAGGCTTTGTACTGCAGGTAACGATTGCCATTGAATTGAAGCACTGAGCCCGGTGACGTATAGAATGTTGCCGCGGTGCCGTCAGGTCCTACGAAATTGAAAGGGCCTGCCGCATTGTTGCTCGCAGCGACCTGGAACCGCAGCGTGGTGTTTGCAGGAACCGTGGCATTCCACGAAATCGTAGACCAGAAGATAAAGTTTCCCGGAGGTGGATTAGCATCCTTGAGCGAGGAAACTTGAACACCTGAAGCGGTAAAGCCTGTTTGCATGTAAGTCCGGAAGCCCGCATCAGACGTAACTCCGCCGGTACTTGGAATTGACCAGACCGTGCCGCTGCTCGTTCCGGCAACCCTGGTACCTCCTGCGTAGACGTCAGCACCCATTGCCATTGTGCCGCTGCGGGTTAGCGCATAGGTTCCTGCGGATGGATTCGCCGTCGGACGAATCACGAGTGCGTACATCGTTCCCGCCGTTAGTGTCGGAGGAGTGGCGAAGGTGCCTGTGTAATAAGCTGAGGCGCCGCTTGAAAAGCCGGGCAGGGTCGCGCTCGCGAGGTCGGCGCCAGTGGGAACGCCGCCACTTGTCGCACGAACTGAGAGTGTGAGATTCGGAGTGGTGCCGCCGCACATACTGCAAAATAGGTTGATGTCGGCCTTTGCGAGTTGACCGGTGACCGCCGGAGTGAATGTCTGGCCACCCCAGGTCGTAGTGGTAATACCGACGCCAAAACCGCCGAGCGTCGTGTTTTGTTGGTCGAGGTTCGGTGCATTCAGAAGGACTACATTGCCAGGGCTGGCAGTAAGATCCACTGAAGTTGGAACGCCCGTTTGGAAGTCCGACTGGCTGGTATCAACCAAACAACCCGAAGTCGGTGCAGTTGTTAGTGAGAAATCTTTTGTGGTGGTCGTGCTGTCGGTCACCACGATATTCGTGACACTGCCTGAATTAAATCCCGGACTGCTGGCAGTCTCGCTGGGATATGTCCCAGATGGAATGCCGGCAAACGAGTAGAAGCCGCTTCCATCCGTAGTTGTAATCCTGCTCCCCAGGGCTACAGTTGCTCCGCTAATTGGCGCACCCCCAGCCGCCGCGGTCACCGTGCCGGAAATCGTGCCGCTCGCAACGGTTGTGCATTGCGGGGCAGGAAAACGAAATGAACCAACTCGCGTTTGCCAATCATTTCCGGTGACAGCGTAATACTCGTTGGTGAACCAGAAGGTACAACCGTCTGGGTCAAGTGTCATTGTGCTGTAATCACCCCACCGAGTACTGACGTTTTGAGAGCCAGTTCCCGCGATTAGCGAGGTTTCAGTTTGTAGTGTGTTTATGGCATCCGTAGCGAGGCGCCCTGCATAACGAATAGCCGGAAAGAGCGTGGAGTTAGAGACGCTGTAGCCAATTGCCATGTTTCCGGCGCGATCAACGGCCACGCTTGGCATGTACCTGTTATCGGTGTCGGGATTATGAGTTGCGGCTTGAGTTGCGTTCGCCGCAACTGTGCCTCCAGTTACATCAACCTGATAGTAGCGGACCGCGGCCTGCGTTGGTGAGCTGCCTCGCACGGTATGACTGTCCCACAGCGACTCCAATCCACCAAGATTCGAGTACTGGTTCTGCATCATAAACCTGATAGCTAACGTATCGTTGTTATTGCCGCCTTGTGCGGGTACCGTTCCGGGTGGGCTCAGCCAGCTGGTGGCAGTAAACGAATAGAATGGACCAGTAAACGTAGAAGTAGAGATCCTGGTCCAATCCACATGAAATTTCCAAACGCTCATTGCGTTGGTGAAAGCAAACATAGAAGCGAAGTAATTGGGGGTGCCGGTCAGAGGCGTTCCTGTTTGGAGTCTGGCGTTGCCAGGAAGAAGCGTGAAAACACTCCCGCCATCGGCCGAAGATGGGGCATTGAACGAAACTACCTGAACACTCGGATCGCCCGCATACATTTGGGCCTTGTTGAGAGCCCAGACGCGAACATTCGAAAATGATGAGCTGGCAGGGAAACCGAACATATTGGCTGACATGTAAAGCCCGTCGGGCCAGATGCCGAATTTCGGGTAATCGTTCAGCAAGTCGGTGTTTACGAGCGAGTAGAAGTTCCATCCTCCGGCGACCGGGTCTCCTGTTTTAGAAGCGGCGAAGCACTGGAAGGCATTCGACGTGACGTTTCCGGAACCGTCGAGTGTGAATGCAAAGTCGGTGATAATCCAACGATCCTCAAAGCTGTCGTAAAGAACAACCGGATCGCCGAAGTTGTTTGTGTCGCACAGATTTCCGAATGAGCCCTGGCTCATGAAATTATTGAATGTTAACGCTGTGATCAGTCCACCGGTCTTGCTGAAAATACCGATAGATGTATTGACACTTTGAATGAAGTGATTTGGACCTACATCGCCATTCGTATCCGGTGGTCGACCTGCTCCCCAGTTTAGGAAGTCCAAACCATTGAAATTCTGAATGGTTGAAGGTGCGGGAGGGAATAGTCCGATGACCGGGGCGCTTTGGTCTATCGTGGGAGGCACTGCCCCGGGAAGAATACCCCCTAAACCTGGGGTGGGGCCTTCCCGCTCAGGCCGCTCCTGTCTTACGGGAGCGATTCTGGGGAGTTGGCGGAGATCGCCGTTGAATTCATGCGCTTTCACCAGGCGTAATTCGGTAGGCTGAAGTTCAAGAAACAAACCGTCATCATTCTTTTGGGCCGCTGTCGCGCGGCGCGTCGTGTTATTTTTCGTTCCCGGAGTTTTACGCGAGAACCGTTCGCTGTCATTGCGTTTAAGCCTTGGCTCAGTTCTGAGCGTCATCTCGGGTTTGTTTTTTTTGGGTTTCTTTAGGGTGCCGGCCAGAACCAAAGTCGTCGTAACCACGGCTGCAGCGACAAACGCTAAGACAAAAAACAGCACCAAACGAGTCCATCTCTTTGCAAATAACAGTCTTGCGGAAGTAGTAGCTGAGGAGGGTTTGGTATGGGCCGATTCATTCATGAAACAGATCCCTTTCGGTGGTAGCAAGTCGGTCATTTGCAGTGAGTGATGGCCTAAATTTGAATAACAATGAGAAGGTTTGTTAGGGAAAACTTCTGTGGGGAAATCGAATGGTGATTGACAGGGGTTTGTAATACGCAGCGCAGCAGAGCCGCAACCAAAAGCCTAAGACATGATCCACGAAATAACACGAAATAAATCGAGGAGCTTTCGTGTCAGTTGTTTTTCCGTTCGTGTAATTTCGTGGATCGATTTGTTTACTCGCCATAAAAACCTTCTCAAGAAAACAAGAAGTTGCGCGTTTGTATTACAGATCGAACGAACTAAAAAAATGCGACTGACTCTGGCAGAAAAGTGTTTGGCGACGGTGGCAAAAACCTGCTGGCTGGGCGGAAATGTATTCTCAACCCAGATCCATGTCAAGAAATTTGTCATTACGCTGATAGCACAGATTTCTCTTTGTGCGTTCCTAACACTCAAACTTACTTATCAGACGCATGCCGTGTAGCACTAAGGAAATGAGCAAGCACATTGCAGCTTGAGCATGGCGTATCAGCGGGGGTAAACCGCCCTTCCCAACTGCGAATTTCCGTGTCTTGAGTGATGATTCAGGATCGATTCTAGTTTATTACACAGCTTCTGCCGTCGTCGTTGGATTTGGACTTATGGTGCAAAGTCCCGCGCCATGTGAATTGAATAAGCGGATTGGTGTACTATGGAGCGCGAAAACATGAACGTCATTCCGCCACTTTTGCTGATGATACTATTCTGTTCTGTTCCTACTGACGGTGTAACGGATCGTTTTAGCGGTTGTCTGCCGCATGGTGTCGGACTTGAAGAAGTAGTTTCTTCCTCGGCAGCCAAATCAGTTGTGGGAGCAGAAAAGAAAGTGACGATTCGCGAGGCACTTCGCCAATTGAATGCGCGCTGCAAGAGGGGCAAGCTGGTTGATGGGAAGGGAAGGGAGATCTATTTCTTTCGGCTCATCGGCTGCTGGGGAAACCCGCCTGAGGATTATGAGGAGCAGCTTGCCAAACAGCAGCAGGCACTTGAGAGGCTGAGGAAGAAGTACACCGTCGTAGAAATCTCCTGCAATCAAACGGGCGACTTGCGACTGATCAACTAAGACTCACTCGCCCGGCTTGTCGGCAATTGTGGCTGGACCACCCCCGTGGTCTCCCGCCCGCAAGACTGAACTCTCATCCAGGAAAAACGAGAGCTTGCCCGTCTTTCCGTATTCGCTCGGAACCGCCACCACTTCGAACTTCGCACCTGAAACAGTTAACTCAATTTTGTATCCGTAGTTCTGGATGAGCTCTTTCGAAACCAGTCCTGTTTTGATCAGTTCATCCATGCTGCCATAACGTCCGGCGCCTTCGGTTGCCTGATAAGTTGCTTCGGCACTGGCGATCGCTCGCAGAGCATTGCGGGCCGACAATTCGTTTCGCGCGAGTGGCGTTTCATTTGATTCGCTCGAGACGCCGGCAACCAGCAACATCACCAGGTTCTTCGGAACGTGGAGTTCATGCAGTGGTCCCAGTCCCTCATTAGAAACTGCGTAAGTCACCGGCTGGGCTACAGGGCTTAAGAGCATGAGAAAATCTCGCAACCGATCGGTGAGCTGCGAGGTCGCGGCAACGGAATTGTAGCTCTCCATCAATGCCGGCGAGACGTAGACTTGACCAAGGACTTGTCTTGGCTGCCAGCGCGTGTAGTTTCGGAAGTGCGTGCTCGAGGACAGCGTGTCATGGCTCAGGTATGAATCGACCACGTGACGTGTCGCCTTTACATCCGGCGACAGCACCAAAAAGTTTCCGATGAAGGCATAGGCAAAAACATTTGCGTAGGACACTAATTCGGTATCATCCCGCTTCTCGGTCTGGGCCAGCAGGCTGGCGCCCTTAATCCCCAGCGAGTCAATCACCCGCGGCAGCAGCGTACGGACTGCCTGGCGATCTTTAACGGCGATAGCAAAGATCGGACTCGGACCTTCGGGTGTTGTTTGTTTCTGCACCCCATCATTGTCGCCAGCTGGCGCGGGCGATGGTTGCGGCTCGGCGGGCCCGGCCTCAAATGCTTTTACCTGTATTGTAAAGGCGACCTCGTTGCCAAGCAGTGGCAGCAGGTCGTCCTTGATCTTGATCCCGAATTTCTTTTCATAGGGTTCAAACGGTGATGCTGGTTCCCCACTCTTGACCGTCTGTACCTTGTAGCGCTGCATTTGCTCAAACTGATCGTGCGCTGCCTTGACTATTCCCTCATAGATTTGTGGAAAGTCGAACGATGCTGAGACAAACAACTCTGTATCGGCGGGAAGAATCGATGGCGACTCCGGGACCAGCGCCGGACCAGGGACAAACTGCGGAAAGAACGGAATTGGACTGGCCTTTGCGTCAGACGCATTGATCAGGAGCACGCGCAGCACATACGAGTCGCCTTCAAAAACCACGGCCGCACCAACTGCATCGGGCCACCGGGGCTGGCCGCCGAAGAACGCGCTTGAAATCGCGGACATCGCCGTGTTCATCGGATCGGGCTCCCCTGGCTTTGTTTGCTCAGTAGAAGCTTGCGCTCCTGGACCGGCGGACAACGTGGCTTGCATCTGGACTTCCGGCCCGATCGCAGCCTGAGAGTTTGCCGGTGAAGCGTCCGGCTGGGGCTCTTCCGGTACCGGCTCTGCCTCTGGGGGGTTGTTGGAATCAGTTCCCGATTTCACTTGGTTCGAGAACTCGTCACCTATCTGGACTTGTTGTTCCGAAGCCTTTCGTTGCCGTTCTCTCTCCTCTCTATCCATCCCCGCGATGTCGACGTAAACAAAAATTGATTCGGAATTGAAGCGATCATGGACCATGCGGAAGTTCTGATCTTCAGCCAGCAAGCGACTGCCGGCCGGTTTCAGATCCTTTAGAGAAAACGGCACGTCAGAGATAAAGACGAGAGATCCGACTTGCTTCAGGATGTAAGGCGGGGCTGCCGGTTTCTCGTCTTGCTTTGTCTCCGCTGTCTCTGTCCGGTCCCGGCTTGGTCCAGGGGAGGGTCCAGGAGTGGGTGTCGGTAACAATTTAGGCAGGAAATCTTTAAGCTGAGGCTCAAACTTTTGTGCTTCTTCCGCGGACGGAAATTCTATAGCTACCAAGAACTGTGGCAGTTTCGGTCGGGACGGCCAAACGGCGAACAAGAGACGAGAAGTCGTAAGCGTGTCGGCTCTGGTGCTCAACCATTTAACAAGAGACCTAAATTCCTTTGGCGGCGCAGCCAGTTTGGTTACTGGATCCAGGAGATCCTTGACACCTTCGGAACGAATCAGCTGACCCACCGCACGGACTTCGCCATAGACTTTGTAGCTGTTGGCGGCCAGAAGAGTATCGAACGATACGGGTTGCTGCGGCGGAGGTTCGGGAGTGGGTCGCCTGGGCGCCGGTCGCCGCTGAGCCACGATCGGTGACAACGCGACTGAAATAATCAGCTGTAGCCAAACGCACTTCCGTAGCAAAGGCCAAAACCTGTTGTCGGAACTAGAAAGTCGCATGTTTACTTGGGAATCCCCGATCACCGCAAGCTGATGTCTGGCGGCGCGAACCAGTTATGAGTCGCCTTTAATATAAGCCTGCTCTTACCATCCCACGCAAGCTAACAGGCTTGCGTTACAGCCATTATCCACTAAATCACGCGAAACTTCGGCGGTCAATTTTCGCTGGTCATCACCCGCCGCCAAACCGCGGGCTCGCCCTCCATTGTAATCAAACGCTGTACCTCTAGATACGCGGCGGCGTAGAGACCGCGCATTTCGCTGCTGTTACTTGTTATGGCCAGCATTCGATCAATATCGGCGCCCGGCATCTTCACCTTCGGCTGAAATCTCGAAATCATTTGTCCTTCACCAGCCAGGTATAACGCCAATCCCTCCGCAAGCCAACGGGGAGTCCGCCCATTTCCCAGGTTATCAACCATTTTATGTACGAGTTCATGACGTAAAGTTGTTTCCAAAATCCCACGGCGCTTCAATAGGGCTATTGGTTGTAACTCGATGCGGTTTCCCTGACTGCCGGCAGCGGACCACCACGGTAAACCGGTGCGAACAGTAAAATCTCCGGTCGTTTCATTCAGGAAGACTTCAATAAACGGCAGTCGGAGATTCGGAGGCAGTGATGGTCTGGTGAGCAACTTTGTGCGGTTGGTTTCCAACAACTGGAGTAAATCTTCTGCATTGCTTCGCTTAACTGTGATCGGGTAGTTAACCCGAAAGTGCTCGCTGGCGATTCGTAGTCGACCCGGATGAAGAGTGCCGGCCGATCGCGATGCCGGCGGATCTGCCCACTCACCCGTGTTCGACCAAAGTAGATCCGCAGAGGGTGGAATCATCTGAGCACGAGTAACGTCTGACCCGGGAAAGTACTTCGCGAGAATCTGCCGGTAACTAAAGCCTCGCTCACCCATCACGTGCGCGCCTTCCTGGCAGAGCCCGAGTCCATGACCGAAACCACTGCCTCGGAATACGAAATTCGATCCGGCACGCGAGATTTGAAACCTCGAACTCTTCAACAGATTCCATCCCAGCGCTCGACCCACGACGATCTTGAAGTCCCAGCCGCGAACTGTTTGCTGCCGTTTGCCGATAACTGTCACCAATTCGGCGCGGCCGGTCTGATCGCGTCGCGAGACAACCACGTCTTTCAATTCATTACCAACATCTGTTCGCGGATCGCTGCGAACGGCCCGCAACAGATCTTTGGCGGAAATAACGTCGGTCCAATGCGAGTGGGGCATGGACTGACAGTATTCATCCGTCACCCCAGTGAGCTCTGCCTGGGGACGGGCGCCCCAGAGCGTCGCAATGTTCGCAGTTTCACCTCCGCATGAAGCGCTGAAATACGAGTCGACTAGTCTGCCATCTTTGTCTCGCAGCACTATCCCTTCAGTTTCCTTCACGGCAAAGCGCACTGCATCAGTCACTCGTTCAATGGCTGAAAATCGTTGACAATGTGTCGTGTTGCAAAAGTCGTAACCATCCGCTTTGTGCCGGCCCAGGTTTGCCAAAACGTAAGTGCGGCTGGCGACTGCCAGAGCCTTGAGTGCCTCGCCCGATGTCTCGATGCTGCCCTCAGTTGCCACGACTCCAAGAACATATTCTTCGAGCGGAATCGTGACCGTGGTGTTTTCATGGGCCAAGTGAACCCGGATAACCTGCGCTCGGGTGGAGACAGTCGACGCCAGTGACGCAGAGCCAGCCGCATCGATCGAGAGTTTGCCACTTGAGCGCGCTCCATCAGGAATGTCGATGAGATGAACATATTCCTCGAAGATCGAACGGGACACTGCGGCGGCGTCTGTTCCATGACCTCTTCTAAGAAAAACCAGCACACCCAGTTTTGGTTCAATAAACCCGTGGTCCGCAGCACTTGCTGCAAATCCAACGAACCATCCCTGCGTGCGGAATCCCTTCACGGGTGTTGAGGTTCCCGTTTTACCGATGAGATTGAGTGGCAAGGAATCCAGACCGGTTTGCTTGGCTGTGCCGAACCGAATGGCTCCGCGCAGACCATCCAGAATCACCTGACGTTCCGTGTTTGTGATCTGAATGCCGGCTCGAGTTTTCGTTAAGAACTGATCGCTGGAAGTGACTTCTGGCGTTAACAGGTGGCCGCCATTAACCAGGGCCGCGTAGGCCATCAACAACTGAATTGGTGTTACTTGCAGGTAGGCTCCGTCTCCGAGTGCATTCTGGGGCTTCCATGTGCCGTGACCCAGCAGTCCGCCTGATTCCTCCGCAGTATTGACCCCGGTCTTCACACCAAAACCGAATTCAGCAAGCGTAGTTCTGTATTGGGTTCCACTGAGTCGCTCGCCCAACTTGCCGAAATAGTAATTACAGGAATACGCAATGGCTTCGGCTGGATTTAGCGGTGCGAGGTGCTGGGGATGCGAGCAGACGGTGTGAAATCTTTCGTGCGCATACTTTTCACGACAGAGCGTGCGTGAATCGGGAGTGATGAGCCCCGAACGAAAGGCTGCAAGAGCGGCAAACGGCTTAATTGTCGAGCCAGGGGCAAAGGCGCGTTCAAAAGCGACCTGCGAGTTAACGGCTGCTCTGACTCGGCCAGTCTGCGGATCGATAATGACTATAGTCCCCTCGCGTTGTTGTAATGCTTCGATTGCGGCTTGCCTGAGTTTTTCATCTCGCCAATCCTCCAGCTCCGTGACGGAAAAAACTGCTGAACCCTTTGGCACGGTGGTCGACCGCCGAAACAGCAGACCTGAAGTTGTTACAGCGGCAAGCACGCCTAACAACTGAATATGTCGCCAGCTAACACGCAGCACTGGAAATCTTCGCGGAAGCAAAACGCCTGTGGGCATCATGCAACCTTCGCCGCCATAGAGGCGGATTCTTTTGCCAGAGACTGCGCGCGCACGGTTATGACCCAACCGAAAAGCGTCAGGCAAAATATGGCGATCAGACGGGCTGCGAATAACCCTATTTCCAACCAGGCTCGTGTCGTGGCGGTAGTCTTAAACAACAGAAAATAGGGAACGACAGCGAAGATCAAAAAACCCGTTATATAAATAAGGACAGAGCGGGCGGTGAATGCTCGGGTCAGGTGGGTCAGGAAACCGCGAAAAGAGCTGATCAATCCATCACGACTAGTGCCCAGCCACAGATGAATCAAGCTTAACGGCGCAAGTACTCCAAGCAGAAGGTACCGAAGGCTCGTTATGGTAACTGCGCCCCAATGTATCGGCCTGCTAACTTTGCCCGAGCCGGCCATGATGTAAGGATCGACCGCGGTGCTTACGGCGCCGGCGAGATAGCGAGCCTGGATCTTATTCAGAAGATACACAAACAACGTGGTCAGTATGATAACGGGAAGGCTGACTACGAAGAGCTTCCAGGAGTTCAAAAGGGAAGTCATTATGAACTTTCTGCCGGACCACGTTGTTGCATAGTTTGTAGTTGCCGTCTGGAGTGTGAAGAACAGCAACGGAGTCGCAATCGTAAGCGCGACAGTGAGGACGACCTGCGCCGAAGTAGCTTCCCTCGTCGTTATAAAGGCGTAGATGGCGATTAGGAGTAACGCATAAATCGCTAAAGTAATAACGAGTGCCTTCCACTGCCTGAAGAATTCAAGCGTAGCATGCATAATCGCTGACGCTGAGTTTCGTATTAACATTACTTGTGCCTCTTTCTGATGAATCCATGGTCCCAGTTCACTGCCGCTCGCGAAAAGACATTCTGTTGCTCGCTGTGTTTGCATTTATCGCCGGTTGGTACATCAACTCGACCCGGGCGGGCGCGATAACAAACTCTCCCGGCACCTGAATGCGCATCGCATATTGCAGAGTCAGTTCCCCTGGAAAATAGTCCAGGAAGAATACTGTGCGCTGATCGCGAAACTCCCGAGAGCTGTACCAGCCGCTCCAGAGCGTGTCTGTGTAGTCCAGGTTGAGACTGCCAACGCTATCGAGTTGTTCCGCGCCGGCAGGAATAGGATCCTCGACCATAAGGTGACGCCCGTTTCTTCCGATAACTCGAATACGCGCCACTATCAGATCACCCGAATGAATCTCACCCGTTAACGGTTCAACTTTCCACTTCAGTTTGTAGCCGTCTTCAACTACGCTCAGGCGGAGGTATTCTCGCGTGATACTGAGTTGTTCAGAGCTGCGCGAGGCCACCTCTTCTTCATTGGTGTAGTAATCAAGCGAGCTCGAAAAGTAGAGGCTGCCGCGTCCCCGTTTTACTATTCTCAATGTGCCGGTCGCGGGAATTTCCAACCCCTTGCGGGTAATAACCAGCGGAGCAGATGCGGAAGTCACATGTTCTGCAATAACTACCTCGCCGTTGACAGAGACTTCGACCTGATAATCCGGGTTTAGTTCTTTGCTGGCTTTGACGTAATCAATCAAGCCGAAGATCGCAAACGCAGTGTCCTTGGTTGAACTCCAGTAATAGCTGTTTGCCCGATGCGAAACCAGCCAGCGAGCCGTTCGGAACATGAGCTGACTCTCCGGCTTAATTCGTGCCAGTGCCTTCAACGAGAGTGCAGTTGCTTCGATGTCGTTTTCCTCCGCGAAATCAAGCATCTCTTTCCGGCGCGACTCCCAATGCGCTTGCGTCGAATCAGCGATTGATGACTTTTCGATTTCGGAAACAACTGCACGAGCCCGGTCGTGGTCGTTGCGGAGGTTGAGCGTTAATGCCAGTAGTGCCTTTCCGTACGGTTGCAGGTTGGCGCGCTCCGAAACGATCTGATCGACTGCCCGCGCATCAACTGAACCGCTCTCTTCCAGGGCGTAGACCATAAAAGCACGAGTCTCGAGATCGATTGCGGTGCCCGCTTCGGTATGCCCGTTTGCCAGCATCTCCAGCAACTTTTGACGGCCACGATCGATTCGTCCCTGGTCGACTTCGTGACCGGCGTTCCTGGCCAGCGTTAGTCCGTCAACAACATAGGCAGTCATAAATGGATCGCTCTGATCGGTTTTCCACCAGCCCCAGCCGCCATCGGAATGCTGGAACGCATACAGCCGATCCCGGCCGCGCCGGACCTTTTTGTCAAGATCGTTTGCGCTACTGATCGACGCCGTTTTCACTTCTTTGAGAGCCTGAGAAACGATCACGTTCGGAAGAAAGCTCGACATCGTTTGCTCTGTACAGCCATATGGGTATGCTGTCAGGTAGTCGAGTGCGCCAAACAAGGTTGCGGCGACTGAAGGGGATGCCTCGAGTCGTAGCTTGCGAGCGCGGGGATCCGCATCTGAGGGCAGCTCGAAAGTGAATGTGTTCTCAACTGCCTCGTCCGAACTCGCCCATACCTGGTTTTTTGTCTGATGCAGACCACGAGGTACGACGTCGAGGGTTAACTCGACGGCGTCTGATTCCGTGTTCGTCAGCGCTCGCGCCAACAGTTTGACCTGGCCGGTCTGAGGAACTGAGATTTGCCAGTCGAGTCGGTGCTCTCCCTCTTTTTCGATGGTCAGCGTCTGCCTGGCTGGGCTCAGCAGTTGAGCGCCACTTACTTCGAGGGAGATTTGTGTTGCTTTCGCTGCATTCAGGTAGTTGTGAACAATTCCCGAAAGCGTCGCAGTGTCTCCCTGAGTCAGAAACCGCGGCGTTTCGAGTCGCATGATTACGTCTTTTCGGGCCACGACTTTGTACTTTGAGACTCCCACCTTTGTATCGGCCGTTACGCCACGCGCGGTAGCCCGCCACGTTGTCAGGTTATCGGGCAGACGAAACTTGACGGTTGCGCGCCCATCGGCTCCCGTGATCGCGTTTGCCTGCCAGAAGGCTGTGTCCTTGAATTGCTTTCTGACAACGGGTTCAACGAGCTCTCCTTCGTTCTTGAAATCAGCTAATTCATAGGTCGGTTTGTTTCGCGCGAGATCTACCGGTTTGTCACCGGCATAACCCGTGAAGCTGTAGGAGATGGATAGGTGAGTCTCAACCGAGTTATAGCGTCTGCCGTAGAATTCATTGCGAATGTTGCCAATCGTTTCCGGCATCACACTGTAGATTGCTTCGTCAACGACGCCGAGACTCACCTCAGCGCCAGACACCGGAGCGCCATTGGCATCGCGGGCGAGGACGGTGTAAGAGGCGCTTTCACGCGGTTTGTACTCTTTCTTGTTCGAGATGATTTCGAGATTCAACACTTTGTCGCGTGCGGGCACGACCAAACGAAGCTCCTGCGTATACATGTCGCTGTCTTTTACATAGGTAACATTCACAAACACATCGGGTGCATAGCTGGGTGCGACCGGCAGGTCGATCATTACTGACTTGCCGGGCACACTTATCTGTTTCGCATCGAGCACCGTGGCAAGCTCAGTTGTTATCAGGAGGTTGGCTTTTTCTGTTGGCAGAATAGCCAGAATGTGGGCGGTTTCACCGGGCCGGTACGACTTCTTGTCCGGAACCAGTCTTATTGAATTGTAGTCTTCACTATAGTAGGAAGAATCGGTCCACTCCAGGTCGCGATCAGTAACCCATAAATAGCCGCCATACGAGACGTACTGTTTGTCCTTCCGGATAATGAGCGTCTTGATAGAGATATTTCCCGCTTCCGCTGTTGCATACTCAAACAGACCCTGCCCTTGCGCATCCGTCGACAACTCTCCTGACGAGACTTCTCTTTCATGCATTTCATAGTCTGAATATGTGTAGCCATCTCCTTGTTTTTCAACTTTGGTCCACGTACGAATGACGAACTTGATAGCAACCTGCGCCGAAACGGGCCGGCCTTCGTAATCCGTTGTACGTACACGAATCCGTGCCACGTCCCCCTTGTTATACACGTAACGATCAGGTGCAGCAGTCACAACCACGTCGCCTCGGGTTGCGACGAAGCTTGCCGCCCCGTCGATTGTGCGGCGGGATGAATCAGTTACTTGGGCATCAAGGCGATAACTGTAGTCATACGCGTCGTTTTCATTGGCCTCGGGGATCTGAAACTCGACCTGCAGCTGGCCATGGCTATCCAGCTTTCCTTCATTCTCTTGCACCATGTCGTTGCCATAACCGTAGTACTCCGAGTTTTCATCCTCGTCCTGTTCTTCCGCGGCACCGTCATCACCTTCGTCCTCATTTTGACTCCAGGCGTAATAACGCGAACGATAGATGTAATACTTGACCTCTGCATTGGCTACCGGTGCGCCAAAGAAATACCGCGCATCGATGGTGAATTTCGTGGTCGCTCCCGCCGGCAGGAATTTTCCGGGCGCCGAGACCTTGACCTTGTATTCGGGCTTCTTGTATTCAGCGACCTGAAAATCGCCACTCGAGCTGCCGCCATCAGCTTCGGCGACAACTCGGTAGTTGCCCAGCGGCGCTTCTTCTGACAGCTCGAGTTCTCCACTGAAGGTGCCGCGAGCAGTCAAAGGAAGGTCCTTAGCAAAGATGCTCGCGTTGCTTGGATCTTCAATCGTGACACTGACTGAGTGGCTTTGTAGTGGGCGATAGGCTCCGCGCTCGTCGATGGCTCGTAGAATTCCTTTGAAGTAGACCTTGTGGGCGGGTCTGTAGACAGGTCGATCCGTATAGATGTAACCGCGCAATTTGCTTTCGTCGTCTCCCTCGTAATTGCTGAAGTAGTACGATTCGAGATCCGAGATGGCAAAATTCTCCTGCTGTTTGGCGAGAATAATGTAGCCACTGTTGCCGGTGTCTTCCGTTGCTGGATCATCGGTTTCATCCTGGTTGGTTTGCAGGCGCATTCGCAGGATTCCCTGCTTGTCCGTGGCGCCGCTGGCGATTGTCTTCCGGCCCCTTACTATCGAGATTGTTGCATCGGGTCGTGGTTCTCCGGTCCGGCGATCTACTGTGTAGACCATTAACTCACCGCCTCGCGTTGTCTTCTCAATCATCGCGAGATCCGTCACAACTACTACGGTGTAAGCGCGCAGGTCTCCTTCGACGGCTTCTACGAGGTAGACGCCAGGGTCGCGTTTCCCCAGCGGAATCATGCGCCGGTCATACTCGTTTTCCAGCGGGGGTAATGGTTCACGCCAACTGCTCACCAGTTGATTTGGATTAAGCAAGGGCACGCGCGCATAGTCGGCCGTATTGAGCGGCGTGCGCTTTTTTGGCTCCTCAGTACGAAACTTATGATTGAAAACCTGGCGTGAATCGTGGGCAAGTTGAGCACGGACATAGTCCTTGATCCCGGTGAGAGCCCAGCGTCTGAATGCCCTGACACGCTCGAGCCATGAAGGTCTGCTTTGCCGGCTGGCAATCTCCTCTTGCTCGCGTTCACCCATTTGATGCGGGTTGCTGAGTTGGGCAAAGAAGCGAGCCGGATCCTTGACCTGGTACACACGAAAGTCGAGGTGGTCCACGTCTTTGTAATCTACCCATAGACGCGTGCCCTCATTTGTCCCGAATGTGCGGTGTGTCGACAGCGAGAAGTACGGACGACCCGGACCCGACTCAGGCGAGTTCGCTCGAGCAAGCGCGTCAGCCGGGTTCGCCTGCATCGCGCGCGACCGCAGCACTGCGACAGTGCACGCCGCAGTTATAACCACCAGGTAAACAGCCAGCGGCCCGAAACGTCGATTTAGATTGAAGCGAAACACTTCAGTTTCTCCCTTAAGAAAAACCGTTACTCAAGGATCTTGAGCCGATAAAAACCAAGAAAATTGCGATTGCTTTCAACCGGGCGCCAGCGTTTGTTCGGGTGGTGGTCCAGCACCGAAAGCCGAACCTTCTTAACTGTGCCCTCATCTGTGGGAGACGAACCGGTGTGATACACAACCCAGTCGTCGTTTCCATCGCCGGCAATTCGCGCCTGGCCCAGAAAAATCATGACGTGAAAAGGAAATTTCTGGACCCACGGTTGATAGAAGAAGAGCAGGTCCCCCGGTTGGGCTTCCTGCCGATTACGGCTGATAAAGTCACAATTGAAAGTCTTGAGAGTCCGCGCATCAGCAAACTCGGAGAATTTGCCAGAGGCCAGATCTCCGTCGCGGTAGCTTCCGAAGTTTGTACGAAAGAGCCTTTCGCCCAAAGGGTTTGGTCCGGGGCCGTGTCCGGTCACGTCCGGCGCAATCTCCTCATAACCGGGACCCATCTTTTGGTACCAAAAACGATCGTGGGGCTTCAGCGCTTCGCGCCAGGCGAAACGAGCCAAGCCCGCGCAGTCCCGCTGGTCCACATTCCAGCGGTCACTCAAACGGTAAAACTGCATTTCCGCAATTCCTGTAAACCAGCGGCGAAAATTCTGGCGATCCATAAACGTGGATAACTCAGCGCCGTCCGGCAACCCGTCCTGGTCCATGTCAGCGGCAAGCGAGGCATCGAGTTTGCGCGGGGCCGAACCGTTTTTGCTTTGTGGTGCCTTAGGCAGGTGTATTGCGGAGGACAGGTTGAGGCTGGTCTTGATGGTTCGGCCCAGCGAGAAGCAGGAAACGATGAGCACGATGAGAAACCCGGCTGACACCGTGAAACCGATCCTGTGTCTTGTTAGTTGCGCAAACATCGCTTTGGATTATGTGAGCAGGAGAGTTTTGAAACGAGGCGGTTACGAACAGCAGCAAGTCAGGTTAACCCTTGTGTTTCAGGGGTTAAGTACGGCGTAACACTATGTGGTAAGCCACAGTTGGATGGCGATTTGGCGATTAGGGAAAAGTGCTTTCGGTGCGCGGATTGCCCGTCACCGCGGATCATATTCCGCAGGTTAAAAAGAGTGTTGCAAAATCCGACCGCGACGGTTAGATTGTCGGCTATCCATAACAAGGTGGGAGCTCTCCCGAATTCAGCGTGAGCCACTGCCTTCATAATTATTTCCGGAGGTAGAGAAGGTGCCGACAGGAACTTGCCCTGAATGTGATGCTGATGTCCATGTTGATCTGGACACAGACAAGGGCGATATCGTTTCGTGCGACGAATGCGGGACTGGTCTGGAAGTCGTGGGTCTCGATCCCGTTGAGCTGGATATCGTCGAAGAAGAGGACTATGACGAAGACGAGGACGAGGACGAGTACTAATTAAGGAGTGAGGAGGGCGAAAAAAGAATCATTTGTCATTGGTCAAATCATTTGTCATTTGTCATTATTTGTCATTGGTCATTTGCCGTTTATCATTTTTCATTTAAGGAACACGCGCTGACCAGTTTCTGCCAAGCCAGGCTCGCTTCTTTATCCTTCGACTGCAGCGGTGGTCCTTAAATGAAAAATGATCAACGTCAAATGACCAATGGAAAATGATTCTTTTTTCACTACCGTTTTCGAGCCTTCTCACCTTGGTAGCTCTCCCTGCTCTGGCGCAATAATAGTCCCCCCGGACCCTCAACCTTGATGGTGTGACTTTGTCCGTCGCGCCGCTTTTGCTCAAGTGGATAAAACGCCAGAACATACGCTGAACTCACTTCTTCGGCGAGCGCACGAAACAGCGGTGCATAGTCCTTCTCATTGGCGTAAACACTCCTGCCGCCGGTTCGCTCAGCCAACCCGGTAATATCCAAAGGCGTTGGCAAAGGCGTCTCAGTGGAAGCCGGCATCACTCGCGAATACGACGGTAGAGTCACTACATAAACGCTCACATCCGCCGCGTTCGCTCGTTCAATCACGGTTTGCGACGACACCGTATCGCCCACAGGAAATCCGTCCGTCACTACCAAAACAGCTCGCTTCATCAGCCGCCGCTGCTGAGTGCGAGGCGCCTGTCGAACCAACATCCGTATTGCGTCGTCCACGGCATCGAAAGTGTGCGTTGACAGACCATTCGGCTCGCGCGCTATTCGATCAAATGTTCGATCCAGTTTCTCCGGATCTGAAGTGAATCGCTGGAGCGTCTTTACCTGCATGCCAAAAGCCATCACGGCGTACAGGGCAGGGTGGTCTGCGAGCTGGGCCGAGAAGACCTGTAGCGCAAGCCGCAGCCGTTCCATTTCTTCTGAGGTCATGCTGCCGGATATGTCCAGGGCGAACACAACTGCCAGTGGGCGCGGCTCGCCGGACCGGGTTTCCATTTGAAAGAAGGAAAGCGGTTGTTCAACAGCGTCCGAAAAGAGTTTGAAGTCCTCTTTGCGAAGGTTGCGAACCGGACGCCCCTCAGCATCAGTAACGGTAACGTCGACTGACACCAAATCCGTATCAATTCGCAAGACGTCGTCTGGTTCCGGTTCAGGCTGCGTAAAAACTTTGCGTGGACGCTGCGCCTGTTGATTCGTTGTTTGAGCGAGACAGGGCGACAACACGAACGCTATAACAACCGCTATCACGTAGAACCATTTACGAGCTGCGTTGAACTTAATGGATTCCATTTAAACTCTTTTCCGCCTGGTACGGACGGTGGCTGTGATTATACGGCTCAGTTTGATGGCCGCAAATCGGGCCGGCTAACATAATCGAGCTGCAAACGTGTCAATATAAGGCGAGGTTCCATAGTTTTATTCCATAGTTTTGCTGACCGACGGTATATTTCTGCCCACCGTATATTAAGGACTAATTTCGTGTGATTTCGTGGATGTTCTACTTCGGCTTCGCAAGGCCGCAAAGAAGCACAAAAAGCGCAAACGATTTATGAAAGACCTTTGCGCTTTTTGTGCCTCTTTATGGCTTTTGAGGCAAAGCTGGCCTGCATGACAACCTTTCGAAGTGAGGCATCCATAAACTTGCTTAGCTCACCAAACTGAAGAGTGTTATCATCCCGTTTTTGGCGCCTGCATCAACCCTGAATTGGCTTATACGTGGAGACCAGGTTATGAGATTCACCAGATTCGCGTTTGTGCCCTTAGTCGTGGCCATTTCCTTCCTGACGATTGCTGCTCAAGATCGCACTACCGGAACCCTCAAGGGTAAAGTGCGGGCCGAGACCGGTTCAGCGGCGGGCGTTACCGTCCTCGTCAGGCAGGGCGAGCAGGAAGTCAGGCGCACTGAAACTGACAAGAACGGCGAATTCTCGATTCGGCTGGCCCCCGGAAACTACGGTCTGACTTTCCGGAAGCCAGGTTTGAGTGTTGGCACCATTGAAAATGTCGAGGTCAAGGCCGGCAAGACCCGCTCACTCGGAGACCGGTTGATCTTGACTATCGACGAGGGCTCAATTGCATTCATCCGTGGCAGTGTTTTTAGTGCCGAAGGACGAAGCGTCCCAAATGCGAGAATCGAATTGGGCAGACTGCTCGAGGATGGCACCGTTAAGAAAATTGATGGCCGGATTACAAATGAAACTGGCTCGTTTGTGTTCAGATTATCGCCGGAAGTCGGGAAGTACCGGGTGACCGTAAAACCCGACGGCGGCCAGCCCGTCAGCCAGGACATGGAAATCGACGGCGCCGCCGTCTATCGGGTCGCGCTTTCGCTGCCGCCGAAAAGCTGAATTCACTTCCAACCGAAAACCTCTTTCGCAACCTGTTCTTTCGTTTTCGTCGTCGGCTCTGCTTTCCACGCCTGGTCCCCGGGCTTTGTTAAGTAATCGCTTCGCGGTTGTGTCTGTGGACGCAACCTGTTCCGCGTTGAAAATTGTCTGTGTCGTACAACCCCTCGGCCGGTGGAGTCACGCTCCCTGGTACGTCTTCAAAGATGCCACGGGCTTGACCCGTGGAGTCTCACGCTCACTGCTACGAAATTGCCGCGCTTAGTTTTTTCGCCGAAGGCGCCGGAGGTGGTTTTCCAAACGCAGGCTACATAATCCAACCTAACCCCCGGCGCCTTCGGCGATAGAGGAGAAACGAGCGCAAGTGTTGTAGAAGAGGTGTATCACAGAGAAAGCCTTGCTTAGCCGCGGCCTGCAGAACTTTTCCGTGTTTTATTTTTGGTGATGAGTTCCGGCTTGCGCTAGCATTACTACCATGGAAGAGCGAGAAGAGTTTCTGACGGCCCGCCAGCTTGCACAGGTTTTGCAGGTGAGCGAGTCTACCGTCCGGCGGCTTGCGCGCAAGCGGCGCATTCCTTCGGTGCGGTTGACACCTCGTATCGTCCGTTTCCATCTGGATGCAGTCCGCGAGGCGTTGGAGGTGCCCCGGTCGAGAATTCGTCATGGAGAGATTGAGGACCGAGTCGATGATTCGCAGTTGTCGTTTGATGACCTAACGATGCTTACCTGAGAGGAAAGACTCATTTATCGTTTGTCATTTGCCATCTTTCATTTGCCATTAGGCCATTGCCAAATGAGACTCCTCCTGGCTCTGTGTTAAATAAAGTCTTGAGGTGATGAAAGATCAATGAAAAATGATCAATGTCAAATTATGTCAAATGATAAATGGAAAATGGATCGTAGCGACTTGCCTGATTACGAGCGTCATGTACGACGAGGTTTGAATTCAATCCACTTTCCCTCCTGCTTTACATAGATGCGCGGCTGGCGAATCGAAAAGCTTCTGCGAAAAGCAGGATTCGCTTTGAGAAAGCGCTCGACAGTGCCGCGATCTCCGGTCGCCACCCGCCACTTTCCTTCTTCTCGCACGAGATACTGCTGCACCACGATCTTGCCTTCCGTCTCAACCGGCAGCACGACGCGCCCGTACAACACAGTATCAACCACCGCCAGATCTCCGGCCACCTTTACCGCGCCGACATCCATTCTATCCAGCGAGTAAACGTCCTGCGCCGATCGCAGCGCAGAGGTGAATCGCTCGCGTGTCATGCGCGCGCGAGAAGCGGCGGGCAAAACGTCGTAGAGGCTGTTGTAGTCTCGCTCTTTTAATTGTTGAAAGACCCGCTCAACTGTACTGCGAACTTCCGCATCGTCTGAGGCGCGCCCCACGGTCGCAAAAGAAAAAAAGAGCGCCACGCTGAGCAGGCACTTAAGAGCGTTGCGTATCCTCGTCATTTTGTTCCTTGATCGCCTGATCCCTTTCCGCCTCCGCCGCCGCGGTTATGCTTTTCATCTGAATACGGTAATTCAGGAACCAGGCCACGGCGCCAATCACAGCCACGACAAACGCACTGTTAAAGTCTCGCTGCCACATGAACACAGCAGCGACAAGAATGCAGACGCCGGCAGTGGCCATCCAGAACTGTTTCACTTTACGGTCACCGGAACAGTAAGTTCTATTTCTCCGGGGGGATAACAGACCTGGTCATCGCATGCTTGGACTTTTAGCTTCCCTGGGAGGTTGCTCGATTCTTTTTTCGTAGTTGGGCTGGACTTCAGTAGCACTTTCACTTGCGTGGAGCCCTCATAGATAGCGAGGGGCTTTTCCGCAAACGGAAACTGTTTCGTCAACGGGGTTGGGTAAGTAATGAATCCAACCGACATTCCGTTGGTGGTCTGAAGCTCGACCTCAGTCGGCTTCAAGTAGGGATAGGTGGGAGGATTGGCGTTGATGTGATAACCGTTTTGGACATTTATCTGAATGATTGCGTCAGCGGTTCCGCCGGCAGGAATCTCTACCGGTGAGGTCAAAACTTTTACCACGCTTTCGGATTTGATAGGTGTCCCTCCGGTTTGGGCCGTTTGATCTGACGGGTTTCTGCTACACCCGGTCAACAGTAGAATTAAGACAAACGTGAAAACGACAGGAGCGAAACTCTGCTCAATCGGTGGTCGCAGCATCACTTTTGTCCTCAGGCTTTTTGATGCCAAACTTTTCCAGTCGATACTGCAGGGTGCGGAAAGTCAGTCCTAACAATTTGGCCGACTTTGTAATGTTGTAGTCCGTCTGTTCCATCGCCTGAATAATGAGGTTGCGCTCGACGTCTTCGAAATTAATTCCTTCAGGCGGCAGTTTGAACGCACCCTCCGCGGCTGGTCTGGCGTCCTGGCGCACCTCGAGTGGCAGATCTTCCACGGTGATCTCATCGCCTTCACAGAGCAAGATGGCGCGCTCAATAGCCGACTCGAGCTGTCGCACGTTTCCCGGCCAACTGTAATCAACCATCAGTTTCCGGGTTTCGGCGGTTAGTCCGCGAATAAGCCGCGAAGTATTACGCGTGTGTTTCTTCAGGAAGTAGTCGATCAAGACCGGAATATCTTCGCGCCGCTCCCTCAGTGGCGGCACATCGACGGAGAGCACGTTGATGCGATAGTAGAGATCGTCGCGGAAACGCCCGTCCGAAACCATGCTGCGCAGATCGCGGTTGGTGGCGGCAATTACTCGAACGTCCACATTGATTTCGTGTGTGCCGCCGACGCGCCGGATCTTGTGTTCCTGCAAAGCCCGCAGGAGCTTTGCCTGAATGCCGACGTCAAGTTCGGCGATCTCATCCAGAAACAGCGTGCCGCGATCGGCGACTTCAAAAAGACCCTTCTTCTCGGCGTGAGCTCCGGTAAACGAGCCTTTTTCGTGTCCGAATAGTTCCGACTCGAGCAGGTTTTCATTAATGGCAGCACAGTTGACTGCTTGGAACATTTCATCAGCGCGCGGCGATTGGTTGTGAATCGCGCGCGCAATTAATTCCTTGCCCGTGCCGGACTCTCCACGAATCAAAACGGTCGAACTTGACCGCGCTACCTTGACGATCATGCGCTTGACGGATTCCATCTCCGGCGATGCGGAAATGATCTCGGTATCGATCGCGTTCAGCCGATCCAGCGCGCGGTTGATCGTTTCGAGCAGAGCTTTTTTATCGTAGGGCTTTTCGAGGTAGTCGAATGCGCCTCGCCGCAGGGCTTCCTTCGCCGATTCAATCGACCCATGCGCGGTCAGCAGGATGACGATAATAGATGAATCGAGCGCCAGCAGATTCTGCAGGAGCTCGATCCCGTTCATTCCCGTCATCTTCAGGTCGGTAAGTGCCAGATCGAAGCGACGGTCTTTGGCAAACTTGATAGCTGCTTCGCCGGATGCGGCCGTGGTTATGTCATAACCTTCTTCGGCGAGAATCATTTCCAGGATCTCGCGTTGTGATTTTTCGTCGTCTACTACCAGTATGCTTTTACGCGCCATATTTGTTGTTGGGAAAGAATGAAGTATGGGGTCTGAAATTGCAAACGACATTCGAAATCACACGAAATGGTTTCGTGTCATTTCGTTGATCGGTTTGGTTCTTGGATGCAGTCACGATGCCTCCGGAGCAAATCCTAGGACACCAGTGTCGTTGCGCTCTCTGCTGCAACGTCAGTTATTTTGCTGGGGACATCTGACTTCGCTTCACTTCGATTTAGCGGCAACGTGATCGTGAACGTGGTTCCCCTTCCTTTTCTTGACTTAACACTGATTGTTCCTCCGTGGTCGTCCAGCGCCTTCCTCACGATCGCCAGCCCCAGTCCCGTGCCCGTCTCCTTCGTCGAGTAGTAAGGCTCAAAGACTTTCGCTATGTCCTGAGGATCGATCCCGTGACCGGTGTCAACGATATCGATCCGGGCAACTTGCGCATCGTGGTCCGTGGAAAGCCTGATGGTCACTTCACCGCCCTCCGAATCGATGGCCTGGAGCGCATTAATCAGTAGGTTGGTGAGTATTGATCTTAACGAATCGCGATCCGCAATCACTGTTGGCGGATCACCCTGGGTCTCGACCCTGGTCTTGATTCCGCATTCCACAGCCTGAACCCCAATGACGCGCAACGCATCTTCCGCCTCGGCGCGCAGATCGACCGGTTGCAGTTCGAGTATCGAAGGTCGAGAGTATTTGAGAAAGTCCGTGATGTGCCTGTTAATGCGGGCAACTTCGCTTTTGAGTTGCTCGGTCAGCTTTTCGAAGGTCTCTCTCTTGGCAGGATCCGCCGGGGCAAAGGACGAGCGCAAATGATCGAGCGTCAGATTAATGTAATTGAGAGGATTACGAATCTCGTGCGCGATTGCCGCCGCTAATCGGCCCACTACAGCCCCTTTCTCTGCTTCGTGAAGTTGGTTCTCAAGTTCGCGAGCCCGACCCAGTCTAGCCGTCATCTCATTGAACGCCGCTGACAGCGAACCCATCTCATCAACACGGTCGACTGGGACGCGCGAAGAGAAGTCACCGCCCGCCACTCTGCGAGCCGCAATCGAGAGGTATTTGATCGGACGCGTGAAGCGCCAGACAAAAACGGAAGTAAGCAAAGCGGTCGCCAGCAACAGGGCCAACGTGTAGAGGAGAGATTTCGAAGTCTGTTGCTGCAGAATGTCGTTGACGTCTTTGGTTGAGCCGAGGATGACGATTATGTACCACCTGCCCTTTGTAGTGTCGATCGGAAAGTAAAAGGCCCCAGGCTCTTGTGGTTTTGATCCAACGGCACTGGCAAGCCACCCTGGCAGGGGCTCGTTCTCATTCGGAAACTCCACCGCGCTGCTCAGCGGGGGCAACCCCAACTGTGTCACGTGGGTAAAGGTTACCGATTTGTCATCGTTCTCGACCGGTGTCTGGGATTTGATCAGGCTGTCCTGCACGTTTCCATCGCTATCAACAACCAGCACGTTGCGGACCCGGCCGGTATGTTCATCCAATAATGGTTGGTGCACGTCTTTTCTCAAGTCATCGAGGTATTTATTACGGGAAATGCTGCTGACGCCGAGTCCGACACCGGCCATTACCGCCTCTTCCTGCTCGACTATCAGGCGGGCATTGCTTCGGACTGAGCGGAGATTTACGTAGTACTGCACACCCAAAGTAAGCCCCAGCAGGAAAACCAGAAGCAGCAACAGCCGGGCGCGAAAACTATTTGTCAGAGCCAGCATCCTCATGTCTTATTGACCGTAGCGATTTTATCCTTTTTCTGGAAAATGCATTGTTTTCGCAATCTCCTAGCCAGTAAACCCCAATGTTTGTTAATAAATGCTCACTTTTGTGTTGCTCGTATCTCGGGGCTGATGTTATATTTTGCGGCGGTCCCAAATCAATGTCCCCAGGGGCCGCCCAATAGGGAAATTCTCCCACCTCAAAGTTTGCAGTACCGAAGGTCTATAAGACTCGAAATTTTTGGAGAAGAGAAGTGAAGACTCTTAAGACTGCACCAATTGTTTCGATGAGCGGAGGGCCGCTGGCAGATGCTTTAACGGTCGAGCCAGGCGTCCGAAAGTTCCAGCCGGCTCGTGCCTAGCGCGAGCAATCCCTAGGAAAGGTAGTTAAGCTGCTGATGACTTCAAATCCGTCCCCTAAAACTTTTAAGTTTGCATTAATCCTATTCATTCTCGTTGCCTTCATATTCTCTGTTCCGGTTCTTGCCAAGCGAAAGCATTCATCCAGTTCACGGCATGCCTCTCGCTCGGAAAGAGGACGCAAAGCGTCCGCTCGCGATCGGCGTTCGTCCCGTCGCGGTCGATTCAATGCCCGCAGCGGCCGTCGTGGACGCGTGCGGCAGATGTCGGCCCGCGATGTTCGCCGCCAGCGCCAGCTAATCGCGCGGGAACAAAGTTCCGGCCTCAAAGCGCTTGAACGAAAGCTGCGCCGTCCGCTGACCAAACGCGAGCGCAACGCTGAGCTGCGTCGCATCGAGTCGAGACACGGAAGGGCGCTCGAAGCCGCACGACGAAGAGCAGAAGCTGCCCGTCAGGCTGCGATTGCCAGACAGCGCGCCCTGGAACAGGCCATGCGCGATGAAGTCAAAACTCTGATTGCTCGCGACGACACGCGCGGCGAAGATCAGGAAGTCAGGCGGGTCGCTGTGAATGCGCTCGGCAATCACGCTGGTACCGTAGTCGTAATGGATCCAATGAGTGGTCGCATCTATACCATCGTCAATCAGGAATGGGCGTTGCGACGAGGTTTCAAACCTTGCTCGACTATCAAGCTCGTAACCGGTCTGGCGGGTTTGAGCGAAAAGGTGATCGATCCCGCCGATACCGCAGCAGTTTCAGAGCGGTATAAGATAGACCTTACCGAAGCGCTCGCTTACTCGAACAATACCTATTTCCAGCAGGTGGGCGGGCGAGTCGGCTTTGACAAAATGATTGGCTACGCGCGGGAACTCGGTCTCGGTGAAAAAACGGGCATCAATGCGCCGTATGAGTACCCTGGTCGTTTGCCTGCGGAAAAGACGGGCTTTGCCTTGAATCGCATGAGCTCTCACGGAGACGATTTCCAGGTCACTGCCGTGCAGCTCGCGACCCTCGTCTCAGCAATGGCCAATGGCGGCAAATTGCTTGCTCCGCATACTCCAAAGACTGCTCAGGAACAAAACAAACTCAATCCAGTGGTCCGTCGTCAGCTTTCAATCGAGCCGGACAACTTCCGCCGGATGGTCCCGGGAATGGTTGGCGCCGTGAACTACGGTTCCGGTAAGCGGGCTTACGATCCCATGCAGACCGTGGCAGGCAAGACCGGCACCTGTATCGGCGAGGGTTCATGGCTGGGCTTATTCACCTCGTATGCACCGCTGGTCAGCCCGCGTTTGGCCGTGGTGGTCATCGCCCGCGGCTCTGACGGTCGCAAACACCTGCCAGCCGCCGTTGCTGGCCAGATCTACCGTGACTTGAACAGCCGCTTTGGCACCCCGCTCAACCTGCAGTTTGCCGCGACTCCGCCATCAGCGACTGACGACTCAAAGGCGGCGGCCCTCAACGAGGAGGAGAAAGACGCACAGGAAGAGGAAGCAGCTGAAGAAGGCGGGGTTACCGCGGATGCCACTGATGCTGACAACCCCTCCAGCGACGCTACAACTACGGCAGGGACTCGACAAACCAAGCCTTCAGGAAGCCCGCAGACGACGCCGCGAAACACCGTCAAGCGTGTCTTGATGCCTATAGAGAAGCGACCGGTTGAAGCGCCGAAGGATCAAAAACCCAAGCCCGAAGTAACCACTAGCGGTCAGGCAGGCGTAGGAACTCCGGCGTTACAAAGGCCGCGTAGAACTCAACCAATTCAACCGTAGAACCACGGCTATAGCCGCAGCCGATTCACCTCGCAAAAATAGCCAGCGCCGGTGCTTTGATTGACATCATCGCCCGGCGCTGTTGCTTTTGGCGGCCTCAGTATTTCCGCTTTAATCGCCCATGAACGCTTGACACCATCGTTGAACTTGCAGGAATATTGCGGACGTTCTTTTTGCGTAAGTCGTTGTCACACCCTTGTGTCCCCTTCTGTAGGTGGTAACCGCATATAATCGGCAACCGCCCGTTGCGCTGTTGCATCTTAGCGTTGCCCTTCGACGACGCTCCGCAGGCGCTCACCCCCGCAGGGATACCGGGACGAAAACCTTGGAGGTTCTGAGACGTAATGAAAAAGATGATTAACTTGCTCGCCATTGCAGCAACCCTTTCGTTGCTCGCTTTGCCCGTGTTTGCCAACAGGGTCACTCCCTTCGCCGGCGAGACCCTGCAGGATCCCTGCAGCCTGGAATCCAAGACTGCAATCTATGGCGAGTTTTACAAAGAGATTAAAGGCGACCAGGCCAAGGCTTATGAAGCTGCCAAAAAGTATGTGGCCTGTCCCGCTGATAAAAGCGATGACGCTGAAGCAAAGCGCGTTCAGTATTTGAAAGATTTTATCGCTAAGTATGAGAAAGCCAGACGTAAGGATCAGGTTATCGATTTTGTCTATTCGAAAAGCGACTTTCCCAAGGCGTTTGAGGCAGGCCGGTTGGTGCTTGCTGACGACCCCGAGAACCTTCGGACTTTGATTGCTCTCAGTTACGCCGGCTATTCGGCCGCTGTTGCTAAGAATACAACGTTCAGCTCGGAAGCGCTTGGCTATGCCAGGAAAGCGATTCAACTGCTCGACGCCGGCAAGACCGTAGACAATTGGGCGCCATTCACTGGCAAGGATGAGGCGCTAGGCTACCTCTATTACACGATTGGCGTGCTCAATGCACAGAATCCGGCAGAGGCATTGCCCGCATTTATTAAGGCTGCCCAATTTGAAGGCAAGATTAAGCAACTCCCTTCGACTTACGCTTATATCGCCGGGACCTACGAAGCCGGACCATATGCGAAACAGTCTGCCAGCTATAAGAGTACGTACGAAGGAAAAGACGAGACGCCCGAAAGCAAGCTGGCGCTGGCGAACATCAACCAGGTCATTGACCGCATGATCGACGCTTACGCGCGAGCGGTCGCGCTGGCAGGCAACGATGCTAAGTATCAGGCTGGTAAAACTGAATGGATGGAAGGCCTGACAACCTGGTACAAGTACCGGCACAATCAGTCAGACGCGGGCCTCACCGAAATGATTGCCAGCGTTCTTTCAAAGCCACTGCCCCCTGAGCCGACTCCGTTAACCACGCTGCCGGCTTCGTCTCCCGCCACTTCCACTTCCGGGACAGGCACCGGTCAGGCCGCGACGACGACTCCAGCGGGAACTGGAACCCCCGCTACCGGAGCGGCGACAAATCCCATGACCAATAAGACTCCTGCTCCCACTCCCAAGCCTACCCCTGCGAAACCAAGCAATCCGGGCAAGCCGATCAAGAGGAACCATCGGCACTGAAGTGGAATAACCTTCTGTTCTCAGGCGCCGGAAGCCTTGTCAGTTATTTCGACAAGCTTCCGGCGTTTGTTACAATCCGGCTTGCTTTGAAGACTCACGACTTTAACATCCCGGATCTGGATCGCCTCGAGACAATTCTGGCTTACGAGTTTCATAACCGCGCTCTGCTCGAGCGCGCCATCACCCACCGATCGTGGGCCCATGAGCAAGTGGCCCCAGGCGCGGGCGAAGAGGCGCGCCGGTTACACAACGAAGCTTACGAGTTTCTCGGTGATTCCGTCCTCGGGCTGGTGGTGGCAGACTATCTTTGCCGGGCGTATCCCGACGTTAGCGAGGGCGAACTTTCGCGGATGAAGCATCGATTAGTCAGCGCTCCGACCCTGGCAAAGGCCTCGCTGCGTTTGAACCTTGGAGAGTTTCTTCGTTTTGGACGAGGTGAGGAAAGGAGCGGCGGCCGCCACAAGGATGCGCTGTTAGCTGACGTCCTCGAAGCAATTACCGGAGCAGTTTTTCTTGATGGTGGACTTTCAGCGGCCACGGAATTCATCGAGCATGCTTTGGGCCATGAGCTCGAGCTTGTCGACCCGGAGAGTGCGGCGCAGGCTGATTACAAGACAATGCTTCAGGAGAAACTTCAGGCCGAGCGGCGGGCTGCGCCACGCTATTCTGTCGTCGAGACGGTTGGTCCCCCACACCGGCCGACTTTCCATGTGGAAGTTCGCTGGGATGGGGGGAGCGTCCGCGGCGAGGGTCATTCGATCAAGTCGGCCGAGGCGCTGGCTGCCAGAATGGCCCTGCTGACCATGGAAGAAAAGGCCGAAGGTGCCACTCAGGTGGAGCCAACTTGACCGCTGGGATTAACCTATCTAGGATGTTTTTGGATGAAGAGCAATCTTACTAACGTTACCGAGACTCCCGCTGAAACCAGGAAAGCCGGACCCTTCTCGTTTTTCAGTCGCAACGGCCACGGAAAGCCCACCGAGACTGAAACCAAACCGAAGGGCCCGCCAAAATCCGTTTTGCGGGAGTACTTCGAATCGGCGGTGGTTACCGTCATCATGGCGCTGTTCGGTATGACTTTTATCGTGCAGGCTGTCAAGGTGCCGACCGGTTCAATGCAGAATACCATCACGATCGGCGACCATCTGCTGGTTAACAAGTTCATCTTCGCTCCGGGCGCGTCGCTGCCGTTTCTGCCGCAAAGGGAAATAAGACGCGGCGACATCATCGTTTTTAAATATCCCGGTAATCATTACGATCCCCGTCGCGATTATGAGCGACCTGATAACAAGCCGATCACGACCAACTACGTAAAGCGCGTCATCGGAGTCCCCGGCGATCACATTCGCATCGATGGACGGAATGTAATCGTCAACGGCACGATCCTTCCCGAGCATCGCATTGAAGCGATAGACCACAATCGAAAGGATCCGCTGGAGATTACCGAAGCACCGGCGCGGAAGCCTAACGAGTCGTACGACGTTTATTACAACCCTGACTTTTCTGATGACGACTACCCGATTTTTCAGCACGAGGGGAACGGCAATGAGATCACCGTTCCAGCCGGGCATTACTTTGTGATGGGTGACAATCGTAACAATAGTGAGGACAGTCGCTATTGGGGTTTTGTGCCGCGGGATCTGGTAATCGGTCGGGCCATGTTTGTTTACTGGTCCTATGATGAAAGCGCCTCCTCGAGCGGCAATTTCCTGATCGACTTTTTCAAGAACACGCGCTGGAGCCGGACCGGTACGATGGTTAAGTAAGCTCAATGAGTGATCTGTTGAGTGTCTCAATCACAAACTCCGACACTCAGTTGAATTAAAAAATAAACGCAAAGGACGCGAAGGGAAGACGTAAAGTATCGCGAAGGTGAACTCCTTGGCGTTACTTTGCGAGAAGCTCCGCGTTCTTTGCGTTTAGATCCAGTCTTCATGGTCCGCACTTAAACCAAAAAAGGCAGGGCGCAAAAGTTGCTCGAAGTGAATCCGCGCGATTTCTGTTGCGGAATCGAACAAACGGTGCAAGGACATGTCGAAAATCTGGACACTATCCGGTCTGTCCTGGGGGCAACTGGCAAAGAGAGTCTGGGAGCAGATAAATGAGGATGACGTTTTTGGCCGGGCAGCCCAGCTCTCGTACTACTTTCTGCTGGCGCTGTTTCCCTTGCTGTTGTTCCTGATAACGCTGCTCGGATACCTCGCCGAGGCTGGCTCGCAAATCCGGGTCACCCTACTGAGGTACCTCGGCACCGTCATGCCCTGGTCAGCGCTCGATCTGGTAAGCAAAACCATTGATGAAATCAGCAGTGGCGCAGGCGGCGGCAAACTCTCGTTCGGCCTGGTGGCGGCTTTGTGGGCGGCGTCAAACGGAATGACAGCCATCACCGAGACGCTGAACGTCGCTTACGATGTCAAAGAAACCAGGCCCTGGTGGAAAGTGCGGCTCGTTGCAATAGTGCTGACGATTATGCTGGCGCTGATGATAATTCTGGCGCTCAGTACTATTTTGTTAGGAGGGAAACTCGCCGCCTTTATCGCCGCCGCCGCCGGACTGGGAAACACATTCATCGCGTTTTGGAAGATTTTGCAATGGCTGGTGGTTCTCGTTTTCGTGCTGGTGACGTTTGGCCTTATTTACTACTCTGCTCCTAACCTCGCGCAGCGCAAGTGGTACTGGGTTACACCCGGATCACTCATCGCGGTAGTGCTTTGGCTGCTTGTCTCGTTTGCGTTTCGTATATATCTTCACTTCTTCAATTCGTACAGCGTGACCTACGGATCACTCGGTGCGCTGATAATCCTGATGTTGTGGTTCTACTTTACAGGGGCCGCTATTTTGATCGGCGGCGAAGTCAACGCGGAAATTGAGTGTGCCGCGAAACCATTTCCGCGACACAAACATTCATCGCAAGTCGATAGACAAGGGGTTGGCGGCCAACATTAATCTCCTCCGGCAATGAGGGAGACTTCCGATTCCGGTTTTCTCTTGTGAATAAACAATCGGTCCACGAAAACGCACTAACCCCAAGACGCGAACTAACACGAAATGTTCTTTGTGTCAGTTCGTGTATTTTCGTGGATCATGTATTGGATTGGTTGTGACACATTGACACAATTAATATCTTCGTTTCTCGGAATAATAATCACGGCAATCATTTGTGCAGGCGGCTCAATGGCAAACACGCCAAGCAGTTTCAAGCAGACAGGACTAACTCTTGATCGGCCCTCCGCGTCGAATTTTGTCCGCCTTGCCCTGAAGTGCGTCAACAAAGAGTTTCCGAACAAACCGGACCACGTGATTAATGATGCCGGCGATATGAATAGTCCCAGGCTTCAGCATCCGGCTTTTTACGGCTGCTATGACTGGCACTCGTCAGTTCATGGCCACTGGATGTTGGTGCGCTTGTTGAGAATGTTTTCAGATCTTCCCGAGGCGGGCGATATTCGCCGAGCGCTGGAGGCCAACCTTACAGCACAAAACATCCAGGCTGAGACGGCTTATCTGGGCCAAGCGAATCGCCAGTCATTTGAACGGACATACGGTTGGGCCTGGCTGTTGAAGCTGGCGGAGGAGTTGTGGCAATGGGATGATGCGGACGCAAAAAGATGGTCGAACAACTTGCGCCCGCTTGCTGAGGCACTCGCCGCTCGTTACATCAGTTTTCTGCCAAAGCAGACATATCCCATCCGCACCGGCGTCCATCCAAACACGGCTTTCGGTCTGGCCTTCGCGTTGGACTATGCCACGACAGCCGGAAACCAACCGCTACACGATTTAATTGTGGAACGTTCCCGGACTTACTTTGGGAGTGATCGTGCGTATCCGGCAGACTGGGAGCCTGGCGGTGAAGACTTTTTCTCCCCTGCTTTGATGGAAGCCGATCTGATGCAGCGTGTTTTGGATAAGCATGAGTTCCAGCGGTGGTTTAGCCGGTTTCTTCCCGCGTTGACTAAGAATAGCCCGCGAAGTCTTTTGACACCGGCGCTGGTTACGGATCGGACAGATCCCAAGCTGGTTCATCTGGATGGACTCAATCTTAGTCGTGCCTGGTGCATGCGGAGCATCGCGCGAGCGTTGCCACCCGACGATCCGATGCGAAAGGTATTGGTGACGTCAGCAGCCCTGCATGCGGGCGCCGGCCTCGCTCACGTTGCCAGTGGAGATTACGCCGGCGAGCATTGGTTAGCCTCATTCGCGGTGTATTTGCTCTCGACGCCAGAGCCATGATCTCAGAAAGTACACCTCATCAAACCTAAGACATGATCCACTGACTGCCCCCTTCCCGACCTGCGAATTCACTCGGCTTGAGTTGTCCAAATCCCCAGCTTCAAATCTTCAAGGCATCCTCAGAGTTTTTACGCTGTCTCTGCCGTGGGTGGGATTAGGACTTTGTTGTGCAAAACGGAGACGCACAGATGAAAGCGAGGCCTATTCCCGAGAAACGCGGATTAAAAAGTTTCCCGAATAGTGCAGGCGGGAGCTTTTCGAACGCGTTCAAAAAAGTCTTGACAGGGTGGAACTTTGAGCGTAGGGTATTCGTAGTTGAACGTGTTCAAATGTGTCAAAGGAGGCACGCCATGACGATAGGAATCACGACTTACCTGATTTACCTGGCCATCAGCATCGCCCTGACCATCTGGGTGGCCCAAACGCTGCACAAAAACGGCAGGGTTTTTCTGGTGGATGTGTTTCACGGGAACGAGCCGCTGGCGGATTCGGTTAACCACCTCTTGGTCGTCGGGTTTTACCTCATTAACCTTGGCTATGTAAGCCTGGCCCTCAAGCTTGGCTATGAGGTCCGGACGGCCCAGGAGGGAATTGAAGCTTTGTCGGGCAAGGTTGGAATGGTGCTCGTCGTGCTCGGCGGCATGCACTTTTTCAACCTTTTCATTTTCAGCCGCATGCGCCGGCGCTCCAGTGTTCACCATGGCCCTCCGCCGGTTACACCTGACGCTTTTACCGCCGTGCAGGAGGGGTGACCATGACCGGTCTGACTGTCCTCTATGATCCGGTGTGCGGTCTTTGTCAACGCGCCCACGGCTGGCTGGCGGACCAGCCGAAGCTGGTTGAACTGAATTTTGTTCCCTGCGACTCGGAAGAAGCGCGGCGACGCTATCCCCACCTTGATCATGCATTGACGAAAAAGGACCTTACGGTGGTAAGCGATCAGGGCGCCGTTTACTTTGGCCCCAAAGCCTGGGTGATGGTTTTATGGGCGCTGGTCCGGTACAGAGACTGGTCCTACCGGCTCTCTTCGCCCGAGCTCTTGCCCACCACCAGACGGGTGGTGTCGCTTATCACTCAGAACCGTTATCAGATCAGCCGCGTCGCTGGTCTCTGAGAGGTGACTGATGCGTGCGATTGGTCGGGCAGTTTCAACCAACAAGGGCGGACAGACCAAGGCTGCGATTCTGCAAACTGCCCTGGACATGTTTCGCGAGAGTGGTTACGAAGAAACAACAATGCGGGCAATTGCCGAGCGCGCCGGCGTGTCGCTCGGCAACGCCTACTACTATTTCCACTCGAAGGAACACCTGATCCAGGCGTTCTACCATCTTACGCATGAACAGCATCTTGAAGCATCGATACCGAGGCTGGAAAAGGAAAAGACTCTGAAAGCACGCCTGCTGGCTGTGATGCGGCTGAAGATTGAAACACTGCAGCCATACCATCAGTTTGCCGGCGTGCTTTTCAAGACTGCCGCGCACCCGGAAAGTCCTCTGAACCCTTTTGCGGACGCCTCAGATCCCGTGCGCCAGGCAAGCATTCAACTATTCGAGAATGTCGTTGACGGCTCAAACGCGCACATCCCGAAAGACCTGCGGACAGAGTTGCCATATTTGCTCTGGGTCTACCACATGGGAGTGATCCTGTTCTGGATTCATGACGCCTCGCCAAATCAACGCCGAACCTATCGTTTAATTGAACAGACCGTAGATCTGTTGGATCGATTGATCTCACTGGCTGGGAATCCGCTGATGAGATCAATGCGCAAGAAGGCTTTGCGTTTGGTGGCCGAGCTAAAAGAGGGAATGCCGGAAAATGAGGACAAGGATTAGTAGAGGGTTTAGTAGGAGCTGATCTCGATGGCGACGAAACATTGTGTACTGGCGGGTGGAAGTGGTTTTCTCGGTACAGCGCTCGCTGCTGAACTCGTTCGCAACGGCTATGAGGTCGTGGTGCTGACAAGATCACCGAGAAACAACTCGGAAAGAATTCGTTATATGAAGTGGGACGGAAAAGCTCTTGGCGCCTGGGTTACTGCCTTGGAAGGTGCTGAGGCAGTTATCAACCTAACCGGGAGAAGCGTCATCTGCCGCTACACACCCGAGAACAAGAATGAAATCGTGAGTTCTCGCGTCGATTCGGTAAGAGCTATTGGCGACGCGATCGAGACCTGCAAAAGACCGCCCGTGTCCTGGGTGCAGTGCGGCTCATTAGCAATTTATGGAGATGCCGGTGAGATAATTTGTGACGAAACGGCGCCGGCGGGTGACGGCTTTTCTGCCAAAACCTGTATTGAGTGGGAAAAAGCTTTCGATATCACTGATGCCCCCTCCACGCGAAAAGTCCTGCTCCGAATCGGCTTCACTCTGGGAAGAAATGAGGGTGCGCTGAGAACGCTAGCCAGGTTAACGAGGTATTACCTGGGAGGGACGGTTGGCAATGGCCGCCAATACATAAGTTGGATCAGCATGCAGGATCTCAATCGAATGTTTCAGTGGGCCATCGAACGATCAGACATCGAAGGAAAATTCAACGCTACGAGCCCTGGTCCGGTGAGAAATGCAGAGTTCATGCGTGAGTTACGTCGGAGCCTTGGACGTCCGTGGAGTCCTCCGGTGCCCATCTGGGCTGTGCGGTTAGGTTCGGCGGTGCTGGGCATCGAGCCCGAGTTGGCTTTGACCGGACGTCGTTGCATTCCGCGGCGCTTCCAAGAAAAGCACTTTGAGTTTTCCGATTGCCGTGTGAGTGAGACATTGGATCAGCTGTTTGCCGGTCAAGGTATGAGTCCCAAGGCTCGAGGTAAATCGTGACGGGTTCAATAGTGCTTTACGACGGCGTTTGTGGGCTGTGCAACCGCCTCAATCAGTTTTTGCTGAAGAGGGATCGATATGACCGGCTTCGCTTCGCATCCCTCCAGAGTGAGTTTGCTGGCAACATCCTGCGGCGACACAGGCTCGACCCTTTGGATCTCGATACGGTTTATGTCGTGGTCAATCATGGCAACTCAGACGAGCGGGTGCTGGCGCGGTCGGACGCGATAATTCATGTCGTACGCTTCCTGGGAGGTTTCTGGCAAGCTGCCGCGCTGGGCAAGCTTATACCAAGAGTGCTGCGGGATGCTTTATACAAGCTGGTAGCAACAAATCGCTACCGGGTGTTTGGAAGGGCTGACTCCTGCATATTGCCGGAGCCGCGCCACCGGGGCAAGTTTATTGAGATTTGAGTCAGTGTCAGCAGTCAGTTGTCAGTGGTTCGTGGTCAGTGGTTAATCGATCGTTGATTTCGGGTGCTCCGTTCGTGTGATTTCGTTGGATCAAATGGTCTGCCCCAAAATCCAGGAATGAGCATTGACCGCTAACCAGTGACTACGGACCACTGACCACTGACTTTCACTTCAAAATCGGAAGCCCGGCGGCGCGGAGTTGTTGATTCAAAGCCGGCAGGTCTTTGGTCTCAACTTCCTGCCAGCGCACCGCTAATGATTGCGCATCGTTCCGCACTTCGGGCACTGCGGCCACAACCTGAGTGGTGGGCGCCATATCAACTCCCTGAATTATGTTGAAAAGCGTACGCAGTCTGGTTATCACAGATGCAACAGTTGGTGGTCCGGCGGCGGTTGGCGGCACTGTTGTTCCCCCCACAAGGTTCTGAAGTTTCTGATCAAGTGAGTCGAGCTGGCGTTTGAGTTCTTCCGACGTCGCTCTGGAGCGAAGCTCGGTCAGTTGCGTTCGGATTGCCCGCGATTGATCCGCGACTGGCGCCAGTGTGACCCACGAATCATATAGCTGCTTCGATAAACGGAACTGCACCTCAAGGTCGGACGCGTTGGTCTTTACTCGCGGATCCATCTGCAGAGTGAGCGGCTGGCGGTAGCTTTGTCCATCGACCACTAGAGCAACAGTATAGCTGCCCGGCATCACCCAGGGCGCAGTCGCCTCAGGCGGCGTGTTTTTGTAAACAGCCGAGATTGGATATGCCGGTCTGATGCCGGGAACCGGCGTGTATCGCATGTCCCAGGCAAACCGATGATGCCCCTCTGCCGCGGATAAAATCTGTGGCGGTCTTACCCAGTATCTCGGAATGGGAAGCAGCGGATCAGGCGTGGGTGCCGGGTCAGCACTTGAGTAGCTTCGCACGACCTGTCCGTTCTGATCCCTGATCTCGAGCGTTACGGGACTACCAGCGCCTGTCTTCAGGTAGTAATCGATAATCGCTCCCTCGGGCGGATTATCACCCGCGGGCTCATCCGGTGGGAGAGGCGTATCCGTATTCATGTTCCAGCGAACGCGAATTGCGGTTTGCGGAACGAACAGAAACGCTTTCGACGCGATCACCTTTTCATCGACCTGACGCAGTGGCGTAATGTCATCCAAAATCCAAATGCCTCGCCCGTGAGTTGCGGCAACCAGGTCGTCGTCTTTGATGATTACATCGCGCACTGAGCTGGGCGCCATGTTTAGCCGCAACGATTGCCAGTGGTCGCCATCATCGAAAGACAAATAAACGGCGCGTTCAGTGCCGGCGAACAGCAGGCCCTTCTTTCGCGGATCCTCTCGCACGGCGTTGACATTCTCATTGTCCGGAATGCCCTGCGTGATCTCGGTCCAACTGGTCCCACCATCTCGTGTGCGATAGATGTGCGGACGCAGATCGTCAAGGCGAATCGTGTTTACTGCTGCATAAGCAACGTTAGGATCGAAGTGACTGGCGTCGATGATCGAGACTTTTTGCCAGGGCTTGAGCTGTGCCGGCGTAACATCCTTCCACTGGGCTCCGCCGTTTGTCGTTAAATGAATCAACCCATCATCGGTTCCTGCCCAGAGGCGATTAATGTCCAGCGGTGAAGGTGCGACAGTGTAAATCACTCCCCGCTGAGTCGGCTGGGCAGTCGGCTGTGTCCTGTATTTACCCACAGTTTCCGGAACCTCGAAAGTCTTTCGAGTAAGATCGGGACTGATTTGTTTCCAGGTGCGTCCACCGTCGGCGGTTTGCCACAAAGTGTTGGCGGCAAAATAGAGAATGTGCGGATCAACAGGGGAGAAGAGAACAGGCTGAGTTCGCACAACGCGAAATTCGGTTGAGCGAAATGGCTTTGGCATGATGTTTTGCGCCTGGCCGGTCCGCCGATCATAACGACTCAGCTTTCCGCCATAAACAATATCCGGATCAAGCGGATCCGCCACGACATAGCCGTACTCTTCGGCGGCCACCGGATGCCAATCGCGAAAAGTGACCTCACCGTCGTTGCCTCGACTGGAAATGCAAACCGAGCCGCTCTCCTGCTGGCCGCTGCACAAGCGGTAAGGAAAAGCATTATCTGCTGAAACGTGATAGAGCTGCGCAGTTGGTTGGTTGTACCAGCTGCTCCAGGAGTTTCCGCCGTTAACCGTTATGATTGCTCCCTGATCACTCGCCAGCAGGATTATTTCCGGGTTGTTCGGATTGATCCAGATGTTCTGATAGTCGTCTCCACCCGGAGCGCCCCGCCAGCCGGTCCAACTTTTGCCGCCATCAGTTGATTTCCAGGCAACCGTGCTGGCCATGTAGATAACGTCAGGGTTTTTGGGATCAATTCTCGGCACCGGCAAATCACCGCCGCCGATGCGCCCCGCTGGGCGAGCATCAGTCGTAGCGATGGTCCAACTATCACCGGCATCGTCTGAAAGGTAAAGACTCACGGCGCCGGTCGAAGCCACCGAAGCAAACAATCGATTTGGCGAACTCGGAGCAATTGCCAGGTTGGCTTGAATTACTCCTTCAGGGAGTCCCTTACGGAGCAGGGTCCAGGTTTGACCCCCATCGGTTGATTTGAATATTCCGCCTCCGCCCCCGTTCCAGGCGGCGTTTTCCCACGGACCCTGCCGCGCTTCCCACAGTGAGGCGTAGGCTACATCCGGGTTGGTCGGGTTAAAGAGGACATCGGCGCCACCGATGTTTTCGTCTTTATACAGTACCTTTGCGAAGGTTTGTCCGCCGTCCGTCGAGCGAAAGATTCCTCGTTCAGGATTGGGCCCATAAGGATGACCGGCTACAGCGACGAGCAGGCGATCAGGGTTGCGAGGGTCAACCGCAAACTGGGCAATCTGCTGTCCGTCACGCAAACCCAGATGCTTCCAGGTGGCGCCGCCATCGGTCGATTTATAGACTCCATCTCCTAGCGAAAGGTCGGGACGCTGCAGACCTTCTCCGCTGCCGACATAGATGATTTCGGGGTTTGACGGCGAGACAGCGATGGAACCCACTGAACCCGTCGGCTGATCGTCAAAGATCGGCGTCCAGGTACGGCCAAAGTCTGTGGTTTTCCAAACGCCGCCATTCACTTGCGCCATGTAAAAGACATTCGGTTTTACCGGTACTCCGGCTACCGCTCGGGTCCGGCCCCCGCGAAACGGACCAACGCTGCGCCAGCGTAGTCCTTTATATAGATCAGGGTTAATCTGTTGGGCGGGAGACAAATATGCGCATGCGATCAGGAGGCCTGCGAGGGTCACAAACCGAAGTACGGAGAACGAGTGTCCAGATTGGAATCTAAAGGTAGTTGTCAGCATAGGTTGAAGGAATTGCTAGTGGAGTGAATTGAACACTGCATAGTACAGGCAACTCGAAATCAAAGTCGAATGCTCTGCGAAATACCACGAAAACGTTTCGCGTTATTTCGTGGATCGTCTCAACTCTCCGACAAATCCGCTTACACTGTTCATGAGATTGGGAGAACTTTCTAAGGTGAACGACCAGCCGCCAGGCCCTACTACTCAATTGCTGATTAATCTAACCAAGGGAGATCGCAACGCGATGCTCTGCTTCCACTCATCTACACTGAATTGCGCAGTCTTGCGGCTAATTATTTGCAGCGGGAACGAGTCGATCACACCTTGCAGCCAACGGCACTGGTGCACGAAGCATATCTGCGTTTGGTCGATCAGACGCGAGTCAACTGGCAGAATCGCGCGCATTTCTTCGGCGTTGCCGCGCAGATGATGCGCAGAATTCTTGTTGACCACGCTCGCGCACAATTGGCGAACAAACGAGGCGGTGAGTTTGAGAAGATCTCCTGGGATGAAACAGTTGTTGGCGAGCTCGAAGCCAACGCCGGCCTGATCGAACTCGATGAGGCGCTGCAGGAATTGGCCGCAGTCGACGAGTTTAAGGGCCGGATCGTTGAACTACGTTATTTTGGCGGGTTGACGGTAGAAGAAACGGCTGAAGCGCTGGGCGTGACGCCAATCACGATCAAGCGACACTGGCGTCTGGCAAAGGCCTTTTTGTTTGACAAACTGCATAAGAAATAACACTCATTTTCCATTTTCCAGGAAAACGATCCCCGAAATAACACGAAAAACCAAAATGAAAAATGAAAAATGAAAAATGATGAATGGAAAATCTCTTAGCAGCACTCCAAAGAGTTGAAATTTGCGTCAGTGCGTAAGGGCCTCGTCCAGGGCCCCGATCAGTCTGTCTGCATTGTTCGAATCGAACGGCATTGGGGGACGGATCTTGATGACGTTGTGAAACGGTCCGTCAGTACCCACCAGGACGGCTTGTTCGCGCAGGCGATTTACAACCAGCTCAGCTTCTTCCGTGGCCGGCTCGAGCGTGTCGCGGTCGCATACCAGCTCAACCCCAAGAAAGAATCCTGAGCCGCGGACATCACCGATGATCGCGTGGCTGTCCTGTAAACCGCGAAGATCTTTAAGCATTTGTTCACCAACGCCCAACGCGTGCTGCTGGAGGTTCTCTTCCAAAACCACTTCAAGCACGCTTAACCCGATTGCGCAAGAGACAGTGTTGCCACCGAAGGTGCTAAAAAACTCCATGCCGTTATCGAATGACGCGGCAATTTCCGCTGTAGTGATCACGGCGCCAATCGGGTGACCATTGCCAATCGGCTTTCCCAAAACGAGGATGTCGGGCACGACATCGTAACTTTCAAAGCCCCAGAAGTGTGTGCCGATGCGGCCGTAGCCGGTCTGCACCTCATCGGCAATGCAAACACCACCGGCTTCTCGCACTGATTGGTAGACTTTAGCGACGTAGCCTGCAGGAAAAACAATTTGTCCGGCAACGCTTGGCAGTGATTCGGCGATGAACGCGCAAAGCCCATCCAGTTCAGAGATAACACTGACGACGTGTTGCGCATACTTCTCAGCCGCGTTTGCATCAACACTCCGGTATAGCCCTCGATAAACATCCGGGAGCGGAACCTTATGTACCCATGAGGGCGGGCCCTGGCCGCCGGGCCCCTCGTGCTTGTACGGGCTTATATCAATCAGCGTGGTGGTGTTTCCATGATAAGCGTGGTCCAGCACGATCAGGTTCCGCTGATTCGTGTGCGCGCGCGCGAGTCTGAGGGCGAGCTCGTTAGCTTCGCTTCCGGAATTAACAAAGAAGCATACTGACAGCGACGGCGGCAGCGTACCGGTTAGACGTTCGGCGTAGCGGTTGATCAGATCGTGCAGATAGCGCGTGTTGGTATTGAGCAATGCCATCTGTTGCTGACCAGCCCGGACTACACGCGGATGACAATGGCCGACATGGGCCACATTGTTGTAAGCGTCCAGGTACTGCCGGCCATTTTCATCGTAAAGATATTGCATCTCGCCGCGCACGATCTTAACCGGGTTGGTGTAGGCGAGTTTTACGCTTTTGCCAATCAATCTCTGACGGGTCAACAACGTTTCGCGGGAACTGCGGGCATCCCGTCTGCGCTTCAGGATTTTACGAAAACTAGCCGCGGCCTGATGAAAACCGATCGCGGCAAGCCCGGGCAGACTGCTTGTTATAGACCGCTGGCTGATTTCCAGGTACTCATTGTCGGGTTGTTGCTGATGCTGATAGGCGGCAAGGCACACACTCATACACAACCGCATCATAACCAGTCCATACAAACATTCGATTTCATCATCGTTGAGCGGATTCTCTTCGTGGTAGCCGGTAGCTACCTGCTCAGCAGCCGCGAGCGGATCTGGCTTGTCGAGAACCACGTAAGCGATACCCACGGCCAGGTCGGCAATCGTATAGCTATGGACCATGTCGCCAAAGTCGATCAAACCCACGACCATCTGGCGATTTGACTCTTCGTCGCCAACGATAACGTTGTAGTCGTTTGCGTCGTTATGAATAACGCTCCGTCTCAGTTTTGATAGGAGCGGCGTAATATCACGCTCGAACGTTTGCGCGAATTGCGAGACGAACGCCCGCAGTTCGGCATTCGCAATCAAGGGCTCGTATCTGTCAATCACGTTCAGACTATTAGCCAGATCCCAATAAAAGTCTCTGTGAACGGCCGGATGGTCGAAAGGCGCCAGGGCCCCATCAAATCGACCAAGCTTCTTGCCAAAATCGCGGAGTAGTTCCGGTGAATGTTCTTTAATCTCGGCAAGCGGGGCGCCGGGCAGGTAAGTTACGAGGCGCACAAGATGTGCCGATCCCGTGGGTGCTTCAACCAATGATATATCGTCACCGGAAAGTGCCGGTAGAATGCGCGGACAAAAAGAGACCCGGCTTTCCAGATACCTCATGGCCTCGTTCTGGGCCTCGAGCAGAGCCCGGTCCTCGAGCGCATTGGCAATTTTCAGGACAAAGGTTTTGCCCGACTCAGTGGTTAGCAAAAAGTTCTGGTCGCGCTCACTGGGCAGCGGGAAGACTGTTGCCCGAATGCCGTAGAGTTTTTCGGCCAGCGAGCCACCCGCTTCTCTACTAAACCGCGGAGCATGTTCGAGCAGACCCATTAGCATCACACGAACAGTTACAAACCTTCACCTGGCGGGCCAATGCCAGACGGGCATGTCCAGTTCGTCCTCACCGACGATCTTTGTTTCGCCAAACTCTTTTTCGAGGGTCACCGCATTGCAATCCCGCTGCTTCTGCAGTGTCCGAATTAAGGCGGGTGCGTGGGTCACCACCAATGCCTGTGAGGTTTTGGCCGCACTTGCAATCAGGCGACCGAGGGCGGGCAAAAGATCCGGATGCAGACTGGTCTCGGGTTCGTTGAGCACCAGTAGACCGGGAGGTCTCGGTGTTAACAGAGCGGCAATCCAAAGCAGATAGCGAATGGTCCCATCTGAAAGTTCAGCGGCCTTTAAAGATCGCAGCAGACCGTGCTGGTTCATGGCAATCTCAAAGCGTCCTTCGATATTCACTACTGAGATCCTCGATCCCGGAAAAGCATCAGCAACGGCATTGTCCAGTGCTTCTGGGTCTCCGATTTCCCGAATTGTTTGCAATGCGGCGGCGACATCTGCGCCGTCGTTACTCAAGACCGGCGTGTGGGTGCCAATTTGCGGCAAACGCGCAGGAGCCTCGACGTCAGTGCGAAAGTGATCATAAAAGCGCCAGGAACGGATCTGCTCTCTCAGCATCAGCATCTCCGGAGCGTTCCGGGGATCGGCGAATTGCGTCATCATGCTATCGAAGCTCGAGAGCTGGTAAGAGATCGTGTTCCACTCGCCATTGTCATTCTTGGTTCGCACCACGGAACCGCGCCGGTCAACCAACATGGTGGCCGGACGTAGGAATGGACCGCTCCAGATGCACTCGCGCTTTATTTCCGGATCGAGAGCGAAAGCAGAGGTACTCGGTGAGGGAAGTCCGAGGTCAATCGCGTACCCAAATCCTTCTCCAGCGAACCCGAGCCGCAGGTTGACACGTTCTTTGCGAGTTGTCCCCTCAACGGCATGATCGCCACGCTTGACCGATCGTCCCAACCGCTCCGGACCGGCCCAAAGCGTCGATTGCAGCCCGCCCTCACGCGCCAGAGAAGGAATGACACCCCCCTGGGCTGTCTCCGCCAGCAACCTCAGCGCCCGATAGACGCTCGACTTGCCGCTGCCATTGGGACCGGTGATGAGGTTTAGTCGCTGCAAGGGCACTATCAGATTGCGCAGCGAGCGATAGTTAGAGATAGCGAGAGTTGCGAGCATGAAGTGCTATCGACCTACTCGCAACATCACCACACCGTGAGCGGGGATTGTGACTGAATACTCGGCGCCATCCACTTTAACTGCTTTGTGCTCCCAGAGATCTCGCACCTGTGATTTTGAATTTATGCCCAACTCAGCCCACGGCACCTTTACGTTCGCCTCCTCTTTTGCCCGATTAAAGATGGCGAGCGCTCTTGATCCGCCGGAGAGTGGCTTTGACCAGATCTCACGATCACCAGACTGCGACTGCCGCGTGCCCTGCTTACCGAGCTTGTCCTGATCCACCGCGATGACGTCGCGGTTGGTCAGGATCGCCAGGACTTCAGGAGTCATGCTGCGCAGATCATTGCCCGCCAAAAGCGGCGCCGCGAGCATGGCCCAAAGACTCATGTGCGTCTTGTATTCATTTTCGTTCATCCCGCCGTTGCCGATCTCCAACATGTCCGGGTCATTCCAATGACCCGGACGGGCCCAGGGCGCCAGCTCGTTTTGCTTGAAGCCGATATTTGTCATCGAGTCCCATGTGTCTCGGATGTCGCCGGTAGTGCGCCATAGATTTCCACCAACGTCAGCGCCCCATTTCCACACGTCCAATCGGCCATACTGGCAAAGGCTGTAGACGATTGGCCGGCCGGCGGCGAGCAGCGCATCTCCCATCCTCTGGTAGATGGCCGGCATTTCTTCGTCGGTGTACAGCGTGCGAGCGCCGCACCAGTCATACTTCAGATAGTCGATTCCCCAGGCAGCGAATGTTCGGGCATCTTGTTGTTCGTGACCATAACTTCCCTCATAGCCGGCGCACGTATTTGGACCAGGCGACGAGTAGATCCCTAGTTTCAATCCTCTGCTGTGCACATAGTCAGCCAGGGCTTTCATGTCGGGAAATTTCTTATTTGTTTGAATGTTACCTTGTGCATCTCGTCCTGCTTCCCACGTGTCGTCAATGTTGATATAGACGTAGCCCGCCTGTTTCATCCCATTGGTGACCATGGCATCGGCGATACTTCGGACTGCAGCGTCGTCGATTCTGCCGGCAAATTTGTTCCAACTGTTCCAACCCATGGGCGGTGTTTTGGCCAGTCCGTTGTAGGGAACTTTATGAAGAGCAGGAGGCGGGATACGGGCGGGGAGTGCTCCTTCACCGTCGGGCACTCGCCGCGCAATTAATTCTGTGGGTCGATCTTCCGGTCGTCGTCGAGTGATAAGGTGCAGCTCGTCACCCACAAGCTTGCCTTGATAGCGTACCTTCCTTTCGCTGTGACCATCCTGCATGGAGCCGTTGAGAACGAAACTGTCTGATCCGCCCGATCCATCAGTGACCAGATAATAAAACTGAGTCACGCGGATCGATCCGGTTATTCGCGGCCCATCTTGCTTCAACTTGAAGTACGTGGCCCGGACGGTACCATCGGCATTTTCCGTTTTCGCCGCCCAGTTGCCGGTGAGCTCGCCGGGAGATTGGGCGGACGACGTCGCTAACCACATCGTGACGGCAGGAATAGTTAGAATTGTCGAAAAGAGGAGGAAGAACCTGGCCGGTGTTAAGGCGCGGCGTTGAAGGGAATGGTTGTGTGCAAGTGTGCTCATAGTCTGAGTCCGAGGTTATTTGGTTTTCACTTAGTGTTCTCCGTGCCTCCGTGGTGAACTAATAAAAGGCATTACCCACCACGGAGACACGGAGAACACGGAGAATTCACAGAAACGGCTAGTAGATCTCAATTGTCCGAGGCTTTCTTCTCGGCCTCTTTGCTGTCCTTCTTAGGCAAGTCGGGCGCGCTGAAATCCGTGAGCGGGTCGTTCCAAAGGTAATGGTTGAACCAGGCGAGATTGTGTAGCATCACCGCGCGCATCGCCCTTGGTTTTGAGATGCCGTGGCCAAACCCCTTATAGACGATCATCTCGACCTTGACACCTTTGTCTTCTAACGCCTGGCGGAGCTGATAGGCATTGGCAATGGGCACACGCCGGTCAAGCTCGCCGTGCTGAATCAGCGTCGGGGTGCGCGCGTTCCTGACGTACGATACGGGCGACGTCTTCTGATAGATCTGCGGATCTTCCACGGGGTTGTTGCCGAGGTAGTTTATCGTAAAGGGCGTAATGTCGGTGTTGTAGTAGTAGGTGGCCCAGTCTGAGATGCCTGCGCCCACTGAGATGGCCACGAAACGATCGGATGAGGCTGTCAAAAAAGCAGAGATGTAACCACCCTGGCTCCAACCCATGCAGCCCACCCTGTTTCCGTCGACCCATCCTTTGGCAATCAAGTAATCGATTCCGGACAGGACATCCCAGGCGTCTCCGACACCCAGGTTCCGCACGTTCAGTTTGCGAAACTTCTCTCCATAGCCGGCGCTGCCTCGATAGTTGACCTTCAGCACCAGGGCGCCGCGTGCGGCCCAGATGTCCGACGGATAATATCTGCTGTCGGGCGTAAGTAACGAGGGACGATCAATTCCCGTCGGCCCCCCGTGAATGACGCAAAGAAGCGCGTACTTTTTGGCTGGATCAAAGCCGGCCGGCTTAATCAATACGCCCTCAATAGTAGTCCCGTCGGTGCTCTTCCATGAGATGACTTCCCGCGAGCCAAGGACGAATTGTTTTGTTTGATCCGTCATGCTCGTGAGCGCTCGCGGGGCAAACTTTTGCAAATCGCTGACGAAGACTTCGTTGAGCGACGTCGGAGAACTTGCCGTAAACGCCATCTGTCTGGCGTCGGGTGTGAGAGAAAAACCTCCGGCAAGTAAATTATCCGGAGCAGTGAGACGAACAATCTTTCCCGTGTCTGGATCCACTCGGAACAGATGTGATGATGTTTTCTGCAAGCCGGTGAAGTAGATCCCCTCCGGCTTCCAGTCGACCAGGCCGGGGTTTTCATCAAACTGGTCCGTGATTGAGCGCGGCGCGCCTCCGTCGATTGAAACAATCGCCAGACGCGAGTTGCTGGCGTAATAGGTTGTCTGGCCCATCGCTGAGGAAAAAACGAGCTGTTTACCGTCGGGCGACCAGCGGGGATTGCCATCGGGCCCAGGCTGGGAAACCACCTTCCTGATCGAATCATCGGCCAGGTTGAGTAGATAAATATCCGAGGTGACACCTTGAATCAGGTCGGGATTAACAGTCGCGCTGAATGCGATCATGGAACCATTCGGCGACCAGGAAAATGAATCGACGCTGAAATCCTTTTTCTTTGTCCTCTGTGTGCCGGCGATTGGTCCGTTCAAAGCGTCGCTTAGCTTGAATGTCCAGAGGTACAGAAAGTTATATTCTTTGCGGATTACCTCAAAGTCTCCCAGATATTCTTTACGATCTTTGGAAATTTGCGGCACCGGCTCAGCAGCCACATAAGCGATGGATTTTCCGTCCTCAGACCAGGAGTAGTTGCCGATTGCGGTCTCGGACTTTGTCAATTGGATAGCCTCGCCACCGCGTGGATTAATCGTAAAGATCTGGTTCTTGTCCTCAATTCTATTGCTCAGGAATGCCAGCCAATCTCCTTTTGGAGACCATCTTGGATTAGTTGATGACTTGTCCCCCCGCGTGAGCTGGTACCGGCGACCGCTGCCGACTTCCGCGATCCATATCTGTGTGACGAACGCATCCTGTTTGAAATCGCTGTAGCTTACGGTATAGGCGACCCACTTCCCATCCGGCGAGATTTGCACTCCACCAATTGTCTTTAAGGTTAACAAATCGTCGACGCTGGGTACGCGACGCGTGTCATCCGCTGAGCTAAGAGATAAGAACAGGCCGAAGAGAATGGGAAGACCGAAGAGAGATCGTCTGATCATTGGAGGCCTCTTTTGTCGGGGTGTCAGAAATGCGAGCAGGATTCTAGCCGACCAGGCACTGCAATTTCTACGTTTTTGTGGAGTTCATAAATTAGGATACAACCCTCGGAACACATTTCGTTGACACCAGCGGGTCCGTTTCCCTATATTGCTTGTGCGGAGCAAAGTCCGCAATTTCTTGCCCAAATGGTTCCGCCTCAAGATTTCCGGAACAACATTCAAGCGATCGTTACTCTGAACGGAGCACAGGATGAAGGCACCAAACTGTGTCTCAGCGGCGTTCGACTTTCTCCATGACGCAAAAATACAACTCGCAAACACTGCTGTTCGGGTTAACCATATTCGTCAGCGCTATGTTGCTCTTTTCAGTGCAACCAATGATCGCCAAGATGTTGCTGCCGCTGTTGGGAGGAACTCCCGCAGTTTGGAATACCTGCATGCTCTTTTTCCAGGCCGCGCTGCTTGCCGGCTACGCTTACGCGCTTCTCGTGTCACGTTGGTCGTTGCGTGGCCAACTGCTGATCCAGCTCGTACTGCTCGTCCTCGGTTGCGTTAGCTTGCCCATCGGGTTGACTTCATCGTGGGTCAACTCTGTTCCTTCAGTCGGAAACCCGTCTCTTTGGTTACTGGGCTGTCTGGCGTTTACCGCCGGCTTGCCTTTCTTTATTATCTCGAGCAACAGCCCGCTATTGCAGAAATGGTTTTCTCGCACGACTGTCTCCGCGGCTCAGGATCCATACTTTCTCTACTCAGCGTCGAACGCCGGCAGCCTGCTTGCTTTGCTTGCTTACCCTGCCTTACTTGAGCCGTTTTTTACCTTGAAGACGCAGAGTCGAATCTGGACCGCCGCGTATGCAGTACTAGTGATGCTTATCGGTTGCTGTGCTCTCCTGCTCTGGCGACAACTTAAGGGGAAGACGAATGCACAGTTGATGGAACAACCGAGTGCCAGCCGGCCAGGGGCTGCAGGGGACAAGACCGACAACCTGTCGACGGGGAGACGCTTGCGTTGGCTGCTGTTGGCGTTTGCGCCTTCGAGCCTGATGCTCGGGGTGACAAACTACATCACCACCGATATCGCTTCTGTTCCGTTGCTCTGGATCATTCCGCTCGCGCTATATCTCCTCACGCTGGTATTTGCTTTTGCTCGAAGACAAATGTTTTCAACTCGGTTGCCGGCGCTGATTGTGCCCGGGGCCACCGTAGTCTTGTTGATGATCTACCTGGCGGATCTGTCGGGCGGCGGTAGTCGCATGTTGATCCTGCTTCACCTCATCTATTTCTTCTTCGCGGCGTTGATGTGCCACAGCCAGTTGGCCGCCGACCGGCCTGGTACTCGCCATCTGGCGGAATTCTATGTCTGGTTGTCTTTGGGTGGCGTTCTCGGCGGAGTGTTCAACGCTCTCGTGGCCCCGCTGATCTTTCGCTCAGTAATCGAATACCCACTGGTAATCCTGTTGTCTTGTCTTCTCCTGCCGGGGAAGGTGGAAGCGGGCATCAAGAGAATTGCAAACAGATTGGATTTCGCGGTGCCGGTGTTGATCTTTGCGCTTACATTTGGCCTCGGCTGGTTAGCGGATGCTTTTGCGTCGGGAAAAGTCGCGGGTCTGCTCTTCGTGCTGGCAGTGCCCCTGTTCGTCAGTTACCCATTGCGCAAGCGGCCGCTGCGATTTGCGCTGTCGCTGGGCGCTGTCATGGTGGGAGCAGGCTTTGTTAACAGCACGCACACCAACACCATGCACGCGGAGCGAAACTTTTTTGGTGTCTTAAAGGTGACACGTGATGCGGACCGGGGCGTACACTCATTCTTCCATGGCAGCACCATTCACGGCCGCCAGAATATAGATCCCGCTCATCGTTGCGAGCCGCTTTCCTACTATCATCGAGAAGGTCCGTTGGGGCGAATCTTCTCCTATTTCGATACGAAGCCGGGATCCCCAAGAGTTGCGATTGTGGGTTTGGGAACCGGCGCCACCGCCACCTACTCGCGCCCGAATGAAAGGTGGACCTTTTACGAAATCAACCCGGCGGTTGTTTCTGTTGCCCGCTCGCGCGAGTACTTCACCTACCTGGATGATTGTGCCCGGGCGCCATTGGAAATCGTGCTAGGGGACGCCCGCCTAAAATTGAGAGATGCTGAGGACGGCAGTTACGGTCTGATTGTGCTGGATGCGTTCAGTAGCGATTCCATACCGGTGCACTTGATGACGCACGAGGCCATGAGGCTTTACTTATCAAAACTTGCTCCTGGTGGCCTGCTTGTTTTTCACATCTCAAATCGCAACCTGGACCTCAGTCCAGTGATGGCGGAGTTGGCGCGAAGTTGCGGGCTAAGCGGGCTGACATTGTTCGACCAGATGCCCAGCCAGGTCAGCGGCAAAGACCCGTCTCAATGGGTGGTGCTTGCGCGCAATGCAAATGACTTTGGCGGCCTGACCAATGACCCCGTCGCGCGTGTTTTGACCAGCACTGGTGTCCAGCAAACCTGGACCGATGATTTCTCAAACATTATCAGCGTGTTCAAGTGGCGCTAGAGGCCGGGCTTGATCAGTGTGCTCAGCTCCCGGTTCCTTGCAAACCTGGGAAAAAGTCAAGCCACAGATTTTCACGGATGACACAGGTTAAAAAGGGAATAGCAGACGAGGGTTCTTAACTACATATCTGTTCTGATCCGTGTTATCCGCGTTAATCTGTGGCTGTTCTTTTTTCACTGCTTCTGCCCTTAGGTGATACCGACCTTTGCAGCGAATCTCTTGACGATGCTCGGTGGTCAAGGTTCTAATCTTGACCAACGCTGCGAGGGAGACAACTATGAGAAACATACTACTTGTATCACTCCTTTTGATGCTTGTTTCTCCGAGTTACGCGCCGTTGGCTTCGCAGGAAGGTTCGGCAGTTGTGGTACTCGGATTTAAGTGGTCCCGGTCCCGGCAGATTCCGGACAGGACAGCCACGCCGGATACCGCTCCGGCGCCGGCAATGATCCCGCAAAACAAAAACTACCAAAGGAATGTCCGGGTAAACGATCCGGCCGGATCCAGAGATCCCAACCTCGACACCATGGACGGCCGCAGCGCCGCGATGGAAAAGGCCGTACAGGAATCGCGTACGCCGCAGACCAAAGCGGTGGATGGCTTTGCGTACAAGGCCAGGGTGCAAAACGCCAGTTCACGAGTAATCGAGATCCTGTTCTGGGAATATCAGTTCACTGACGCGTCGAACCCGACCGCCGTCACCCGCCGGCAGTTTCTTTGCGGGGTGAATATTAAACCGGGTAAAGAAAAGGAACTACAGGCCTTCAGTCTTTCCGGTCCCAGCGAGGTAGTTAACGTGGAAAGCCTGGCCAACAAATCTGCGAACGCCTTCCAGGAAAATGTTTTGATCAATCGTGTCGAATATAGCGATGGCTCAATCTGGCAGCGCAAGGATTGGAATTTCGGCGAGATAAGGCTGACGTATGCGCGCGCCGTGAACACGCCCTGGGGTAACGAGATGTGCCGAGGGCTTTGAAGAGTCGCGAGTCGCGAGTCTGGAGTCGGGAGTCAAGAAAGTCTTGTAGTCTTGAAGTCTAGAGAGTCTTGGAGTCTTGAAGTCTAGAAAGTCTTGTAGTCCAGAACTCTATCTCTAGCCTAAAAGACGCATCGACTCCAAGACTCCAAGACTCCAAGACTCCAAGACTCCGAGACTCCGAGACTCCGAGACTCCGAGAGACTCCCCGAGACTCCGAGACTCCGAGACTCCAAGACTCCAAGGGACTCCAAGACTCCGAGACTCCGAGACTCCGAGACTCCGAGACTCCAAGACTCCAAGACTTTCTTGACTCCCGACTCGAGACTCCAGACTCCCGACTGTAGTAGTAGCCATGAAGAAGACTCAAATCGCGCTTGTCTTGACTGGTTTATTGCTGCTGGCCGCGTCGTGTGAACGCAGAGGCGGAGGCAGGGTTGATAACGCTACCGGACCGATCCTGATCGGCTTCTATGGAGATCTGAGCGGACGGACCTCGAATTTTGGACAATCTACGAAAAATGGCGTCTTGATGATTGCGGATGAGATCAACAAAAGCGGTGGCATCAACGGTCGCCAGATTCAAATCCTCTCCGAAGACGATGAAGGCCGGCCGGAAAAAGCTGCAACAGTTGTCACCAAGCTCATCGATCAAGATCGAGTGATTGCGCTAATTGGGGAGAACACCTCGGGAAATACCCTTGCGGCTGCACCGAAAGCCCAGAGCGCTCGAGTACCGATGATCTCTCCCTCGTCAACTGCTCCGTCGGTGACCGAAGTCGGAGACTATATTTTTCGCGTCTGCTTTATTGATCCGTTTCAGGGTGAGGTGATGGCCAAGTTCGCCGCCAATACACTGAAAGCCAGGACAGCAGCGGTTATGCTCGACTTCAATTCTCCGTACAGTCGAGGTCTGACTGAATTCTTCGAGAACAGTTTTACGGCCCTGGGAGGGAAAGTAATTGCCAGGCAATCCTACACGCAGGGTGATCGCGATTATAAGGGACAACTGACCGCCATTCGTGCTTTGAATCCGGACGTTATCTATATTCCGGGCTATTACGGTGAAGTCGGAGTCATTGCCAAGCAGGCACAACAATTGGGAATGAAAGCCCCATTGCTTGGCGGAGATGGTTGGGATGCGACTCAGCTTTGGGAACTTGGCGGCAGCGCGCTTAACGGAGACTTCATATCGAACCATTATTCCGTTGACGATCCGTCGCCGGCGATCCAGAAGTTCGTGGCCGCCTACAAAGCACGTTATGGAATTACTCCCGACGCGTTGGGCGCCCTTGGTTATGATGCTTTGAAGGTATTGACCGAGGCGCTGAAACGCGCCGGTACCACTGCCGGAAGAGAGTTGCGCGATGCGTTGGCTTCAACCAAAGATTTGGCCGGCGTCACAGGGAGAATCACGATTGACACTCAACGAAATGCCCTGAAGCCCGCGGTGGTTTTGAAGCTTCAGGACGGCAAGTACATCTACCAGGAAACGATCTATCCGGAAGGGATCTCGCCTATCGCAAGGAGGTAATCATTTTCCATTCGTCATTTTTCGTTTGTCATTTTTCATTTATTCCAACAAGTTGAGATTCAACCGGGGTTTGTGTAGGGACCAAAAAACGATCCACGAAATTACACGAAAATTCGTGTAGTTTCGCGGATCGATTTCGTGTAAGTTCGTGTTCCTGACTCAAAAAGCCATGAATAACGAATAAGGTCGGCGGGAGCTTTGCCTCAAAAGTCTACTTCGGCTTTGCAAGGGCCGCAAAGAAGCACAAAAAGCGCAAACGATTTATGGAAGACCTTTGTGCTTTTTGTGCCTCTTTGTGGCTTTTTGAGGCAAAGCAGTTGACGGGTGGATTCAACTTGCACTTCCAATTTGAACTCGCGACGTCTAAATGAAAAATGGAAAATGGAAAATGGAAAATGATGAATGGAAAATGATTGTTTCATGCCTGCTCATCCTCTTCCTCCAAGCAGAAGCCTTTCCAAAACAACATAACAATTCAAGGTACCTTACCGTAACGGTTCGACTCGGTCAGGGGCATCGTTTGAACCGATTCGTCCCTGCGCACGCCCTGGGCGCCGGCATAGATGGCCACGAGCAAGGTGATTCGGACCGCCAACTTACCGAAGCAAACATTCAGGCCATGCTGTCCGCCGGCCTCAAGACACTCACATATCGTTTACGCACCGAATTGGCCGGCGACGCCTGGCACTGGAACCGGCAAGGCACCTGGAGCGACGAAGAAAAAAAGGAAGGATATTGGACCTCTTCCGCGACCGCGGACCAGCCCATCAGTACCTCGTATGGTTATAAACTACCGCGACGCGGCAATACCATCGATCAAGCGGACAACGTAGGCTACTCGCGGCTGGATGATGGGGACCTCGATACTTTCTGGAAAAGTAATCCTTACCTTGATCAACATTTCACCGGTGAACCAAACACGCGGCATCCGCAATGGATAGTTATCGATTTCGGCTCAGCGAAGAGCATTAATGCCATTAATCTCATTTGGGCAATCCCATTTGCTACCAGGTATGAAATTCAATATGCAAACTTCGAGGATCCCAGCGACATAAGTTTCAACCCGCCAGGGATGTGGCAAACGTTTCCTGCCGGTCGCATTCAGCAGGGGAAAGGCGGTGAAGTTCACCTTACCCTGTCGTCCGCGCCAGTTCATGCAAGGTTTGTGCGCATCGTGATGACGGAGGCAAGCGAAGAGGCGCCAGCGAACAGCAAAGATCTGCGAGACGGTCTGGGATATGCGATGCGCGAGATATTCGTGGGTCGAACCGGCAGCCGGGGCGAATTTGTCGATGAGATTCACCACTCAGATGACCATGATAAGCAGACGATCACCTACGTTTCGTCAAACGACCCCTGGCATCGCCTACTCGATTTCGATCCGCAAGTGGAACAACCCGGGTTTGATCGAGTATTTCGAAGTGGACTGACGAATGGCTTGCCAATCTTAGTTGCGACTGAATTACTGTATGGCACGCCTGAGAATGCCGCCGCTGAAATTCAATACTTAAGATCCAAGGGTTATCCATTAGAGCGCGTCGAGCTTGGGGAGGAGCCCGACGGTCAGTTTGTCGCGCCCGAAGACTATGGAGCTCTTTATACCCAGTTTGCGACGGCGCTTCATAAAGTAGATCCGAAGCTGAAACTTGGCGGTCCCAGCTTTCAGGAAATCCTTCCCGACGACCGGCGACAAAGGCTGGGAAACAGCGCCTGGCTGCAAAGGTTTCTTGAATACATTAAGAGTCGCAGGAGGTCGCGGGACTATTCCTTCTTCTCATTCGAATGGTATCCCTTCGACGATGTGTGCGATCCCGTAGCTCCGCAGCTGGCACAGGCAGCCGGCATGATGAGCGCAGCTCTGAAAGAGATGGTTAAGCGGGGACTATCGCGGCAGATACCCTGGATCATCTCTGAATACGGATATTCCGCATTCGCCAGTCGGGCCGAAATCGGAATCGAGGGAGCGCTGCTGAACGCAGACATCGTGGGCCAGTTTCTCACGCTGGGGGGCGAGCAGGCCTTCTTGTACGGCTATACGCCAAGCCAGGTTACAAAAGAAGTCGACTGCACGGCCGGCAACAATATGCTTTTCGGCATGGATGAACGCAGCAACATCACTTCGCGTTTTGCGACCTACTTCGGCGCCCGGTTGCTGACCCAGGAATGGTTGTCTCCGGGCGGCGGCGAGCATGAGATGTACGCAACGGCGTTGCAACCTCGTTTGAAGAGTGTGCAGAAGGTCGTATCGGCTTACGCAGTCTACCGTCCGGACGGACTTTGGAGTTTGTTGCTGGTGAACAAAGATCCAAAGAACGCTTACAAGTTCCGCGTCGATTTTCGAAGTCCTTCGATAGGAGCCGTTTCGAGGCTTGCTTGCCCCGCAGACGTGTATCAGTTTTCTAATGCGAACTATGACTTGAGCAGCGATGAGGATAGGCCCTTTCCTATAAAGAGCGAACCACCCGAGCACCGTATGTGGATCGAGAGGGAAGGCGCCTTGGCATTGCCTCCATATTCGATCACCGTTGTCCGAGGAAAGGGACCGAGACCCTAAAGTTTTTTCGTGGGCTCGTGGATCTGTTTTGCGGATAGTAGAAAAACCGATCCACTAAATCACATTCAAAAGGGTCAAGTGACAACTGTCGGACCATCTCGTCCGAAAGTTTCGCGAAGCTGCAACAGTTTCTTCGTAGCCTGAACCAACGGTTGTAGCACCGCGTCTATGTTTGCTCCGCCGCCGTCTTTTAGATAACGCTCAAAGTAAAGGCGCAAGGTAGCACCTTCGGTTCCGGTTCCGGAGAGTCGAAAGATGATGCGCGAACCATCGGCCAACAGAACGCGGATACCCTGCCGTGTGCTGACAGTGCCATCAACCGGATCTGTATAGCCAAAGTCATCAGCGATCGCCACGCGGCTCCCCGCAAAAGATTGTTCACCTAATGCGGACAGCCTGTTTCTCAAACTCTCGATCATTTCAGCTGCCGCGCTCGCATCTAATTGTTCATAATCGTGTCGTTGGTAGTAGCTGCGGCCAAAATGCTCCCAGTGGCGTTGCACAACCTTGGCAACCGACTGGCGTGTTGAGGCAAGGATCGATAGCCAGCACAAGACAGCCCAGAGGCCGTCTTTCTCCCGAATGTGATTCGAGCCCGTCCCGAAGCTTTCTTCGCCACAGAGAGTACACAACCCCGCATCCATCAGATTACCGAAAAACTTCCAGCCTGTCGGTGTCTCGTAACATTGAACTCCGAGATCTTTTGCCACCCGATCGACCGCCGTGCTGGTGGGCATCGAGCGCGCGACACCGGCTAAGCCAGCTTTATAGCCGGGAATGCAGGCACTCGCATGTGCCGCAATGAGCGCCAGCGAGTCTCCAGGCGTAACAAAGAATCCGGGCCCCAGAATGAGGTTTCGATCACCATCCCCGTCGCAGGCGGCCCCGAGATCCGGCGCGTTCTGACCGTTCATCTCGCGGACCAACTCCGCAGCGTGAACAAGGTTCGGATCAGGATGGTGCCCGGCAAAGTCTTCGCGCGGAATGCCGTTAATCACCGTTCCGCCGCTCGCACCCAGCCGTTCTTCAAATATATGCCGGGCATATGGTCCGGTGATGGCACTCATGGCGTCGAACTGCAGACGAAAGCCGCTGCGAAATAAAGCGTGTAAAGCCTCGAAGTCGAATAACTGTTCCATCACCGAGGTGTAGTCAGCCAGCGGATCGATGATCGCAACTTCGGTATCAGCGAGACGAAAACTGCTTTCGTGCTCAAGGTCTATGTCAGGATGATCGAGTGTCAAATAGTGGGTGAGCTGAAGAGTTTCCGCGTGAATCCGGTTGGTGGTCCCTTCCGGCGCCGGGCCGCCATTCCGGACGTTGTACTTGATGCCGAAGTCGGCATCGAGCCCGCCCGGGTTGTGGCTTGCCGATAGCACCAGACCGCCAAGCGCCCCCTGGCGGCGAATAACGGCAGAAACGGCTGGTGTGGAAAGTAAACCACTACGGCCGACGAGCACTTTGCCAAAGCCATTGGCGGCGGCCATGCGCAGGATGGTCTGGATCGCAGGACGGTTGTGGTAACGACCATCTCCGCCGGCGACCAACGTCGCATTGGCAAAACTGGAACCGGCTTCTTCGCGAACGGTATTGAATACTGCCTGGACGAAGTTCTCCAGGTAGTTGGGTTGCATGAAAACTCGCGTCTTTTTTCTCAACCCCGAAGTGCCGGGCCGCTGGTCAGTAAAAGGGGTGGTGTGAACAGTTTTCATAAATTGGAATGGTTGAATGGTTACATATCACGAGTGCAAGATAAACCCAAGCAGATGGCAGAAGGCAGAAGGCGGAAGGCATCCACAGATTACGCAGATTACGCAGATTAAGCAGAAGGCAGTCGGCAGAAGGCAGTTCGCAGAAGGCAGTTCGCAGAAGGCAGTTCGCAGAAGGCAGTTCGCAGAAGGCAGTCGGCAGAAGGCAGTTCGCGGAAGGCAGTCGGCAGAAGGCAGTTCGCGGAAGGCAGTCGGCAGAAGGCAGTTCGCGGAAGGCAGTTCGCAGAAGGCAGTTCGCAGAAGGCAGTCGGCAGAAGGCAGGTCGCGGACGGCAGTTCATATCTCAAAGTTAGAGTTCAGTCCCTGGCCCGAACGCTGCTGCCTAACTGCTGCTGCTTCTGCTTTCTGACAACTGCCTTCTGCTGCTGCTGCCTTCTGCCGACTGCCTTCTGTCTAATCGGCGTAATCTGCGTAATCTGTGGATGCCTTCTGCCTTGTGCGCAAAATCTGCGGATCCTCGTATCAGTGATCCAAAACGCGGAACTGTTTTTCGAAAATGGGATTTTTAGTCCCACAAGCGAAACGAACGAGCGAGTTTGGTTAGACCCGATGAGCTGAAGGTGCGACCCCATCGCTCCAAGCTCGAAGTCAAAACAAGCGCATTTTCCACCACAAATTCCGGATTCCTCATTTAAACCGTTCGTGGTCATGTCCCTTGGCATAACCTTTGAATTGATCATTTGTGGAGAACTGCAACAGCCACCGGAGAAGTCTGCCGTTTGCTCAAAGCACGCTTCGCCGAATTTCCGCTCTCAAAGGTTTTTGCAGTTCTCCCAATAAATATTTCGGAATTCGGATTTCGAATTTCGGACTGAAAAGCAAATCAGCACGCAACCCTTAAGAGCGAACCAGTAAATAAGAAGTATTAGATGGACATTAAGCGACCGGGAAAATCGAAGATTAAGAAGCGGATACGCACCGCAATATTATTAGTTCTGGGGTTGGCGGCAGTTGCAGGCATTACCTTTGGCTTGACGAAGCTTAAGCCCGCTGCGCCCACCGTCGATCGATCGACGACAGTCATTGATACCGTCAAGCGCGGTCAGATGCTCAGACAAGTGCGCGGACTCGGCACGCTGGTGCCGGAAATCACCCGTCAGATTCCCGCTCCTGCTGACGGTCGCGTCGAGCTGATTCCGGTTCAGGCCGGAGTCGAAGTTGGACCTGACACGATCATCGTAGAACTCTCAAATCCGCTGATGCAGCAACAGGCAATGGACTCGGACTTTCAACTAAAGGCAGCGCAGGCCGACGAAGAGAATCTCCGCGTGCGGTTGGAAAGCGACGGCATGACTCAGCAGGCAGCAATTGCGACTATCAACGCCGATTACAGCCGCGCCAAGCTGGAACTTGATACCAACGAGGAGCTTGGAAAGCAGGGACTGGTTGCTGATCTGACTTTGAAGATGGCTCGGGTGCAGGTGAAGGACCTGCTGAACCGTCTGAATGTTGAGAAGCAACGTTTGGTAATCAGCGCCAAATCCGTCAAAGCTCAACTAAATGCTCAACGCAGCCGCATCGATCAGTTGCGGGCGTTCGCCAAGCTCAAGCACGACCAGGTTGACAGCCTTAAGGTACGGGCGGGTTCGGCCGGCGTGCTACAGCAGGTTACGGTCCAGGTGGGCCAGCAGGTAACACCCGGTCTCGATATTGCTCGCGTAGCCGATCCGGCGTCGTTGAAAGCCGAGCTAAAGATTAACGAGACACAAATCAAGGATGTCAAAATAGGCCAACCAGTTCAGGTAGATACTCGCAATGGTGTTATCCAGGGACACGTCTCGCGGATCGATCCGGCGGCGCGCGAAGGTACCTTCACAGTTGATGTGGCCCTGACGGGACCCTTTCCTTCGAGTGCGCGGCCGGACCTGAGTGTGGACGGCACGATCGAACTCGAGCGGCTCGAAAATGTCCTGAACGTGGGACGGCCCGCATTTGGTCAGGGAGAATCGACGGTAAAAATGTTTCGCCTCAGTCCCGATGGACAGCAAGCGACGCGAGTGCCCGTGGTCCTGGGTAAGAACTCAGTGAACACGATCGAGATACTCGACGGGCTGCGAGAAGGCGACCAGGTAATTTTGTCGGACACTTCTGCATGGGACAGTTACGACGTAATTCGTCTTAGATGATGGTCTTGAGTCTTGAGTCTTGAGTCTGGAGTCTTTGGGTTTTGAACTTGGAACTTTAAACCGGCACCTAATTTGATCCAAGACCAAAGGCCAAAGGCCAAAAACCGAAAGAAAAAGGCCAAAAACCAATCCGATCTTGTTGATAAAAATAAGGAGCTTCCCCAGATGAGTTCACCCACACAACCGCTGATTCACCTCTCGGACGTCAAGAAGATCTTCTATACCGATGAGGTCGAGACGCACGCACTTTCAGGCATCCACCTCGATATACAGAAGGGTGAGTACCTATCGATCGCCGGCCCCTCGGGTTGCGGCAAATCGACTCTCTTGTCGATCCTCGGCCTCCTGGATACGCCTACCGATGGCCAGTACGTCCTCAATGACAACGCGGTAGAGAATCTTTCGCTGTCACAACGCGCCCGCATCCGGAACCGCGAGGTCGGCTTTATCTTTCAGAGCTTTAATCTAATTGGAGACCTCACCGTCTATGAGAACGTCGAGTTGCCGCTGACGTATCGCGGTATGAACTCGGCGGAACGCAAGAAACGCGTTATTGAAGCTCTCGAGCGCGTGGGCATGGGGCACCGGGCCAAACACCTTCCCAGCCAGCTGTCAGGAGGTCAGCAACAGCGGGTGGCGGTCGCGCGCGCCGTTGCCGGCCAGCCGAGCATTCTGCTGGCAGACGAACCTACAGGGAATCTTGACTCAACCAACGGGGAAGCAGTGATGGAATTGATGCGCGAGTTACACCGGGGCGGAGCGACGATTTGCATGGTTACTCACGATCCTCGGTATGCGCAACACGCCGACCGGATAGTCCACCTTTTTGACGGGTTGATTGTTGAGGAAGAGACCGGTTCAGCCAGCCGCGCCGCTGAAATCGAACAGGCGAAGCGCGAACTCAAAGAGAGTGGATTTAAAGAGGTCGTATGATCAGTCTGCGAAACGTCGAAAAGTCGTTCGCACATGGCCCAGCCAGGACCTATGTGCTGCGGCGGATCGGTCTCGATATCAAGCCCGGCGAGTTTGTCTCGATCATGGGCCCCTCGGGTGCGGGTAAGTCGACTTTGTTGCACATCCTCGGCATGCACGACCAGTCCTGGGATGGTGAGTACTACTTCGACGATGTTGCGGTGCACGCACTCGATCATAAAAAACGCGCGAACCTGCGCAATCGCAACATCGGATTTGTTTTTCAAAGCTATCACCTGCTCGACGATCAGACGGTGTTTGAGAATCTCGAGCTGCCACTCTCTTATCGCGATGTCAGCAGGAAAGATCGTCAATCAATCGTTTGTGACACTCTGGATCGCTTTCAGATTGTTGGCAAGAAGGACTTGTATCCCAGCCAGCTCTCTGGAGGTCAGCAACAACTCGTCGGCATCGCGCGTGCGGTTGTTAATAACCCCCGGATAATTCTCGCTGACGAGCCGACAGGCAATCTTCACTCAAGCCAGGGTAAAGAGATCATGGAGATGTTCAAGCGCCTGAACCAGGAAGGCACCACGATAGTTCAGGTCACGCACTCTGAGATCAACGCCGAGTATGGCAATCGGATTATTCGACTGGAAGACGGCTGGATTGTGAATAACTGAAATCCCTGGGAGCGCGGACATCCTGTCCGCGGTTGCTACCAGGGGCGGACAGGATGTCCGCGATCCCAGGGGCGGACAGGATGTCCCCGATCCCAGGGGCGGACAGGATGTCCGCGATCCCAGGGGAGTTGGATTTGAATCGTCAGGTTTGCTGCTGCTTGCTCTAGTTCGCGCTCCCTCAAGAGACATGTGCGTGTGAGGATCGCGAATGTTCTTAGTTAGTTCTAACGGCGTAATCGGATGCGCTTTTCATTAGCAGCGCATGCGACAGGCCTCTGGCAACAGCAGGGCTTGAAGCGCCAGAAAGTGGGCTGAAGAAAGTTGTGAACCCTCTGGCCGCTCCCATACCGCGAACTCTAATCGCAGACGATCAACCGGACGTCCTGGCAGCGTTACGACTGCTCCTAAAAGGAGCGGGTTACCAAACCGAAGCGGCTACCTCACCAGCAGCCGTGCTCGACGCCATCAAGCAAAACAACTTCGACCTGGTCCTGATGGACCTCAACTATGCGCGCGACACAACATCGGGCCAGGAAGGCCTCGATCTAATCTCTCGCATTCATGATTTGGACAGCGTTTTGCCAATCGTTGTAATGACTGCGTGGGGCAGTGTCGATCTGGCAGTCGAGACAATGCGACGCGGTGTCCGTGACTTTGTCGAGAAACCCTGGGACAACTCCCGTTTGCTGCATACCTTGCGGACCCAGATTGAACAAGGCCGGGCAAAGAGAAGACAACATCGCCGCAATGCGGAAAGCCGGATCCGGAACCGGCGGCTCCGTTTGGAGTTGGAAGAGGCCCGGGAAATCCAGCAGGGGCTCTTGCCGAAGGAAATGCCCTCGCTCCGAGGTTTCCAACTGGACACTGCCTGGCAACCTGCGCGAACAGTAAGTGGGGATTACCTCGCGGCCTTCAAGTTCAATTCCAATTACGCTGCTCTGTGCATGGCTGACGTGGCAGGCAAGGGCCTCGCGGCGGCGCTCTTGATGGCCAACATGCAAGCCGTTCTGAAATCTACTGCCTCGGAATACATCCAGCCTGCTTCACTCTGCGCCGGCCTTAACGACTTCATGTGCGGCAACACCCCGGAAAACAAGTTCATTACCTGCTTTTACGGGTTGCTGGATGTCCCACGCCGGCGGCTCACATTTGCCAATGCCGGTCACAATCCACCACTGCTGGTTCGCAGCGACGGTGAATGCGTGCACCTCGAGAATGGCGGAACGGTGATCGGCGCATTTAGCGACGCAAACTACACGCAGGCGGAAGTACAGCTTTGTTCAGGTGATCGTCTGCTGATGTTCACAGACGGTTTGACCGAGGCCACGAACGAAGCCGGCGAAGAATTTGGCGAGGAACGTTTGCGTGACCTGCTCGTGGAGCGTCGAAGATTCAGTGCCGCGGAATTGCAAGAATGCATATTGAACACAGTAAGGGCGTTTTGTGGCGGTGAGTTCGATGATGACGCGGCGCTGATGGTTCTAGAGGTTGAATGAAGCGATGAAAGTACTGGTGTGGTTACAGGTTGAGGTTCATTTCATTTGTCATTTTTCGTTGGTCATTTCTCATTTTCCATTTGCCGCTGGGACGGAAGAAACCAAATGAGGATGGAAGCTCTTTTGAAGGACATTCGTTACGGGTTCAGAAACCTGTTGAAGCGGCCCAGTTTTACCGGCGTTGCGGTAATCACATTGGCGCTGGGGATTGGCGCGAATACGGCCATATTCACCCTGCTGAATGCTGTTCTCTTAAAACCGCTGCCGGTCCACAGACCGGAAGAACTGGTGCTGTTCAACGACTCTGCGAGTGAAGGCACCTCCGATGGCGACCCGGCTGTCGGACGCTGGACGTTGTTTTCAAATTCCGCCTACCAGTACTTTCGCGACAACAATCACTCGTTCCAGTCGCTGGCTGCATTTCGCAGCGGTGAAAGCCGCTTGAGTGTGCGGGATCCTGACTCAGCCGGACAGGCAGCTCAACGCGCACAGGGCCACATGGTATCCGGGAATTATTTCCTGACGCTCGGCGTAAATCCTTTGCTTGGACGATTGCTGAACCCTTCCGACGATTCGCCCGAAGCAAGACCCGCTGCGGTGATCAGTTATGGATATTGGAAGCAGGTCTGGAAGAGCGACTCAACTATCGTCGGCAAAAACCTCATACTGAATGGAACGTCCTTCACAGTGGTGGGCATTACGCGCCCTGAGTTTTTTGGCGTGCGAGTCCGAAAATCACCGGACTTTTGGATTCCGCTTTCCTTTCAGCCGCAAATCGAACTGCGCAACTCGTACCTTCAAGATCAGAGAGTGTATTGGCTCAGTCTGATCGGCCGGCTTAAATCCGAAGTCAGCCTCGAGCAAGCCCAGGCCGAAGCCAACTTGCAACTCCACCAGTTCCTGACCCAACGGGCCGGCTCGAAACTCACCGATCAAGTACAAGCAGACATTGGCAAGACCTATTTGCAACTGGCTCCAGGCGCGCGCGGAATTTCAGGGCTGCGATTTGCTTATGCCGGTCCGTTGCAAATGCTGATGGTTATGGTGGCGTTGGTGCTAATTATCGCCTGCGCCAACGTCGGCAACCTGTTGCTGTCACGCGCAACGTCGAGACAAGCTGAGATGTCATTGCGCATGGCTCTGGGCGCTAGTCGTACGCGGTTGGTGCGGCAACTGCTCACGGAGAGCATGCTGCTTGGTGCCCTGGGCGGAATCCTGGGAATCATCCTGGCCCAATGGGGAGTCAGTGCGCTGGTTACCCTGGTCGCTAAGACTTCGCCGCTGGATGTTCGACCCGACGCTCTGGTGCTTTCATTTACGGCCGGCCTCTCAATCCTCGCGAGTCTCCTTTTTGGGCTTGCTCCGGCTATTCGAGCAAGCAAAACAGATTTGACTTCCGCATTAAAGGAAAAAGTAAGCGGCGGCGGGCGACAACGATTTGCCCTGGCCTCGATCCTGATCGTGGGGCAGGTCTGTTTGTCGTTGGTTCTTTTGACTGCGGCCGGCTTGTTCGCCCGCAGTCTGATGAAATTGCAGGAGGCCGAAGTCGGATTCAATCGGGACAATGTATTGCTCGTCGGAATCGATCCGCGGCTTGCGGGCTACAAACCCTCCCAGTTAAGCGCCTTCTACCAGCAGGTTCTAAGTCGGGTTAATAGCCTGCCCGGTGTTGTTGCCAGCACTGTCGCCAGCTATGCACCAATGGGCGGCACCAAGACCTTAAGCAGTCTTATCGTTCAAGGGTATACATCTCGTCCCGGTGAAGACTTGGTGGTCGAGGATTTGCTCGTAGGTCCAAACTACTCCGCGACTTTGGGTGTGCCTTTGTTGTTGGGGCGCGATATCCGGCTCGATGATACCGCCTCGTCCAACAAGGTTGCGCTCGTCAACCAGGCCTTTGCCGAGTACTTCTTTCACGGCGCCAATCCGATTGGTCGGCAGTTTACTTTCGGCGATGAAGGAGATCCCAAAGCTGAGCAGATCGAGATCGTCGGCGTCGTCGCTGATATGAAATTTAGCGATGCCAGGACTGAACCGCTCCGAACAACCTACCGGCCCATTCTTCAGGTTCAAGATCAGTCGGCCTATGCCAGCAGCTTGCAAATCCGCACGTCGGGTGACCCGCTGACAATTTCAGGCACCGTGCGTCAAGCGATTGCGCAGGTTGATGACAGGTTGCCTATCTCAAACGTGACCAGTCTTCGTGAGCAACTCGAAGGCACCTTGCGGCAGGAACGGTTGATAGCCAGGCTGGTTTCTTTTTTTGGACTGCTTGCATTGTTGCTTGCCTGTGTCGGTCTCTACGGGGTCATGGGGCATGCCGTGTCAAGGCGAACAAACGAAATTGGCATTCGCATCGCCCTCGGCGCTGAACGCCGAGACATCGTTTGGATGGTCCTGCGAGACACCCTCGTTTTAGTCGGTGTGGGACTTGCGGTCGGCATACCAGCAGCACTGACATCCGCGCGTCTCGTGCGTAATCAGCTCTTTGGTCTCTCGGCAACCGATCCGCTGACCATCGCCGGTGCGGCGATCATTTTAACGATAGTAGCTGTCGTTGCGGGCTATTTACCGGCACGTAGAGCTTCGCGTGTCGATCCACTAATCGCGTTGCGATACGAATAGGAGTGGTGGATGGCAAACTTTAAAAACGATGTGCGCTACGCAGTAAGAAGCTTGGCCAAGCGACCGGCTTTTACCCTGATCGCCATGATTACCCTGGCGCTTGGCATTGGCGCGAACACCTCAATTTTCAGCACGATCAATGCGCTGTTGCTCAAGCCGCTGCCATTTCCCAATCTCGATCGGGTCGTTGCGCTTTGGGATTCAGTGCCCAGCCGCGGCGTAGAGAGGAATGAAGTCGCCGTCGCGAACTACCTCGATTGGCGCGCGCAGAATACGACGTTCGAGCAACTGGCAATTTACCGCTGGTGGAGCACGAATCTTACCGGCTCAGATTCGCCAGAGCGCGTGCAGGGGTTTCAGGTGTCGGCGAACTTCCTGGACGTGGTTGGGGTAAAGCCCATCATGGGACGAGTTTTTTCTACGGAAGAGAACGAACCGGGCAAGGACGAGGTGGTCCTCCTGACGTACAGCTTGTGGCAACGCCGCTTTGGCGCCGATCCCAATATCGTCAATAAGACGATCACTACCAACGGCGTTACTCGCACTGTGATCGGAGTAATGCCACCCGACTTTAATTATCCGAAAGGCGCGGAAATTTATGCTCCTTTCGCTCTGACGCCCGAGCTGTCGCGCAGTCGCGGCAATCATAGTTACCTCGGAATCGGCAGACTCAAGCCCGGCATTACCTTACCGGCTGCACAAGCAGATCTCGGCAGAATCGCGGGCCAACTCGAGAAACAATACCCCGAGACCAACACCGGTCGAGGCATCGTTATCTATCCAATTTTGGCAGATACGGTCCGCATGTATGCAACTGCGCTATGGACCATGATGGCCGCAGTCGGTTTCGTCCTGCTGATCGGTTGCGCCAACGTCGCCAATCTAATGCTCGCGCGCGCCGCCGGCCGGCAGCGCGAAATAGCCTTGCGGGCCGCGCTCGGAGCCAGTCGATTTCAGATCATTCGACAGCTGCTTACTGAGAGCATGATCCTCGGGATCGCGGGCGGCGCCCTGGGAATATTGCTTGGCTACTGGGGAGTCGATCTAATTCGGACCGCAAGTCCCGGCGAGGCGGCCCGCTTCGCGCCGGGCTGGAACAACCTCGGAATCAATCTGCCGGTGCTGGCGTTCACAACGCTTATATCCATGCTTAGCGGGGTGCTGTTCGGACTCGCACCGGCGTTGCAACTCTCGAAACCTGATCTAAGCAACGCTTTGAAGGAGGGTGGGCGGCAATCCACATCTCCGTCACAGCGACTCCGCGGTCTGCTCGTAGTCGCGGAAGTGGCCCTCTCACTGGTGCTGCTGGTAAGCGCGGGGCTGTTGACCAGGAGCTTTCTCCAGTTGCTGAAAACGGATCCGGGCTTCAATCCTGACAGCCTGCTGACGATGAACCTTGTGCTTCCCGTCGCGAAATACAAGGAGGAGTTACAGAGGTCGGACTTCTACTCAGAGCTGGTGCGGCGCGTCGAGGCACTGCCGGGCGTAACCTCAGCAGCACTCGTAAATCATCTGCCGCTGGGTGGCAGCAATTCGTCCACCAGTTTTCTCGTCGAAGGTCTGCCGGAACCACCGCCAGGGCAGGCGTTCGATGGCCGCTATCGCGTTTGTAGTCCGGGGTATTTTCAAACAATGGGCATTGCCGTGCTCAAAGGCCGGAGCTTCACCGATCAGGACAAAGCAGGAGCGCCACTCGTCGTTATTGTCAACGAAACACTGGCGCGCAGGTACTGGCCCAACACGGATCCGATTGGCAAGCGCATGCGTTACACCGGACCGCCGGAGCAAAACCCCTGGATGCAAGTCGTGGGGGTGGTGCAGGACGTAAAACACGAATTGAATCTTGCGGTTACGCCCGATTTTTATGTGCCGCACGCGCAGGACGCCTGGCAATCGATGGTGCTCGTGGCAAAGACCAAGGTGGAACCTGCGGCGATGGCCGCACCTATTCGGCAACAAGTCTGGGCGATAGATAAGGACCAACCCGTTTTCGACGTGCGCACAATGGGCGAGGTGCGCGCGATTTCACTGGCCCTTTACAGCTTTTCTTCCGTGATGCTCGCCATCTTTGCCGGAGTGGCGCTGGTGCTCGCAGCTATCGGTATCTATGGCGTGATGGCTTATGCCGTTACGCAGCGAACCCACGAGATTGGGATACGAATGGCTCTGGGAGCCCGAGCCGCCGATGTGTTGAAGCTGGTAGTGAGAAACGGAATGACCCTGGCGGTGATCGGCGTGCTCCTGGGACTGGCCGGATCCTGGGCATTGACACGATACATGAGCAGTTTGCTGGTTGGTGTTAGCGCCACCGATGTTTGGACCTTAACTGTTGTCTCGTTGTCACTGCTTGGTGTGGCGCTGCTCGCTTGTTACATCCCTGCGCGCCGCGCAACAAAAGTCGATCCGTTGGTGGCCCTGCGTTACGAATGAGAATTTTGGATTGCGGATTGTGGAATTCGGATTTCGTGTGAATTCGTGGATCAAATTTGCCCGAGCGGAAGGAAGAACGATCCACTAAATCACACGAAGTAAAATCTTCTCGGGGGGTATTAAAGAATGTACGGTCTATGGCAAGACTTCCGCTACGGAGTACGAATGCTGCTGAAGACGCCGGCCTTCACAGTGGTGGCAGTGTTGTCACTGGCCCTTGGTATTGGGGCTAACACCGCGATCTTTCAGCTACTCGACGCCGTGCGTTTGAAAACTCTTCCGGTCAAGGACCCGCAGCAGTTGGTCCAGGTAGAAATAGCGGACATGACCGGCGCTCGCGGCAGTTTCACCACGAACTATCCACCCGTCAGCAATCCGATCTGGGAACAAATCAGAGATCGTGAACAGGCATTCTCCGGCATCTTCGCCTGGGGCCAACGAACGCTGAATCTGGCCCCGGGCGGCGAAGCGCGTTTCGTAAAGGCCCTTTGGGTGAGCGGAGATTTCTTTAACGTGCTGTCTGTTCAGCCTGAGCTGGGACGTCTTTTGAATCCGACTGATGATACCAGGGGCTGCGCAACACCGGGCGTCGTTCTAAGCCATGCCTTCTGGCAGCGAGAATATGGCGGTCAGAACAACGTAATTGGTCAGAAACTCACCGTTTCCGATCATTCGTTTGAAATCATTGGTGTCTCGCCTGCAAACTTTTTTGGCCTGGAGGTTGGTCGCACTTTCGATGTGGCCTTGCCAATCTGCTCTGAAGCGATTGTTGCTGGGAAGGACAGTCGTCTCGACTCGGGTACCACTTGGTGGCTGATGGTTACCGGCCGGCTGAAACCAGGCTGGTCATTGGAACAAGCAAACGCGAATCTGCAGTCGATCTCACCGGATCTCTTTCGGTCCACGCTGCCCGCGAACTATCCGCAAGTCAGCGTAAAGGACTATCTCGGCTTTAAATTGAAAGCGCTTCCCTCCGGGACAGGCTACTCCTCGCTGCGTGAGAATTATGAGCAGCCACTTTGGCTGCTGCTGGCGATTGCCGGTCTCGTGTTGCTGATTGCGTGCGCCAATCTTGCGAACTTGCTTCTGGCTCGCGCCAGCGCGCGCGAGCGGGAGATGGCGGTGCGGCAGGCAGTCGGAGCTTCGCGCCTTCGCCTTATCCGTCAACTTCTCATCGAAAGTCTATTGCTGGCAGTTGTTGGCTCGGCTTTGGGTGCGCTGCTCGCTCAGGCGTTGAGCAACTCGCTTGTTTCATTCCTCAGCACCAGGGGCGATCCACTCTTCCTCGACTTATCGTTCGATTGGCGTTTGCTGGGTTTCGCCGCCGCAGTGGCTGCGCTCACGTGCGTTTTGTTTGGCCTGACTCCTGCGCTGCGCGCCACTCGCATTGAACCGGGAGCGGCAATGAAAGCAAGTGGCCGTGGTCTAACAGCCGGACGCGAGCGATTCAGTTTGCGTCGAGGATTAGTCGTTCTCCAGGTTGCGCTTTCGCTGGTGCTGGTTACCGGCGCTTTCCTGTTCACGCGCAGCCTCGACAAGCTGCAAAAGGTGGATACCGGATTTCGACCGGAGGGAGTGCTGATAACGCAATCCGGATTTGCGCGCTTAAACCTTCAACCTGACCAGCGGCTCGCATTGCGCGGAGAAATACTTGATCGGATTAAAGCAATTCCCGGAGTTGAGGAAGCAGCCGAAGCTGTGCTGGTCCCGCTGGGCGGAAATTCGACGAGTAATAAGGTCTGGCTTGATGGATCGGATGCCAGTCAAAAACTGGAAACCGCTTTTAGTTGGGTTGGTCCGAATTATTTCAAAACCCTGCAAACACCCTTGCTTGCCGGCCGCGATTTCAATGATCACGACGTACGCGGCGCGCCAAAAGTCGCTCTCGTCAACGAGACGTTTGCGCGCAGGCTCTTGAACGGAGCGAATCCAGTAGGGAAGAGATTCTGGATCGAAACGACCCCGAACGATCCGGAAACGCTTTATGAAATAGTGGGGTTAGTGAAGGACTCGAAGTACGGCGACCTGCGCGAGACAACTCTACCCGTCGCTTACCTTTCGAACGCGCAGTATCCCCGTCCGGGAACAGGCGGCCTGTTTCTAATTCGCTCGGCCTTACCGCAAGCGGAAATCACCGCGGCAGTAAGACAGGCCGTGGTCAATGTCAATCCTGCTATCAACATCAGCTTCCAGGGATTCAAGACCTTAATCGACGAGTCGATCCTGCGTGATCGTTTGATGGCTCGGCTCTCATTCTTCTTCGGTTTTCTGGCACTCGTGCTGGCGAGCATTGGGTTGTACGGCATTCTCTCTTATGGCGTCGCCAGCAGAACAAATGAGATCGGCATTCGCATGGCGCTGGGTGCGCGATCGCGAAACGTATTCTCATTGATCCTGGGCGAGGCTTTACTGCTGGTCCTGATCGGCGTGTTGGTGGGGTTGCCGGTTGTGTTCGCTGTAACGCGGTTTGCATCGACCTTACTGTTTGGTCTGACACCAACAGACCCGGTGGCATTGTCACTGGCTGGTTTACTGATGCTGGCCGTAGCAATGGCGGCCAGCTATCTACCGGCGCGCCGCGCAACGAAAGTGGATCCACTGAAAGCGCTGCGTTACGAATAGGAGTAAGTAGATGCACGGTCTATCGCAAGACATTCGCCACGGAATCCGAAGCCTTTTGAAGCGGCCGGGCTTTACGGTGGTTGCGTTAGTTGCGCTGGCCCTGGGCATTGGCGCCAATACCACCATCTTCAGCGCTATTAACGCTCTGCTGCTTCACCCCTTCGCGTTCCGTGACATTGATCAGCTCGTGCTGATTTCTGAGTCAAGACCACAAGTCCAGGGCGAACACAACGCCGTCGCATTCGCAAACTATCTCGATGTAAAAAGCCAAGCTGCCAGTTTCGCGTCGGTGGCAGCATCGACGAATTGGTGGGCCAACATAACAGATGGCGATCAGCCTGAGCGGCTTGAGGGTGTGAACGTATCAGCGCAGTACTTTAGCACCCTGGGTGTTAACCCGGCTGCAGGACGGACGTTCTCGCCCGAAGAAGAACAGCCCGGACGCGATCCGGTTGTAATTATCAGCGATGGCTTGTGGCATCGACGTTTCGGTGGCGATTTGCACGTCGTGGGGCGCAACACAACAATTAACGGCCGCAGCTTCACAATTATCGGTGTAATGCCGCGGGGCTTTGCTTTTCCCAACAGCGATGTCGAAGTCTGGGCGCCGTTGATTACCTTTCCAGAGAATGTTACGAACCGTGGCAGCACCTACCTCACACTGATTGGAAGATTGAAACCGAAAGTAAGTGTGGCAGAAGCCGAGCGAGAGTTGGAACTGCTCGGCCGTCGCCTGGCCGAGCAATATCCCGAGACGAACGCGAATCGAACCTTTTTGGTTGAGAGTCTACTCGGTTCGTATGTGCGTTTCTCGCGTCCTTCCCTCCTGATTATGTTCGGGGCCGTTCTCTTCGTCCTGCTCATCGCATGCGCCAACGTCGCCAACTTACAAATGATGCGTGCCACGAGGCGACAGAAAGAAATGGCTGTGCGCCTGGCACTGGGCGCGAACCGTTGGCGATTGGCACGTCAGTTACTAACAGAAAGCGTGTTGCTCGCAATAGCGGGTGGCGCTGTGGGGCTACTGCTTTCGGCGTGGGCTGTTAAAGCGCTCGCCTCAGGAATGCCGGCCAACCTGGTGAAATACATCAGTGGCTGGAAAAACCTTGGGATTGATTGGCAAGTGTTCTCCTTCACCTTGTGTGTTTCGGTGCTGACGGGAATCGGATCCGGCCTGGCGCCTGCCTTGCTCCTGACGAAAGCGAATTTGAACGAAGAACTAAAGGAAGGTGCAAGCACTTCATCTGAGGGCGGCCGAAGTCGCTTGCGCAACTTGCTGGTGATCGCCGAAGTCGCGCTTTCGCTCGTTCTGCTGGTGGGATCCGGATTGATGATTCGAAGCTTCATGCGTGTGCTCGCGGTCAAACCCGGCTTTGACGCAGGAAGCGTTTTGACGTTCGAGCTTTCGTTACCCTATCGCAAGTATGCCAGCATTGAGCAACGTGCCGGTTTCTTCGCCAAATTGCTGCCTCGCTTAGAAACGATTCCGGGCGTTTCGCGTACGGGTGCAACCAACCTTGTTCCTCTCGAAAACGGCGACGAGAGCGTTTACTTCTCGATTGAAGGCCAGCCACTGTTCGCACCCGGCCAGGCTCCACTAGCGGACTATCGCGTGATCACCCCCGGCTATCTGAGCGCAATGGGCATTCCATTGCTGAAAGGTCGCACCTTTAATGAACGAGATATAGCGGGCGCCCGGCCGGTGGCAATCATCAGCGAGAAATTGGCAGCACATTATTTCCCCAATGAAGACCCGCTTGGCAGGCGAGTACGCGTCGGAGACGGACCTTGCGAGATTGTCGGTATCGTCGGCGATGTTCGCAATAAGAGCTTCAGCAGTGAGGTCAGGGATGAAAGGCTACGACCGGCCATTTATTTACCTCACGCGCAGCACCCTTACGGTCAAATGGCAGTAGTGGTCCGATCGACAACTGACCCAACGAGTCTAGCGAGCGCCGCACGCAAAGAGGTGGAAGCGATTGAAAAAGACCAGCCTCTTTTTAATGTGAGGACGATGTCTCAAGTTCGATCTGAGTCAATGGTCCCACAACGCTTGTCCGCTTTCATGTTCGCAAGCTTCGCATTGATCGCGTTGCTGCTGGCAGCAATTGGGATTTACGCAGTGATTGCGTATTCAGTGGTCCAGCGCACGCGGGAGATTGGCATTCGCATGGCCCTGGGGGCGCAGAGCCGCGATGTGCTGAAGCTGGTGGTAAGAGGAGGGATGAAACTAGCGGTAATCGGCGTCGCGATCGGATTGGCCGGTGCATTAGTGCTGGGCAGGTTGATGAGGAGCTTATTGTACGGAGTGACACCTACCGACGCGGCAACGTTTGCCGGTGTCTCGGCCGGGTTAATTGTCATTTCGCTGCTAGCCTGCTACATCCCGGCCCGCCGCGCCGCGAAAGTCGATCCACTTGTGGCGCTGCGTTACGAATGAGATTTCGGATTGCGGATTTGGGATTTGAGTTTTCTGAATTGCGAAGGTGGTTTTCGATGAGATGTTCTGTTTGTGTTGTTTCGTGTGAGTTCGTGGATCATTTTAGCCGGACAGCAAGAAAAACGTTCCACTAAATCACACGAAGTAACACGTATCGCACTCGGGGTTCATTCTTTTATGAAGACTCTATTGCAAGACATCCGCTACGGGCTGCGAATCCTTTGGAAGTCGCCTGGATTCACGCTTGTGGCCGTTGTATCGCTGGCTTTGGGTATCGGTCTCAATACGGCGATCTTCAGCCTCGTCAATGTAATCCTCATTCGTCCCGTACCAATGGTCAAGGACCAGAGTCGCCTCGTGTGGCTACGCGCTCCTGTGTCTTACCCTGACTATGTCGACTATCGAGAGCAGACGCAAAGTTTCGAAGGGATGGCGGCAATCTCGGGGACTAGCGAGTTCAGCCTTGCGAGGGGAAGCGAGCCTGAGCTCATCAAGGGCGAGTATGTGACCGAGAATTATTTCGGGGTGCTCGGCATTGGGGCGTTAAAAGGGCGCACCTTCGATAAGTCGGAAGGACAAACGCCGTCGCCAGTCGTCGTCCTTAGCGAGCACCTGTGGCGGACGCGATTCGAATCGGACTCGATCATCATTGGCCGGCAGATTTCTTTGAATGGTCTTGCCTTCACTGTAATCGGCGTCGCGCCCGAAAAGTTTATCGGCACCGAAGTTGGTCTCAACCGCGAGCTTTGGGTGTCGCTCTCCATGCAGTTGATGCTCAATCCGCCAGAGGCCACCAGAGCGGCGGACCCTGTGTCGAACAGATTGAAGGAGCGAAATAGCCATTGGCTGGCGGTCTTTGCACGTCTGAAACCTGGCTTCTCGCGCGAGCAGGCAGGCAACGAGTTAACCACAGTTGCGCGGCATGTTGCCGAGAACTATAGCGGTGATGTCAGTCCCGAGACTTTGCGTAGCGTTCAACTGCTCGGCATGAGCGGTGGCATGGACCCAAGGGATCAGGAAGAAGCGTTGCCGCTGGCGGGAATCGTGATGGCCGTGGTGGCGCTTGTGCTGTTGATCGCTTGTGCAAATATCGCAAGTTTGTTGATGGCGCGCGCAGCCATCCGGCGACGTGAAACTGCCATCCGACAAGCCCTCGGCGCCACTCGCCCGCGTCTCGTTCGCCAATGGCTGACAGAGAGCGTGCTTTTGGGCGTGACCGGCGGCGCGTTAGGCTTGCTCCTTGCGCTTTGGGCGAATCAGCTTCTGATCTCTTACCTGCAAGCGACGCCGCTGGCCTCACTCGATCTTGGATTGGACTATCGTGTCCTGGCTTTCACGCTCGGTGTATCGGTCATCACCGGCATTGTCTTTGGACTTGCTCCAGCGCTCCAGGCGTCAAGATTGGACATAGTTATGTCGCTCAAGAGCGAAGACCCTTTACGCGCCGGCTCGCGTCGTTCTCGTCTGCGCGCTGCATTCGTGATGGCCCAGCTGACACTCTCGGTTGTACTCCTTGTAGGCGCCGGACTCTTCATCCGCTCGCTGCAAAGCGCGAACACGATTGACCCCGGCTTTCGCGTCGATCGCGCGCTCACGGTCCCCATCAATCTGGGGCTGTTGCGTTACAACGAAACGGCGGGCACGAACTTCTACCGCAACTTGCTTAGTCGGGTCGAAGCGCAGCCAGGCATCGAGCGCGCAAGTTTGGTTAGATTCTCGCAACTCGGTTTCTCTTACGCACAGCTCCAGGCCGTCGCCGAGGACGGTGGCGAGCAAGCGGATGAAGGCATCAGCGCCGGCTTCAACGTGGTGGGTCCGGACTATTTCAAAACGATGGAGACCCCGCTCCTCCGCGGGCGCGATTTTACCGATGCCGATCAGAAAGGCGCACCGGGTGTTGTGGTGCTGAACGAGACGCTGGCCGGCAAACTCTGGCCGGCCGAAGACCCGCTGGGCAAGCGCGTCAGCGTAAGCGGACCAGAGGGACCGTTCCTCGAAGTTGTCGGTGTAGCCCGCGACGGAAAGTACCGTTCACTCGGCGAAATCCCCCGCCCCTATATCTATCAGCCGGTGCTCCAGTCCTACGATCCCAAGATGACGCTTGTGGTCCGTACGACAGGCGATCCGCGGTCCGTTATCACAACAGTACGTGAACAGGTACGTGCGCTCGATGCAAACCTTCCCGTGGCGGATGTGAAGACGTTGCGCGATCAGGTAGACCTGTCGCTCTTTCCGTCACGCGTCGCGGCCTGGGTCCTTGGCGGTTTTGGTGGACTCGCATTGCTGCTCGCCGCGATCGGGATTTATGGCGTCGTGTCGTACTCAGTCGCTCAGCGCACCCGGGAGATTGGTGTACGGATAGCGCTGGGTGCAAATGAAAGAGATATACGTCGACTTGTGCTGGGTGAAGGGTTGGTCGTCATCGCGGTCGGACTAGCCGTGGGGTTATTACTCGCCGCGGCTGCGACGCGGGTGATAGCGGGCTTCCTCTATGGCGTGGGAGCGACTGACCCGCTGACGTTTGCCGGCGTGCCGCTGCTGCTGGGGGTGGCCGCCCTGGTTGCTTCTTATATACCAGCGCGTCGTGCGATGAAGGTCGATCCGTTAGTGAGCTTGCGCTCCGAATGACTTGGGATTTCAGATTTTGGAGTGTTTCGTGTGATTTCGTGGATCTGTTTGGCCGGTTACCCAAAAAACCGATCCACTAAATCACACGAAGTCCGGCTAGTGTGAATCGTAAGTTCGTGGATCAGCTTTGCAGGCAGGCAGTAAGGAAATCCGATCCACTAAATCACACGAAGAAAGAGATGACTGAGAGGTCCACATGGATGCGTTAATAAGAGATCTCCGCTATGCGATCCGAAGCTTATTGAAACGGCCGGGCTTTACGATGGTCGCGTTGATTGCGCTGGCCCTCGGAATCGGCGCCAATACGGCAATCTTTAGCCTGGTCAACGCGGTCCTTTTGAAGCCGCTGCCATTCGCCGAGCCGGATCGCCTGGTCTGGATGTGGGGAAACATTCGCAATGGCGGTAACCGGGCCAGTGTTTCACCGCTCGATTTTCTCGACTACCGCAGGCAAAACAGGACTTTCGAACAGTTTGCCGCCGCATTCTCAGTTCCCCTTCCTTTGAATCTTACCGGAACCGGCGAACCCGAACGACTCACCGGCGCCGGAGTGACTGGAAATTACTTTCAAGCTCTGGGTGTCACACCGCTCCTCGGCCGAACGTTTGTCCTCGAGAACGAAAATACCGGAAACGATCACGTTGTTGTTTTGAGTTACGGGCTATGGCAAAAGCGCTTTGCCGGTGATACCGGGATCATCAACAAGACGATCACGCTTGACGGTGAAACTTGCGCAGTAATCGGCGTAATGCCTAAGGAGTTTAATTTTCCGCAATCCAGCGAATTATGGGTGCCACTCAATTTTGATCGTTCGCCGGACATGAAGCAGCGTAAAGCCCATTTCTTGAGGCCCATCGGAAAACTAAAGCCCGGAGTGACTCTTGAGCAGGCGCAGGCGGATACAGACATAGTCGCGCGCCAACTGGAACAACAATATCCCGATACAGATACCGGCTGGAACCTGCGACTCGTTTCGTTGCGAGAGCAGCTCGTCGGTAACACCAGACCAACACTCTTCCTGCTGTTTGGAGCCGTTGGCTTTGTGCTGCTGATTGCCTGCGCGAACGTGGCGAATTTGCTGCTGGTGCGGGCAGCATCGCGGCAAAAGGAGATCGCCCTGCGGACAGCGCTTGGAGCGAGTCGTTTCCGCATCGCGCGTCAAATGATAACTGAGAGTGTGCTGCTGGCTTTGGCCGGCGGCACACTCGGGGTGCTGCTAGCAGCTTGGGGAATCGACTTTCTTGTCAAACTCAGCGAGGGAAGCATTCCTTCCACTGCGCAAGTGAGAATCGATCTGCCGGTGCTGGGTTTCACATTCCTGCTATCGCTATTGACCGGGGTGCTGTTTGGCCTGGCTCCAGCACTGCGCACGATGAAACTGAGTCTTGGCGAAACGCTAAAGGAGGGCGGACGCGCCGGTGAAGGAATTCAGCGAAATCGGACTCGAAGTTTGCTCGTCGTTCTCGAGAGTGCCGTCGCGATTGTATTGCTGATTGGTGCGGGACTGCTGATCAGAAGTCTTATTGAGTTGCAGAACGTCAATCCAGGCTTCGACGCCCATAACGTGCTCACGATGCGCGTCGATTTGCCGCGACAGAAGTATCCGACCCCGGACAAAGCCGTTACTTTTTTCCAACAACTGGAGGACCGGATCGCCGGCTTGCCAGGTGTAGAGACTGTTGGACTCATAACGGAACTCCCACTCAGCGGCCAGCCAAACGACATGCCCTTTACCGTCGAGGGACGAGCGAATGACTCAGGTGACCAGACATTTGACTTCGATTTCCGTCGAGTGAACGACAAGTATTTCCGAGCTATGCGCATTCCCTTGCTGCGTGGTCGAAACTTTACTGAAAAGGAAGTGGTGGAGAGCGCGAAGTTGGTGATCATCAGTGAATTGCTCGCCAAAGAGGTTTTTCCAAACGAAGAACCGATCGGCAAGCGGTTAGTTATGTGGATGAATAAGCAACCATTCGAAATTATCGGTGTTGTGGGCGACGTTCGCCATCGCGGTATGGAATTCCAGGCGGCGCCGGCTATGTACTTTGCCACCCATCAGAACGGTGGAACGAACCTGGTGATTAGAACCCTGGGAGATCCTTTGGGTCTCGCCGCGGCAGTGCGAAAGGAAGTGCAGGCGATAGATCCGGATCAGCCTGTGGCCACGGTAAGGACAATGGAAGGCTGGCTGGATTCAGCGGTTGCGACACCGCGCTATCGAACGGCGTTGCTGGCTGTATTTGCGCTGGTGGCTTTGATGCTTGTGTCAACCGGAATTTACGGCGTGATGTCTTATTCGGTGACGCAGCGAACTCATGAAATCGGAGTGCGAATGGCTTTGGGTGCGCGACAGTTCGATGTGCTCAGGCTGGTGGTGCGGCAGGGAATGAGCCTTGTCCTAATTGGAGTCGGCCTGGGTCTGTTCGGGGCGATCGCGCTGACGAGGGTGATGTCGAGTTTGCTGTTCGGGGTCTCAGCAAAAGACCCGGCAACCTTTTTGGCGGTGGCGATTCTCCTGGCTGTGGTTGCATTCGTCGCCTGTTACATCCCGGCGTTGCGCGCAACCAAAGTAGACCCATTGGTGGCGCTGCGATACGAGTGAAGACATTGTCGAGTGCCGATTGGCGATTGCCGATTTCGTGTTGTTTCGTGTGAATTCGTGGATCCGTTTGTGAATTTGTGGATCGGTTTTTAGCGCGTCAGATAAACCGATCCACGAAATCACACGAACAAAACGGAAAACCGAAAACCAAAGACGTAAGCAATGAAATCACTAATCAAAGATTTACGATTCGCAATTAGGAGTTTATTAAAGCAACCCGCCTTTGCTGTCGTCGCCGTGGTCACACTAGCACTGGGCATCGGTGCGAACACGGCCGTGTTTAGTGTCATTAATGCCGTACTTCTAAAATCGCTACCCTACAAAGATCCCGAAAGCTTGGTGTTGGTGTGGGGCGATACACCAGGAGAGCACAATCTTGAGGGCCGAAATCAAGTTTCCGCCACTGACACGGCCGACATCCGCAGTCAAAACAAGGTCTTTGAGGAGGTAGCTACCTATGCGGGTTGGTACCCGATCATGTCAGGTTTTGATCAACCTGAGAGGATTCCGGCGATTCAAGTAGGTGACGGTTTCTTTAAGGTGATGAAAGGCGTACCCATGGTGGGCCGGGTCTTTACGCCGGAAGAACAGCAGGATGGAGAGGACTCAGTTATCGTTCTCGGCTACGGCCTTTGGCAACGGCGCTTCGGTGGAGATTCCGATGTTGTCGGCAAGAGCGTCTCACTGAACGGCCGGCCGTACACGATCGTCGGAGTGATGGGACCAGAGTTTCGTCCTCTTCCTACGACTCTCGTTTCGCCTGAAGGACAGTTTTACCGACCCGTCGCTGAGGCGTACGACGAGTCGGAGCGGTCCTCGCGACATCTACGAGCAATTGCTCGCCTGAAAGCCGGCGTAAGTGTCGAACAGGCTCAGGCTGAGACGAGCATAATCGCGCAACGTCTCGAGCGCGAACATCCTCTTACCAATAAAGGTCAGGGCGCGCATCTTACTTCAATCACAGACGACACGCTCGGCAACGTTGGCAAGGCATTGCTAATGGTTTTTGGGGCAGTGATTCTTGTTTTGCTCGTAGCCTGCGCAAATGTTGCGAATCTTTTGCTGGCACGCGCGAGTACGCGACACAAGGAGTTAACTATTAGATCGGCAATCGGCGCGCCCAGAGGTCGGCTAATCCGTCAATTGCTAACTGAGAGTTTGCTGCTTGCAGTTTGTGGCGGCGGGCTTGGACTTGTATGCGCTGCTTGGATCACAAGCACGCTCCAGAATGTAGCTACGAAAATCAATCCGGCACTTAGCGACATTCACCTTGATATGCGCACACTGGCATTCACGCTGGTGGTTACAGTGGTCACGGCCTTGCTCTTTGGAATGGCCCCGGCGCTGCAAATTTCAAATCTCAACCTCGTTGAATCACTCAAACAAGCAGACCGCAACGCAGGCGCGTCAGCCAGTCACAACCGGCTTCGCAGTGCGCTGATCGTTTCGGAGATTGCCCTGACATTGGTTTTGTTGGTTGGCGCCGGGTTGCTGATTAGAACCGTGATGCGGCTGAACGAGGTCGACAAAGGCTTTAATGCCCAAAACGTTCTGGCCATGACCATTGGACTGCCGGCCATCAAGTATCCCAAACCCGAGAACTACGTGTCCTTCTTCCAACAAGTGCTTAAGCGGATCGAGGCATTGCCTGGTGTGAAAGCCGCGGGAATAACGAGCGTGCTTCCCCTCAGTGACAATTTCGATGGCCGAGGTTTGGTAGTAGAGGATCGTCCCCAGCCTCCTGGCGAAGAGATTTCTGTCGACCTCTATGTCACGTCGCCAAGCTATCTAAAGGCGTTGGAGATACCTTTGGTTAAGGGCCGCTCCATCAGTGAATACGACACAAAACACTCGGACAATGTAGCGTTAATCAACGAGAGAATGGCGACTCAGTTATGGCCCAACGAGGAGCCGCTGGGCAAGCGTATTAAGTTCCCCGGAAGTGAGAAGAATCCACAACCGTGGCGGACAATTGTTGGGGTTGTCAGCGACGTGTCGCAATACGCCCTGGATAAACAGGCCCCGATGCAGATTTATCTGCCGCACGCACAATTTCCAACGTCTTTCAACAGCATTGTAATTAAGACCGAGGGGAACTCGGCCGCCTTAGCAGCAGCCGTACGGGACGAGGTTCTCGCGGTTGATAGAGATCAGGCAGTCTTCAATGTGACGACGCTTGATCAGTTAATCGCTAGGTCCATCCAGTTGAGAACGTTTTTCATGGGTTTGCTGATGGCCTTCGCTGGTCTCGCGTTAATCCTTGCTGCAGTCGGCATCTATGGCGTCATGTCTTATGCGGTCACTCAACGCACGCGAGAGATTGGCATTCGTATGGCGCTAGGCGCACAAGGAAGAGATGTTTTGAGATTGGTAGTAAAGGGTGGAATGACGCTGGCTTTAATCGGGGTGACGATCGGGATGCTGGCTGCGTTGGTTCTTACTCGGCTTCTCACGAGTTTGCTGTTTGGCATCACTCCAACAGATGGACCAACGTTCGTTGTTGTTTTGTCTTTAGTAATGATTGTCGCATTGCTGGCGTGTTGCATACCGGCAGTACGAGCAACCCGAGTCGATCCGCTGGTTGCGCTGCGGTACGAGTGAAGACATTGCCGGATGCCGATTGCCGATTTTCGTGTTGTTTCGTGTGAATTCGTGGATCCGTTTTAGCGCGTGAGTAAAAGCGATCCACGAAAACACACGAAACAAAACCAAACGAAGAAACACGAAGACCCCAACACTATTTTTCACGGGATTTACCGCTATGGAAAACATCTGGCACGACCTTCGATACGCCGCACGAACTCTGTGGAATAAGCCTGCCTTCACGCTGGTTGCCGTTATTACACTCAGTCTCGGGATCGGCGCCAACACCGCAATCTTCAGTGTAGTCAACGCCGTGGTGCTCAGCCCGCTGCCTTTCCCACATCCTGAACAGATTGTTCTTGTCCGCGACGATCTTACGGGGCGCAAGCTCGAAAATGTTGGCTTGTCAGTGGACGAACTGAAGGACCTTCGGGAGCGCTCCGGCATCTTCGACGAGATCTCGGCGGTCTGGCCCGTTGACGCAAATCTCACCGGTTCGGATCGGCCTGAACGCATAGAGCTTCTGGCCGTCAGTCCGAACTATTTTTCGTTGCTTGGCGCTAAGGCGCAGTTAGGTCGTGTTTTTGGACCACAAGATCAAGCTCAGGGGTTCGCCGAGGGTGTTGTTATCAGCGATGGTTTGTGGCGTCGTCTGTTTGGCGCGGATCCCAATATCCTCGGTCATAAAGTTTATGCGGATACCGACCTCTATACCATCATCGGTGTTATGCCGCCAGGCTTTCATCATCCGGGCAAAACGCTGCGAAACGACGTGGATATGTGGGGAACGGCCGGCTTTTCTGCAAATCCGTTTCCTTCGCCGCCGATCCGTGCCCAGAGGATGTTGCCTGGGGCAATCGGACGGCTAAAGCCGGGCCTGGATCTGAAACAAGCCCAGGCGCGACTGGATGCTTTCGTGGCAAATCTCCGAGCCGAGTTTCCGAAGGAGTATCCGGCGGAACTGGGCTGGTCAGTTCGATTACTAACGGCGCGCGAAGAGCTGGTTGGGAATGTGCAAACAACACTCTTCGTTCTGCTGGGCGCGGTAGGTCTAGTCCTATTAATAGCCTGTGTAAACATAGCCAATCTTCTATTGGCGAGATCCTCCACCAGGCGACGCGAGATGGCTATCCGCCTGGCCCTTGGCGCCGGACGCGGTCGATTGTTGGCTCAACTGCTGACGGAGAGTCTGCTGCTGGCATTTATCGGCGGAATAGTTGCGCTCACAGTTGTGTCCCTGGCGATGAATTTGCTGTTGCGTTTCCTGCCCTCGGACCTGCCACGGCTCAATGAAGTAGGCGTTAACGTGACGGTTTTGGGGTTCGTGTTCCTTATATCGATTGTCACCGGCGTGCTATTCGGGCTAATTCCCGCTTTGCAGACCTCGCGTCCTGAGCTGGTTGTGAACTTGAAGGAGGGGAGTCAAAGCGCGGGCTATGGCAGCGGCTATCACCGCTTCCGCAGCGGACTGGTGATAGTAGAGTTTGCTTTGTCGCTGGTGCTGATGATTGCCGCGGGACTGTTGTTAAGGAGTTTTGGCCGATTGATGGATGTAAAGCCGGGATTCGATGCTCGCAACATTCTGCTCGCACGTATTTGGCTCCCGGTTCCAAACAATCCCGATATGAATCCATATCGGGATCCAGCCAAACGTTCGGCATTAATTAAGGACATCCTGCACCGGACCAGCGCGTTGCCCGGCGTGCGGTATGCCGCGGTAGGCGGCGGCAATGGTGTGCCCCTGATTGGCCCACACAACTCCGCGACATTCACGATCGAAGGTCAGCCGAACACGGACACCATTCCTATAGCTCAGGGATCGGCTGTTAGCGCCGATTATTTTCGCGTGCTCGGGACACCGCTTCTGCGGGGAAGATTATTCACCGAAAGTGACGACATCAACACTCCACTCGTGGTGCTGATTGATGAAGCGTTCGCTGAGCGGTACTTCGCAAACCAGGATCCTATCGGCTATCGGATCAAGCCCGGAGGGCGTGGATCGAATGCGCCCTTGAGGACGATTGCCGGTGTCGTCGGGAACATTAAGACGGACGGCTTTGATCAGCCGGATCAGCCTCATTTCTATCTTCCAATTCTTCAATCTCCCGGCTACGCCATGGCTGTTTACCTGCGCACTGATTCCAGTCCCGCCAGCCTGACATCTTCTCTACGAGAACAGATCAGGCAGGTCGATCCAAACCTGCCACTCTTTGGCGAACGCACTATGGAAGAAGTGGTGTCAGGCTCACTGGCGCAACGACGCTTTGCGATGCAGGTAGTGGGACTGTTTGGTGTTCTCGCTTTGCTCTTAGCCAGTATCGGCATTTACGGAGTGATGGCCTATTCGGTGAGCCAGAGGACGCGCGAAATTGGAATTCGCGTTGCGCTTGGCGCCAGCCGGAGGGTCATTTTTCGCTGGGTCCTGGGCCAGGGGTTAACACTGATTCTGATTGGCATGGCAACCGGATTGATCGGAGCATTTGGGCTGATGCGGCTGTTGCGAACGATGCTGTTTGGGGTCGCGCCGACCGATCTCGTTACTTATGGCAGCTTAGCCGTGATGCTGGGCGTTGTCGCGTTGGTCGCGTGCTACATCCCGGCGCGCCGCGCGACGAAGGTCGATCCGCTGGTGGCGCTACGTTACGAGTAAGAATTTGGGATTGATCCACGAAATTACACGAAACAACAAGAACACGACGGACGACTGACGACGGACGACTGACAAAGACCAAAGACCACCAAAAGCCAAAAGCTTTTTGGAAGACCAGGCGTTAGGAGAAGCAATATGTGGGGCGCTTTGAGACAGAACCTTAGCTACAGCATCCGCACATTGACGAAGAAGCCAGGCTTCACTGTTACTGCGGTCTTAACACTTGCCTTGGGAATTGGTGCGACGACCGCCATTTTTAGCGTCGTTTATGCGGTGTTCGAACCTATGCCCTATCCAAAGCCCTACCAACTGGTGGTGTTATGGTCCAAGGTGCAGGGCAATCGCAATTCGGTGTCGGCGGGTGATTACCTTGAGTGGAAGCGACGGAACACGTCGTTTCAGGATATCGGGGCATGGGGCGGCGGCTCGTTCAATGTGGCTACCAGAGAGAGACCAGAGCAGATCGAGGGCTCACCGCGCACGCCCGGGTTTTTCAAGATGGAAGGATTGCCGTTCTTATGCGGACGCGATTTCCTTCCAGAAGAGGGCGTGCCGGGCAGGGATCACGAAGTGATTTTGAGCCAACGATTGTGGAGCCGGTACTTCAACGCGGATCGCGACATCATTGGTAAACAGATCCGGATGAATGGTGAACCCTACACAGTCGTCGGTGTTTTGCGTCCTGGAATGTATGACCGCCTTCCCATGCAGCTTTGGGTACCGTTTGCTTTCAAACCAGAACAGATCAACCACGATGCGCATTTTATGCTCGTGATGGGGCGGTTGAAGGACGGTGTCTCATTGGCCCAGGCGCAGTCAGAGATGGACGGAATTGCCCGACAGCTGGGAAACGAATTCCCCAAGTCCAATGCTAACTGGGGTGTGAGCGTCGAACCGTTGCATCTCAACTTCCTGGAGAAATCGACACGCAGGAATCTTTGGCTGCTCCTGGGCGCTGTCGGTTTCCTCTTGTTGATTGGTTGCGTCAATGTGGCAAATCTGCTGTTGGCGCGTGGGATAACGCGTCAGCGAGAAGTAGCCGTAAGGGCGGCGTTGGGCGCCTCTAGAGTTCGCTTGTTCGCGCAGTTCCTCACTGAAAGTTTGGTCTTGTCTGTCGTGGGCGGAGCACTTGGTATTTTGCTCGCCGGAATAATCATCGATCTGATAATGGCGGTGATGCCCGAGGCCGGCACGATGCTGCCTTCCGAGGCAGACATCAGAATTAGTATTCCAGTTTTGCTTTTTACGATTGTCGTCACAGGAGCGGCGGGACTGCTTTTCGGATCTGTTCCGGCTTGGCAGGCAACGCGCCTCGATCTCAACGAAGTGCTCAAGTTGGGAGGGCGTACAGGTGGCGGCGGAGCACGGCGTAATGCCGGGCGAGCTCTCGTGATAGCCGAGTTTTCGCTTGCATTGACCCTAATGGTCAGCGGTGGTCTGGCTCTCAAAAGTTTCTGGAACGTGACTCGAGTGGACCTGGGCATTCGTACAGATCACGTGTTGTCGTTTCAGTTGCCGGTGCCCGACAACCGACTGAATGGACCCGAGCAAATCCGATCGTATTACCGGCAAATGCTCGAAAAGATCGAGGCTGTACCAGGAGTAAGAAAAGCTGCCGCAATGTGCGGAGTTCCAGCTCGAGGGACATTTTTCGGCATGGCTTTCAGCATCGTCGGGCAGCCAGCGGTTAATCCTTCCGACCGTCCGGGAGCGGCATTTCAGATGGTGACTTCCGGATATGTCGAGGCCCTGGGAATTCGCATGACAAAGGGTCGCAGCATCGATGAACACGACACCGCCACGAGCGTTCGCGTTGCGATGGTTAACGAAGAATTTGCAAAACATTTTCTTTCAGGACTTGATCCACTCACGCAACGAGTTTCAGTCGATGAATTGATTCCCGGAGGGACGGTTGGAAAAGCAGTCGAGTGGCAAATCGTTGGTGTCTTTCACAACGTTCGCGGCGCAGGGTCTCGTGAAGACCGGCCAGAAATCGTGGTGCCGTTCTGGCAAAGTCCGTGGCCGCAGGCTTCGATGGTGATAAGGACCGACGGCGATCCGCGAAGTGTTATCACAAGCGTCGCTGCCGCAGTTAATTCCGTCGACCCGGACCTTCCTTTAGCTGGTGTGAAAACAGTCGACGAGATAGTGAACGAGTCATTAGCCATTGATCGCTTTAGCGTAGTGTTGTTTGCCAGCTTTGGAATGCTGGGTTTGCTGCTTGCGAGTGTGGGCATCTACGGCGTGATGGCCTTCACTGTTGCACAACGCACTCAGGAATTTGGCGTGCGTATGGCGCTGGGCGCGCAGCGAATGCGAATACTGAGTCTCGTTTTGAAAGAAGGAACTATTCTCGCCATCCTGGGAGCGCTTTTCGGACTGGCGGGTGCGTATCTGGTTGGCCGTGCGATGCAGTCCACCTTGTTCGGAGTCGGCGCCATGGATAGTCGAGCCTTTGGCGCGGTCGCGGCTGTGTTGCTGGTCGCGGCATTGTTGGCGTGTCTTATACCGGCGTGGCGAGCCAGCAGAGTCGAACCAATGGTGGCCCTGCGGTACGAATGAAGGCATTGGCGATTGCCGATTGCCGATTTTGTGTTCTTTCGTGTGATTTAGTGGATCCGTTTATCAGTAGCGGAAAGACCGATCCACGAAATTACACGAAACGACACGAGACACAACAACTGACAACTGATAACTGACAGCTGACTACTGACTACTGACAACTGACAAGAACCAAAGGCCAAAGCCCGAACCGCACAAACAAGGAGTGGACCATGAACTCTCTATGGCAAGACATACGCTACGGCTTGCACATGTTAGCCAAGCATCCGGGCTTTACTGCGGTTGCTGTGCTGACGCTCGCCCTGGGTGTCGGCGCGAATACGGCCTTGTTCAGTGTGGTCGACGCAGTGCTGCTGAAAAAGCTTGCAGTAGCGGATCCCGACCGCCTGGTGTTGTTTAGAGCAACCTGGGATAGAGAGAGATTCAGTCCAGGCGGCTATAACGGAAGTAATCAGCGCGATCCGGCGACCGGCCTGACCAACGGAACTTCTTTTCCCTTCCAGACCTTTGAACGATTTCGCCAGGACAAGGGTGCACTCTCTGATGTGTTCGCTTTCGCCTCCGTTGATCTGAATCTGAACGCTGACGGACAGGCTGAGGTGGTTAGCGGACAGGTAGTTTCCGGGAATTACTATTCGACCCTCGGTGTGCCGGCGCTTCTCGGCCGCACGATCAGCGATCCCGATGATAACGCCGGAACAACGCCAGTTGCTGTTCTCAGTCATCGTTACTGGCTCAGTCGGTTCAGCGGCGACAAAGGAATCATCGGCCGTCAGGTCAATCTCAACAATGTCGCCTTCACAGTCGTCGGCGTCACACCTCAGGGTTTTGATGGTACGGGGCAGGTCGGTTCATCACAGGATATTTCAATTCCGCTGGCGTTCGAACCGCAGGTGGCCGGTGAACGGTCGTATATGCGAGGCGCGGGTATCTGGTGGCTGAGATTAATGGGGCGACTGCAGCCGGGCGCCACTCTCGCGCAAGCGCAGACCACTCTCGAAGGCGTCTTTACGCAATCAATTATGGACCACCGTGCCGCTCGACAAGCCGGATCGAGGGCTGCGCTTCGTTCCGTCGAGGCGAAAGATTATCCGCGTCTGGGTATTGATGCAGGCAGCCAGGGTGAGATGAATTCCCGAAGATTTTTAGCCAAACCGCTCCGATTGTTATTCGGCGTCGTTGGGTTAGTGCTCTTGATCGCGTGTGCCAATGTCGCCAACCTTTTGCTCGTTCGAGCCTCATCAAGACAAAAAGAGATTGCCGTACGGTTGGCTATCGGTGCGAGTCGCTGGCGGTTAATACGCCAGTTACTAACCGAGAGTCTGTTGCTGGCCTTGCTGGGCGGCGGACTCGGAGTCTTATTTGCGCTGTGGATCAAGGATGGTTTGCTGGCCGTTACCGAATGGGGTGGTCGGGCGATGCCTGTGCTCCATCCTCAACTCGATCTACGCGTGCTGGGCTTTACTTTTGCCCTTTGCTGTCTGACGGGCATTATCTTCGGCGTTGTTCCGGCGTTTCGCGCCACTCGTCTCGATCTCACGCCCACACTCAAGGACTCGGCCAGAGGCTCGAGTATCCAGGCGCGATCGTGGCTCAGCAAGTCTCTCGTGGTCGCACAAGTTTCGATATCCGTGTTGCTCTTGATCGGGGCAGGTCTTTTGATTCGCACGCTGCGAAATCTGCAACAAGTCGATACCGGCTTTAATACCCACAACCTGCTGCTCTTCAGCGTCGAGCCCAGACTGATCGGATACAAGGAAGACAGACTCGCCAGTCTCTACCAGCAGATGTTCGATCGCCTCGAGGCTGTGCCGGGAGTGCAATCAGTTACCTTCTCACGACACGCACTACTGGCCTTAGGCGCTACCAGCAAATCGCTCTTTTTCCAAGGCGCAAAGACTTCACCAGATGGGCAGGCAATCCAGACCGGTGACGTCCAGGTTCACAACGTGCGCGAAAATTTTCTCCAGACAATGGAGATTCCATTGTTGCTGGGGCGGAGCTTCACGGCTCAGGACGACGCAAAGGCGCCGAACGTCGCGGTTGTAAATCAGAGCTTCGCGCAAACCTACTTTCCTAATGACAATCCGATCGGCAAGCGTTTTGGGTTCGACTCGGAAAAGCCTGGTGAGATTGAAATAATCGGGGTAGCCCGCGACGCCAAGTACACGAGTCAACGCGACGATGTACAGCCAACAACCTATATCTCGTGGAAGCAGTCGCTCACATATATGGGCTTCAGCGCGTTCGCCGTGCGCACAATGAACGATCCCTCTTCCTTTGCCGGCGTCGTGCGTCAGGCGGTTCACGACGTCGATCCCAACTTGCCGGTCAACGACCTCAAGTCACAGGTTGAGCAGGGCAACGAGATTCTGGCGATGGAGCGTTTGTTCGCCAAGCTGCTGACGCTTTTCGGAGCGCTTGCACAGCAACTGGCGGCCATCGGCCTTTATGGCGTCCTGGCCTATTCGGTGTCTCAACGAACTCATGAGATTGGAATTCGAATGGCTCTGGGTGCAAACCGCCGCAACGTCCTGAACATGATTCTGAAGCAGGGAATGTCGTTAACGTTGATTGGTGTGGCGTTGGGTTTAGCTGGGGCCTTTGTGCTGACGAAGTACCTCGAGAGTGTGACGAGCATGTTGTTCGGGGTGAGGCCGCGGGATCCGCTGACATTTGTGGTGATTGCGGTACTGCTGACGTTGGTCGCACTGATTGCCTGTCTGGTCCCGGCGCGGCGCGCGACTAAGGTCGATCCCCTGGTGGCCCTGCGGTACGAATGATTTTGAGAAGGGAAGACCCGGAGATGGGGAGAAGCGGAGAAGCGGAGATTTAGTTCTTTCGTGTGATTTCGTGGATCGGTTTTGAATGGTCAGCTTAGACACGATCCACTAAATCACACAAAACCGGGGCAAAAAAAAGGATTGCAAGGTTAAGCAAAAAAGCAAGAGGCAAGATCATGGAAACCTTCACACAAGACTTGCGCTACGCGCTGCGCATGCTCGTTAAGAATCCGGCATTCACGGCGGTGGCAGTCGTCACCTTGGCGCTGGGTATCGGAGCAAATACTGCGATCTTCAGCGTAGTCAACGCAGTCTTACTCCGTCCGCTCCCGTTCCGCGAGCCCAACCAGCTAGTTCGCGTTTACAGCGAGTTCCCAACTATGCAGTTGAGAAAGTTTTGGCTGTCGCCGCCCGAGCTGCTCGACATTCAGAAAGAAGCGAAGTCCTGGGAGGCCATCGGGGCCTGGGCGCCGGGCGGGCAAAATGTAGGCACCAGCAGCGAGCCGCTACGCGTAACTTCGGCATCCGTCACTCGCGGGCTGCTTGAAACTCTTGGCGTGCAGCCACTTCTTGGTCGCAACTTTACCGCTGAAGAAGACCTCAACGGTGGGCCGAACGTGGCGCTGATTTCATATGGACTCTGGCAACGCGCATTCGGCGGCAGCAATGACATCATCGGGAAGCAGATTCAAGTCAATTCGCAGTCAACGACTGTAGTAGGGGTTACGCCGCGCGATTTTGCCTTTCCCCCGGGCAGCAACGATCAGGTCGAGGTCCTGGTGCCGTTTCAGTTTGATCCGGCAAATCCCGGGAACCGCGGTTCACACTTCCTTTCGGTGATTGGCCGGCTCAGGCCCGGCGTAACCATCGAACAGGCGCGCAGCGAACTGACGAGTTTAATGGAGGGTTGGCGTGGTGAGAATCGCGCCCAACACTTGCTGAATCCCAAGGGTCATCCCGTACTGTTGCTTCCTCTGCATGAAGACGTGGTTGGTTCCGCTCGCCTGGCGGTCCTGATGTTGATGGGCGCCGTTGGCTTCGTTCTGCTAATCGCCTGCGTCAACGTAGCCAACCTGTTATTAGCACGCGCCGAAGCCAGACATCGCGAGTTTGCCGTGCGACTGGCCCTCGGCGCCGGCCTGCGTCGTATGGTCCAACAGTTCATCGCTGAGGGTTTTGTTCTGGTTTTCCTGGCAGCTACGTTGGGCACCCTTCTCGCTTTTTTTGGTTTGAGACTTCTGCTGCTCTTTGCTCCCGACAGTGTGCCGCGAACAGGTGAAATTCGCGTTGACCTTCTCGTTCTTGCATTCACTCTGGGGGTATCTGTTATTGCAGTTTTCTTGTTTGCCCTTGCGCCACTCGCGCAAATCCGCGAAACGAATCTTGCCAACTGGATCCGAGGCGCCAGCCAACGCGCGATCGGCGGTGGTGGGCAGGTGGTCCGCAAGACTCTTGTCATTACCGAGATTGCGCTGGCGGTTGTGCTGGTGATCGGTTCAGGCCTGATGATTCGGGCCTTCTGGAAACTCCAACAAGTCAACACCGGGTTTGAGCCTCGCGGCGTGCTGAGTTTCAGCATCAACCTGCCGGCGACCACCTACAAGATTCCCGACCGCCTGCGATTCGCGACGACGTTGCAACAGCGCCTGGCGAGTTTATCCGGCGTGACTTCAGCGGCGCTGGCGGGTGGCTTGCCGCCTCTGCGAAGGATCAACGCCAATGATACGGAGATCGAAGGCTACCAGCAGACACCTGATGGGCCGGCTCAGAACGTCGATTATTGGAACGTCGTCGGCAACGATTACTTCAAGACTATGAAAATCAGAACGCTTGAAGGGCGCACTTTCGAGCCTTCCGATGACAACGACAATGCTCAGCGAGTCGTAGTGGTGAACCAGGCGCTGGCTAAACGGTTTTGGAAGGGCAGCCCGATTGGCCGCCGTGTGAATCCCGGTTTCGCTGATCCAAAAGTGTGGGCCACTATCGTCGGCGTCGTAGAAGACACGAAGAACGCCGGCATGGATAAGCCGTCAGGCCCGGAGCTCTATTTACAGGCCCATCAAGTGGCCCAATTTGGATTGAGCACCAACATGAATTTTGTCGTGCGGACCGACGGCGATCCCCAGGCTCTGGCGGCTGGTGTGCGTGCGGCAGTGCGGGAAATTGATCCGAGCCTGCCGGTATATGGACTGCGTCCTATGTCTGAGGTGGTGGCCAGATCGATGGTCCAACCGCGCTTCTTATCTCTGCTGCTGGCAACTTTCTCCGCCATTGCGCTGTTTCTCGCAGCCATCGGCATATACGGCGTGATGGCGTATTCGGTAGCGCAGCGCACCCAGGAGATAGGAGTGCGAATGGCCCTTGGAGCGCAGCGTTTGCATGTGCTGCGACTTGTGTTTGGGCAAGGATTTTTCCTGCTCGTGATTGGCATCGTGATTGGACTAGGCGGGGCCTTTGCTCTGACGCGGTTAATGCGCACGCTGCTTTTTGAAGTCACGGCCACGGATCCTTTGACCTACTCAGGCGTGGTCGCCTTGTTAACGGGAATCGCTTTACTTGCCTGTTACATCCCGGCCCGGCGCGCAACGAAAGTGGATCCGTTGGTGGCCCTCAGATACGAATGAAGGGATTGCCAAATGCCGATTGCCGATTGCCGATTGAAAGAGGGTCGTTTGGGTGTGTTGCTCTGAAGACCAATGGCAATCGGCAATCGGCAATCGGAAATGGAATTATGGAAATACTAATTCAGGACGTTCGTTATGGCGCGCGCATGCTGGCTAAGAAGCCGGTCTTTACCATCATCGCGGTGATCACTCTGGCGCTGGGCATCGGGGCTAATACGGCAATCTTTAGCGTCGTCAATGCGGTTCTTCTGCGAGCTCTGCCGTATCACAACGCCAGCCGGTTGATTGTCCTTTGGAGTACCGATTCGAGTGGAGAGCGCGATGGTCTTTCCATTCTTGAAGTTCAGGACTTTCAAAGGCAGCTGCACTCGCTGGAAGACCTGATGGCCATTCAATCTCAGAGTGTAAATCTGACCGGAGGCGACCGGCCTGACCGGGTGCGCGGCGCTTTCGTGTCGGCAAATTTCTTCAAGGCCCTCAACCTCTTGCCGGTGCTGGGGCGCACATTCGCAGAAGGCGAAGACCGGCAAGGAGGAGAAAGGCTCGCAGTCGTCAGCGAGAAAACGTGGCAAGAGCGCTTGAAGGGCGATCCGAATCTGGATGGGAAAAAGCTGATTCTTAACGGCGAGCCGTTCAGCGTCATTGGTGTCGTGCCGGCAAGCTTCAAGCACCCCTTTGATTCGGATGTCGAGGTATGGATGCCGATGACCAACTACCCGGGCAATACCGGGCAGCGCGAGTCTCGCTTCCTATTTGGCTTAGGGCATCTCACGCCCGGCGCAAGTTTGTCGCAGGCTCAAGCAGAGGCTGTAACGATCGCCAGCCAGTTGGCCCAAAGTTATCCGAAAGAGAACACGGGGCGGGGCGCGAAGGTCGAATATTACCGCGACCTGATGGTGAGCGACATTCGGCCGATGCTTTGGCTTTTGTTTGCTGCGGTTGGCGTGATCCTTCTCATTGCCTGCGCAAATCTTGCGAACCTGTTGTTGGCGCGGGGCCTTGCAAGACAACGAGAGATTGCGGTGCGCGCGGCGTTGGGGGCGAGCAAGTGGCGGCTTATCCGGCAACTCTTAACGGAAACCACTTTGATCAGTTTGGCGGGCGGCGCAGGCGGTTTGCTCCTGGCGTATTGGGGTTTGTACGCGCTCCTTAAGCTGCCGCAAAACTTCGTGCGCGCTGAAGAAGCCACTCTTGACTCGCGCGTGCTGCTTTTTGCCTTCGCTGTTTCTGTGTTGACCGGATGGTTGTTTGGATTGTTGCCGGCGCTGCAGCTGTCAAGACCCGAGCTGCATTCGTCGCTCAAAGAAGGGGCGCGAGGAAGCGGAGAAGGCGCGCGCTGGAATCGTGTGCGCGGAGGTTTCGTAGTGGTCCAGGTGGCGCTCTCTCTTCTCCTTTTGGTCAGCGCCGGTTTGCTTCTTAGAAGCTTCAACAAACTTCTCCGAGTTGATCTCGGATTCAAACCAGAAAAGCTCTTGAGTCTGGAGTATCGCTTACCGCGCGGCAAGTATCGCGACCCGGCGGCGCAATGGAATTTTCACCGCCAGGTCGTGGATCGAGTTGGCGAAATCCCTGGAGTAAAAACCGTCGCCTTGATCCGCGGTCTTCCGTTCAGTGGGAACGGTGGCACAACGCCGATAGTCCTTCCCGATCGCGAACTCCCAGCGAAGGGTACCGAACCGCAGGTTATGTTCAATACGGCGACTCCCAATTATTTCGAAACGATCGGAATACCTTTCATCGCCGGTCGCCTTTTCAACGATGGGGACCAGGCAAACACACCCGCCGTTTTCATTGTCAACCAAACCATGGCCCGCAAGTTCTGGCCTAACCAGGATCCGATTGGAAGGCAGGTCAAGATGGTTGACGACGATACCACCGGGACCGTCATCGGTGTGGTGGGCGACGCGAAGCAATACCTGATCGAGGAAGAGAAAAAACCGCAGATGTATGTGGCGTACAGTCAGAGCCCGGGTATCTTTGCCACCGTAGTGATCCGAACGACGGTCGAGCCGATGAGTTTGGCCGAGCCGGTGCGCCAGGCCGTGTGGAAAGTCGACGCTGATCAACCGATGTGGAAGATGCGAACAGTTGAATTCCTGGTGAGCCGCAGTGTCGCCGATCGCCAGTTTCTTATGGCGCTAATGGGTATCTTCGCCTCTTTGGCGTTAGTGCTGACAATTGTCGGACTCTACGGAGTTATCAGCTATCTGGTTAACCAGCGCACGCAGGAAATCGGTGTTCGCATGGCACTAGGGGCGCAGCTTAGCGACATCCTGAGAATGGTCCTAAAGCAGGGCATGACTCTGGTGTTGATGGGAATTGCGCTTGGTCTAGGTGCGTCATTGCTTCTAACGAGGTTGATGACACGTTTGCTTTATCAGGTGAGCGCCACCGACCCGCTCACCTTTACCGGGATCGCGTTGTTGCTAACTTTGGTTGCGTTATTGGCTTGTTATCTGCCGGCTCGACGCGCGACGAAAGTCGATCCGCTGGTAGCGCTGCGTTATGAATAGTGGAGCGACGGATCATACTCGATTGGTCCAGTTGAAATTTGCTGTCGCAGTGTTCGTGTTTGATTAGTGTGATGCGCGTGGATCCGTTTGAATACTTCACAACTAAAGCGATCCACGAAATCACACGAAAACAAACACGAAAACAACCGAGATAAACCGAGATGGACACACTCTTTAAAGACATTCGCTACGGAGTGAGAAGCTTAGTAAAGCATCCGGGCTTCACCGCCGTTGCAGTGATCACGCTCGCCCTGGGGATTGGCGCCAACACGGCAATCTTCAGTGTCGTGAATGCTGTGCTGCTAAGGCCACTTAGTTTCAAGAATCCGGAACGCCTGGTCATGTTGTGGGAAGAAGCTTCGTTCGCCGGATTCCCACGCAACACTCCGGCCGCAGCCAATTACGCTGATTGGAAAGCGCTGAGTCATTCCTTCGAAGATATGGCGGCTATAGATGAGCAGAACTTTAGCCTTACAGCGGATGGAGAGCCCGAGTATGTTTCCGCGCGCGGAGTAACAGCCAACTTCTTCCCGCTACTGGGCGTGCAGCCTCTACTGGGTCGAGCTTTCCTACCAGAAGATGACCGGCCGGAAGCTAACAAAGTAGCGATCCTGAGCTACTCGCTCTGGCAATCCCGTTATGGAGGCGAGCGAAGCATTATCGGTCGAGACATCCTGCTCAACGGTGAACCCCACACTGTCGTCGGTGTGATGCCGGCGGGCTTTCAGTTTCTTGAAAGCGCGGTCCGGTTATGGGTGCCCATTGCTTTCGACCAGGAAGCATTGGCTAATCGCGGCTCTCACTACCTGAGAGTATTGGCGCGAACAAAGCCAGGCATCGGCGTGGCGCAGGCGCAGGCGGACATGCAGACCATAATGGCGGGTATTGCGAAAGACCATCCAAATGAAACATTCAACGGCAAGCTGGGAGCAGTTGTCGTCCCTTTGCGCGAACAACTGTCCGGAGACTCGCGTAGGCCACTGTCAGTGCTGCTGATTGCGGTTGGCTTTGTCCTGCTCATCGCGTGCGCAAACATGGCCAGCCTGATGCTGTCACGAGCTGCTAGTCGCCGGCGCGAAATCGCTGTGCGGACGGCTCTTGGCGCAAGTCGAATGCGCATCGTTAGGCAGCTCCTGACCGAAAGCGTCCTGCTGGCCTCATGCGGGGGAATGGTCGGCCTACTTCTCGCCTCCTGGAGTTTTCAGTTCCTGAAGAAGTTGATCCCGCCTGCGATGACTCTTTCCGTCAGTCTTGAGCCGGACGGCCGGATGATGCTGTTCGCACTGTCGATCTCCATCCTAACGGCTATCGTTTTTGGATTGGCGCCTGCACTTCACGCAGCGCACTTCGATCTAAACGAAGCGCTGAAACAAAGCGGCGGTCGTGGCACAACCATGGGTGGCAACAAGTTGCGGCGGATCATGGTTGTTGCGGAGGTGGCCCTTTCCCTGGTGTTGCTGATTGGCGCCGGACTTCTGATCCAGACGCTCTTTCAGTTGCACAATCAGTATTCAGTCCTCGAGCCGGAAAAGATCCTCACCCTGCGCACCGAGCTACCACGCGACAACTATAAGGAGGCCGCGCAACGGACCGCCTTTTACCAGCAGGTTCTCGAGCGCGTGCAAAACCTGCCGGGAGTAGTTTCAGCAGAATACAGCACTTCGGTTCCGCTCTCGTGGAAAGGTGGGACAAGCGGCTTTTATCCCGAAGGCACCAAACAGCCAATGCCGGGAATGTCCTATGACGCCTGTCACCGCCAGGTGAGCGCCGATTACCTCAAGACAATGAAGATTGCGCTGCGCCAGGGACGCTACTTCGATGAACACGACAACGCGCAAACGACGCCCGTCGCGATCATCAACGAGACGATGGCCCGGCAGTATTGGCCCGGCGAAAGCGTGTTGGGCAAACGGTTCAAGCTCGGAGACCACAACGACGACCTGCCCTGGTTCACCATCGTAGGCATCGCGGCTGATATTCGTCAGATAGGGTTGGAGCTTCCGGTAAAAGCAGAAATGTATCTTCCGTACCAGCAAGTCACCGACCAGGTATGGTTCGCGCCCCGCGATCTGGCAATTCGAGCAGTGGGCGATCCCATGAGCATTGTGACTGCGGTGCGGGCTGCCGTTCGCGCGGTCGATCCAAACCAACCAGTTTCGAATGTGGCCACGATGGAAGAACTGCTGGGCGAAGAAACAGCGAAGCGTCGTGTTGGCATGATTCTGCTGTCGACATTTGCGGCGCTCGCTTTGCTGCTGGCTTCGCTGGGTATTTATGGGGTGCTGGCTTACTTCGTTGTGCAGCACACGAATGAGATAGGGGTACGGCTGGCGCTGGGCGCGACGCCGAGAAATATCGTTGGTCTGGTACTGAGGAAGGGAATGGGTTTGACACTGCTCGGCGTGGCGACAGGCCTTGCAGCGTCATTTGTGTTGACCCGACTGATGACATCGTTGCTGTTCGGTGTGAACGCAGCCGATCCGGTCACCTTTTTTGCGGTGCCGGTATTACTGCTAAGTGTGTCGGGTTTGGCGTGCTGGATTCCGGCGCGCCGGGCGGCGAAAACGGATCCCCTGGTAGCAATTCGTTACGAGTGAAGACATTGAAGATTGCCGATTGACAATTGCCGATTGCTTTTCTTTGATTTCGTGGATTTGTGATTTCGTCGATGAAAGACCTTCCACGCGCATCACACGAACTGGCTAAACAAAGAAGTCGGAGTGAAATCCCAAAGATGATGAGTTGATACATGCAAGTTCGAACAGAGAAAAAAGCCCGAGTTGGTCCGACGGTGTGGCGGTTTGATCCTTCGCATAGTGTCGCTGAATTCAGTATCAGGAACTGTCTCTTCTTGACTGTCATTGGTCGCTTGACCCCTCTCGAAGGAACGATCGTGCTCGATGAAACCGAGATCGAGCGCTCGTCAGTCACCGCCACTTTCAAGGCTGACAGCATTAGTACAGGTAATCGCCGCCGTGACGCGCACTTGCGGTCGTCGCACTTTCTGGCGGCGCAGGACCACCCAAACATTCAGTTCCAAAGCTCGAAAGTTGGATCCGGAAAAGATCGAGACATGCTCTCCATCACTGGCCTGTTGACGATCAAAGAGAAGAGCGGCGAAGTAGTCCTTGACGTTACTGAAGTCGATCGAAGCCGGTCGCCTCAGGGAGAGGAAGTGATCTATTACACCGCGGCCACCGTGCTTGACCGGTGTGATTGGGGAATTGACTACTGGCGCGGAGTTATCGGGCGAAAGTTGAAGGTCACGATCAGTGTACAGGCAAGCCGGCCACTGTAGTGCTGTATCGTCAGGATTCACTTGGGCGCGGGAAAAAGATGATCCACGAAATCACACGAAACCGAGCAAGACGAAGTTGAGAACAGTTTTTTCCTAACCAGAATCACGAATAAAGATTGGAGATTTTGCAATGGAGACTCTCTGGCAGGACGTGCGCTACGGTCTAAGAATGTTGTTAAAGTCGCCGGGCGTCAGCATCGTAGCAACCATCGCTTTGGCATTAGGCATTGGGGCAAACACCGCCATTTTCAGCGTTGTTAATGCTGTCCTGCTCCGGCCGCTGCCGTTTCCAGATTCTGATCAGCTGATGAGTGTCTGGGAGACAGACTATCAGCGCGGTCAGGTGCGGGGTTCGTCTTCATATCCAAACTTTGTTGACTGGCGCGATCAGAACCACGTTTTCGAGCACATGTCCACATTTCACGACACCGACTTCATCATGACCGGGCGCGGCGAGCCGGCGCGATTGCTGGGTGCAGTGGTGAACGCAAACCTCTTTTCGCTATTGGGTGTCGCCCCGGCATTGGGACGTGGATTTCTGGCTGACGAGGACAAGCCGAGTGATACCGGTCGGGTGGTAGTGCTGAGCCAGGCGTTTTTTCAGAAACGCTTTAACGGAGATGCGTCGATCTTGACTCAGTCGATCACTCTCGACGGGAAGAGCTACAGCGTCATCGGCGTAATGCCTGGCGCTTTTGAGTTTCCTATTCAAAACGACCCGGTTGATTTATGGACCACAGTGGCTATCGATGCGTCAGGAAACTCTCCTATAACCGGTCAGCGCGGCGCGCACTACATGAAGGTAATTGGGCGTCTAAAACCGAGCGTAACCGAGGCCCAGGCGCAGGCTGAAATGAATGCACTGGCAACCCGGCTCGAACAACAATATCCGGACACAAATTCTCACAAAGGTATCCAGGTTGAACCAGCCCTGACGGCTCTGGTTGGTGATGTAAGGCCGGCACTGTTGATTCTTTTAGGCGCAGTGGGCTGCGTCCTGCTGATCGCTTGCGCGAACGTGGCGAACCTGCTTTTGGCGCGCGCGATGTCGCGACACAAAGAGATGGCTATTCGTTCAGCGCTCGGTGCGAGTCGTTCGCGTGTGCTGCGCCAGTTGCTGACGGAGAGTGTGCTGCTCGCCCTGGCTGGCGGAGCTCTCGGATTGTTACTCGCGGTGTGGTGGTCAGATGTGCTGGTGAGTCTCGGTAAGCAGGATATTCCGCGTGCCATGCAAGTTGGTCTTGACTGGCGAGTATTCGGTTTTACCTTGGCGCTGTCCGTAATGACTGGAGTGGTTTTTGGTCTGGTCCCGGCCCTTCACTCTTCCAAGCCTCAATTGACCGAATCTCTCAAAGAAGGGGGACGGAGCTCCAGCGAGGGCGCGCGCCGCAACCGTGTCCGCAATTTGCTCGTGGTAACTGAATTGGCCATTGCGGTTGTTCTTCTCGTTAGCGCCGGTCTCCTGATTCAAAGTCTCTGGCGACTGCGGCAGGTCAGTCCCGGATTCGTACCGCAGAATGTTTTGACTTTCAGCATAGCGGTCCCCGAAGTGAGATATCCGACTGAGAAGCAGAGCCAGTTCTTTGCGGACTTAACATCTCGCATCAGTTCGCTACCGGGTGTGCAATCTGCAAGTGCTGTACTGCCGCTGCCTCTTAGTGGGGATCGGTTTAGTCTTTCGTTTGAAGTAGAGGGACGTCCGGTTCCGAAAGGCGATCAACCCTCCGCTGATTTTTTCAATATCGGCCTTAATTATTTTCGAACGTTGGGCATCCCGCTGCTAAAGGGGCGTGACTTTAACGACCGAGATCAGCACAAGTCGACGCAGGTAATCATAGTCACGGACACTTTCGCTCGCCGGTTCTTTCCGAACGAAGATGCCGTTGGCAAGCATATCAAGATTGGTATCTCGACCTTTGACGACGAGAAACCGGCTATGCGCGAGATTGTGGGTGTCGTGGGAGATGTCCGAAATCGAAGTCTGAACGTTGAACCGAGACCCACCTATTACGTTCCGCAAACACAGACGCCGTTTTCCCAGACGACTGTAGTGGTTAAGACAACCAACGATCCGCACAGCCTGATTTCGGCAATCAACAAGGAAGTGACGTCTATGGATGCGGACCTGCCCGTGTTTAGCGTCAAAACACTCGAGGAATATTTGGCTGCTTCAGTTGCTGCTCCGCGGTTCAATACAACGCTGCTCACCCTTTTTGCTGCGGTGGCGTTGGTTCTCACGATGGTTGGTCTTTACGGAGTGATGAGTTACTCGGTTGCGCAACGCACGAACGAGATCGGGATTCGCATGGCTCTCGGGGCGCAAACGCGAGACGTTTTGCGTTTGATCGTCGGGCAGGGGTTCAAGCTGGTGCTGATTGGGCTGGCGATTGGTTTGGTGGGGGCCTTTGCGTTAACACGTTTGCTTGCGAGTTTGCTCTTTGACGTCGGCACGAAGGATCCGTTGACCTTTGTCGCAGTCGCCGGAATTCTGGCTTTTGTTGCCGTACTCGCTTGTTATTTGCCCGCGCGACGAGCGAGCCGGGTGGATCCACTGATAGCGCTCAGGTACGAATGAAGAAGAGATTGCGGATTGCGGATTTCGGATTTCGTTTAGTGTACTTGAATAACAGCCGGTCGCGCGGTGGCTGAATCGCTGATCGTTGAGTTGGTTTAGTGTTATTTCGTGGATCGGTTTTTGGTCGCGGTGAAACACGATCCACGAAATCACACGAAAGGTTGAATGCAAAGACCTGCGACGTTTGCTCTGGTGGCCTTTGGACTGCTGTTAGTTGGTTTGTTGGCTTGTTATCTCCCGGCGCGCGCGCCACGAGAGTGGATCCGTTGGTGGCCCTACGGTACGAATGACGTTAGGACAGAGTTTGAGATTTGACTCGAAAGCCAAGTCAAGTTTCACCCCGGAGGGGTGACATGTTTATAGCTTCCTCGGCACTAGAACCTCCGGCGCGGTTCGGAAAGGCGGAACACAACTTGACAAGTATTTATCTAGTTTCATTCCGCCTTTCCGAACCGCGCATGATTCTTCTGAAGTTCCGGTCTATAGACATCTCACTCCTCCGGAGTGAAGAACCACACTCCACGGAGGCGCTCACATATCGATGTCAGATGTCAAACCTCAAACGTCAAATGAACCGAGACTTAATGGACTTAAGCAATGGACAACTTAATTAAAGACATCCGCTACGGGATTAGGAGCTTGTTGAAGCGGCCAGGTTTTACCGTGGTAGCCGTTGGCACCCTGGCCCTGGGAATTGGCGCCAACACCGCGATCTTTTCTGTCGTCAACGCGGTGCTATTGCGGCCTTTGCCTTTCAAAGACGCAAAGCAATTGGTGATGGTTTGGAACAAAGGCGTTGAGGCAGCCGGCGGCGATCGCACGCCACTAGCATTCGCTGACTTGCTCGATTGGCGCGCCCAAAGCCGCTCATTTGAAAGCATAGGGGCTTTTCAGAATGCTCAATATAACTACGCCGGCGGCGATATCCCCGAGCAGGTTCGAGGCACAGCTGTAACGGCAAACTTCTTGTCGTTGCTCGGACTGCCGGTTCAACTAGGCCGGGACTTCACCGCGGAAGATGAACGCGCCGGAGCGCCGCGAGTCGTACTACTGAGCGATCATTTTTGGCGAACCCGCTTCAATGCCGATCCCTCAGTGGTGGGACGGCCCATCACCCTCAGCGGTATCAGTGGTGTCATCATTGGCGTGCTGCCGGCGAAGTTCGCTTTTCCCTCTAAAGAAGTAGAACTGTTGAGCGCCATGCAACTGGCCCAGCCTACGCGTCGAGGACCTTACTTCCTCAACGGTGTGGCCCGCTTAAAGCAAGGCGTGACGATCGAACAGGCACGTGCCGAAACCCGGACGATGAAGTCCAGTTTCGACAAGCACAACTTCAATTTCAACCTGCTCTCTGTAAACGACTTTATTGTTGGAGATGTGCGTTTAGCACTCATAGCGTTGTGGGTTTCCGTCACGCTTGTGTTGCTGATTGCAACTGTAAATGTCGCCAACCTCACGCTCGTGCGCGCCGAAAGTCGAGTGAAGGAGATTTCTATTCGAACCGCACTGGGGGCAAGCCGCAAACGCATCATCGCCCAATCGATGACGGAAAGCTTGATGCTCGCAATCGCGGGCGGCGCGCTCGCACTATTGCTGGCCTCTTTGGGGATTGACCTGGTCCTGAAACTTGCGCCCGCAGGTCTGCCTCGTTTAGAGCAGATCGGTATTGACGCTCGTGTGTTGGGGTGGACGGCGTTGGTCTCCATGCTCAGTGGCTTGATCTTCGGTCTTGCTCCCGCGTGGCAGAGTTCGCGGTTGGACCTGAATGAATCGCTCAAGGAGGGTGGACGCAGCTCAATGCAGGGCCGGCAGCGCTGGCGCAAATTACTGGTGGTTACTGAACTGGCACTCGCCGTGATGCTGGTAACCGGAGCCGGTTTGCTCGTCAAGAGTCTTTGGCGCTTGCAGCACGTAGATGTGGGTGTCAATCCCGAACGTGTCCTTACCATGCAGTTAGTCCTCCGAGGGCAACGGTATAACGAGTCGCAGCAAGTGCGGGAATTCTACTCGCGCCTGGTCGAGCAGACTCAGAATTTACCGGGAGTCCGGGGTGTGGCCGTCAGCAATAGCCTGCCACCCAATACCACTGATTTCTCGAGCAACTTTGCGATCGAAGGTCACAGTAGCGCAGAAGATCAGGGACAGCGGGTTGCTTACTTTATTCGAGTGAGTCCTGATTATTTTCGCACCCTGGGTATTCCTCTACGCAGCGGCCGTCTGTTCAATGGCTCTGACACCAGTGACGCGCCGAATGTGATGCTCATTAACGAAACATTCGAGCGTCGCTTTTTTTCCGGTGAGAACCCCATCGGCAAGCGAATCAATATTGGCAACGAGCGCGAGCCTGATTGGAACCAGGTCGTCGGCGTTGTTGACGACGTGAAATACAACGGTGTCGCAGAAGGGGTACAGCCCGCACTCTATCAGCCTGTAGCACAGGCACCATCGTGGGAAATGTCGCTGATCATTAAGACCGACGTTGCCGATCCATTGGGCCTTACTCCCGCGGTGCGCAACGAGGTAAAGAGACTTGATCCTGAGTTACCAGTTGCGGAGGTAAGCACGCTTGACGATTGCATCTATAGCGCGATGGCCCAACCACGCTTTCGCACTATGCTAATTGCATTGTTCGCTGCGGTCGCTTTGATCCTTGCGTGCGTCGGTGTCTACGGCGTCATTTCCTATTCAGTTAGCCAGCGTACTCACGAAATCGGCATCAGGATGGCGCTGGGAGCCCAGACGACAGATGTGTTGCACATGGTAATCAAGCAGGGATTGGGTTTGACCGCAACAGGTGTAGCGATTGGTTTGGCCGCATCGTTCGCATTGACGAGATTGATGAGCAGCCTGCTCTTCGAAGTGAAAGCAACGGATCTTTCCACATTCGCTATTACTGCATTGTTACTGGCAGTGACCGCGCTTGTTGCTTCCTATCTCCCGGCACGTCGTGCCACCAGGGTCGATCCCCTGGTGGCGCTCCGTTACGAGTAGTTTCCGTGCCGTTTCGTGTGGTTTCGTGGATCGTCTTCTTACTGCGAGTAGAAAAATGATCCACTAAATCACACGAACTGCGGTGTTCGCAAAGGGCGAATTGGAAAATATGGAATCACTGATCAAAGACATCCATTACGGCATTCGCGGCTTGCTCAAGCAGCCAGTCTTTACGGCAATCGCAGTCATCACTGTGGCGCTTGGTATCGGCGCGAACACCGCAATTTTCAGTGTGGTCAACTCAGTGCTGCTGCGGCCGCTGCCCTATCCCGAGCCGGCGCAACTGGTAACTCTTCGGGAAAGCAATCTTCAGTCAGGAAGTCAAGAATCAGTGACGGCCGGTAATTATCTGGATTGGCGTGCCCAAACCAAGTCATTCGAGAGCATGGCTGCTTACCGGTACGAAGCGTTCAGCGTCACGGGAGTTGACCAGCCAGAACGAATATCCGGTGTGATAGCGAATAGCAATCTGTTCTCTGTTTTGAAGGTACAGCCTTTGTTGGGGCGGACGTTCGTGCCAGACGATGAAGGATCTGGAGATGCCCGAGTCGCAGTCATTGGTTATGGCGTGTGGTTGCGGCGTTTCGCATCTGATCCCGAAGTCACCAGCCGTAAGCTGACAATCAATGGAAGAGATTTGATGGTTATTGGCGTTATGCCCCCAGCCTTTGACTTTCCGGGAGAAGCCGAGCTGTGGGTGCCCGCAAGATCCGCTGTTCCCGAGCATCTGCTCAAACCCACCTCGGACATGACCCATGATCGCGGCAGCGGCTACCTGGATGTGATAGCGCGGCTAAACGCCGGACTAAACATTGAGCAGGCGCAAGCAGATCTGAACACAGTTGCGAACCGGCTCGCACAGCAGTACCCGGATTCCAACAAAGGAAGGGGAGTAAAGCTCATCTTCCTGCGCGAGCAAGTAGTAGGAGATGTAAGGCGAACACTGCTAATCCTCTTTGGCGCGGTTGGCTTTGTATTGCTGATCTCCGGAGCCAACGTAGCAAACCTACTCCTCGCACGCGGCGCCTCGCGTCACAAAGAGATTGCCATTCGCCGAGCCCTCGGAGCCAGCCGCAGACGATTGGTTCGGCAACTGCTGACAGAAAGCGTGTTGCTGACATTCGTTGGCGGGAGTCTCGGATTGCTGCTGGCCCAGTGGGCCATGCGGCCCTTGTTGGCGCTTGTTCCATTGGGGGCTCACAAATTAACTGAAACCAGGTTTGATACGGCAGTACTACTGTTCACTCTTGGGCTCTCAATACTAACCGGTATCTTCTTTGGCCTCTTGCCGGCCCTCCAAGCCTCAAAAAGCAGTTTAAGTGAATCTCTCAAGGAGGGAGGGCGGGGCTCCGGCGCAGCTCCGTCTCGCAATCGCGCGCGCAGTTTCTTGATTGTGTCCGAGGTCTCGCTCTCGCTGGTGCTGCTGGTGGGGGCCGGGCTGATGGTCAAAAGCTTTATAAGGGTTCATCAAGTCAACCCGGGCTTCCAGACAACTGCAATTCAAACAGTTCGGCTAACGCTTCCGCCGGCAAAGTATCCGGAAAAGAGCCGCCAGGCTGAGTTCTTTCGCAGAGTAATTGATGAGCTCAAGCCGTCGCCCGGTGTCGAGCTGGTTGCGGCAATTTCCCGGTTGCCGTTAACGCCCGGCAATAGCAACCGTAGTCTCGAAATCGAGGGACGAACAAACGAAGCGTCGGGCGGCGGACCCGTGGCTGACTATCGAGTAGTCAGCCCGAACTATTTCCGGGTGATGGGTATTTCCTTTCTGCGAGGCCGTGACTTTAACGATCAGGATGACGCAAATGCGCCGGGCACAGTGATCATTAACGAGCACCTGGCCCAAAGTGTGTTCGCGGGTGAAGATCCGATTGGCAAAAGGCTCCGAGTCGACGGAGACGAAGGCTGGCTGGAGATTGTAGGAGTAAGCGGAAACGTGCGGCACTTTGGCCTCGATGCTTCCGAACATTCGGAAATCTACGTTTCCTATCGAAAGCTCCCCTGGCCGTTCATGTCGATCGTCACTCGTTCCAGAAACGGTGCAAATCTGAGTAACGAGATCAGAACCGCAATTTGGCGCGTTGATCGCGACGAGCCCATTCCCGAGATCGTCACTATGGACCTGCTGGTTTCTCGATCGCTTGCCGACCGGCGTCTCAATATGTTGTTGCTGGGACTCTTTGCTGGTGTGGCGATGCTGCTGGCAGCCATCGGGATATACGGGGTGATCTCGCATTCGGTCAGTCAACGAACACATGAAATTGGATTAAGAATGGCACTTGGGGCCAGGACGAGCGATGTGATCAGACTGGTCCTGAAGAATGGAATGACGCCCGCGCTGGTCGGCGTGCTTGTTGGGCTGATCGGCGCATTCGCCCTTACGCGTTTAATGGCCAGTTTGTTGTTTGGGGTGACTCCCACTGATCTTGCGACATTCGCTACTGTTGCACTGGCTCTCCTGGCAGTTGCTTTGTTTGCTTGCTTTATACCCGCGCGGCGGGCGACGAAAGTCGATCCGTTAGTGGCGTTGCGGTACGAGTAAAGTTTGTGTGAGTTAGTCTGTTTTCGTTCGTGTGATTTCGTGGATCGGTTTCGTCTGACTTCGTGGTTTCTGCTTTTATCCGAGTGAAAACCAATCCACGAAATCACACGAAGTTGAACCCCTAAAGCACACGAAAGGTTGAGTCTCCGGCCATCCGAGGTAACTTTATGGAGAGTCTATTTAAGGATATTCGCTATGCGATACGAGGCCTTTTTAAACGGCCGGCTTTCACGGCAATCGCCGTGGTCACCCTCGCACTTGGTATTGGCGCGAATACCGCCATATTCAGTCTCGTGAATACGGTGTTGTTGCGCCAGTTGCCAGTATCCAATCCCGGACAGATCGTTTCGGTGGCGTTGCGCGGCAAGAGCGATCCGATTCTCGCTTTCTCATATCCCAACTATAAAGACTTTCGCGACCGCAATCAGGTGTTGTCAGGCTTGCTGATCTATCGCTTTGTGCCGGTTAGCTTCAGTCGCGATGGCAATAACGAGCGGGTGTGGGGCTATGAGGTTTCCGGTAACTACTTTGACATGCTCGGCGTGCAAGCCTTCAAGGGGCGAACGTTTTTACCTGAGGAAGATCGCACTCGTCTCTCTCATCCCGTAGCGGTGATCAGTTACGGAGCCTGGCAAAGACGTTTCGGCGCGGACCCCAATATCGTCGGAAAAGAAGTCCTGCTCAATAACCATCCATTCAAAATCATCGGGGTTGCGCCGGAAGGCTTCAAAGGAACCGAAGTTGTCTATACGCCCGAACTTTGGGTGCCGGTGTCCATGTTTGAGTGGATCGAACCTGGATCTCAATGGCTTGACAACCGCCGGGCGGCAAATCTACTTGCGATTGGTCGTCTGAAGAACGGCGTCTCGATGAGTCAAGCCGAAACTTCGCTCAATTTGTTGGCGCAGCAACTCGCCAAAGAGTATCCCGATACCAATGAGGGGCAGTCAATAACACTCACGCCACCTGGTTTCATCATCCCGAATCTCCGCGGATCTGTAGTCACCTTTACATGGATCTTGATGGCTGCTGTCGGGATTGTTTTGCTGATTACCTGCATAAACCTGGCCGGACTTTTGCTCGCGCGTGCCTCTGATCGCAGGAAAGAGATTGCCATCAGACTGGCGATGGGAGCGAATCGCAGACGTCTGATACGACAGTTACTCACGGAAAATCTTTTGCTCTCGATCATTGGCGGGACCATCGGCTTTTGGTTTGCCCTTTGGATAATCAACGCATTGCTGGCTTTCCGGCCTCCGATTGACTTTCCACTCACGGTTGAAATCGGAGTCGATTGGCGCGTGCTGCTTTTCACTGCCGGCGTTTCCTTTGTAACCGCCGCGATGTTCGGTTTAGTTCCCGCGTTACAGTCAACACGACCCGCGCTAACTTCTGCACTGAAAGACACTACTGCTCAGGCCGGGCATTCACGTTCTCGACTGCGAAGTACTTTAGTTGTCGCACAGTTGGCTCTGTCGTTGATGATACTGATTGCCGCGGGCCTCGTCGCGCGCTCGCTGCAGCAGTTGCGAACAATGAACCCCGGGTTTGAGCCGCGAAACGCGCTGACGCTGTCATTCGATGTCGGTCTTCAAGGCTACGATCAAGCCAAAGGGCAACAGTTCTATCGTCAGGTAGTTGAGCGCATTGAGTCCCTGCCAGGTGTAAAGTCGGCCGCCTTGACCAGCTCCCTTCCGCTTTCTCTGAACTATTCAAGTAACAACATCTACGTTGAGGGCCAACCTCAGGAGCGTTTCAGCAACTTGCCCATAACAATGACGGCATCAATTGGGCCCAGGTACTTCGAGACCATGGGCACTCCCATTTTGCACGGGCGAGAGTTCACTGATCGTGAGAAGGAAGATACGGAGCAGGTGGTCATCGTGAATGAAACATTCGTGCATCGCATTATTCCTGAAACGAAGTCGATTGCTGATGCCCTGGACCACCGGGTCAGTTTCAGAGGGACCAAGGGGCCATTCGCTCGGATCGTCGGAGTCGCGAAAGACGGCAAGTATTTCAACATCTCAGAAGAACCTCGCTCGTTCATCTGGGGGCCGTTGAGCCAGAACTACCAGAGCAGTGCTAGTCTGGTCATCCGAACCGACGGCAATCCCGAAGCGGCTTTTGCCACTACGCGAGTCGCAATTCAAGGGCTCGATCCAAACCTCCCACTCTTTGATGTCAAGACTTTCACCGAGCATATGCGGTTCGCGCTGTTTCCAGCCCGGGTAGCGGCGACAGTGCTAGGTGGTTTTGGTTTGGTTGCGCTTACGCTGGCGGCCATCGGCATCTACGGTGTGACGTCCTACGCCGTTTCTCAACGCACGCGCGAAATCGGTATCCGAATGGCGCTGGGTGCACAGCTGAGCGACGTGCTCAAGATGATCCTTAGTAACGGCGTCAAACTTACGATAATCGGAGTTGCTCTGGGATTGGCCGGAGCGTTTTTGTTGACTCGAGCACTTACGAGCTTGCTTAGCGGTGTGAGTGCAACCGATCCGGCGACCTTCATTGTTGTCTCGATCGTGATGATAGCTGTTGCGTTGATCGCTTCATACGTGCCGGCACGCCGCGCAACCAAGGTCGATCCGTTGAAAGCGCTGCGATATGAGTAAAACAATTTCGGATTTCGGATTGCGGATTGCGGATTTTGTCAACCCGCGGATCGAGGTTCGAACCCTCAGTGGATTACCGGGTGTCGTTTCAAGCTAGGTCAAACGAAATCCGCAATCCGCAATTCGAAATCCGAAATTCCGGTGAAAGATATGGAAAGCTTATTAAAGGACATCCGCTACGGCCTGCGCATGATTGCAAAGAATCCCGGCTTCACTCTGCTGGCGGTTCTGGCTCTTGCTTTGGGCATCTGCGCAAACACAACGATCTTCAGCTTCATCAACGCGCTGCTCCTCCGCCCACTAGTCGGCGTCAAAGAACCAGAGCGGCTGGTCGCCGTCTACACGAGTGATTACAGCAGCGGGCTGTACGGCGCATCGTCCTACCCTGACTACCTGGACTTTCGCAATCAGGCTGACGCCTTTGTTGGTCTTGCAGCATACGAGGAAACTGTGCTCAACCTGACAGGAGGCGCTGAAGCGGAACGGCTCAGAGGAGTGTTTGCCACTGGCAATTTTTTCGAAGTGCTTGGGGTCACGGCACAGATGGGTCGCACGCTTCAACCTTCAGACGACTCGGCAGGCTCCCAGCCAGTCGTGATCAGCAACGGACTCTGGCAGCGGCGCTTCAACAGTGATCCGGCGATAGTTGGACAAACGCTAAAACTCAACGGGCGAGGCTACACAATTGTCGGTCTGACCCCGGCGAACTTTCGTGGGCTGCGCCTGGGGACTCCTCCCGACTTCTGGCTCGCTATGAATGATGAGTCTGGCCTGACCTCGGACAAGCGTGGCAGCCGCGGACTTGAACTCGTAGGCCGGCTCAAACCGGATGTTAGCGTCGCTCAGGCACAGGCACAATTAACAACCATCGCCGCGCGTCTCGCGCAAACATATCCCGAAAGCAACATGGGCACGCTGGATCGCCCCTACGAGCCGCGCCCCATGACGGTCATCCGCGAAGCGAGAATCGAGCCCCGTGCGCAAGTTAGTGTCTGGCGAGTTTCACTTCTGCTGTTCGCGGTAGTTGGTCTGGTGTTGCTGATCGCGTGCGCAAATGTCGCAAACCTGCTGCTGGCGCGTGCCTCTGTTCGACGACGGGAGATTGCAACGCGCATGGCCCTCGGGGCAAGACGCAGTCGACTCGTGAGGCAGTTGCTGACCGAGAGTCTTTTGCTTGCCATCCTTGGAGGCACAGTCGGTTTGATTGTGACGATCTGGACCGCTGGGTCGCTGCCAAACTTTTTCCCGCCAACCGAAGCGAGCGGCCTTGATCTCAGTCTCGACTTGCGTGTCCTCATGTTCACCGTTGGGGTCGTGCTGGCAACTGCCGTGCTTTTCGGTCTTGCGCCTGCGCTCAAAGCCACGCGTCCCGATCTCGTGGCGTCGTTGAAAGACGATGCCGGCAGTGACAGCCGGCGCCGGCGTCTGAGTCTGCGCGATGCATTGGTCATTTCACAGCTAGCGCTCTCGCTTGTGGTGTTGATTGGCGGCGCGTTGTTCGTACGCAGCCTTAGACACGCGCTCGAGTTCGATCCGGGCTTCGCTTCGCAAAATCTGCTGCTCGCCTCAATGGAGACGCGCGGTGCAAGCTTGAACAAAGAGCAGGGACAGGTTTTTTACCATGATGTGCTGGAACGCGTCGGAGGACTTCCGGGAGTGCGAGCCGTCAGCCTGACCCGCGTAATCCCGATTAGCGGGGGCGGACAGCGGCGCGGAGTCGAACTCGAAGGATATCAACCGCAACCGAACGAAGATACGGAACTAAACACAAATGTCGTCGGGTTCGATTACTTCAACACGATGGGCATCCCCATCACGCAAGGCCGCGACTTCAACGTTCAGGACAGAGAAGGTGGCCCCGGCGTAGTGATCGTGAATGATGAACTAGCGCGGCGTTACTTTCAGGGTCAAAGCGCCGTCGGCAGGCGTCTGCGTTTCGGATCGAATCGCCCCTACCTTGAAATTGTCGGTATAGCGCGCTCGGCAAAGTACCGAAAGCTGCGCGAACAGCCGTTGCCGTTCGTCTACATTCCGCTCGCCCAGGAATACCAGGCGGGCATGACGCTCGTCGTGCGCGCGGAGGGTGATCCGGTTTCGTTACCGCCAGCGCTGCGCAACGAAATCCGGGCCTTGAACAAAGACGTGCCGGTCTTCGCGATACAGACGATGACGGAACATATCGGAGCGCAACTCGCCGCCGACCGCATGATCGCAGTGCTGCTAAGCATCTTCGGCGGCGCGGCCCTGTTGCTGGCGGCGATCGGCATTTACGGCGTGATTGGCTATTCGGTTGCACAACGCAGGCATGAAATAGGAATACGGATCGCTTTGGGTGCTGAGCAGAGAGACATCCTCAAACTGATCGTCATGCAGGGATTGATGCTGGTTCTGATTGGCACGGCGCTCGGTCTCGGTCTCGCGCTGGCGCTGACGCGAGTGCTGAAGACCTTGCTCTTTGGTGTGAGCGCCACGGATCCGTTGACGTTCAGTGTGATTGCGTTGTTGCTGATCGCGGTGGCGCTGCTCGCTTGTTATCTCCCGGCGCGCCGCGCAACGAAAGTCGATCCGTTAGTGGCGTTGAGATATGAGTAAGTTGTGTGATTGGCAAGTCGGTTTCTTTAGTGTGCTTTCGGATTGATTTCGGGTGATGCGCGTGGATCGGTTTTTTGGTTGCAGTGAAACACGATCCACTAAATCACACGAAACAAAGACCAGAAAACCAAAAGCCCAAGACCAAAGACCAAAAGCCAAAGGCCATATTATGGAAACGCTACTTAAAGACATTCGCTACGGAATCCGAAGCCTGTTGAAACGTCCTGGCCTAACAGCCATCGCGATCATCACGCTTGCATTAGGCATCGGTGCGAACAGTGCAATCTTCAGCGTCGTCAACGCCATCGTATTGCGGCCATTACCATACCGAGATGCGGATCGGCTGGTGGCAATCTGGGGCAATCTTCATAAGACCGGATTGGAGGAGATCGAGATCTCTGCCCCTGAGTTCACCGACTTCAGACAACAGTGCAAAGCTTTCGATCAAATCGCCGCCTATGCGACACAGGGCTTCAACCTCACAGGCGTCTCCGAGCCGGAACGCCTGCCCGGGGCCCTGGTCTCCGCGAGTCTTTTCCCAACACTGGGCCAGGAAGCGCAGCAAGGTCGTACTTTCCTGTCTGAGGAAGATCAGTTTGGCCACGATCAAGTTGCGATCTTGAGTAATGCGTTGTGGCGGAGGCGGTTTGCTGCTGACCCTGGAATCGTTAACAAGACGATCAGCCTGGACGGTCAGCCGGTAACGGTCGTAGGCATCATGCCGGCGGGCTTTCATTTCCCCAATAAAGATGTTGAGGTCTGGAGACCCTTAGCATTCGATCCGGATTTGCTAACCGAAAACAATCGCGGCTCACATTTTCTGAATGTGATTGGGCTTCTCAAACCGGGCGTCAGCGTCCCGCAGGCGCAGGCCGATATCGATACCGTGACGGCTCGATTGTCTCAGGAGCACCGCACGACATACCCAAGCGGCTTTAGCACAAAAGTGCGTTCGCTGCACGAGGATCTCGTCGGCAATTTGCGGAAAGCTTTGTTCGTGTTGCTGGGTGCGGTGGGTCTGGTGCTGGTTGTAGCTTGCGCCAATGTCGCTCATCTGTTGTTGGCCAACGCTGCGGCTCGTTTCCGGGAAGTTGCGATTCGATCGGCACTGGGAGCAAACCGGATTCGGCTGATCCGCCAGTTTCTGACTGAGAGCCTGTTGCTGTCTTTGCTGGGTGGCGGCGTCGGTCTTTTGCTCGCCATCTGGGGTGTAGTGACACTGGTGGCGTTGATTCCGAAGGAAACTCCTCGAGTTGAAGAGATTCGGCTGGATGTACCTGTGTTGTTGTTTACCTTTGGCACATCAATTCTCACCGGGGTGCTGTTTGGCCTCGCTCCCGCCTGGCAAACGACAAAAACGGATTTGAGTGACGCACTTAAGGAAGGCGGCCGCAGCGGAACAGAAGGTGGGCGGCGAGTGCGTCTGCGAAACTTGCTGGTGATTTCCGAGTTTGCCCTCGCGTTGGTACTGCTAATAGGCGCCGGACTGATGATCAAGAGTTTTAAGCGCGTGCAGGAAATCAAACCGGGGTTTGAACCGGCTGGCTTGTTAACAATGCGGGTGGCTTTGCCAGACGCGAAATACCCGGAGTTTCAAAAGAGCCGGGCTTTCTACGAGCAACTTTTCGAGCGGCTGAAAGCCCGGCCTGAAGTGAAGTCGGTAGGCGCTATTAATCTCCTGCCCTTTGGCGGCTCAGGCGGTGACCGCAGTTTTACCCTTGAAGATCAGCCAGTAGCTCCAGGTCAACCGCATCCTGACGAACAGATCCGCTTTGTCAGCGCCGGATACTTCATCACGATGGGGATACCTTTATTGAGAGGTCGCGATTTTACCTCGCACGATCTACCCGACACGCCTCAGGTCGTAATCGCAAATGAAGCACTCGTCCGCAAGTATTGGCCCAACGACGATGCTCTCGGAAAGCGTGTTTCGTTCTCTAGCCGGAGTCCGAAGTGGTACGAGATTGTCGGCGTGGTGGGAAACGTCAAGCATCGTGGACTCGATCTTGAAGACAAACCGGAATTCTACGTTCCGTTTCTACAACCGTTGTTTGCGAATGCAAATGTGCAGCCGATGTACGTAGTGGCGCGTACCGCAGCCGAGCCTCTCTCGGCGGCCCCGGTTGTGCGCAGCGAAGTCGCGGCGCTCGATCGCGACCAACCGGTCTCGAGCCTGATGACGATGGAGCAAAGGATCTCCGACTCCGTGGCGCCGCGGCGTTTTAACATGTTTCTGTTGGGACTGTTCGCGGCCTTGGCTTTGATCCTGGCGGCTATTGGCATCTACGGGATTATGGCTTTTTCGGTGGGCCAACGAACACATGAGATCGGCATCCGCATGGCGCTCGGGGCAAAGAGCGGTGACGTTTTGAAGCTGGTGCTGCGAAATGGTCTGGGCCTGGCGCTAATCGGCATTGCCATTGGGCTCGCGGTTGCTTTTGTAGCGACGCGCGTGATGTCGACGTTGCTCTATGGCGTCAGTCCAACTGACCCGGTGACCTTTTTTGGTGAAGCGTTCTTACTGGCCTTTGTAGCTTTGCTGGCTTGTTACATTCCAGCCCGCCGCGCAACGAAGGTCGATCCGTTAGTGGCGTTGCGGTACGAATAAGGGATTGCGGATTGCGAATTGCGAATTGCAAATTTGGGATTGCGGATTGTGTTTGTGCGCAGCTTTAGTGTGATGCGCGTGGATCGGTTTGTGGTTGCGGTGAAACACGATCCACTAAATCACACGAAAGGTTGAGGGTAGTGAACACTACGACATTAAATCACACGAACGATTGAACTCTGAACGTAGAGAAGTAAAGGCGAAGGATGCATGGAAACTTTGATTAAAGACGTTCGCTACGGTCTTCGTAGCCTGATGAAGCATCCGGCTTTTACGGCTATCACCGTTCTTACTCTGGCCCTCGGCATCGGAGCCAATGCTGCCATCTTCAGTCTCGTGAACGCAGTGCTGCTTAAACCGCTTTCCTTTCCCGAGCCTGATCGTTTGGTGATGGTATGGGAGGACCAATCGGCTGCCGGCTTCCCTCGTAGCGATGTTGCCCCGGGCACATTCAATGACTGGAGAGCCGAGCAATCAGTCTTCGAGGGCATGGCAGCGCTCGATTGGCATTCCTTCAACATCACCGGTGACGGAGAGCCCGAGAAGATTTCGTCCTATGGAGTGACCGCAAACTTCTTTCCACTGCTCGGAATTCAGCCGGCCCTCGGCCGCAATTTCTCACCGGCTGAGGACAAGCCCGAAGCAGGAAAGGTTGCGATTCTCAGCTATGGTTTGTGGCAACGTCGATACGGCGGCGACCGCGAAATTCTCACTCGCGACATTTTGCTCAATGGTGAAAAGTATTCCGTCATCGGGGTGATGCCCAAAGGGTTTCAGTTTTTGCAAAGCTACGTCGGACTGTGGACGCCTGCCGCATTCACAGCACAGCAACTTGCGGATCACGACAACCATTACATCACCGTGGTGGGCCGGATGAAGCGTGGTGTGTCGCTGGAACAAGCGCGAGCGGATATCAAGGCCATCACTCAGCACATCGTTCTCGCTAATCCGGAGGAAGCGGCGGGAATGGGATCAGTAATCGTCCCTTTGCGCGAACAACTGGCCGGAAACGTCCGCAGGCCACTGATTCTCTTACTGGTTTCCGTGGGCATGGTCTTGCTAATCGCCTGCGCGAACATCGCCAGTCTGTTGCTTTCGCGCGCGGCCGCACGCCGCCGAGAAATTGCCGTCCGCACCGCCCTGGGCGCCAGTCGACGGCGCATCGTGCGGCAGTTGCTCACCGAAAGCATCATGCTAGCCGGCTTTGGCGGCGGACTGGGTTTGTTGGTTTCAACCTGGAGTTTTGCCCTGCTCGGGCAACTGATTCCCGAGGGTATGGTTGTGGCGACCACACTGAAGATCGACCTTCCAGTGCTCGTCTACGCCGTCGCAGTTTCCGTGATTACGGGGATCATTTTCGGACTGGCTCCTGCTCTGCAGCTCTCGAAAATAGATCTGACTGAAGCATTGAAACAGGGTGGCGGCCGGACCGGCTTGAGCGCCGCATCACAAAGGCTGCGAGGGACCTTTATCGTTGCTCAGGTGGCTCTGGCCCTGGTGCTGCTGGTGGGCGCAGGCCTGTTGATGCAAACCGTCTTTCATCTTCGCGAACAATACTCAGGCTTTCAGCCGGACAGATTACTAACCATGCGCACCGTGTTGCCGGCTTACAAATATGACGAGCCCTTCCGACGCGTCGTCTTTTATGATCAGGTGCTCGAGCGAGTGAAAGAGTTGCCGGGTGTAAGCGGAGCGGGCTATACCACCTCGGTGCCATTGCAATGGAAGGGTGGGGCCAACGGCTTCACGATCGAAGGCCAAACCCAACCGCGCGGTTTTCCCAACGCCATTCACCGCCAGGTTAGTACGGAGTATTTGCAGGTAATGGGCATTGGTCTTCGTCGAGGGCGCTACTTTGACGACAGTGACCAGCCGCAGTCGACACCCGTCGCAATCATCAACGAGACATTTGCGCGACAGTATTGGCCCAACGAAGATCCTTTAGGGAAGCGCTTCAAGTTAGGTGTACCAAAGGCGCCCTGGGTCACAGTCGTCGGAATAGTAAACGACGTGCGCCAAATGGGAATGGATGATCCCGTGAAGGCGGAAATGTATTTTCCTTACCGTCAAATTACCAGCCACTTCGGTTATGCACCGCGCGATCTGATTGTTAGGACATCCGGCGACCCAATGAGTCTGGTGGCCGCGGTGCGTCAGCAGGTTCACCTGGTTGATCCGGATCAGCCGATCTCGAACATTGCTTCAATGGACCAGTTGTTGACTGAAGAAACGGGACCGCGTCGTCTGGGTATGATTCTGCTGGGCGCCTTTGCTGGTTTTGCCTTGCTGCTTTCTTCCCTGGGCCTATATGGAGTGCTTTCTTACTTGGTCCAGCAGCAGACCCCCGAAATCGGTGTGCGTATGGCCCTGGGCGCTCAACGAATAAACATTCTCGGGCTCATTTTCAAGAAGGGGATGACGCTTGTGTTAGTGGGCGTAGTGATTGGTTTGGCTGCGGCCTTTGGTCTCACACGGTTGATGACCAGTTTGCTCTTCGGCGTGAGCGCCACCGATCCGCTGACGTTTCTGTTTATTTCGCTGCTGCTTATAGCCGTAGCGCTTTTGGCGTGTTACATCCCCGCGCGCCGCGCCACGAAAGTCGATCCGTTGGTGGCCCTGAGGTACGAGTGAAGGAATTGCCGATTGGCGATTGACGATTGACGATTGCCGATTTCTTTGGACTGCGGTGGTTTGTCACCGTTTTGGGTTGGGTGGCATTCACGCTTGGAAAGCTGCGACAAGTCGCAGCACTCCAAAGGTCGACTTTCTCGTTTTGTTTTGGTGTGCGTTCGTGGATCAGTTTTTTGGTTGCAGTGAAACACGATCCACTAAATCACACGAAAAGGTTGAGTGTAGTGAACACGACCCACTAAATCACACGAAGAGATAAAGACTTTGCCGGGAGTAGATTACCGGGTGAGCTGAGAGGTCCACATGGATACACTAATCAGAGATCTCCGCTATGCGACTAGAAGCTTATTGAAGCGGCCGGGCTTTACCGCAATTGTCGTGATCACGCTCGCCCTGGGCATCGGCGCAAACGCGGCAGTATTCAGTGTAATCAACGCTGTCCTCCTGCGCCCGCTGCCTTATCGCGAGGCTGATCGGATTGTCACACTTTGGCAAAACGATACAAAGGCCGGCATCCCGCGCAACGATGTCTCGCCCGCAAATTTCATCGACTGGAGCGAACAGAGCAAATCGTTCGAGGCGATCGCAGGAATAGAGCCCTTCGGTTTCTCTCTCCTGGGCGAGGGTGAGCCCGAAAGATTTCCAGCCTGGCTGGTGACTTCCGGCTTCTTCGAGGCCGGTGGCGTGAGCGCATTCCGGGGAAGGACTTTCGCTGCCGATGATTACCAGCCCGGCAAGGATCATGTCCTTGTTATCGGTCATGGCCTGTGGCAGCGTCGCTTTGGCGGCGACGAAAGTCTTGTGGGAAGGAAATTGACGCTAAACGGACAGCCATATGTGGTCGTGGGAATCATGCCGCCGCAGTTTCAACTTCCACCTGACCGAGAAATCTGGGCGCCGAGAGTCCTTGGAGAAACTCAACGTCAATTGCGCGGCCCGACCTACTGGAATGTGATCGCGCGTTTGAAGCCGGGAGTAACTGTCAGACAGGCCCAGGTAGAAATGAGCGGGATCGCGATGAGACTTGCCGCCCAATATCCGGATACGAATGGCGGCATGGGAGCGACGGTGGTGCCGCTCTATGACCAGATGACTGGCCAGGCGAAGTCAGCTCTGTGGGTGCTGGCCGGAGCTGTAGCATTCGTTCTCTTGATCGCCTGCGCCAACGTTGCCAATCTGCTGCTTGTACGCGGTGCCGAGAGACAGCGAGAGTTTGCGATTCGGCGAGCGTTGGGTGCCGAGCGCTCTCGTCTGCTGCGCCAGACGCTTACAGAGAGTTTGTTGCTGGCCCTGGCAGGCGGCGCCGGTGGCGTGTTGCTGGCCTCGTGGGGGGTCAAACTGATCCCCACTCTTACCTCGGCTAAGATTCCACGCCTCGAGCAGGTCACCATTGACTTGAAAGTCTTACTCTTCGCGCTCGGCGTCTCGGTTCTCACGTCAATAATCTTCGGTATCGTACCCGCAGCTCAATTCTGGCGGCACGATCTCCAATCAACCCTCAAAGAAGGGGGACGCGGCACAGCGACCGCTCCCGTGCGCCACAAAGCGCGCAGTTCGCTGGTTGTTGGGGAGGTGGCGGTCGCGCTGGTGTTGTTGACCGGTGCAGGGCTGCTCGTTAGGAGCTTCATCACTCTGCTACGAGTGGACCCGGGCTTTGAGAAGCAGAATGTACTGGCCCTTCAGGTCTTCTTGAGTAGAAACTACCAAAAACCTGACCAGCTCACCGGCTTCTTCGATCAGGCGCTGGAAAAAATTCGCAATGTACCTGGTGTGCAGTCCGCCGCGGTTGTCTCCAGTCCCCCGTTCATCAACCTGGAGCAGGATGCTCCGTTCACTATCGATGGCCGGCCAGCTCCGCCTTCGGGAAGCGAACCGAGCGCTTTTTATTCCGAAGTCTCAACTGATTATCTCAACACGTTGAGCGTTCCTTTGCTACGCGGCCGCTTCTTGACGAAGTTCGACAAAGGTGACTCGCCGTTAGTGGTGGTGATTAACCAGGCGATGGCCAGGCGCTATTTTCAAAATGAAGATCCGCTCGGGAAAGAGTTGGCCGTGTTGTTCGCTAAGACCTCAACTCGAGAAATCATTGGGGTCATCGGTAACGTGCTGCACAAGGGACTTGATGCCGAGCCACGTCCGGAAATGTTCGTGCCTTATCAGCAGAGCCCGAGCTCGCAATTAACCTTTGTGGTGAAGACAACTGCGGACGGGGCGGCAATGCTGCCTGCGATCAAGAGTGCTATCCGCGGGGTCAACAGCAATCAGACGTTCGCGAAGACTGCGACCATGGAGGAACTCATCGGCGACTCGCTCAAACAACGCCGCTTCAATCTGTTTCTGCTGGGATTGTTCGCGATGCTTGCCCTGGTACTGGCCTGCATCGGCATTTATGGATCCATCAGTTATTCGGTGAGGCAGCGAACGAATGAGATAGGTGTGCGTCTCGCGCTGGGTGCGCAGGCAAGTGATGTGCTGCGCTTGATCATCGGTCATGGTCTCACGCTGGTGCTCGTTGGAGTCGCCATCGGATTGGCAGCCTCATTCGTTTTGACCCGCACAATAAAGAGTTTGCTGTTTGGTGTGAGTGCAACTGACCCGCTAACGTTTTTTGTGATTTCGCTGGTGTTGATTGGGACGGCATTGCTGGCGGCGTGGATCCCGGCCTGGCGAGCGACGAAGGTCGATCCGTTGATTGCATTGAGATATGAGTGATAAGAATTCCCGATTGCCGATTGCCAATTTGTACGAGGCTTGACTTCGACTGATGCGCGTGGATCTGCGTTTTGGTCCGTGCTTTCGTGTGATTTAGTGGATCGTGTCCCGTCCCGACCAACAGGCAGATCCACGCGCATCACACGAAGATTGATCAATACAACGATCTGCAAAAGTATGTAGGGTCATATTTTCGGTTGTCGGTACCATCTCTGTGTTCTCCATGTCTCCGTGGTTAAAGGTTTCCTCGTCATATTCCGCCACGGAGACACGGAGACACGGAGACCACGGAGTACCGGCAAAAACCCAAAACATGACACTACCCAAAGGTAAGAACAAGAGAGACGCTCATGGAAACGTTCATCAAAGACTTGCGCTATGCGCTGCGAATGCTCCGTAAGAACCCGGGATTCACTTTGGTTGCAGTCGCAACTTTGGCGTTAGGCATTGGTGCAAACACCGCCATCTTCAGTGTGCTTTATGCCGTGTTGCTGAGCCCTCTGCCGTATCCGCAGGCCGATCGCATCGTTCGGATTAATGAGACCGAAGGGGAAGGCGGTATGGGAGTCTCGCCTCCGAACTTTTTCGATTTTCAACAGCAGAATCAGACGCTCGAAAGCCTCGCTGCCTTTTCGAGCGGCAGCTTCATACTAACCGGTGCAAGTGAGCCACAGCGTATCGAGGCCGCCGAAGTCACTCACAGTCTCTCTGCTGTCTTGAAAGTCAATCCTCTGCTGGGCCGGCCATTTAGTGAAGAGGATGAACGAGAGGGACAGAATCACGTTTGTATTCTCAGTTACGGTCTATGGAATCGGCGCTTCGGCGCCGATCCTGCTCTGGTAGGTAAAGACCTCACCCTGGACGGCAAGACGTATTCTGTTATTGGTGTCATGCCCCGAGACTTTGAGTTTCCCATCCAAAGTGATCGAGTTGAAATCTGGGTGCCATTGTCTTTACCGAGCGACCTGAGCCAACTCCGGGGCGCTCACTATCTTGATGTCATAGGTCGAATCAAGACCGGCGTATCGGTGGCACAAGTCCATTTTGACCTGGAAAGCATTGCGGCGCGCATCGCCCGGCAATTCCCAAAACTCGTTTCAGGAAAGACAACTGTAGTTCCTTTAAAGAAAGACCTGGTGGGTGAGATTCAACCTTATCTTCTGATGCTGGCAGGGGCCGCCGGTCTGGTATTGCTCATCGCCACGGCAAACGTTGCGAGCTTGATGTTGGCCCGGGCTGCTGAACGTCAAAAGGAAGTAGCTCTGCGCTCCGCGCTCGGAGCTACCCGGTCGCGGCTACTGAGGCAACTACTCGCAGAGAGCCTCATGTTGTCACTGGCGGGAGGCATCGCCGGAACTTTACTGGCTGCCTGGGGTACCGACCTGTTGCTCAGTATTGCACCTTCTGATGTGCCGCGACTGCAAACAGCTCAGCTTAATGTCTGGGTGCTCGGGTTTGCTCTCCTGGTGTCTTTTGTAACCGGCGTACTTTTTGGTCTTGTTCCAGCCTGGCGTTCCTCATCGCCTGAGTTGCATTCAACCCTGAAAGAGGGAGAGGGCAGGAGCGCGTTGGCTCCGCGTCAGAAGTTGCGCAAGGCACTGGTGATTTCAGAGGTTACCCTCGCGCTCGTTTTGTTGTGTGGTGCAGGATTGTTAATTAAGAGTCTTTGGCGCCTCAATGCCGTTCGTCCTGGATTTGATCCAGAAAAGCTCCTCGTCGCAGAAGTCGTCCTGCCAAAAACCAAATATCCCGACGACACTCGCCAGTCAGCTTTTTTTCAACAGCTAATTGACCGACTCAAGTCGCTTCCGGACGTCGTTTCAGTTGGCGGTACGTCCAATCTACCGTTGAGTGGCACAAATATGGTTTTCCTGGCCGCGGTCGAAGGAATGAACGCTGAGTTTCCTGCGAGCTATCGCTCCATTACTCCCGATTACTTTCAGACTATGGGCATTCCGCTACTGAAAGGTCGTGCCATTGACGATCGCGACAAAGCCTCGAGTCCGTCAGTAATTGTGATTAATGAAACCATGGCGAGGCAAATCTCACCTGCTGGGGAAGCGATCGGCAAGCACATCAAGCATGGTTTTAAGAATCAGATCGCTGAGGTTGTAGGCGTGGTGGGCGACGTGAAATACGCAGGCCTCGATAAAGAGAGTAAGCCAGAAATGTATGCCCCACTTTCGCAGAAACCCTGGCCGTTCTTGCGCATTGTGGTGCGCGCGAAAATAGATCCCATCAATTTGGCGGCGGCGGTTCGCCGCGAGGTTCAAACCCTCGATAAGGATCAACCCGTCGACAAAATAACCACCATGCGTTCTGTTGTAAGGACTTCTATTGCGCCACGAAGTTTCTACATGCAGCTGCTCGGCACATTTGCGACTTTGGCGTTCGTTCTTGCCGCAGTTGGCATTTATGGCGTCGTCTCATACTCGGTGACCCAGCGCCGCCGGGAGGTTGGTATTCGCATGGCCCTGGGAGCCAGCGAGAGTGACGTCCTGAAACTGGTCTTGGGTGAGGCCTTCAAATTGACGGCAGTCGGTGTCGGACTTGGACTGGGCGGCGCCTTGCTGGCTACGCGAGTACTACGAAGTCTGTTATTCGAAGTGACGCCGACTGATCCGTTTACGTTCGTCACATTTTCGTTTCTGCTCGCCGCCGTTGCAGTCCTTGCCAGCTATCTGCCGGCGCGGCGAGCAACGAAGGTCGATCCGTTGGTGGCCTTGCGGTGTGAGTGAAAGGAATTTAGAAATTAGAAATTAGAATTTAGAAATTAGAATTTAGAATTTCGTGGATACGCAGATGAACCCGTACCAACGCAGTCTCTATAGGACGTAAATTCTAAATTCTAACTTCTAAATTCTAAATTCCACCGCGGAGGGAATCGCGATGCAAACACTTTGGCATGACTTGCGCTATGGCGCGCGAATGTTGCGCAAAAATCCGGCGATCACATTCGTCGTGATTCTGGCGCTAGCCCTTGGTATCGGCGCGAACACTGCCATCTTCAGTGTCGTTAATGCCGTCCTGCTGCGTCCACTGCCTTACGATCAGGCTAATCGGCTCGTGTTCTTAAACGAAGCCAGTCAGGTGCTGGACGAAATGTCCATCTCGTACCCGAACTTCACCGACTGGCGCAATCAGAACCATTTCTTTGAGTACATCGGCGTTTACAACCGGAACAGTTACAACCTAACCGGAGCTGGCGAGGTCGAGCGTATTCCAACGGCCCAGGTATCGGCAGATCTCTTTTCAGCACTGCGAGTCGGCGCCTCGCTCGGGCGCGTTTTTACCAATGAAGAAGATAAACCGGGCGGCACGCCGGTCGTGGTCTTGAGTTACGGCCTGTGGCAGCGCCGCTTTGGCGGTCAGGCAAGCATTCTCAACCAGCCAATCACGCTTAACGGAAAAAGCTATACCGTGATCGGAATAATGCCGCGGACTTATCTGTATCCGAGTCGAGTCGAGATGTGGGTGCCGGTTGGTCAGCTATCCGCCGATCCAAATTGGCAAGAGCGCGGCAATCATCCCGGACTCTACGGGGTCGCTCGTCTGAAGCCAGGCGCAACGCTGGCGCAAGCTCAGTCCGACATGGACAACATTGCCGCCAATCTCGAGAAACAATATCCAGACTCGAACGCGGGTAATCGCGTGCGGTTGCAGCCGCTGCTCGAAGTGTTTGTCAGTGAAGTGCGCGGCACGCTGTGGGTACTTTTTGGCGCCGTAGGTTTTGTGCTGTTGATTGCCTGCGCAAATATCGCAAATCTTTTGCTGGCTCGTGCCACTGCGCGCCGAAAAGAGATGGCCATCAGGGCGGCCATGGGCGCGGGTCGTTGGCGCATTGCCCGCCAATTACTGACTGAGAGCGTTCTACTCGCGATTATCGGCGGCGGCCTGGGATTACTGATTGCGCGCTGGGGTATTCAGTTCATTCTTTATATCAGTCCCGACGCCATTCCCCGCTCTCGCGAAATCGATCTTGATTGGAAAGTCCTGGTCTTCACCCTTGGCGTATCTTTTCTGACTGGCATCCTGTTCGGGCTCCTGCCCGCAGTTCAAGCGGGTGAAGTTGATGTTCATGAAACGCTGAAAGAAACCGGGCGTGGCACCTCGCGGAGGCATTGGCTTCGTAGTTCACTGGTAGTCGTCGAGGTTGCCACCACGATGGTGCTGCTGATCGGCGCCGGTTTGATGACCCGCAGCTTTTATCGTTTGCAGCAGGTCAATCCCGGGTTCTCGTACGAACACCTGACAAGCTTCAGTGTCAGCCTGCCGCAGAAGAAGTATGCAAGCGAAGAACAACGCAGCGAATTCTTCCGGCGGCTCATTGAAAACACTCGTGGCTTGCCTGGTGTGCAGATGGTGGCCGCTGCCTCGGGCCTGCCGCTGGGGAACAATGGCTGGCAAACGTCCTTCGTGATTGAGGGCAGACCAGTACCTCCGCGCAACGAGACTCCGTTGATGGAAGCCTGCACGGTCACTCCCGATTACTTTCGGGCTATGAATATCCCCTTGTTGAGTGGTCGATTCTTCACCGATCAGGACAATCGATCTTTTCTGGCAGGGCGTGATTTAAGCAAGCTGGACGAAGGCGAACGAATGATCTCCGGAACCAACGTGATCGTTGTTGACGAAGAGTTTGCCCGCCGGTATTGGCCCAACGAGGACGCAGTCGGCAAGCGGATCAAATTTGGCCCTGATTCTAAAGCGCCTGCACTGACAGTGGTTGGGGTGGTCGGTCGCGTCAAGATGGAAGGCCTTAGCCAGGATTCAAATCGCGTTCAGGGCTACTTCGCGTTTTCCCAACTCCCTTTCAACGGGATGACCGTCATCATCAAAGCTTCGCGCGATCCAAATCAGTTGATCGCCGCTGTGCGAGATCAAATCAAAGCAATCGATCCGGAGCAGCCAATCTATAACATTCGCACCATGGACGAGATTCGCGGCGAATCGGTGGCTGCCGAGCGGTTGAATCTAATGCTGCTGAGTATCTTCGCCGGCATAGCCCTGGTACTCGCGATTGTGGGGATCTACGGAGTCATGTCTTACGCAGTCACTCAGCGGACCCACGAGATAGGAATACGCATGGCAATTGGCGCTCAACCGCGAGATGTGTTCCGAATGATTTTGGGGCAGGGAATGACCCTGGCCCTGATTGGGGTGGTGTTGGGCCTGGTTGGGGCTTTTGCCTTGACTCGCTTGATGGCGACGATGCTCTTCGGCGTTCAGCCGACAGATCCAGCAACCTTTGCATCGATCGCTGCTTTGCTGACCGGGGTCGCACTCGTCGCTTGTCTGATTCCTGGCCGAAGGGCCACCAAGGTGGATCCCGTCATCTCGCTTCGCTATGAATAGGGAATTGCGGATTGCGGATTTGGGATTTTGGTTGGCATTGCTTGAAATTGAATTAGTTTCTCTTAGTTAGTGTTATTTCGTGGATCGTCTTTTTAGTTGCGATGAACATGATCCTCGAAATCACACGAAAGGTTGGGCTATGGATACACTAGTGAAAGACATCCGTTACGGAATACGGGCGCTCCTTCAACATCCTGTTTTCACAGCGATTGTCGTCATCACCCTCGCGCTGGGCATCGGTGCCAATACAGCGATTTTCAGCGTTGTTAACGCGGTCTTGCTCCGCCCACTGCCTTATAAAGATCCTTCACGTTTGATGATTGTTCATGAGCTCAAAGAAGGAAACTCCTGGTCCACGGTTTCCTACGATGACTTCAACGACTTTCGCGATCGCCAACAATCATTCGAGCAGGCGGCGGCGTTCTCAGCCCCGTGGATCTTTAATGTCGTTGGCGCAGGTGAACCGATTCAGGTCAATGGTCAATGGGTATCGGCCAACCTGCTTTCCACTCTGGGTGTGACGCTGGCGGAAGGTCGTGTCTTCACTAAAGACGAAGACAAAAATGGCGCGCAAGAGCGTGTGGTAATCCTGAGTTATGGCTTTTGGCAACGCCAACTTGGCGGAGACAAAACGGTCCTGGGTCGCTCGCTTAATCTTGACAGTCAAAACTTTATCGTCGTGGGCATAGCACCTCCACACTTCAAGATTGGTGACGACAGCGATTTATGGGTGCCGCTCGCGCTGAACCCGATTAACAGCCGCGGGCGACTCGTCCGTTACCTGTCAGTGATCGGACGACTCAAAACCGGCGTCACGCCGGCGGCGGCGCAGAGCGATCTGGCACTCATCGCCAAACAGCTTGAGCAGCAATATCCGGATACCAACAAAGGCTTTGGAGTTCAGGTCGCTTCGTTGCATGAAGACGTTGTCGGAAAAGTAAGGCCGGCTTTGCTGGTATTACTGGGTTCGGTAGGTTTGGTCCTATTGATTGCGTGCGCGAACGTTGCCAATCTTACCCTGGCGCGAGCGATAGCCCGTCGTAAAGAGTTTGCCATTCGAACAGCGCTGGGCGCGGGCCGAAAGAGATTGCTGCGTCAGCTGCTTACCGAAAGCGTCCTGCTGTCGTTGCTCGGCGGTACGCTGGGATTGCTGCTCGCTTCCTGGGGCGTTGACCTCCTTTTATCGCTGAGCCCTGACAGTGTCCCACGCCACGAATCAATAGGTCTCGACTCGCGTGTGCTCCTGTTTACGCTTGGCGTTTCCCTGCTCACGGGTCTGATCTGTGGTCTGATTCCAGCCTGGAAAGCCGGGCAGAGCGATCTCAATGAAACGTTGAAAGAATCCGGTCAACTTCACGGCGGCACTGTGCGTCATCGGAGTCTGCAAAACATCCTCGTTGTCTCGCAAGTAGCGCTGGCGTTGGTGCTGCTAACAGGGTCCGGGCTCCTTATCAAAAGCTTCGCACGCTTGTTGAATGTTAATGCAGGGTTCGAGACACAAAACATTCTGGCAGTGCAGTTGACGCTTCCTTCAACCAGATATTCCCAGCAACCGACACGCGCTCAGTTGTACCAGCAGCTTGAACAGCGGCTTAAAGCTTTGCCGGGAGTTCAAGCGGTCGGGGCGATCAGTCGCATGCCAATGTTTGCAGGTGACATCACCACCGGTCGGTCCAACATCACCAGCACGATTATGGTTGAGGGACGCAACGTTCCGGAAGGCGACCTGCCGGAAGCCGACTATCGCGTGGCCAGTCCCAGTTACTTCGACGCGATGAAAATCCCCCTGGTTAAAGGGCGGATCTTTGGTTGGCAGGACGAACCGCGCGATAGCATGGGTCGTCCGCTCACCGCTTTGATCAACGAATCGATGGCGCGTCATTTTTGGCCGGGAGAAGAAGCCATTGGCAAGCGAATCAAGTGGGGCGCAAGCTCCGCCCAGGATCCCTGGTGGACCATCGTCGGTATTGTGGGTGATGTGCGGCACTTTCGGTTGGATACTGACCCTCGTCCCGAAGTTTATCGGCCCTATCTCGTCAATCCCCTCGGCTCGCCGATTTTTGTTGTTCGAACCAGCGGAGCGCCAGGCGAGCTGGCGGCGACTGTGCGCAACGAAATTCGCGCAGTCGACAGTGAAATCCCGCTTTCAACCGTCAGTACCATGCCGCAATTGATTTCCCGGTCGGTAGCTCCAAGGCGCTTTTCCATGCTGCTGCTCGGCATCTTTGCCGGAGTGGCCCTGTCGCTTGCGATCATTGGCATCTACGGAGTAATGAGCTATTCGGTAACACAAAGAACTCGGGAAATTGGAATCAGGATGGCCCTCGGTGCTCAAGTTCCGCATGTGCTCAAGCTGGTGCTGCGTGAGGGGTTGATTCTCGTGCTGGCGGGCGTAATCGCCGGGGTAGGAGGGGCTTTCATTCTGACTCGTTGGATGGCAGCGTTATTGTTCGGAGTAACGCCGACGGATGCCGTCACGTTCATAACGGTGCCGGCATGTTTGATCCTGGTCGCGCTCGCGGCGTGCGTCATTCCCGCGCGCCGCGCAACCAAGGTAGATCCGTTGGTGGCGCTCAGGTATGAATGAAGGAATTGCCGATTGCCGATTGCCAAATTTCGTGTGATTTGGTGGATCTGCCTTTTGGTTGCGGCGGAAAACGGTCCACTAAATCACACAAACCAAGAACCACTAAATCACACACGAAAAAAGGCAATTCGAAATAACATGGAGTGAATCGAGATGCACACTTTTTGGCAAGACCTGCGTTATGGGCTGCGCATGCTCGCAAAGAATCCGGGGTTTACCGCCGTAGCTGTTTTGACTCTGGCGCTCGGCATCGGCGCGAACACGGCCATCTTCAGCGTGGTCAACTCGGTGCTGCTTGGACCACTGCCTTACAAAGACGCCGACCGGCTTGCGATAGTTTGGGAAGCCCGAGCCAAAGAAAATCAGAACGTTGCCAATCCCGCGAACTTCATGGACTGGAAAGAGCAGAATACGGTGTTCGCAGACATGGCAGCCATTGTCGACTTTCGTGCGATCGTAATTGGCGATGGCGAACCCGAAGAGATCCCACTGCAGCTTGCGACGCCCAATCTTTTTTCGGTGCTGGGCGTGGAAGCACTTCGCGGTCGCACCCTTATGGTCAGCGACGGCCAACCCAATCAGCCACCGGTTGTAGTCATCAGCTACGGGTTGTGGCAACGGCGCTTTGGCGGTGATGGAAACATCATTGGCCGCCATCTGAATATCAATAGCCGCGACGTGACGGTAGTCGGCGTCATGCCGCCAAACTTTCAGTGGTTCATCAAGAAAGGCTCGCTCACTGCTAAGCCTGCGGAAATATGGTCCCCGTATGTCATCACGAGCGAGAACCGTATTAGGCGCGGTCGCTTCATGACGGTTGTTGCGCGGCTTAAGCCGGGTGTCCCACTGCAGCAGGCACAAGCCGAAATGAACACTATCGGCGCGACGCTGCAACAGCAGTACCACGACTTTAACGCCAATTGGGGCGTCAATGTAGTTCCCCTGCGAACACAGGTTACGGGCGAGGTCAGACCGGCGCTTTTGGTGCTTCTCGGTGCGGTTGGCTTCGTGTTGCTGATTGCCTGTGCGAATGTAGCCAACCTTCTGCTGGCGCGTGCCGCAGCCAGGCATCGAGAAATCGCCGTTCGCGTGGCACTCGGCGCCAGGCGTTCGAGGGTGATCAAACAACTGCTGATTGAAGGAGTGCCGTTGGCTGCGCTGGGTGGCACCTTTGGTTTGCTCCTGGCCTGGTGGGGCACAAGTCTACTGGTTTCGCTCAGTCCCGCGGAGCTTTTGGATTTGTCGCAGGTAAGAATCAATCTGACAGTCCTCGGGTTTACTTTTGCCGTGTCTTTGTTGACCGGCATGATCTTCAGCCTGGCACCGGCCTTCGCCTCAACTCGGATCAATCTCAATGAATCTCTGAAAGAGGGAGTCAAAGGCAGCGGGGCCGGCAGTGGCAGCCACCGAGTGCGCAGCCTGTTCGTAGTTGCCGAAGTAGCACTTGCTTTGATTCTGCTTGTGGGCGCCGGATTGTTGCTTAGAAGCTTCGCGCGCCTCCAGTCGGTCGATCCTGGGTTCAACACCAGGAATGTGTTGACTATGCGGGTAGCCCTGCCACCCGGGAAATATCAGGAAGACCCGAAAGTAATTAGCTTCTTCCAGCAGGTGATAGAACGCTTGCGCGCGCTACCGGGAGTTGAGGCGGCCGGGGCAATAAATTTCCTGCCGTTTGCCGGTCCGGGCGCCGGGACAAGATTTGAGATCGAAGGTCGCCCGAAGCCGCTCCCAGGAGAGTATCCAACTACCGGGGTCTGCGTCACAGATGCAAATTTCTTTCAAACCTTGCAAATTCCTCTCAAGCGAGGGCGTTTGTTCACCGCGCAGGAAACCACGGAAATGAGGCATGTAGTGGTGGTGAATGAAGCGCTGGTCCGGAAATACTTTCCCAATGAGGAAGCTATCGGCAAACGCATTACCATCGGTATGAAGGATCAAGATGTCCCGACCGAGATCATCGGCATCGTCGGCGATGCCAAGCACAAGCGCCTCGATGACGAGCCTGATCCGATGGCCTACTGGCCGCATCCGGAACTGGTCTATCCGTTCATGACTCTTGTCATAAGAACTCGAGGTGATGCCACCAGCGTTGCAGCAGGTGCGCGGAATGTGATCCAAAGTCTCGACAGCGAACAGCCGGTTGCCGATGTGCGCACGCTGGACAGCCTGCTGGCAAACTCAATTGCTCGCGCTCGTTTCAGCGCATTGCTGCTGGCGATCTTTGCGGGCTTGGCGGTGGCTTTGTCCGCCATCGGTATCTACGGAGTTATCTCATACGCAGTGGCCCAGCGTGGGCATGAGATTGGCGTGCGGATGGCGCTGGGCGCCCAGAGTGGCGATGTAGTAAAGCTCATTTTGAGAAGCGGAATGATGCTGGCCGGAATAGGGGTTTTGCTCGGTCTTGCCGGAGCGTTTGCGCTAACGCGAGTGATGACGACTTTGCTTTTCGGAGTCACGCCAACAGATGCGCTCACGTTCGGTTCAGTTTCTGCTTTCCTGCTAGTCGTTGCCTTGCTTGCGTGTTATGTACCGGCGCGGCGGGCGACAAAAGTCGATCCGCTGAAGAGCCTGAGGTACGAGTAAGGCTAATGGCTACCCTGCTGAAAGAGATACGCTACGCCTTTCGAGGTCTTCTCAAGCACCCGGGTTTTACCGCCGTCGCCGTAATCACACTGGCGCTCGGTATTGGCGCCAACACCGCTATCTTCAGCGTCGTGAATGCCGTGCTGTTGCGCCCGCTGCCTTATCGAGAGTCTGACCAGCTGGTGCTCATCTGGGGCAACTTCCTCAAACTAAACATTGAACATCTTCAGGCAAAGGTTGCCGAATACAACGACTATGCCGAACAGTCTGACACTTTTGAGGCGGTCGCGGCCTTCGACAATCAGAGCTTCAATCTCACGGGGGGTGAGCGAGCGGAACGCATCAAAGGCTCTCGCGTCACCCGAAATCTCTTTACTTTGCTCGGAGCACAACCGGTGCAAGGGAGAACGTTCGCTGACGGAGAGGATCAAATTGGCAGAGACAATGTTGTAATCCTAAGTTACAGGTTCTGGCAGCAGCATTTCGCTGGCGATAATAACGTAATCAACCAGACGATCACTTTGGATGATCGATCCTACACGGTCATTGGCGTGATGGCTGGGGCTTTTCAGTTTCCCCACCAAAACTTTCCCTCGGCCGAACCGGCGGAAATTTGGTTGCCCCTGACTTATACAACTGAGCAAGTCACTGAGCGACGGGGACCTTATTTTCTGAACGTGTTGGCACGTCTGAAGTCAGGAGTCACTCTCACTCAGGCAAGCACGGCGATGGCTGCGCTGGCCAAGCGGTTCGAGAAAGAGAAGCGCGGCTATCGCGGTCCGAACGGAGAGGATGGCGGTTGGCGAATAAACGTCGTTCCCCTCCAGGAAGAGATTGTTGGCGCCAGTCGCCGCGCATTGTTCGTTTTGTTTGGCGCGGTTGGCATGGTGCTTTTGATTGCCTGCGCAAACGTGGCAAATCTGCTGCTGCTGCGCGGCGCCGCGCGCCGCAGAGAATTGGCAATTCGCGGCGCGCTCGGTGCGAACCGCTCGAGAATACTGCGCCAGTTGCTGATCGAGGCCCTGGTCTTGACGATGATCGGCGGTGCTTTAGGATTGTTGCTTGCCCGCTGGGGAGTGGATCTGCTGGCGGTCCTAAGCCCCGCCAACCTGCCGCGAGCACAGGAGATCGATATTGACTCGCGCGTGCTGGCATTCACCGCCATCGTGTCGATCGTCACAGGAATCGTCTTTGGTCTGGTTCCGGCCTTGCAGGCGTCAAGACTTGATCTGCAAGCCGCTCTTAAGGGCTCAAACACGGTTACGGGGTGGCCCCGCCAGTATTGGAGTAATGTTCTGGTGATTGGCGAAGTCGCGCTTTCGCTGTTGCTGTTGATCGGCGCGGGGCTTTTCGTAAACAGTCTTCTGCGCTTGCAACGGGTCAATCCGGGTATTGCCGTTGATCATTTAATGACCGCTGAGATCAACCTGTCGGCCTCACGTTACCGTGAACCGGAGCAGGCCTCGGCCTTTTACCAGGAGCTAGCGCAGCAGATTGGGTCATTGCCGGGAGTGCAATCCGCAACGTTCAGCACGATACAACCTCTGAGTGGCATAGCGCGCAATGATCCATTCGCCATTGAGGGGCGTCCCCTTGATCCGATTAACCTGATGTCTGCCGGATGGCAGATGGTTGGGCCAAACTATTTTCGAACTCTTGGCGTCCCTCTCATCAGAGGCAGAGATCTGGCGCCATCAGACCTCGGTCCAACGGCTCCGGTAGTGTGCGTAATCAACGAGCAGATGGCCAGCCGCTATTGGCCCAATCAGGACCCGATCGGACACCGGATCTCGCTTGGTTTGCCAAGACCGGACAATCCCTGGGTCACTATTGTCGGCATCGCCAGGGACATTCCTCACCGCGGAGTGGATTCAAAGGCGTCGCCGGATTGGTATTTGTCGCGGGCGCTGGGCCCGCAACTAAACCGCTATCTGCTTGTGCGTACCGGCGGGAATCCGACTGCCGTTGCAAATGCTGTAGTAACCGCAGTTTCGACTCTGGATCGTGATCAGCCGCTGACTAACGTCAGCACCATGAACGCGGTAGTGAGCCGAACGATCGCCCCGCGCCGGTTCAATACCTGGCTGCTGGGCGTTTTCGCAGTCCTGGCTCTCACACTCGCTGGGCTCGGGATCTTCAGTGTCATTTCTTACTCAGTCACTCTACGCACACAGGAAATTGGCATTCGAATGGCACTAGGGGCTCGCGGTGTGAACGTGCTGAGTTTGGTGCTTAAGAAAGGAATGACGCTCGCCCTGATGGGCATGATTATCGGCCTGGCGGGGGCCTTCGCTCTAACAAGACTGCTATCAAGTTTGTTGTTTGAAGTCTCAGCGACGGATCCGCTTACTTACCTCGCTGTGTCTTCCTGTTCGCTCATTGTAGCCCTGCTGGCCTGCTACATTCCGGCGCGCCGCGCGATGAAGGTGGATCCGATTGTGACTTTGAAATACGAATAGACGTTAGTGTTATTTCGTGGATCGTTCTTGGTTGCAATAAAACACCATCCACTAAATCACACGAAATTCGCAATTCGCAATTCTAAATTCGCAATCCGACTTGGGGAGTGATTATGCAAACCCTATTACAAGACGTTCGTTACGCCATTCGGATGCTGACGAAAAATCCGGCGTTCACGTTTGTTGCCCTGCTGACATTAGCCCTGGGTATCGGCGCAAACACGGCGATTTTCAGTATCGTAAACGCAATCGTGTTTCGTCCGCTGCCTTATTCCGCACCTGAACGACTGGTTGGGGTGTGGACTCGCGATCTTAAAAGACCGGGCACGCAGTATCCAACTTCATTGCCCACTTTTCGAGACTGGGAACAACAGTCGCATGTTTTTAGCGGCGTTACGGCGTATGCCTTTAATCGTTTTCACGTATCCGGAAACGAAGGGCCGGACGAGACTCGCGGAGTCTTCACCACGCCGAATTTTTTTCAGGTAATGGGAGTCACGCCGGCGCTTGGCCGAGTTCTGCAGCCTGCGGATGATCGCGAATTCGTGGTTGTTTTGGGCGACGAGCTTTGGCGTCGCCGCTTCCATGGCGATCAAAACGTGCTTGGCAAAACCATTAATCTGAATTCCGAAACCTTCACGGTCATCGGTGTGATGCCGCCGTCGTTTCGCTTTCCCACACCGGATATCGAGCTTTGGACCAGCATGGCCTCCATTTACAACCTTTCGGCGGGTGGCCGTTCGTCGGTTGGTGATTGGGTGAATAACCGCTCGTTGCATGGGTATCGAGTCGTGGGCCGTCTTCAGAGCTCTATTTCTCCCGAGCAAGCGCAGGCGGAGATGAATACCATTGCTGAACGGCTCGCAAAAGCCTATCCCGATTCAGATGCTGGTACGGGTGTTGTCCTGGTGCCCTTACGCGACCAGATGGTCGGTGCCTATCGCAGGCCATTGATGGTCTTGCTGGTCGCTGTAGGTTTTATCCTGCTGATAGCCTGTGCCAATGTTGCTAGTCTGATCATGACTCGAACAGCAGCACGAGACCGGGAGATCGCTATTCGCCGCGCCATGGGCGCCGGCCAGTGGCGTCTGATTCGTCAGATGCTGACGGAGAGCGTCCTGCTTGGGAGTTGCGGTGGCGCGCTGGGACTCTTGCTGGCTACGTGGGGTGTCCAGGTCCTGCTTGGGTTAACTCCCAAAGACATTCCCCGACTTGAAGGCGTGAGTGTAGATCGCTGGGCGCTGCTTTTCACATTTCTGATCTCAATCGGTACCGGTCTTCTCTTCGGCCTGGCTCCAGCATGGCACGCGCGCCGGCTCAGTCTGAATGAATCACTGCGTGAAGGCTCCCGTGGGATTGCCGGTCACGTCCGGGTGAAGCGCGTTCGCAGCTTCCTCGTTGTGGGCGAGATCGCGCTCGCCGTGATGCTATTGATCGGATCAGGCCTGATGCTAAAGAGTTTCCAGCGCCTGACAGACGTTAATCCTGGCTTTGACCCCGATCGCTTGCTGACTATGGCTGTTGCCTTACAATTTGTTCGTTACCAGGATCCCGTCAAACAGGTCGCGTTTTTTGACGAAGCTTTGCGACGCATTCGCGCCTTGCCGGGCGTCGTTGCCGCCGGCGCGTGCACCAGCCTGCCGCCGACGTACATTCAACAGGGAACAGGGTTTGAGATTGAGGGGCGTACGACGGATCCCGGCAGTCAACCGCCAAGTGCGCTTTACATGCCGGCAACTCCAGGATATTTGGAGGCGTTGGGTGTGCCGCTCATTCGAGGTCGGAACGTCGCGGACAGTGATACTGCCCAGGCGCCCGGTGTGGTGGTTATCAACCAGGCGCTTGCCCGCCAGTATTTTTCGAACGATGACCCGGTGGGGCGCCGATTAACTGTCGGCGGCGTGTTGCGCTCCATCGTGGGTGTTGCAGGGGATGCAAAGTACGAGGGTTTGGGCACGCCGGCAGCTCCACAAGTTTATGTGCCCCTGGCGCAAAGTCCGTTTCCCGGCCTGCGCATCGTAGTCAGAACCACCGTCGATCCGTTGAGTCTTGCGCCCGGTATTAGTAGCCAGATTCAATCGATCGACAGCGAAGAGGGACCGACCCGAATCGCACCGATGACTCGGCTGATCTCCGAATCGGTCGCCCAGCCGCGCTTCAACACTTTTCTAATTGGGCTCTTTGCTGCACTTGCTTTCGTGCTCGCGGCGATCGGAATTTATGGCGTAATCAGTTATGACGTAACGCAGCGCACCAGCGAGATCGGCGTTCGTATGGCACTCGGAGCGCAGGCCCGGGACATTTTGACGATGGTTATGAAACAGGGAATCTTATTGACGCTGGGCGGCTTAATATTCGGATTGGCTGGTGCGCTGGCGTTGACAAGATTTCTGAGTGGGTTGTTGTTCGAAGTCAAGCCTACGGATCCGGCGATCTATGTTATCGTCGCAATCCTGTTGACGATTGTGGCGATAGTCGCATGCGTGATTCCATCACGGCGCGCCACCCGGGTCGATCCCCTGATTGCCTTGAGATACGAATGAAGAAATTAGAAATTATAGAATTTAGAATTTAGAATTTTGTGTTATGCAACGGAACTAATCCCAACGCAGCCTGACTAACGCTAAACAAAATTCAAAATTCTAAATTCTATAATTTCTAAATCTTACTTATGCCCAGAATTCTTGTTGCTGACGATCAAACGGACGTATTGGCAGCGCTGCGTCTGCTATTAAAGAGCGAAGGTTTCACGATAGAAACTGCTTCTTCGCCGGCAGGGGTGCTCAGGTCCGTTGATTCGCAGGATCTCGACGTAGTCCTTATCGATCTTAACTACGCCCGCGATACAACTTCAGGCGATGAAGGCCTCGACTTGTTAACGAAAATCCAAAGCAAAGATCCAGCCCTGCCCGTGGTTGTCATGACTGCCTGGGGAAGTGTCGACCTCGCGGTCGAGGCCATGCGTCGGGGGGCGCGAGACTTTATTCAAAAGCCCTGGGACAATGCCCGATTGCTTACAGTCTTACGCATTCAGGTTGAACTGAGTCAGGCGCTGCGCCGCGGAGAGCGCCTGGAAGCTGAAAACATGGCCCTGCGAGACAGCGCGGATAGCGGGAGCACGCGGGGAATCAGTCTGATTGCCGAATCGCCGGCGATGAAAAACGTCGTCAACCTGATGACGCGTTTCGGTCCTGCGGACGCCAACGTCCTGATCACTGGTGACAACGGCACGGGCAAAGAAGTTGTTGCGCGCACGCTTCACTCACTCTCGTCTCGCGCGACAAAGCCAATGGTTTCGGTGAATGCCGGGGCGCTTGCTGAGGGTGTCTTTGAAAGCGAACTCTTCGGCCACGTTCGCGGAGCCTTTACGGATGCTAAGGCGGACCGCGTGGGACGGTTTGAACTGGCAGATGGAGGCACGTTATTCCTGGACGAGATAGCGAATGTGCCGCTAAACCTGCAAGCCAAATTGCTGCGAGTGCTGGAAACCGGGGAGTTTGAGCGGGTCGGTTCATCCAAAACCCACAAAGTAGACGCACGTCTTTTGTCTGCAACTAACGCCGACCTGCATGCTGAGGTGGCGCAGGGAAAGTTTCGCCAGGATCTACTTTTTCGTCTCAACACCGTAGAGATTCACCTTCCCCCTCTGCGTGAACGCCGGGAAGACATCCGTCCTCTCGCAGAGCATTTCCTGCGGCAACATTGCAATCGCTATCGACGGAAGCTCGAGGGCCTTGGCTCCGGAGCGATCGATGCCCTCATGCAGCATTCGTGGCCTGGAAACGTTCGCGAATTGGACCATGTAATTGAACGAGCGGCGCTGATGTCTTCGGGCAGCATTGTGACCGCGTTTGATCTCGCCTTGCAGCCTGGCCGTGATGCCGGAGTGTCGTCGCGAATCGATGAAATGAGTTTGGAAGAGGTGGAACGTCTGCTCATCAAAAAAGCACTGGCGAGATTTGGCGGCAACGCCAATCGCGCCGCCGAAGCCCTGGGCCTCAGCCGCAGTGCTTTGTACCGGCGGCTGCAAAAGTATGGCTTGTCGTAAAGGCGCTTTAGTGTGTGGACGGTGCGTTTGCGTGAATTGCGTAACTAAAGGATTTTCCATTCGTCATTTTCCATTTTTCATTTTGTTTTTCTTTCGTGTGATTTAGTGGATCGTATTAGCCCACAACAAGAAATGGATCCACGAAATTACACGAAAGAAAAACAAAATGAAAAATGAAAAATGGGAAATGGAAAATATTTAGAGATCCCGACACTTCTATCACTTTCTTCGCAAACTGAGCTTCCGACCCCTAGTCTGGATATTATATCGCCGTGAGTTTACCCGTTAAGCCAACATTCTCCACGCTCGATCCTGATCTGAAGCGTGGCGGCAAGATGAGTTTTGAGCGACGGATAACGATGCTTGCCCTTTTCGCCGGTCTGCCTGCAGTCGGCTTGTGCATGCTGCTGTTATGGCTGGATGACTATTCGGCGCGAGTTCAGTGGACCGTCGATCTCATCCTCGTAGTGATCTGGCTCAGCGTTGTCTCGAATCTCAGGCAACGTGTCATCCGACCCTTGCAAACTCTGGCGAACATTCTGGCGGCCCTGCACGAAGGCGACTATTCCATTCGCGCCCGGCGCGCAAAGCTTGGCGACGCGCTTGGTGAAGTGCTTTTGGAAGCCAATGAGCTCGGCCAAACACTGCGCGAACAGCGTCTGGGCGCACTCGAGGCTACCGCGCTGCTGCGCACAGTAATGTCCAAGATCGAGGTGGCGGTGTTCGCTTTTGATGGCGCACAACGATTACGGCTGGTAAATCGCGCCGGTGAGAAATTACTGGCCCAACCCGCAGCTCGCTTGTTAGGCCGAACTGCCGAGGAACTGGGCCTGGCGGCATGTCTTGATCCTGATGCCGACGATGACAGCCATACTATGCAAATGGTCTTTCCCGGTGGGGTGGGTCGGTGGGGCGTAAGCCGCAGCACTTTTCGCGAGCGCGGCATGACTCACCAGTTGCTGGTACTTACCGATCTCAGCCAGACACTGCGAGAAGAGGAGCGAATCGCCTGGCAAAGACTGCTCCGCGTTCTCGGGCACGAACTAAACAATTCGCTTGCTCCCATCAAGTCAGTTGCCGGAAGTTTGAACGACTTGCTGCTGCGCGACTTGCCTCCCGCTGATTGGCGTGAAGACATGCAGCATGGCCTGGAAGTAATCTCATCGCGCGCGGATTCGCTGGCGCGATTTATTGAATCGTATTCGAAACTCGCTCGACTGCCTCAGCCGCGATTTGAATTGGTCAGCGTTAACGAGATCGTGCGCCGAGTTTCCAGTTTAGAAACTCGCTTGCCGGTCAAGGTCGTATCAGGTCCGGATATTTTCATGCAGGCGGACAGTGCCCAGTTGGAGCAACTACTGATTAATCTGGTCCGCAACGCCGTTGATGCTTCGCTGGAAACCGGCGGTGGGGTGGAGGTTGGCTGGAATCGGAGTAATGGCCAAATTGATCTGTGGGTCAGCGATGAGGGGCCGGGATTGGCAAACACTGCCAATCTTTTCGTCCCATTCTTTACGACTAAAGCTGAAGGGTCCGGGATTGGCTTGGTTTTGTCGCGTCAGATCGCCGAGGCTCACGGCGGCACGCTTACTTTGGTGAATCGACGAACCCCACCTGGATGCGAAGCGCGTCTGAAGTTGCCGCTCAACGAGCTGGAAAGTCGCCCGCCGGTTGAGCATCTCGATCGAAGAAGGCTGATCCCGCCCGTCCGATAAGCAGCCGAATCTTTTCAAATAAACGGTGACTCGGGCCTCTGATACTTCAGTGCGGCGCGTGAGTGCCATATTGGTGTCCAGCCTATACTCCGTGTCCTCCGTGTCTCCGTGGTGGAATATGATTAGGAAACCGCTCACCACGGAGGCACGGAGGACACAGAGATGGCTAGCATCCGAAACATGACATGACCGCCGTGTGCTTTGCATGCCTATCGGAGCTGTGCTTCACTTCAATTCCATGACTGATTCTCCAAAAGAAGAGCTGGCCCAATTACTGCCGGGTATCCAGGAGTTCCTGCGGACAGAGGTGTACCCGCTCGAGCAGGACTTCCTGCGTCGACCGTTTCGCGATCTGGTACCCGTCCTAAATGAAAAACGTCAGCAGGTAAAAGCTCGTGGTATGTGGGCGCCACACCTGCCGAAAGAATACGGCGGGCTGGGTCTCAGCCTATCTGAGTTTGCACTTGTAAGTGAAGAATTGGGGCGCACTCCAATTGGTCACTATCTTTTTAATTGTCAGGCTCCGGACATTGGAAATATGGAGATCCTGATGGCTCATGGAACGCCGGATCAGAAAGAAGGCTGCCTGGCGCCGTTAATTCGTGGTGATGTGCGAAGTTGTTTCTCGATGACGGAACCTGAACATCCAGGATCAAATCCAACCTGGCTGAGCACAACCGCGGTGAAGGACAGAGACGATTACGTCATCAATGGCCACAAGTGGTTTACCTCGTCTGCCGAAGGCGCGAGCTTTGCAATTGTGATGGCGATAACCAATCCGGACGCGTCCAACCGGTATAAGCGAGCCAGCCAGATCATCGTGCCGACAAGCGCCGCGGGCTTTAAGCTGGTTCGCAATATCAATGTCATGGGTGAGGAAGGAAGCGACTATGCGAGCCACGCTGAAGTGCGATATGTGAATTGCCGGATACCCCAACGCAATTTGTTGGGAGGTGAAGGCGAAGGCTTCCTGATAGCGCAGGAACGCCTCGGCCCCGGGCGCATCCATCATTGCATGCGCTGGATTGGCATCTGCGAACGCGCATTTGATTTGATGTGCAACTATGCAGCGCATCGCGAGTTGTCACCTGGGGTGCTGCTTGCCGGCAAGCAAAGCGTTCAGGAATGGATCGCCGAGAGTCGGGCCGAGATAAATGCAGGCCGGTTATTGGTGCTCGAGACGGCGCGCGCCATTGACGTGCGGGGTGCCGCTGCGGTACGTGAGGATATTTCACTCATCAAGTTTTTTGTGGCGGGAATCCTGCAAAGGGTGCTCGATCGAGCTATTCAGGTTCATGGCGCGGTGGGACTTACCGATGCCACATTACTTTCTTACTGGTACCGGCACGAGCGCGGAGCGCGCATTTATGATGGACCGGACGAGGTGCACAAGACGGTCGTTGCCAGGAGCGAGCTGCGAAGGTACGGAGCGGAAGTATAGATCGAAAGAGCTCATTTTCCGTTTGTCATTTTCCATTTTTCATTTGTCATTGGCAGAAAGAGCATGAGGTGCGGCTGAATGTTCAGGGGACAAAATGGAAAATGAAAAATGGAAAATGACGAATGGAAAATGATTGTTCTGTGATCGCAGATCGGAACCACTCGATAGACCAACCCGGAAGCGTGCGTCCCGGTGAGGAACTGAATGAACTTCGGTTGCTTTCCTACTTGCGCGAGCGGATCCCCGGGCTGGAGGGCTCTTTCTCGAGCGAGCAGTTTCCCGCCGGCTTTTCCAACCTGACGTATTTGCTGCGCGTTGGCGACCGTGAGTTCGTGCTGCGCCGGCCTCCACGCGGCGCGAAGATCAAGACAGCCCACGACATGGGGCGAGAATATCGCATCCTGTCCGCTCTGCACCCGGTTTACAAAAAGGTTCCCCGTCCTCTTTTCTTTTGCCAGAATGAATCCGTACTTGGGGCGCCGTTCTTTGTGATGGAGCGCATCACAGGAGTGATTCTGCGCAACGTACCGCCCAAAGGAGTTGAGCTTTCAGCCGCAGTCATGCACGCGCTTGCTGAGGCCTTTGTTGAAAACCTGGTTGGGATTCATGAGGTGAACTATGAAGCGGCGGGATTGTCAGATTTGGGACAGCCCGCTGGTTATGTACAGAGACAGATCGAAGGCTGGACCAAAAGATATGTTAATGCTCGCACCGATGACGTTCCGCAAATCGAACGGCTAGCGGCCTGGCTTAGCAACCATCTTCCCGCCGATTCGCAAGTCAGCGCACTGATCCATAACGACTATAAGTACGACAACCTGGTACTGGCGGCAAATGATTTGACCGAGGTGCTCGCAGTGCTCGATTGGGAGATGGCTACTATCGGGGATCCGCTGATGGATCTCGGAACAACGCTTGGCTACTGGGTGGACCCGGAAGACTCGGAAGAGTGGCAGCGATTCGGGTTTGGGTTAACCCGACTGCCCGGCAATCTGCGCCGCCGCGAGGTTTTCGAGCACTACTTGAAGCGCAGGGAAGGGCTCGTTAGCGACCCGGTCTTTTATTACGCTTATGGCCTCTTGAAATTGCCGTCATTGTGCAGCAGATCTATTTCCGTTATCGGGCCGGCTTGACAAAAGATCGACGTTTCTCAGAACTCGACCAGTTAGTGCAGGCATGCGGTAATCAGGCGCTTCGAGCGCTTGAGAAACAGCGCATCGATTCTCTCGGCTAACTACAACTGGGAGAAACTAGTGTCACTTCGTGTATTTTCGGTAGCGCCAGGCAAAGCCTGGCTGTTCTAGTGAACTGGAAGGAGTTCACCTTGTCAATTGTCCGTGCAGCAA
>Ga0137403_10000026_pt1 | contig 154297 bp, 126 predicted proteins | sample CZOMad2_1_16fung_FD_122057 | JGI IMG/M metagenome (GOLD analysis project Ga0137403, IMG submission 122057) | Vadose zone soil fungal communities from Angelo Coast Range Reserve, California, USA - CZOMad2_1_16fungal (Hybrid Assembly) | ecosystem: Environmental > Terrestrial > Soil > Vadose... | reverse complement strand
TCGAGCGCCCAGACTTCCATTTCGCCGAAGCGCTGGCCGCCGAACTGCGCCTTGCCGCCGAGCGGCTGTTGCGTGATAAGCGAGTACGGGCCGATGCTGCGCGCGTGAATCTTGTCGTCGACGAGATGCGATAGCTTGAGCATGTAGATGTAGCCGACCGTGATCGGCTGGTCGAACTGGTCGCCGCTCATGCCGTCGAAGAGGTTGATCTTGCCGGCGTGCGGCAGACCCGCGACTTCGAGCAAATGGCGGATTTCCGCTTCGCGCGCGCCGTCAAATACCGGCGTTGCAAAGGGAATACCCGCGCGGAAGCCTTCGGCGATTTCCAGCAACTCATCGTCGTCAAGCTTCGAGAGCGTCTTCCAGATTGTGGTGTCCGTGAAAACTTCACGGAACCAGCGCCGGACCGCTTCTGCACGCGATTCCTTGTTGAGAAGGCGCGCGAGGCTGTGGCCCAGCTCCTTGGAGGCCCAGCCGAGGTGCGTCTCGAGAACCTGGCCGACGTTCATACGCGAAGGAACGCCGAGTGGGTTCAGAACGATCTCGACGGGAGTGCCGTCGGGCATGTAGGGCATGTCTTCCTGCGGCACGATGCGGGCAATGACGCCCTTGTTGCCGTGGCGGCCGGCCATTTTGTCGCCGATGGAGAGCTTGCGCTTCATGGCGATATAGACCTTGACCAGCTTGATGACGCCCGGAGGCAGCTCGTCGCCCTTCTTGAGCTTATCCTTGCGCTCCTCGGTGATCTTGCGGAGCACGTCGATCTGCCGCGAGGTCATCTCCTCGACTTCCTCGATTTTCTCGATGAGCAGCGGATCCTTTTCGTTGAGCTTCAGGCGCTTGAGGTTGCGCGTCGAGATTTTTTCGATAATCTCGCGCGTCAGCTCGGTGCCTTTGGTCAACAGGCGTTTGTTGGTCTTCTCGTCGTGCAGGTCGGCCTGGAGAATCTTGCCGCCGAGCAGATCGTTCAGGCGCTTGAGGCGCTCATCCGTGAGGATGCGGATTTCGTCGGCGAGGTTTTTCTCTAGCTTGAAAACCTGTGTGGCTTCGATGGCCTTGTGGCGCTCGTCTTTTTCTCCGCCCTTGCGAGTGAAGATCTTGACGTCCACGATGGTGCCCTCGATGCCCGGCGGGCAATAGAGAGAAGCGTCGCGCACGTCGCCAGCCTTTTCACCGAAGATGGCGCGCAGCAGTTTTTCTTCCGGCGTAAGCGTGGTCTCGCCCTTGGGCGTGACCTTGCCGACGAGGATGTCTCCGGGCTTCACGACCGCGCCGATGCGGATCACGCCGCTTTCGTCGAGGTTGCGAAGGAAGGACTCGCTGATGTTGGGAATGTCGCGCGTGACTTCCTCGGGGCCGAGCTTGGTGTCGCGCGCTTCGATTTCGTACTCCTCGATGTGAATCGAAGTGTAGTAGTCGTCCTTCACCAGCTTTTCGCTGACGAGGATGGCGTCTTCGAAGTTGTACCCGCGCCAGGGGAGGAAGGCCACGAGGACGTTGCGCCCCAGGGCCAGCTCGCCGCGCTCGGTGCAAGGGCCGTCGGCGAGGACCTGGCTCTTTTTCACGCGGTCGCCCACGCGAACGAGCGGCTTCTGGCTGATGCAGGTGTTCTGGTTCGAGCGCTTGAACTTGATGAGCTGATAGATGTCCGCGCCCACTTCGCGGCTGAGCACGCCGGAGTGGTCGGATTCCACGCGCACGATAATGCGCTCGGAGTCCACCTGGTCCACGATGCCTTCGCGCTTGCAGAGCACCACCGCGCCGGAATCGCGCGCAGTGACGCGTTCCATGCCGGTGCCCACGAGCGGCGCTTCCCCGCGAATTAACGGCACGGCCTGGCGCTGCATGTTGGAACCCATGAGCGCGCGGTTGGCATCGTCGTTCTCAAGGAACGGAATCAAGCTGGCGGCGACGGAAACGAGCTGCTTCGGCGAAACGTCGACGTAATCCACTTCGTCGCGGCTCTTGAGCACGAAGTTGCCGGCCTGCCGGCAGTTGACCAGCTCGGTGGTGATTTTCAGGCGGTCATCGAGCGAAACGTTGGCCTGCGCGACGACGTATTTGTCTTCTTCCCAAGCGGAGAGATAGAAGCAGTACGGCTCGTACACCACTTTACGGCGCTTGAGTTCTTCGTTGAGATCCTCGACTTTGTCCTGTTCGACGATTTCGCCGGCCTTGAATTCGCTGTCCCCGGCATTGACGATCTGCACGTAGTCAATGATGCGGCCGCCCTTGACCTTGCGGTAGGGCGATTCGATGAAGCCGTAGTCGTTGATGCGGGCGAAGCAGCTCAGGGAGCTGATCAGACCGATGTTCGGGCCTTCCGGCGTTTCAATCGGGCAGATACGGCCGTAGTGGGTCGGATGGACGTCGCGGACTTCGAATCCCGCGCGCTCGCGCGAAAGACCGCCGGGCCCGAGAGCCGAAAGGCGGCGCTTGTGCGTGATTTCGCTGAGCGGGTTGGTCTGGTCCATGAACTGGCTGAGCTGCGACGAGCCGAAGAACTCGCGAATCGCGGCCATGACCGGCTTGGCGTTCACCAGGTCGTGCGGCATCGCCGTGGACATTTCCTGGTACACGCTCATCTTTTCCTTGATGGCGCGCTCCATGCGGACGAGGCCGATGCGGAACTGATTTTCCAGCAGTTCGCCGACGGCGCGAACGCGGCGGTTGCCGAGGTGATCGATGTCATCCACGACGCCGATGTTCTTGCGCAGCTTGAGGAGGTATTTGATCGCGGCGACGAAGTCCGGCGATTCGAGCGTGCGATTGTCTAGCGGCGTATCGAGGCCTAGTTTGATGTTGAACTTCAAGCGGCCGACGCGGCTGAAATCGTACTTGCGCGGATCGAAGAACATGCCACGGAAAAGATTCGTGGCGGTTTCGAGCGTTGGTGGATCGCCCGGACGCAGCTTGCGATAAATTTCGATGAGCGCTTCCTTGGAAGAGCGGATCGAGTCCTTGTCCAAAGTACGGGAAAGAACGAGGCCGATGTCATCGCGCTCCGGGAAGAAGACATCAACTTCTGTGATTCCGGCTTCGGCGAACGCTTGCCAGAGATCGGCGGTCAACGGCTTATTGGCTTCGAGAAGAACTTCGCCGGTCTGGCGATTGACGACGTCGGCGACGGAGTATGCGCCTTCGAGATCGACAAGAGCCGCACGAACTTGCGAGATCTTCGCTTTGATGAGTTCCTTCAGAAGGTTGTCGTTGATGCGCTTGTGCGCGCCGACGATGACTTCATCGGATTTCGGATTCTTGATTTCGTGAGTGAGCTTGCGGTCCACAAGGCCCGGTGAAACGTTCCAAAAGAGATCCTTATCGCGCAGAGAGATGCGTTCCACCTGATAGAAGGTGCGCAGGATGTCTTCATTGGACTTCATGCCGAGCGCGCGCAAGAAGATGGAGCCGAGGAATTTGCGCTTACGGTCGATACGGACGTAGAGAATGTTCTTCGAATCGTACTCGAATTCCACCCAGGAACCGCGATACGGGATGATTTTCCCGAGGAAGTAGCTGCGGTTGTTGGCGGACTCGAAGAAAACGCCCGGCGAACGGTGCAACTGGCTGACGATGACGCGCTCGGTGCCGTTGATGATAAACGTGCCGTTCTCGGTCATCAGCGGGATATCGCCGTAGAAAACTTCCTGTTCCTTGATGTCGCGAATGGTTTTCGCGCCGGAGTCCGGATCCTTGTCGTAGATGGTGAGACGAATGGTGACCTTGAGCGGGGCGGAATAGGTCATGCCGCGCTCCTGGCATTCGTTCACGTCATATTTCAATTGCATGGCGACCGGATCGCCGCACTTGTTGCAGAAGGTCGGAGTGTTTTTGTTGAACGTGCCGCACTTGTGGCAGATGACGTCGCCAGTCTGGTAAGGATTGGTGACGACGCTCGCGCCGCAATTGCGACAGGTCGCGCGGAGGTGGTGCAGCCCCTTCAAGTTGCTGCACTTGCACTCCCAGTTGCCGATGGAATAGTCCACGAATTCGAGCTGAGACATTTCGCGGAAATCCCGGATCGGAAACACGCTGGTGAACACCGATTGAAGGCCGCCGTCCTCGCGCTCGCTTGGCAGCAGATCCATTTGCAGGAAGCGCTGATAGGACTTCATCTGGACTTCAATCAGGTTGGGAATTTGAATCGAGCTCTGGATTTTTGCGAAATCCAAGCGCTGACGTTCCCGGACGTGCTGATTGCTGTTCGACATGCGTGGTTTACCTCATCCATTTCGGGCGAAAATTCAACGAGAGGAGAAGAGACAAATAGCCGCCGTGCGAGACGAGTTGCCCGAACTCGTTGCGCACACGGCTACAGGCGGTCCCGGTGGGACGCGGGAAATTGTAGAGATACCCAGCCTCGACGTGCGTAATGAAATCCTTTGGCGCGACCCCTCCGCCCGTGGGGGCCACGCCATGATTCAGTACAGCGACCGTTTGAAAGCCGGCGACTGCGGGGCAGCCGCAGAAACCGGCAAAAACCAAAGCAGCAAGCAGGCGAAGTTACTTAACTTTCGCTACTTAACTTCGACCTTGGCGCCGGCGTCTTCGAACTTCTTCTTGATCGAAGCCGCTTCGTCCTTGCTGACGCCTTCCTTGACGGTCTTGGGAGCGCCATCAACGAGGTCCTTGGCTTCCTTCAAGCCGAGGCTCGTGACTTCGCGAACGGCTTTAATGACGTTGATCTTGTTGCCGCCCACGTCGGTGAGAACGACGGTGAATTCCGTCTTCTCTTCCGCGGGAGCTGCAGCCGCCGCAGCGCCTCCGCCGCCAGCAGCCACGACCGTAGCCGCAGCAGCCGACACGCCAAAGGTTTCTTCCATCTTCTTCACCAGGTCAGACGCTTCCAAAAGCGTCAGGCCCTTGATTTCATCCAGAATCGTTTCCACTTTCGACATGACCGCCAGTTCTCCTCTCAAGAACAATTTGAAATTTTTTCTGATTTGCACCGGGAGCGCCGGCGAAAATCAAAACCTTTACGAACTAAACTTGTTGGCCTTGATCGCTTCGCTGACCGTAACGGCCAGGTTGCGCGGCAAAGCGTTGAGCGCAGTAGCGATGCGCTGCGCCGGAGCGTTGAGCAAGAACATAATCTTGCTGATCAACTCTTCCTTCGACGGCAGATTCGCGAGTTGTTGAATTTCCGCGATGGAAATGGCGCGGCCCTCGACCACGCCGGCTTTAAATTGAAATGCGGGAACGTCCTTTGCGACTTTGGTAAGCGCCTTGGCCAACGCGACCGGATCGGCGTTTGTATAGGCGATGGAGTTTGTGCCGCTCAAATTCTTCAAAAGACTTTCGGCGGCGGTTCCCTGCCCTGCACGTTCGGCCAAAGTGTTCTTCACGACTTTGTACTTGCCACCGGCAGCCTGCACGGCGCGGCGGAGCTTGGTGTCGTTTTCGACGGTGATTCCCTGGAAAGTCGAGAGAATCACGGTCGAGACCCTGGCCAGTTCTGTTTTCAGCTTGTCGAGATCCTGCTGTTTTTCGCTGCGCTTTTTCATGATCCTGTTTCCTTCGATCCCTTACGCTGCAGCCGCGACGGCGGTTTCCGCTTCAGCCAGATCGATCCCGATGGCGGGACCCATGGTTGAAGTGAGCGTGATTTTCTTAACGTACTTGCCCTTTGCCGCGGCCGGTTTCGCTTTCACGACAGCGGTGATGATGGCGTGGGCATTTTCGGAAATTTTTGGAGCGTCAAAATTAATCTTGCCGACCGGGCAGTGAACGATGCCTGCTTTGTCCACGCGAAATTCGACTTTGCCGGCCTTGGTTTCCTTGATGGCCTTGGTGACGTCCGCGGTGACGGTTCCGGTTTTCGGATTCGGCATTAAGCCGCGAGGCCCGAGCACCTTTCCGAGTTTACCGGCGGACTTCATCATGTCCGGCGTGGCGATCACTGCGTCGTAATCGGTCCAGCCTTCCATGATTTTCTGAACCATGTCATCGCCGCCGACGAAATCCGCGCCAGCATCCTGCGCTTCGCGAACCTTTTCGCCGCTGGCGAGAACCAGGACACGCACGCTCTTGCCGAGGCCGTGCGGCAGAACCACGGTACCGCGAACGACCTGGTCGGAGTGCTTCGGATCCACGCCAAGATTGATGGCGAGTTCCACAGTTTCGTTAAACTTCGTGTGATGCGTCTTCTTGATGAGTTCGGACGCTTCACCGAGTTTGTACGGACGCGGCTCGACGAGCTTGCGCGCCTTCTCTACGTGCTTACCGGCTTTTTTCAACTTTGCCATTCGACTGCTCTCCAGCGATCTCTTTTCGCCCGATGGTTCGTTTAGGCTTCCACGACTTCCAGACCCATGTTGCGCGCCGTACCCATGACGGTACGGACGGCGGAGTCCAGATTGGTGGTGTTGAGATCGACAAGCTTGATCTTCGCGATTTCCATCACCTGTTTCTTGGTGACTTTGCCGACCTTGTTGCGGTTCGGCTCCGCAGAACCCTTTGCGATATTTGCCGCACGCAGTAGAAGAACGGACGCCGGCGGCGTCTTCAAAATAAACGTAAAGCTGCGGTCGGTGTAGACCGTGACGAGGACCGGGAAAATCATTCCGTCCGGTTCCTTGGCCGTCTTGGCATTGAACTGTTTGCAAAAATCCATGATGTTCAAGCCATGCGGACCGAGCGCGGTGCCAACCGGCGGCGCCGGAGTGGCTTTGCCCGCGGGCAATTGCAGCTTGATGGTCGTTTGTACTTTCTTTGGCGGCATGTTCCCTTTACCTTTACCCTGAGCCCCGTAATGCGAGGCGAAGGGTCAAAAATTCCTTATCCCAGCTTTTCTACGCTGGCGAAATCCAGTTCGACCGGCGTTGAACGGCCGAAAATCGTTACGGAAACCTTCAAACGGCTGTGGTCGTTGTCAATTTCCTCAACCGTGCCGTTGAAATTCGCAAACGGCCCGTCCACGATGCGAACCTGCTCGTTGCGTTCGTACACAACTTTCGGCTTCGGCCGATCCTGCGGCGTGTGCACGCGGTTGATGATGGCGTCCACTTCCGCGTCGCTAAGGGGCGACGGCGAAGTGGCCGAGCCAACGAATCCGGTGACGCGCGGCGTGTTGCGCACGATGTGCCAGGTGTTTTCGTCAAGATCCATTTCGACGAGAACGTAGCCCGGATACGACATGCGTGACGAAACGACTTTTTTGCCGCCGCGCACCTCCACGACGTCTTCCATGGGGATCAGGACGCGGCCAATCTGATCCTGCAGATTGAACGCAGCCACGCGGCTTTCCAGGCTTTCTTTGACTTTCTTTTCGAAGCCCGAGTAGGTATGGATGATGTACCACTGCATTGCCATGTGCGCCCAAACCCCTTATGCGTGAAAAATCTTCAAAACGTAATCGAGACCTTTTTGTGCAAGCCATTCGACAATTGCCAGATAAACGCCAAAGAAGGCAACGGTTGCGATAACGACGCCAGTGGTTGAAGTGACGTCTTCGCGGCTCGGCCACGTGACTTTTTTCAACTCGACGCGAACGTCGTGAAAAAACTCCGTGGTGTTTTGCAGCGAGCCGCTAACTTTCTGCTGCAGTTCGGATGGCTGCTTCTCTTCGTCCACCTTTGCCACCTGCGTTACCATGCGTCCTCATTCCTTCGGTTCGTACCACTCAAACTCTGGCAGGGGAGGAGGGATTCGAACCCCCATACCCGGTTTTGGAGACCGGAGTCCTAACCGTTGGACGACTCCCCTAAAAGCAAACCGGCCTTTGCCGTTCCCCCTGGAAACGCCTGGAATTACTTAACTTCCTTATGCGCCGTGTGCTTGCGGCACGCCCGGCAAAACTTCTTGGTCTCCATGCGCTCGGAGTGTTTCTTCTTGTTTTTTGTCGTTGTGTAGTTGCGATTCTTGCAATCGCCACATTGCAACGTAATGATTTCCCGCATGAGTTAATTCCCTTTTCTCAAGACTTTTTTAACTGCCAAAACTACTCGACAATCTCTGTGACGGCGCCGGCGCCGACGGTGTGGCCGCCTTCGCGAATGGCGAAGCGCAAGCCCTTTTCGAGCGCCACTGGTGTGATCAACGTCACTTCGCAGCTCACGTTGTCTCCCGGCATCACCATTTCCACGCCGGTTGGCAACTTCACGTCGCCCGTTACGTCCGTCGTGCGGAAATAAAACTGCGGACGATAGCCCGTGAAGAACGGCGTATGACGCCCGCCTTCTTCCTTCGTCAACACGTACGCTTCCGCCTTGAACTTCGTGTGCGGCGTGATCGATCCCGGCTTGCAAACTACCTGTCCGCGCTCCACGTCTTCTTTTTCCGTGCCGCGCAGCAAGAGACCAACGTTGTCGCCTGCAATTCCTTCATCCAAAAGCTTCTTGAACATTTCCACGCCCGTCACAACTTTCTTCTGCGTCGGACGGAAGCCCACGATTTCCACTTCTTCGCCAACTTTCACTTTGCCGCGCTCGATTCTTCCCGTGACCACCGTGCCGCGGCCCGAGATCGAGAAAATGTCTTCGATCGGCATGGCCATCGGTTTGTCCACGTCGCGCACCGGAAGCGGAACGTTCTTGTCCACTGCTTCCATCAGCTCATCAATCTTCTTTTCCCACTTGGCGTCGCCGTTCAGCGCCTGCAACGCAGAGCCGCGAACGATCGCGATCGTGTCGCCAGGAAATTGATAGCTCTTCAAGAGTTCGCGAACTTCCAGCTCCACAAGTTCCAAGAGTTCCGCGTCTTCCACCATGTCGCACTTGTTCAGAAACACGACAATCGCAGGAACGCCCACCTGACGCGCCAAAAGAATGTGTTCGCGCGTTTGCGGCATCGGACCATCCGTCGCCGCTACCACCAGAATCGCGCCATCCATTTGCGCCGCGCCCGTGATCATGTTCTTGATGTAGTCCGCGTGTCCCGGGCAGTCCATGTGCGCGTAATGGCGGTTCGCCGTTTCGTACTCCACGTGCGACACCGCGATCGTGATGCCGCGCTCGCGCTCTTCCGGCGCGTTGTCAATCGTGTCGAACGCACGGAACGCCACCTTCGGATTGTGCTTCGACAATACCTTGGTGATCGCCGCGGTCAATGTCGTCTTGCCGTGGTCAATGTGACCAATCGTCCCTATATTCACATGCGGCTTACTGCGCTCGAATTTCTCCTTGGCCATTCCTTCTGCTCCTCAATTCAAAGTCTTGCTGAACCCTTGCTACCAAATCCCGTTACTTAGAAACCGCCTTGCCTCTCGCCTTTGCAATCACTTCTTCGGAGACCGAAGAGGGCGCTTCCGCGTAGTGCGAAAAATGCATGGTGAACGTCGCGCGGCCTTGCGTACGGCTGCGAAGGTCGGTCGCGTAACCGAACATCTGTGCGAGCGGAACTTCCACGCGAATCACGTTGCTGCCCGCGCGGCTCTCCGTGCCCTGAATCGCCGAACGCCGCGAATTCAAATCGCCGAAAACTGCGGCCATATATTCTTCCGGAACGACAACTTCGACTCTCATGATGGGCTCGAGGAGAACAGGCTTGGCTTTCGAGCAGGCTTCCTTGAACGCCATGGAGCCCGCGATTTTGAACGCCATTTCGTTCGAGTCCACGTCATGATAACTGCCGTCCACGAGCACCGCGGCGACGTCCACCATCGTGAATCCGGCGAGAATGCCATTGTCGAGAGCTTCGCGAATGCCCGCTTCGACAGGGGCGATGAATTCGCGCGGAATCGCGCCGCCAACGACCTTGTCGATAAAGAGGAAGCGGTGTTCTTTGTCGAATTTCCATTTGCCGGGCGTGCTACCGGTGATGGATTTTGCGAGCGCATCAATGTCATCCGTCGATAGCTCGTGCATGTTTTCGTGATCGGAGCTCGGCAGCGGATGCAGCTCGATGACGGCGTGGCCGTACTGGCCGCGGCCACCGGTCTGTTTGATGTACTTGCCTTCGGCTACGGCTTTCTTGCGAATCGTTTCCCGGTACGCGACTTGCGGACGGCCCACGTTTGCCTGCACGCTGTATTCACGCAGCATGCGGTCCACAATGATTTCGAGGTGAAGTTCGCCCATGCCGGAGATGAGCGTTTGGCCTGTGTCCGGTTCAGTCGAAACACGGAACGTTGGATCTTCCTGCGCGAGGCGCTGCAGCGCGACGCCAAGTTTGTCCTGGTCGGCTTTTGTTTTCGGCTCGATCGCAACCGAAATAACCGGTGCGGGGAAATCGATGTTTTCGAGAATGATCTGCTTGTTTTCGTCGCAGAGCGTGTCGCCAGTGTTGACGCTCTTAAGTCCAACGACGGCGCAAATGTCGCCAGCGCACACTTCTTCAATTTCTTCGCGCTTGTTGGCGTGCATCTGAAGCAGGCGGCTGATGCGTTCGCGAGTGCGCTTGCCGGAGTTGTACACGTAGCTACCAGACTTCAGAACACCGGAATAGACGCGAATGTAGGTGACGTGGCCGACGAACGGGTCGGACATGATTTTGAACGCAAGCGCGGAAAACGGCTGCTCGTCCGAAGCGCGGCGCAAAGCAGGTTCGTCGTTTTCGGGATTTATACCTTCGACCGGAGGAACATCCACTGGGGAAGGCAGATAGTCAATGACCGCGTCGAGCAACGGTTGAATGCCTTTGTTCTTGAACGCAGAACCCGCGAGAACGGGAACAATCTTGAGCGCGAGCGTCGATTTGCGAATCGACTTGCGCATCTCTTCAAGTGAGAGCGTGCCTTCGGTCAAATACTTGTCGAGAACTTCGTCGTCGTGCTCGGCGATGTATTCGACAACCTTCGCGCGATGATCGTCGTAAAACTTTTTGTCAATCGCGGAGCCCTTCAACGCTGCCGCAACATCCGGGCGCGAATCCACGAACGCTTTGTCCCAAAGCTTTGCGACTTCAAAAATCTCAAACTTGGCTCCGAGTGTTTCTTCGAGCCAAACAATCACTTTTTGTTCCAGGAAATCGATGATGCCGATGAAATTATCTTCACGACCGAGGGGAAACTGGAGGGGAACGGGATGAGCTCCGAGGCGCTGGCGCATGGTGCGGATGACGTGGTCAAAATCGGCGCCCATGCGGTCCATCTTGTTAACGAACGCGAGACGCGGGACGCGATACTTGTCCGCCTGCCGCCAAACGGTTTCCGATTGCGGCTGCACGCCGGCGACGGAATCGAACACCGCAACGGCGCCGTCCAAAACGCGCAAGGAGCGCTCGACTTCGACGGTGAAGTCCACGTGGCCCGGCGTATCAATGATGTTGACGCGATATTTCTTATCGAAGCGGTTCCAGGAAGCCGTCGTCGCCGCGGAAGTAATCGTGATGCCGCGCTCGCGCTCCTGCTCCATCCAGTCCATCGTGGCGGTGCCTTCGTCCACGGAGCCGATCTTGTAGGTGACACCCGTGTAAAACAGGATGCGCTCGGTTGACGTCGTCTTTCCGGCGTCAATGTGCGCCATGATCCCGATGTTGCGCGTGTCTTCGAGTTTGAATGCCCTGGGCATTTTTCTATTCAGACCCTTTGAAAATTAAACTCAATTACCACCGATAGTGCGCGAAAGCTTTGTTGGCTTCCGCCATGCGGTGAACGTCTTCCTTCTTCTTGATTGCGCCGCCGCGAAGATTCGCTGCGTCGATCAACTCGTCGCAGAGCTTGTCCGTCATGGTCTTTCCGGAACGCTCGCGCGAGTACTGCAAAATCCAGCGAATCGCCAGCGATTGCCGGCGAAAATTGTTCACTTCGACGGGAACCTGATAGTTCGCGCCGCCGACGCGCCGCGTCTTCACTTCAAGGACAGGCTTGGTGTTCTCAAGCGCCTTTTTGAACGTTTTGAGCGCGTCGTCGTTCGTCTTCTTCGCGATCTGGTCCATGGCGGAGTAGAACACGCGCTGCGCCGTGCTCTTCTTGCCGTCCCACATCATCGAGCAGATAAACTTCTCCACGAGATCGTTGCCGTAAACCGGGTCGACTTCCTGCTTGCGGCGGCTGACTAATCCTTTACGCGGCATTTCTTCTCGGCTCCTCTAAATTCTCTTGCTTCGCGCTTTGCGCGTGCCGATCTAAAGATCGGCCACTACACTTACTTTGCTGCCTGTCCGGCCTTCGGACGCTTCGCTCCGTACTTCGAGCGGCCTTGCTTGCGGTTTTCCACGCCCGAGGCATCGAGCGTTCCGCGAACGATGTGATAACGCACTCCCGGCAGGTCCTTCACACGGCCGCCGCGCACAAGCACGATCGAGTGCTCCTGCAGGTTGTGGCCGATGCCGGGGATGTATGTGGTGACTTCGACGGAATTCGTGAGGCGGACGCGGGCTACTTTGCGGAGAGCGGAGTTCGGTTTCTTCGGCGTCTGCGTATAGACGCGGATACAGACTCCGCGCTTTTCCGGGCAGCCCATGAGCGCGGGCGACTTCGTCTTGGTGATGACGCCTTCGCGTCCCATTCGTACCAGTTGCGAAAATGTCGGCACAGTCTTCCCTCTTTGTTGCGGACGGAAATTCAGCCCGCGAATGCGCGCAATATTCGACAGCTCTCGCTTTGCGCGCAGACTACCAGCGCGAGAGCACACCAAGCTGAAAGGTGTACTGCGATTCCGGAGACCAGCAAGAAACTCCGCACGCACTCCAAGGGGCAGAACTACGCTCTTGGCTTCGATTCGGAGAGGCTTACTCGGCTTTGCGGGACTGGCGTCCCATTCCGGCCGCTCTTTGCTCCCAATCCGTCTTGCAATGTTCCGGGAGTAAAGATCCTTCCAACTGCACGCGCCGAACCCCCAGCGCGCTTACTACATGGGTAAAATACCCCTAACGAAATACAGAGTATAGGGGAGAAATTTGAATGTGTCAAATCGCATTCGCAACAGGCTGAGGAAAACTTTGCAGAAAATTGGCCTTTGGTATCGGGCCTGCTCAAAGCCGAGGAAAAGGACAAAAGGGCAAAACTCAGGCGAAATCTCAGCTAAGGGAAAGAAAGAAGGGCTAGCCATAAGAGCTCGCCCTTTTGAAGAGCATATAAGTCTATATTTTACAATAGGTTAGCTACTCGGTCTTATCGTCCCTTTTCTCCAGCCCAAGGTCGCCGAAGGGCCAAAGGCTAAAGGCCCTCAGCTCCTCATAGGTATGTTGCTCACGGAGCATTTTGGCCGTTTTTTCATCGGACCAGGGTTCGGCCAGACGTTCCGGGCGGTCAGCGATCCAGTAAGCAGTCAAGGCCATGAGCGTCGAGTTTTGCGCGAGGATGTCGGGCTTCTGAGCCTCGAGCGCATCGGCAGCGGAGTGATGGGTGTAGTTGTACTGGTCCGTTTCCTGGTTCATGTTAATTCCCGGCAAACCGGCCATGGAAAACGGTAGCGTGTCCGTACCGGACTCGACCTTGTCGTTGACTTTCACTTTGCGAAGATTTGTGACCGACTCCGCGAACGCTTCGACGGCCGGAATCAGGTCGTCGCGACCGCCGAGCATGAACTCCTTCACGATTCCCTGTCCTTCGTCAAGAATCAGATCGCCCAAGTGATTTTGCATTTCTGATTTGTGCTGCTTGATGTAGGCGAACGAACCGTCAAGCCCTTGCTCTTCTCCTGTGAAAAGTACAAAGCGAAGCGTGCGGCGGGGTCGCAATCCCGCGCGCAAAATGGCGTCCGCAGCGCCAAGCGTTGCTGCCGTGCCTGAACCGTTGTCCGTTGTCCCTTGCGAAAGATCCCACGAATCGAGATGCCCGCCGACCACGAAAACTTGCTCGGGATGCTCGGTGCCACGGATTTCACCGACCACGTTCGCCGTTTCCACCGACCCGTTCGTGAACGTGTTCTGCACGTTGATGTGCATCCGAGGAGTGATGCCACGGTCAATGAGGCGCTCGAGCTGGCCTTGATCTTCGGAAGTCATGGAAACGACGGGAATGTTGAAATCCGCGTCAAATCCGAGGATTCCCGTGTGCGTCAGGTTCATTCCGGCCGAGCGCGAACCGCCTTGCCCACCGATGACTGCGATCACGCCGGCGTTCGAAAGCGACTTCAGAAAATTTCCGTAGTCCACGAAAATCATCATGAAATCTTTTTTCGGCTTGCCTTTCGATTGCATCAGGACGATCTTGCCCTTTAGTCGGGCGGGATTCTTTGCTTCTTCGTCGAGATTGAACAGATTGACGGCGACGACATCGCCGTCAGCGCCGCCGGGAGCCGTGGAGCCAACCCAACCCATCGCATCCACGTGGAGCGGCCGCGTAACGGGCGAAAGCAGCTTCGCGTCGGCCGTGCCTCGCGTCCAGCCGCGCCAGATCGTGTACTTTTCCGTGTGCACATTTTCGAGGCCCATCGCCTTCATTTTCGCGACGGCCCATTCTTCGGACTTGCGCTCGGCCGGAGAGCCCGTAACACGCGAGCCGATGTCGTCGCTCAGCTCCGTCAAATACTGATAGGCGTGCGAATTCATCATGCCTTCGCCGGCGATTTTCGTCAGAGCCGGCAGCGTGCCGTCATCTTTGGGCCCCTTGGGTTTGTTATCTGCCGCCACCAAACTGGCAGTCAAAAGCATGGTGACTGCCGCTACTTCGAAAATCAGCGCTCTCCTCATGCATTTCCTCTCTTGGCGCGTTCGTGCGCACACACCCTATTATCATTCTCTGACGCAAGCGCGGCGAAAGCGTTTCAAGCAAATTGCGCGGATTTGTGAATAATTGCGGCGCGAGAAACATCCGATGAGGCGCTGCTTTACCGGGCGAAAAACAGACTCTACACTCGACCAGAACGCTATGACACAACGTTTCGGCCAAATCTTCAGATGCGCGATTCTCTTTTGCACAAGTTTCCTGTTGTTCGCTGGGAATGCTTTCGCGCAAGCAGCCGCCGAAAAACCGCAACAGAAGGCGGCGCCAAGCCCCGAAGAAAAAACTGCAGAGCCGCCGAACGCTGCGCAAATCGACTTGCTCGAGACCAAATACCGCTTCGAAACAAACGGGGATTCGCGCAAGGAAGTCCACGCACTCGTCAAAATCAACAGTGAGCTTGGCGTGCGGCAGTTTGCGCGCCTGAATTTTGACTACAACCGCAGTTTTCAGTCCGTGGAAATCCCGCTCGTGCACATCACTCATACAAGCGGCGGCACGGCGGATATATTACCGAGTGCGATCACAGATGTGCCGAATCCCGCTGTCGAGAAATTTCCTGCGTATCAGGATGTGCGGATTAAGTCGGTGCGGATTCTCGGGCTGCAACCGGGAGATTCCCTGGAATATCGAGTCATTACGGCAGCGACACACGCGCCTCTAGCACCTGATTTTTGGATGGAGCACGAGTTTTCCCAAGAAGGAGTCGTTACAAAAGAATTGTTTGCTGTCGATTTGCCCTTCCTCCCTAAGGTGCGATTTTTTTTCCCGGAGTCGTTACCCCCCGCGGTCAGGGAACAAACCGGGGAAGGGGATTCCGCGCGGCAGCGATACGAGTGGAACGTCTCCGCCCCTTTACGGATTGAGAGAAAATCGACTCATCCCGAGACCGCAGTCAAAGTCGCCGTCACCACCTTTGAGACATGGCAAAGTCTAGCGAACCGCCTGAACGAGAAACTAATTCCGCGAGAGGATGCAGTGCGCAGCCTGTACCCGAAGGCGAAAGATCTGACTCAGGGAACTGCCAAAGCCAGCGAATGGATTCATGCTTTTTACGATTTCGTGTCAAAGAAGATAAAAACAGTCGATCTTCCGCTTGGATCAACAGGCTTTCAAACTCGAACGCCGGAAGAGATTCTGGCTTCAGGGTACGGCACGCCGGAAGATAAGTTCGTCTTGTTCGCGGCCATAGGGAATAATTTTTGTGGGCCGGCGAGGGCGGGGTTTGTCGACTCATCCCAATCGTTGCCGGAAAAGGAATTGCCGATGCCGTCGCTCTTTGATCATCTGCTCACAATGTCAGGGTACCCGTCGGTCAGTTTCTGGATGGACCTGAATCTCGAAGTTGCGCCTTACCGAATGATCCCCGCGCAATTTCGCCGCAAGCAGGCGTTGCTGATCGGACCGGCTGCGCAGCAGCTCTGGCAACCGATTTTGGATTCGCTTCCATTCCCTGCCACCCAGAATGTAACCATCGCGGCCAGATTAGATCCGGAGGGAATGCTCAAAACAAAAGTGAAATATTTGCTACGAGGTGACAACGAACTGCTGCTGCGTGTTACGTTTCACAGAACACCAAAAGAGAAGCAGCAAGAGATTGCGCAATATCTGGCGCTGTCCGATGGGTTTCGCGGGAAAGTGACGAGCGTCAAAACTTCCGATCCGTACGCGACGGACGCGCCGTTTGAAGTGGAATACGAGCTTACGCAGGAAAAATTCGTCGACTGGTCGAAAAAACCGGTCCGCATTCCCGCGCTGCTTCCCTTGCCCGGTTTGCCCGAGCCGCCGAAGAAATCGGACGCCGATGCAAAGATCGAACTCGGCCCGCCTCTCGACGTCGAATTGAGCGGGACGCTCCGCCTGCCTCCTGGCACAACCGCGCAAGCGCCGCCGGGAACTTCCGTGAGACGCGACTATGCGACGTTCTCTTCCGTATACTCAACGAAAGAAAATCTGATTCGCTTCTCCCGGCACCTGAAGTTCGTGTCGCAAGAAATTTCCGGCGGGCGCGCCGTGGACTTGAGCGCGTTCCTCCACGCGGTGCAAAGCGATCAATCGCAGCTCTTCGTCTTGGAAAAACCAGAGTCGGCTTCACCTGCCAAACCAAAGTAAAAAGGCCCGCGCTTGCGGGCCTCACTTGACCGAAAACTGATGACTGACGATGAAGACTTTCTCTATCGAATCTCCATCACTTCTTTTTCTTTCGCCGCAGCCATATCTTCGATTTTCTTCGTTTCGGAATGTGTCAGCTTTTCGAGTTCCTCGAGCGAACGCTTCTGTTCGTCCTGGCTAATCTTCTTGTCCTTCTCCAATTTATCAATCGCTTCCTTGATGTCCCGCCGGATGTTGCGCACGGCGGTGCGATGATTTTCGAGCACCTTGTGCATGTGCTTCACAAGCTCTTTGCGGCGCTCTTCCGTCGGAGCCGGGACCGGCACGCGCACTACCTTGCCGTCGTTCGTCGGATTCAGGCCAAGGTCGGACGTGCGAATCGCCTTATCAATCATCGCCACGGCGCTGGTGTCCCACGGAGCAATCACGATCATCGTCGCGTCCGGCACAGTCACTGTGCCCAGCTGATTCACCGGCATCGGCGTGCCGTGATAGTCCACGCGCACATTATCAAGAATCGAAGCATTCGCGCGGCCCGTGCGCACCGTTGCCAGTTCCTTGCGAAAATCCTCGACGGCCTTTTCCATACGCGTCTTCGCCGCAGCGGTCGCTTCTTTCGTGTTTCCAATTGTCGTCATCGCTTCTTTCCTTCATTCTCTACGTTCTCTCGATGCGCATTCAGCGCCGTCGAAATCCGCAGGCGCAGCAATTTTCTGTTTTACTTGGAACTTAAAACTTATCACTTACAACTGCGTTTGGCTTACCCCATCGTCACCTTCGAGCCGACGCGCGCTCCCTGAACCACGCGCTTGATATTCCCGTACTCGCCCATGTTGAACACGACGATCGGCATGCCATTGTCCATGCAAAGCGAAATCGCCGTCGAATCCATCACCTTCAGATTCCGCTGCAGCACGTCCTGATACGTTATCTGCTCGAACAGCATCGCATTCGCGACTTTTTCCGGATCGGCATCATAGACGCCTTCCACGCGCGTCGCCTTCAAAATCACGTCCGCCTTGATCTCCATCGCGCGCAACGCCGCTGCCGTGTCCGTCGAAAAATACGGATTGCCGGTGCCCGCGCCGAAAATCACCACGCGCCCTTTTTCGAGGTGCCGCATCGCGCGCCGCCGGATAAACGGCTCTGCCACCTGCTGCATCGCAATGGCGCTCTGCACGCGCGTGTACACACCTTCCTTTTCGAGTGCGTCCTGCAGCGCCAGCGCGTTGATGACTGTGGCCAGCATGCCCATGTAATCGCCCGTCGTGCGGTCGATTTCGAATCCCTTTTGCCGCGCCCCGCGAAAAATATTTCCGCCGCCGACCACCAGCGCGATTTCGACGCCAAGGTCGTGCACTTCTTTTAACTCGCGCGCAATGGCCTGAATCGTTTCGCCATGAACGCCGAATCCCTGCGGACCTTGCAGCGACTCTCCCGAAATTTTCAGGAGAATTCTTCTGTAAATGGGTTTCTTCTTCGCGCTTTTCTTCGGGGAACTTTTTTTCGCAGCCATGGCTCTCCGCATCCGCCGGTCAAATCCCGCAAAATTGTAACAAACTCGACGCGCCCATACACACGGGTCTCGCAAAAAAAAGAGCGTCCCGACCCGGTCGAGACGCTCTGACTCTGTTCGCTATTTGCAATTTCAGCTTAAATGGTCGCCGCCGGCACGTCCGCACTAGCGGCCGCGACTTCGCCGACCTTGAAGCGCGCGAACCGCCGAATCGTGATGTTCTCGCCGAGCTTCGCGATCGCCGAATTCACCATCTCGCCGATGGTCACGCTCTCGTCCTTGATGAAGTGCTGCTCGTAGAGGCAATTCTCCTCGTAGAACTTTTCCATCTTGCCGTTCACGATGCGCTCCACGACGTTTTCCGGCTTGCCCGTCGCCAGAGCCTGCGCCTTATAAATTTCGCGTTCTTTCTCCAGCATTTCCGCCGTTACTTCCTCGCGCCGAACATAACGCGGATCGAGCGCCGCGATGTGCATCGCGATGTCGTGCGTCAAGTGCTGGAACGCTTCCGTGCGCGCCACGAAGTCCGACTCGCAATTGATCTCCACAAGCACACCGATCTTTCCGCCGGCGTGAATGTAGCTTCCTACGAGCCCTTCGCTTGCCTCGCGGGTGGCTTTTTTCGCCGCCGCCGCTTGTCCCTTTTTGCGCAACACGGCGATCGCCTTCTCAAGGTCGCCCTGGGCTTCAATCAACGCCGCGCGGCAGTCGTTGAATCCCGCGTTCGTGCGGTCCCGCAACTCCTTCACGAGCTTGGCTGGAATTTCCATGGCTGTATTTGGTGTACTCATCCTTTTTTCTCTTGCTTTCTCTTACTTTCTCTTAATTTTTTTGAAATTTTATCAATCTCTTACAAAACGACCCGCCGCGAATGCATCGAGGCGGGTCGGAAAAATTCTCTTACCCGCGCGTGCTTAGCGAGACTCCTCGTCCGGCGGAACCGTCGCTTCCGCTCCGGCCTTGAACGCTTCGACGACGGCTTCCGCGCCCTCGACGAAATCGCCTTCCTGCTTTTCGTATTGTTCGTAAGCGCTGGTGTCGACATATTCGACGCCGTCGGCCGCCGCCTGATCCGCGGCAGCTTTCGCTTCGCCGACCTGTGATTGCGCGTATGCGTTGCGGCCTTCAATCACCGATTCGGAAATCTTCGAAGTGAAGAGCCGGATCGCGCGCAGCGCATCGTCGTTGCCCGGAATAATCCAGTCCACAACGTCCGGATCGCAATTCGTGTCCACGACGGAAACCACCGGCACACCCATGCGGCGCGCTTCTTTCACGGCGATCTCTTCCGCGTTCGAATCAATCACGAACATCGCGTCCGGCAACTGCGTCATGTTCTCGATGCCTTCAAGGTTTTGAAAAAGGTGCTTCATCTCGCGGTCCAGCCGCGCGCGCTCTTTCTTTGAGAGCTGCTCCATGCGCCCGTCTTCCGTCATCGCCTTCAGCAGCTTCAAGCGCTTGATGGACTTCTGCAGAGTCGCCCAGTTAGTCAGAGTGCCGCCCAGCCAGCGGTGATTCACGAAAAACGCACCGCAGCGCTTCGCCTCTTCGGCGACCGCTTCCTGTGCCTGGCGCTTCGTGCCAACAAACAAAACGGCCTTGCCTTGCGCGGACATGTCGCTCACAAAGCGGCTTGCCTCGCGGAACATCTTCAGCGTCTTCTGCAGATCAATAATGTGAATGCCGTTGCGCTCTCCGAAAATATATTCCTTCATCTTCGGATTCCAACGACGCGTCTGGTGACCGAAATGAACTCCGGCCTCCAGCAGTTCCTTCATTGTAATTTCTACTGCCACTTGTCCTCCTTATTGGACAGCTGTTTGCGGAAGTTTCTCTCGAAACTTAAGAACAGCCTTTTTGCCGGCGTCCTTGCCGGCCGTGATCTCAGCGGAGACTCTTGCGAATCTCCGCTGGAGCTCGTTGATCCGACCCAAGGTCGGAACAAAAACTAACGCCCGCCAAACGATTAACGTTTGGTGAACTGGAAGCGCTTTCTCGCGCCCTTCTGCCCGTACTTCTTGCGTTCCTTCATACGGGAATCGCGCGTCAGAAAACCGTTTTTGCGCAACGACGGGCGCAGCTCCGGATTGAACCGCGAAATCGCGCGGGAGAGGCCCATGCGAACCGCTCCAGCCTGTCCGCCAACGCCGCCGCCCTGCGCGGTCACCACGATGTCAATCTGGTCCGCGAGATTCGTAAACTTCACCGGCTCCGTTGCGTCATGCTTCCACGCGAAATTCGGAAAATATTGCTCCACCGGCCGCCCGTTCACCGTGAACTTGCCCGAGCCCGGGCGCACAAACACGCGCGCTACGGACTCTTTGCGGCGGCCCGTGCCGTGAAACCAGGTCTTGCTCGACGCTTCAGAACTCAAAACTCCTCCTCGTCAAACTTCCAAATCCAAAAATTCGAAAAAGCGTGCTTGCAGACAACATGGCCACCATCGGCCAAAGAAACTTTTCAAACTTCACGCCCGGCTGATTCCCTGCGAAGGCCTGCACCTGACCCGCGTAGAAGGACCACCAACGTGCGGAAACTTCAGAGTCCGAAAACCAAATTCCTAGATGGCCAGCGGTTGGGGATTCTGTCCCTTATGTCGCGCTAAACCCGCCGCATCGCGATACACGCGCAACTTCTTCGCTCGGCGCGCGCGCAGCTTGTTCTTCGGCAGCATTCCGACAATCGCTTCGCGTACCATCCACTCCGGCTTCGCTTCGCGAACGCGCTTCGCCGGAACTTCCTTCAGTCCGCCCGGATACCCGCTGTGCGAATAATAAAACTTTTGCTCGACCTTGTTGCCGGTCAGCCGGATCTTGTCCGCGTTAATCACCACCACGTGATCGCCCGAATCCAGGTACGGCGTAAATGCCGCCTTATCCTTGCCGATCAAAACCCGCGCCACTTTCGTCGCCAGGCGCCCCAGCACCTGGTTCGTGGCATCCACAACAAACCAATTCGCGCCTACTTTCAGCGCTTCGGCTTCTTCACCCTTGGCTACGTACGTCCTCATCGCAATCAGTCACACCTTTCCCTGTAGAGACAAACGTCAATTTTAGGGGGTGAAGAGCGATAAGTCAACGCAGGATTATTTCCACTCACTCCCCTCTCGACTGCCAAAGATCAACGACCATAAACGCGCCACTCACAACTGCGCAGATCTGCTCTGTCCGTCGTTTCCCCATCGGCAGAAGACTCTGCTCCCAAGTTACGCTCATAATAGGTATCAATTCAGTTGCAGACAAATTGGACTGCGAACCAATCCTCCCTACCAATCCCCTGTTGCCGATCTGGATTCTCTACGAATTTCTATATATCTTTTTGAGTTTATGGATGTAACGCGGCATCCATGCCACATACAGTCTTGACCTGACAATTTAAACCTTTGAATCTAATCACCTTAGTGGATTTCGTTCTCCCCTCCTTTGGTCACCCAATTGCGAAGTGTCCGCCAAAGTCTGACAAGGGAAACATTTTGTCGTCGGCGAGTTCCGTGCGGCCTGAACGGTTGCGAGTTTTGCGTAAGGGTGCGACCTCGATGAACTAACGTTTCTCGGGATTCCGTTCACTGCTTCCCGCGCTCTCTCTCGATAAACCACACGGCAATTTCAAAAATCGGAGGTAAGGAACAAATGGAAGTTGCACCGGTAAGAGCTAGCCTGCGCGGGAAAGTATTTCCTCTCGTCGCACTGTTCGTCCTTTTCATCGCGAGTGCAAATGCGATTCTGGCACAATCGACTGCATCACTCGGAGGCACCGTTACTGACGGCTCTGGGGGTGTCGTCCCCGGCGCTACTGTAGCAGCCAAAAATCAGGCGACAGGCGTCGAATTCAGCACGACCACCGACAGCTCAGGGGCGTACCTCTTTCCATCTCTGCCAATCGGCACATATCGCCTCGAAATCAAAGCGCCCAACTTCCAGACTTCCGTCCTCACAGACATCCAGTTGCAAGTCGCCTCATCGCAAGTCCGCGATGTTCAACTGAAAATCGGCCAAGCCAACCAGACCGTCGAAATCGTTGCCGACGCCGCTGTCGTCGATACCACCACGAACAGCATGGGCCAAGTCATCAACGACAAGACCGTCCAGGAAATCCCCCTCAATGGCAGGCACTTTACGGATTTGAGCCTCCTTACACCGGGCACCATGACACCTCCCGCCAACGGCTTCCTCTCCGCTCCTCTTCGCGGCCAGGGTTCGTTCGGCATAAACACCGCCGGTCAGCGCGAAGACACCACCAACTGGCTGGTCAACGGCATCAACCTCAATGACAACGTACAGAACCAGCTCACCTTCCAGCCCCCCATTGACACCTTGGCGGAATACAAGATCGACAATTCATCGTTTCCTGCAGAGTACGGTCGCAATGCAGGTGCCATCGTCAATCTGGCTACACGCTCCGGAACCAACGAATATCACGGCGAGGCTCTGGAGTTCTTCAGGAACAACGCGCTGGATGCACGCAACTTCTTCAACACGGTCGCCGTGCCGCAGTCGCCGTTCAAGAGAAATGACTTCGGAGCGGACTTCGGCGGGCCGATGGTCAAGAACAAGGCATTCTTCTTCCTGGCGTACGAAGGGATCCGGCAGCATCAATCCATTACGTTGAACACCACTGTACCCAGCGCCAATGCTCGCGCTGGAGTTACGGCTCCGGCGATCCAGAAACTCCTGGCCTTGATTCCGGCGGCGAACGTCGTGGGAACGGGCACTGCCGGAGACCCCAACACGTTCAACTTGTTCAGCGGCGGAACCTCGGCAAACGTGTCGCTGAACCAAGGTTCGGCGGACCTCGATTTCGAATTGCGCGCCTCGGACAAGATCCACGGATACTACGTCATTCAGCGAGACCTGCGGCAGGAGCCTCTGGCAGGCGGCGCGATCGGCGCGAACCTGCCGGGATTTGGTGACACCCGCGAGGGCAAGAGACAGTTGTTGACGGTAAGTGAGGACCACATTTTCGGGCCGTCGCTGACTAACACAGTGCGGCTGGGCTTTAACCGCATCCACTTGACCTTCCTCCCCAACCAACTGCTCGATCCCGCAGCTTTCGGCGTCACATTGCCGGCGGGCGCACCAGCAGGCAGCGGCCTCCCGTTCATCAACGCGGGTGGTGGACTTGGCTTTGGCGGACCGACCGGCGAACCGCAGGGGCGCGGCGATACGACAGTGGTGCTGAACGATGCGGTGAGCTGGCTGCACGGGCGGCACACCGTGGTATTCGGCGGCGAGTTGCGGCGCGCTTATAACAACAACCTTGCGCTTAACGTCGGGAGCCTCACGTACAGTTCCCTGACAAACTTCCTCAACGACGCAGCCAATGCGTTCACGACACAGCTAGGTTCCGGGAACGACCGCATTCTGCAACCGTCGTATGACTTCTTTGTGCAGGACAGCCTCAAGTGGAAGCCGAATTTCACGATCAACATCGGCCTCCGCTACACCTGGAACGCTACTCCATCTGAGGCCAACGGCCACTTCACGAACTTCGATCCGACAACCGGAACTCTGGTCGCGGCCAGCGAGCCCTATCAGCAATCGAACAAGAACTTTCAGCCTCGGATCGGTTTTGCCTGGGATCCGTTCAAAGACGGCAAGACCTCTGTCCGCGCCTCGTACTCGATCCTGACGCAGGCGCCGACAACCAACACCGTGACCGGCCTGAGCGGCAATCCGCCATTCGCGCTGCCGATTTCGGCGAGTTCGGCGACGAACTCCATCACCGCTGAAAATCCGTCCTCCGCCGTGGCCGCCACCAGCCTCGGCCCGTCAGCCATCAACCCCAGCTTCAACAACTTTTATGCTCAAGACTGGAATCTAACCTTGCAGCGGCAGCTTACCTCTAGCTTGGGTGTCGAACTCGCTTACGTCGGCTTGAAGGCCACCCACCTGCAAGTCAACCAAAATATTAACCAACCCTTGGTGACCAATGGTTTCTACGGAACCGTCAAGCCCTTCCCGACTTTGCCGTTAACCAGCGCCATTCTTCCGGCGAAGTGCCAGGCGCCGAATCCGCCTTGCGCTCTGAACAACATCAACCAGGTCAACAGCAACAGCAACTCCAATTACAATGCCTTCTGGCTGACCGTGAATAAGCACCTGTCTCACGGACTCCAGTTGCTGGGCTCTTACACCTACTCCAAGTCCCTGGACTACAACTCGCTCTCGACGGGCGAAACCTACATCATCCAGAACGCCTACAATCTGCGCGGTGACTATGGACCGTCGGAATTCGATGCCCGTCACCGCGTGGTCGTCAGCGGCTTCTATCAGTTGCCGTTCAAGGGCAACCGGCTGGTCAATGGCTGGCAGGTCGCAGTGATCACCCAGGCGCAAACCGGCAACCCGCTGAATCCGACCTTGGCCATCGGCCCTGGCCCTGGCATTTCCTTAACAGTACGTCCAGATTTGCTGGGCAACGTCACCGGAACCGGTAACCCTGCTCAGTACTTCTCTAACGCGACGCTATGCCAGCCATTTAACGGCCCGCTGCAGGGAGGAGCGCCGGCGATTCCGGACTGCGCAGCAACTCCGAACGCTGCATTCGCGGTTCCTTGCACCTTCAGCGCGACGCCAACGACGCCGGGAGGCAAAACCTATCCGGTGGTCGCAGGAAGTTGCCACCCGGGGAGCCTCGGCCGCAACGCCATCACCGGTCCAGCCTTCGTGAATACTGACTTCTCGGTCATCAAGGACACCAAGATCACGGAGCGGTTCAACTTGCAATTCCGGACCGAATTCTTCGACGTCTTCAACCATCCCAGCTTCTCGAACCCGACCCTGACGGTAACCAGCGGCGCTTTCGGCAAGATCCAGGCCACTCGTTTCCCGAATGGCGACCAGGGTTCTTCCCGGCAGATTCAGTTTGCACTGAAGCTGCAGTTCTAACTTGGGCTAAACGCTTCCGGGCGGAGGAAATTTTCTCCGCCCGCTTTTTTTTGCTTTGAGTTTCTTCTCGTACGTCCAGTCGAGTCCCTTTGAACGTTCAGACGTTGGGACGTTTAGACGTTCCAACTATCGGTGTACCGCCCACGCCATTCCGTCCGGATTCCCACCCGCATCAATGTGTCCGGTCACCTGCAAACTTTTCAAATCAATCACGGCAACATAATTATCCGGCGTACACGCCACAAACGCTCGCGCACCATCAGGCTGCATTTGAATCCCCGCAGCGCCATGTCCCACGGGAATCCGTTTTGTTTCTTTGCGCGCCGCCACATCGAACACTGCCACATCCGTTCCAGACAAACTCGAAACGAACGCCATCTTCCCATCCGGCGTAAATTTCAAGCGGTTCGCGCCGCGCACCTTCGCGTCAATCTTTTGTGCTACTTTTTTCTCGGCAATGTTGATCACGGAAATCGTTCCGTCCTGCGCATCCGCCGACCAGAGTTCCTTCCCATCCGGTGTCACGTCGAAACCCTCGCTGCCCGGCCCCACTTCAACCACGGCTTGATTCCACTCCGACGGAAACGGTCCGGGTGGCGGTCCGCCGGCGGCCGGCGGCGGCCCTGACGGCAGATTGGGTCTCGCCTTCTCCCAAATACTCACCGTCCCCGATTGAATGTTTGTCGTAAAAATCCTGCTCACATCCTGCGTCACAAAAATCATGTGCGTGCGGTTTTGTCCCGTGCCCAAAATCAAATCCACTTTCCCGCTCGCAGGATCCACGCTTCCAAAAGCTTTCGCCGCCTCCGCCGTAAACCAAACTTTTCCGCCGGCAAAATCCAGCCCATGCGGCCCGCGCAGCGCACCCAAGTCAATCGGCGCCAGCGCCTTCTGGTTTACCAAATCAATCACCGCAAGCGTGTGCAACGCTCCTGCACCTCCTCCGCCGTAATTCGAAACATAAGCAAACTTTCCGTCCGCCGACGCAATCACTTCATGTGGATCGTCCCCCACCGGCATCTTCGCAACCACCTTCAGCGTCGCCGGATCCACAATTGCCAGCGTACGGTCGTGCTTCGATAGCACCAACAATGATTCTTTCGGTGTAGTCTGCGCAATTACACCGGACGCTGCTGTTGCAACTAACGCGACGAACAAAACCGCACGGCGCATAAATTCCTCCCCGTTTTTTAGCCTAGCTTAGCACTGCTATCTCCACAGAGCGCTTCCGCTTCGTAGGTCATTCGCAAGCCGCGCCGTTCTCGGCGCAAACGTGCGCACGTTGAATCCACACTTGGAGAGATCTCTATGATACTTTCCCGCCAATTTTGACGGACAAGGAGATTGGCATGAGTGAAGTTCCAGGTCAGGGCAGCATTGGAAGAAGCATTCTCTCTGTTGTTGCGGGTTTCATCGCAGTGGTAGTTCTTTCGCTTGGCACGGACATTATGCTCCACTACGTCGCCAGCTTTCCAAAGCTTGGCGAAGTCTACAGTGATTCGCAGTTCATGTGGGCCACAATATATCGGACGATTTACGGCGTTGTCGGCAGCTACATCACGGCAAGCCTTGCACCGAGGCGGCCCATGAAGCACGCACTCATCGGCGGCGCGGTCGGACTTGTTCTAAATTTGCTTGGCACAGTTGCCACGTGGAATCACGTTCCTTCGCTCGGGCCGCACTGGTATCCCGTTTCGTTGATGATCGGCGCACTACCGACGGCCTGGCTCGGTGGACAAATCCGCGTCATGCAGACGGCTCAGCGTTAGGAGCAGACAGATTTTTTCGCAACGAATGATTCAGCGGTTCGGAGAACCATTTCGCAACGGCCGCGCCTAAAAAGCCGGCGACAATCAAAATGGCGAGAAACCAAAGTGGGGCGAAATTGATCGGCACTTGCAGCTTGCGGAAAAGTTGCACGCCCCACAGCACCACGAACGCGTGCGTCAAATACACTTCGTAACTGTTCCGCCCGTACCAGCGGATGACCGACGTCGCTCTTCCGCTCAGCCAACTTTTTCCGGCGCGGCTCACGTCCGCTCGCGTGATCGCCAGAATAAGCAGCGCCGCCCCAACCGCGAGCACGGTCACATCCAATCCGTTCGCCGAAATCCCAAGCCACATCGCAATCGCCCGGAACCACGCCGCGCTCAAGAACAAAATACCCGCACTCGCGAGTAGCCAGGTGGGAATCCTCGCGAGCCGCTCCGAACGCGCCGCAATCGCGGTGCAACAGCCAATGGCAATGGCATCCATGCCGCCTAAATACGAATAGTCGTACCAAATATCGTTGAACGCGTGAGCCCGCGCGATTGGGCCTGCAACAATCAGCGCCAAACCAATCGCAAGAAGCACGAAACGATTCCGCACAAAACGGCAGAGCAGCGGATACGCGAGATAAAAGGTTTCTTCGACCGAAAGCGACCACAGCACGTCCCAGGAAGCGGGCAAGTAGCCGACGTGCGCTTCAAGCCAGTTGACGTGAAACGTCAGCGCCGCCACAAGCGCTCTCCACAATTTCGTTTTTGCGGGATCAATCGTGAATCCGGTGAAGCCGCTCAAATGGAGCGCACTTAAGATGACCAGCAGCGCCAGCAGGCAAGGCGCAATGCGCGCAAAACGCATCCGGTAAAACGCTTTCCAATCGGTTTTTGCAAGTTCGCCCCATCGGCCCAGGATGGAACTTGTAATGAGGAATCCGGAGACGACAAAGAATACTTTTACGGCGTAGTCGCCCGTCCAAAAAAGCGCGTTGATGGTCGTCTTGGGAAGCAGCGCCCCCAGCGAACTCTGCGCAAAATGAATCCGGATATTCGTATGGTGCAGAACCACATTCATGATGCACAGCCCGCGAATGACGTCCACACCGTCCAGACGCTTTCCCCTGCTGTGCAGCGCCACCGCCGCCGCTTCTTGCCCCTGCCCCGTCCCATTTGTCATGAATTTGCCGGTGGCTATTGTCGCACTGTAGTGGCCAATCTTAGATTGGCTCGTTCTCTTGTTGCGACGGTCACGACAACAGCGCAGGGCCGCTTGCTAGGTGCCGCGCCCTATGGTTTTCAGGGTGCGGAATTTTCTTTCTACGAATCGCGCAACTCTACCGGGGCTGGCCCCGTTGCAGGCTCCACAGGCCGCGCGCTGAGAGGATGACGGAGAAGACCGCGGTCACGCCGAGCGCGAGGAGCGTCCAGACGAAGAAGAATGCTCCGTTGGACTTGGCGATATTGCCGCCGACGCCGACACCCTTCCCCATCATGTGGATGACGGGAATGCCCGCCGCAAGTAGCGATCCGAGGAGGATAATGATGTACCCCGACCGCCGTTCGGCGAGCACCAGCGTTCCGTACAGCCAGACGACCAGGATTAGCACCCCAATGAGGTTTGAGACCTGTCCCGAGGCCATCCCACGGATGATGTCGTCCGCCAGGTGAAACGTCAGGAACAGGATCGAGAGCAGAGACGTGATGGTTAAGGTGAGGTTGTCCTTCATTTGATATTCTCCTCGTTAAATGCGTGTGTGGACAAGTGGCCCGGACCAAATTCTCCCATTCGTCAAACGGCGCTGACCGCAAGGCTAAGCGTTCAATCCAAAATCCAAACTCAACCACACGAAGCGTGCCCCACCCTCGGTTTTGAAGGGTGGGTCTTGGGGTTGACTTTGCCCGAACTGTAGCTTCACGTCAGCGCCCGCCGGGTGTGCCGCATCCCATGGTTTTCAGGCGCGCTTTTTGCGCCCAGGACGATTCTACGGAGGCGCAGGTTTTTCTTCTACGAATCGCGCAGCTCTGCCCGGGGTCATCGACTTTCCGTTGTATGCCTTTGTGAAGCGGACTCGAACGAGCCAGAAGATCAGCAAAATCAGTGGAAGTATCGTGAGAACCATATATACGCCCATGCTGAATAAAGCCCGGGGAAGGTGTTGCCCAATCCCCACTGTCGAAAGCAATCTCAGCGGGCGGTTTGCCCCTCCGAAGAAAAAAGATCCTGATGCGATAAACAGCCCGAAGCACATCCGCCAGAGATGCCGCGCGATGCGCTTGGCTCCAAAAACACCGCCGCGCACCAGCATCCGAACGTCTCCCGCAGCTGCCAGCAACATCACGGAACCCAGGAAAAAGGTCATTCCGACCGGAACTCCGTCTTGGGAGCTTGCTCCGCTGCGCACGGTTTTAAGACCACCCATCCAGCTGAGGATACCGAGCGCCAAGGGAATCAGGAGCGCAACCCAATCAAAACGGCTTGTTTCCCCTTCTCTGCGCCTGGCGGTCAGCCATGCCGTTCCGACCAGATAAAAGGTGAAAATCCCGCCGCCGATGTTATTTGGCTGATTCCTCGTAATGGCAAGGTACGTTGCGAAGGCACCCATGGTCAGCATGGACGCGACAAAGATTCTTCCCGCCAGCACATGGCGCGGCGAACCCTTGCGGAAACACATCGCTGCAGCCCCGGACACCAGGCCGAGGGTCCCGCCTAAAATATGCACAGCCAGCGTGGGCGAATAGGACATTGGCCCTTCTTGGAAACCTTCTTGTGAATAGATACGCGGACGCGTGCCCCAGTGTTTCAGCTTACCCCTATTCTGTTACGCACTGTAATTCGCCACCACTCGGGCCACTCTTCCACTCGCCGATAGCTCCATGAGCTCTGCCGTGCGTGTCCCCTTTTGGTTTGTGTAGTAGAGCACCACGCTGTTTATGCCCCAGAGCACATCCTCAAGACGAAAGTGAAGTTCCGGGTAAGCTTCCAGCCCTCGCTGAAAGTAAGCTCTCAAGTTTGCCTTTCCGGCTACCTTGCCATCGGGCGTTCCCAACAGCTGGGCGGCAACAGGCGAAGTCAACTCGATTGCTTCCTCATAGTGCATCATGATCGAGTCCAGATCATGACTGTTCCAGGCCGCAACCCAATGGTTGGCCAGTTTCCAAGCTTCGTCTCTCGTCACTGCCGTCTCTCCGGTGAAGAATCATCGACAGGGCAATCGTAGCACTTCTGAGCCATACGTATCTATATATTTATCTTGACATTCGGTAAATATTGTGCTACCCTTTTTCGTGTTTAACTGGCCCTCATTCGAATTTTTCGACCCCACTTTTCCCGCCAAACCCTGCCCAAACTGGCCGGTTTCTCTAAGTCCTTCGTTTTCACATTCATGCAAATTGCTCCTCCCGCAACTCCTTTCTTTTGATAATCATCTGAATTGCCCGGTGCGTGGGGGTCCAGCCAACCAAGATCTTTCTCGCGGCGCACGCTCTTTTGCACAACTGCGCAACTCATCTCCCCTCTTTCCAATCGCTTGCGCATTCCTTCCAGAAACACCCGGGGTATGCGGTTTGTGCGTCCCGGACGCCTCTGCGGGACACCCCTCAGCGCAAGCCCGGCTCCCTCTTCCCTTCCCGCGGCTCGCGCGGTATACAATCACGGAAGAACTATTGAGGCGCAAACTTGATTCATCGCAACGTCTTTCATAACGACAAGCTCTACCCGATCGAACAGTGCCGCCTTTCGCCCGGGCAAGCCGGCATCATCTGCGGCTGGGGACTTTTTACTACGGTCCGAATCGTCAAAGGCGAAGCTTTCGGATACGAGCGCCACTGGCGTCGCCTGGAAAAGGACGCCGCCATCATTCACTTGCCGATGCCTCACTCGGGACCGAAAGTGCGCGTCAATCTCCAGGAAGTGATTCGCGCCAACAAAGTCAGCGACGGCTGCGCGCGCATCTATCTGATTTACAACCAGGTCGGCGGCTGGCGCAGCGACGAAAAAATGCCGGAAGTGGATTTGGTCATTTACACCGCGCCGCTGCCGGAATACCGCGAACCAGTGCGGCTGGCGATTCGCACGCACGGCCGTCACGCCGCTTCAGCTCTTGCCGGAGTGAAAACCATTTCCTGGCTGCCTAACGTGTGGGCCGTGGCCGAAGCGCAAAACGAAGGTTACGACGAAGTTGTTTTATTGAATGAGCGCGGCGAAGTCGCCGAATGTACCGCCGCGAATATTTTTGTCGTCAAAGGCGAAAAAGTTTTGACGCCGCCGCTCGCGTCCGGCTGCCTTGAAGGAGTGACGCGCGGCATCCTGATGGAAATCGCGCCGGAAGCGGGCATTTCCGTCATCGAACAAACGTTGAAGCCGGAAGATTTCGCCAGCGCGAGTGAAATTTTTATTACTTCCACAAACCGCAACATCATTGGCGTCGGCGAAATCGCCGGCCAAAAAGTACCGGTAGCTCCCGGTCCCATCACGAAGCGGCTGGATGAACTCTTCGACGTGTATATTACGGAATACGTCAGCCGCCGCCTCGCCGCGGCCACGCGCTAGAGAAGGAACTTCAGCGCGAACTGTACCAGCCGGCCCGGCTGCGACGTCTGAATCTGCCCGAAGCTCGGCGAATTGATGTCGTTCACCGGCAACCCCAGATTCGCGTGATTGAAAATATTGAACAACTCGCCGCGAAATTGGATCGTCTTGCTCTCGGTGATTTTGAAATTCTTCAGCGCCGAAAAATCCCATTGGTGGAGGCCAGGCCCTTGCGCAATGTTTCTTCCCGCGTTGCCGAACTGGCCGGCTTGTGCAATCGGATCGAGCCGCTGAAATCCGCTGGGGCTGATCCAGCAGTTGGGAGTTCCGGCTCTTGCTCCATTCGCGCAAGTGCCTTTGGTGAAATCGCCGATGCGGTTCGGCCGGTCGCTCGGGAATCCGGAAATTTCCGGCGCGCCGCCTTGCACGGAGACGCCGGCAGAATCGTAAACGGTAAACGGCGTTCCACTCATGAAAGTGGTGATGCCGTTCACCTGCCAGCCGCCAAGCACGTGGCGCTTCCAGCCTTCGGCTTTTTCGAAAAACGGAAGACTCCATTGATAGCTCAACACGAAACGATGGCGTGCGTCGAACATCGAGCGGCCTTTTTCGGCGCCGAGATCAAATGGATTTTGCGCTAAGTCGTTTTCGCCCGCGGTGCTTTGCGAAGCGGAGCCTGTGATGTTGAATGACGAAACGTCATCGATGCTTTTGGAAAGCGCATAGGAAGCGAGAAAGGAAAGTCCGTGACTGAAGCGCTTTTTCAAACTGCTTTGCAGGGCGTGATAACTGGAATTCGTGATTCCTGCAATCAAGCCCACGGAAGAAAACGTGCATGGATTGTTGTCCTGGAGCGTACAGCCGGAAAAGAGGCGGCGTCGATCCGGATTATCGGCCGGTGAGTCGCCGGGAGAAAAAACGGCGGGATTGCCTTCGATAAAGCGAGGAAGTTTCGTGCCTTTGGTTCCGATGTAACCGATTTCGAAGAGCCAATTCGCTCCAAACGAGCGCTGAAGATTCAGGTTCCAATCCTGCGCGTAAGGAAGGCTGAGATTCTTGTCCACCGTCAACAGGGTCATCGGCTCGGTAAATCCTTGCGCGAAGGGATTAGCGCCGTTGAATGGGTCAGCAAAATTCGGAACTTGAATTTGCGGCGTCTGCAAATAGGGCGGCGCACTGATCGGATCCTGCAACGGCCCGCCCTGTCCGGTGTAAAAGGGATCATAAAAAATTCCGTAGGACGACGTGACGCGCCACGTTCCGCGTCCTGTTGGATCCCACGCAATGCCAACGCGGGGAGCGAATGCAGTTTTCTCTGTTTGAATCAAGCCTCGCGGAACACCTGGATCGCCCGGGTAGACAAGTCCTGCCGGAGCATTCGGAAGAACGACGGACTGCACGCCGGGCTCGAAAAGATTCTGGCGGTTTTTGATTTCCGTATAAGGAAACGGTACCTCGTAACGGAGGCCGTAGTTTAGAGTCACACGAGAAGAAATTTTAAAAGTGTCCTGCGCGTATACGTTGAAGTTATTTCCGCGCAGGCCGCGACCGAAATCTCCGCCGCCCTGAAGAAAGAAAATCGGCTGGCCGATCAAAAAGCTGGCGAACGGATTTGTGAGCGGCGCGTTCACGAATACGAAAAATCCGTTGCTGGCAATTCCCTGCAAGACGTTGAGTTGATCGTGGCCGTAGCCGCCGCCGAATTTCATTTCGTGGCGCCTGCGAATCCATGTCAGCGAACCGTTCAGATCAAATGTGTTTTCGTAAGTGTTGCGCGGGCCGGTGATGGGATCTCCGACGGAGGCAAAACCGGCGACCTGAATGAAGGGCGGCCCGAGCGCGGCATCCAGCGAAGGTTTGTACGTGAAGCCGAGCGTCGCCGGATCGGTGTGATTGATGTGTTCGTCAAAAAGAAATTTGTTGCGAAGGAAGGAAAATCTTGCCAGGGCAACGAGCGACGGAGAAAATGTGTGTGTTTCTTGCGCGACGAAACTCTGCGAACGCTGATTTTCGCCGACAGGGAAACCCGGAACATTTGCGCCGGAAGTTGAAAGTGGATCCGTCACGTTGCCCTGATTGAAGCTGTAACGAAAATTCAGAGTGTCTTTCGAAGTGAGATAGTGATCGAGGCGTAAGCCGAACTGGTCGCCGTTTTGCGGCTTCGAAAGCGTCGTAACGAAAGTGTTGTTGCCCTGATTCGGCATCGGGTAGAAGGCCAGGATGTTTTGCGAAGTCGAATTGATACCCGGCAATTGATTAAACGGAATCGGCTGCGGGCTCGGCGCGAAGACGTTGTAGATCTGATGGCTTGGGGCGGGGTTGTTGCAAACACCGCTGGCATCAAATCCTTCCGGGCAAAGCTCGCTGAAATCGCCGCCGCGCTCGGCGAGCGAAGGGACGGTGGCAACGGTGGTTTCGCCCTGCCGGTTGCGGAGGCCTTCGTAGTAGCCGAAGAAAAATGTCTTGTCGTGTTTGACGGGCCCGCCGAGGGTGCCACCGAACTGGTCGCGCTTCAAAGGCTCGACACTTTGCGCAAAAAAACTTTTCGCATCGAAAGCGTCGTTGCGGAGAAATTCCCAAAGCGCGCCATGAAAGGAATTCGTGCCGGAGCGAGTGATGATGTTTGTAGTGGAACCGGTGCTGTGGCCAAATTCTGCGTTGGAGGTATGGGTAAGGATACGAAATTCGCTGATCGCGTCCACGGGAGGTTTTAGAACAAAGCCACCGTCCGCGCCGTTGAAATTGTCAGCGCCGTCGATCAGGAAATTGTTTGATTCCGGGCGCTGACCGTTCACGGAATAAGCCTGGCCCTCACGAAGGGAGCCACCCGCGGCGGCGAGCCCCGGCGTGATGGGAACAACGCCGGGCTGGAGAACGCCAAGCTGGGTAAAATTGCGGCCATTCAAGGGGAGGTCGAGTATTTCACGTTCTCCAACTGTTTTGCCGAGGCTGGTTGTGGTCGTTTCGATCAGCGCTGCATCTTCCCGGATTTCCACTATTTCCGTTGTGCCACCCACGGCGAGACGTAGCGTAAACCGTCGCAGTCTGGTTCACGTCCAGCGTCACACCGGCTTGCACGAATTTCCGGAATCCGTTTGCCTGGGCTTCAACGCGGTAATGGCCAACCGGCAACGCAACGATCACATATGCACCCGTTGAATCCGTCAAAGCCGTACGGTTCAATCCAGTCTCCATTTGGGGTTGCGGTCACGTTCGCGCCAGAGACTGTTGCGCCGCTCGCATCCAGCACAATGCCGCGAATAGTCCCACTCGTTTCCTGCGCTCGCACGATGCCGCTATACAAGAATGCACACACCACGAGCCATACCCATTTCGACGACGATCTCATCGTGGATCCTCTTTCGATATTCGGTTGTTCCGCTCAGAATCCGACGCGGAGTTTGGTAGCCACCCCGGACTGCCCGGGCCGGAGCAGAATCCGGCCCAGATAAAGATTAGGGATTACAGGAGAAGAGGGGAGTGCGCCAGCAATAATGCAAAAACACTAGAAAATGGTTGTTGCGAGGAAATTTCGCGCACATTTTTCGGTATGAGTAATGGTTATTTCTTTCTCGGCGCGCGGGGACACGCAGAGAGCTTCACCCATTGCGCGGGATTCACGTTGACGCCGTTCGCGTAGAGGACCCAGTGGAGATGAGGGCCGGTGGAGCGGCCGGTGGAGCCCGCGTAGCCGAGCACGTCGCCTTTCTTTACGATAGCGCCGTCCGCAACGGCAAGTCTGGTCATGTGTAAGTACATCGAGCCGAGCCCCTGACCGTGATCGAGGCCGACCGCGTTGCCGAGGACATTGAACTGTTTTGCGAAAGCGACTCTGCCATCGGCGATAGCACGAATGGCTTCACCGGCCGGCGTGCGCTGATCCACTCCGCCGTGAAATTCTCCGGTGGGTTTGCCGTTGTGAAGACGCTTCACTCCGAAAGGCGAAGTGACGCAACCCTCGACCGGCGGCTCGAATGGATCTTGCCAGTAACGCGTGTCGGAGATTTCGTTGCGAAAGCCGGTGAGCAACTGAATTTCTTCCGGCGTAGAATGCAGCGCTTCGATATCGGGACTGAGGCGGACATTTTCAGAGGGAAAGCGAGTCGCGCGGACGACAAATTTTTCCGTGACGAGAACGGCGCCTTCTTTAGAAAGAAAATCGAGCGACGCCGATCCCGGAGAATCTTTTACGGAAACGGGCATCAAGCCAAAATTCTCGCCATCGGCTTGAGGGAAAAGATGAATCGTGCGCTCATTCCATTTCGCGGAAGCGACTTCTCCTGAACAGCTGAGGCGCAAAGTATCGCCGAGGTCGGCGATTTTCGGAGTGATAGAGCATTGCTGCGCCGAAACAGATGACGCCAGAGCGCAACCAAAAATGAAGAACGACAAAATTCTAACGCGAAAATTAGTCGGCAATTCGCTGCCTCGTTTCCAATTCCTTTAGCATTTTGGCGGGCGAAGCGGGAGGCGGCAAGCGGTTCGAAGAATAGTTTCGCGAAACAGACACGGCGGAATCTGCAGCGCCACAGCCTGCGTGCTACAATCTCCGCGAAAAGCAATGCCGGAAGCCCTACCCATCGCCGAAGCGGTTCTTGAAGTGCTTTCCACGGACGGCGGAAAGCGCTACGTACGTGTAACGCAAACGCCTTTCTTGATCGGGCGCGGCGCGGAAACGGGCAATCATCTTCAATTGAACGACCGCCGCATCTCTCGCAACTGCGCGGCAATCGTCAGCGAAGCGAACAAGTTTTATATTGAGGATCGCGGACAGCGGCGCGGCCTGTATGTAAACAGCGAAAAAACGGAAAGCCGCGAACTGCAAGACGGCGACGTGATTACGTTCGGGCTGGAAGATTCGTACGAAATTATTTACCGCTCGTCAGAGTCGGCCGGCAACGAATCCATTCCGATGTTCCTTACGCGCATCGAACACATAACGAGCGCGGAGAAATCCTCCGGCGGACTGAGCAAGCTGAATTTGCTGCTCGAAGCAACGACGCTGCTTCATTCGCAACTGCCGCTCGATTCCGTACTGGCCAAAATGCTGGATCACGCGGTTTCCGTGACGAACGCAGATCGCGGATTGCTGCTGGAGGCGAATGAAGCGGGACAACTGCACGTGCGGCTGGCGCGGAAAAGCGGCGGGATGCGGTTGCCGCCGGAAAGTCTTTCGCCTAGCCAGACCGCGATTCAAATGGCGCTGAAGCAGCAAGCGGCGGTGATCACGGAGGATTTGGCGCAGGCCGGAATGAATTTGCAGGAAGCGCAAAGTATCGTAGCGCAAGGGTTGCGCGCGGTTGTTGTGGTTCCGCTGTACTCGGTGGCGCGCGCGAGTTCAGACGAATCGCTGTTGAACGTGAGCCGCGGGCAATTTCTTGGCGTGGTTTACCTGGACTCGCGAAGACCGGCGGCGTTTTCCAAACTCGACAGGCAAATTCTGGATGCGCTCGCGGCCGATGCCGCGGGGACTCTGGACAACGCGCGGCTTGTGGAACGCGAGCGAGAGCGGCAGAGGCTCGAGCAGGAAATCAATATCGCGCGCGACATTCAGCAGGCGCTGCTGCCGCGCGGCTTCAAAGACTATCCTCACATGGACGTTTCCGGCTGCAACTTCCCGTGTCTTTCCGTGGGAGGTGACTACTTCGATGTTTTTCCAATGGGTGATGGACGCACGGCTTTTTTGATCGCAGACGTTTCGGGCAAAGGGTTGGGCGCGGCGATGCTGACTACGATGCTGCAAGGCGCGCTCTCCGGCATGACGCTCGGCGCGGCGCCAGCACGCGTGTTTAATCATATCAACCACTATCTTTGCAATCATGCGGAGGTGGGGCGCTACGCGACGATGTTTTTCGGCGTGCTGGACGACGAAGGGCACATGGAGTTCATCAATGCAGGGCATCCTTCGCCGTTCTTGGTTCGCGGCGGAAGAGCGGAAGCGCCATTCACCGAGGGATCGTATCCGGTGGGGCTGGTGCCGGAAGCGGAATACACAGCGGCGTGCTTGAAATTGGAGCCCGGGGACACGCTGGTGCTTTTCAGCGACGGCGTGACGGAAGCGATGGATCCGGAAGACGAAATGTTCGGGATGAAGCGGCTGGAGGATGTGCTGGCGGACAAGCACGATGTGCCGCTGGAACACCTACAAAAGTGCGTGCTCGAATCTGTGGAGAATTTTGTTCGCGGCGCGCGGCAGGCGGACGATTTGACGCTGTTGCTGGTGCGATATCAGGCGACAGCCAAGGCCAAGGACGCACTCTCGGACACGGATGCGCCTTCTGCGTCGAGCGCAGTGGCGTAGCCGGAAGTGCCTTGAATTTTATCCAGAAAAAATTGGGAGGGATCATGCGCAGGCTAATTCTGGTTTGTCTCGCGGCGTTGTTGGCGTGCGGAATGGCGGCGGCTCAAAGCGCGATGAAAGACACCGGCGCGCTGACCGTGATTCGCGCGGGAAGTTTGATTGACGGTACGAGCGATGCGCCGCGAAAGAATCAGCTGATTTTTGTGCGCGGCAAGCACATCGAAAAAGTCGCTGCCGCGAGCGAGGCGATTCCGGCGGACGCGCGTGTGATTGACCTATCGAACGCAACCGTTTTGCCGGGCTTGATTGATTCGCATACGCACATTTTTCTTTGGGGCGAGGATCCCGCCAAGGGCGGCTACGACGCAAATATTCTGAAGGCGGGAATTGCGCTGCGTGCGGCGCGGGCGACGTATGCTTGCCGACGAGCGCTTGAGCAGGGATTTACAACGATTCGAGATTTGGAAACGGAAGGCGCGGGATACGGCGACGTCGAAATCAAGCAAGCAATTGAAGAAGGAACGATTCCCGGACCGCGGATTTTTGCTTCGACGCGCGGAATTTCTTCAACCGGAGGTTACAACCTGGAGGGCTATGCGCCAGAACTGGTGATGCCGAAGGGCGTCCAGATTATTGACGGGCCCGTGGAAGCGCGAAAGGCCGCGCGCGAACAACTCGATCACGGCGCGGATTGGATCAAGGTGTACATGACGCACCGGTCGTGGGTTGGAAAAAATGGCGAGCTGGTTTCACAGCCAACGCTGACTGTGGAAGAGTTGAAGGCAATCGGGGATGAAGCGCACGGTTGGGGGAAAAAAGTGGCGTGCCATGCGTACAGTGGAATCGGATTGCAGCGAGCACTCGATGGAGGGTGCGATTCGATCGAGCACGGCCTATCGCTGACGGATACGGTGATCGCACAGATGATCAAACAGGGGACCTGGTATTGCCCGACGATTGCGCCGTATTACGGCGATTGGGACGCGGAGAATACGCCGGGCGGAAAGCGCGACCGCAAGCGCGCATCGGAGCACGAAATCTCCGTGCAGAAAGCGGCGAAGGCGGGAGTGAAAACGGTTTTCGGTACGGACATCGGCGGAATTCCGTGGACGGAACCGATGGGCGCGGAATTCGAATACATGGTGAAGTTCGGATTCACACCGATGGGAACGATTCAGGCGGCGACTTCACGCGCGGCGGAAATGCTGGACATGAAAGGAGAAATCGGAGTGATTGCGACCGGCGCGTTCGCGGATATTGTGGCGGTAAGCGGGGATCCGTTGCGCGATATCAGCGAATTAAAGAAAGTGCGCTTTGTGATGCACGACGGCGGGGTCTTCAAGAACGACCTAAACCCGAAATAGGCGCTCAGACGGGCTAGGATTCGACGCGCACACCCTTCCAGAATGCGACGCGGTCGCGAATTTGATTGGCGGCGTCGCTCGGCTCTGGGTAATACCAGGCGGCGTTTTCATTTTTTATGCCGTCGACTTCGACGTGGTAATAATGAGCCGTCCCTTTCCAGGGGCAGATGGTTGTATGTGTACTCGGGCGGAGAAATTCTTTTTTTACAGCTTCGATGGGGAAGTATTGATTCCCTTCCACGACGACGCAGGTGTCGCTGTCTGCGATTAATTTTCCCGACCAGTATGCCTTTGGCATTTGCTTGCTCCTGCTCATGCATTGACATTAGGCGGTTCCGCACGAAGTAGAGAATTCTACTGACCTTAGGCAGAATGGCCCATGACTTATTAGAATCCATCCACATCAATACGTTACATAAATCTTCGAAGGGGGAGTCTCGATGGCCGATCAAACTTTTTCAAATCACGGAAGACTTGTACCTGCATTCCATTTTTTCGCCTTGCCGGTATTCGGACTGAATTTCTTCTGGTCGTGTTACCGCGTCTGGAGTTCGCATTTCTCAGGGGACAGCATTGTGAGAGCGCTGGTCGCGGCGGCGCTGATCGCCATCTCTTTATACGCGAGGATATTCTCGCTTTCCGTGCAGGACCGGGTGATCCGGCTGGAAGAGCGGCTGCGGTTTGCGCGGCTGCTGCCGGACGATTTGAAGCCGCGGATTGAAGAGTTCACGATTCCGCAGCTCGTTTCGTTACGGTTTGCGTCCGATGCCGAGCTGCCCGCGCTCGCGCGAAAGGTGTTGAATGACAATCTGCAAAACCGCAAACAGATCAAGCAGATGGTGCAGAACTGGAGAGCAGACTACCTTCGCGCGTAAATCCCCGCGTCATAGAATGCTGCGCACGACTCCGCCGTCGGCGCGAACTGCGGCCCCGTTGATCGTGATGGACTGATTGCCGGCCAGGAAAGCGACGACGGCGGCGACCTCTTCCGTCGTTTCGAAACGCTTGAGCAACGAACTCGGCCGAATATTCTTAAAAAATTGCTTTTCGAATTCAGCCTTGGTAATGCCTTGTTCTTTCGCGAAAGTATCAATGAACTGGCCGGCTCCTTCCGAAGCGGTGGGGCCAACGAGAACAGAGTTCACGGTGACACCGGAACCGGCTACGGATTCCGCGACGCCGCGAGCGATGGCAATTTGTGCGGTCTTGGTCATGCCGTAGTGCACCATTTCCGCGGGAATTTGCTGGCCCGATTCGCTGGAGATGAAGATGACGCGGCCCCAGTTTTTCCTGAGCATTCCTGGCAGATAATGACGCGTGAGGCGGACGCCGCTTAGGACGTTGACCTCGAAGAATCTTTGCCAGTCTTCGTCGGGAATCTCGAGGAACGGCTTCACCTCGAAAATCCCGAGATTGTTTACCAGCACGTCCGCTTGGGGGACCTTCTTAACGAAGGATGTGACGCCTTCTTTTGTGCCGAGATCGGCGGCTACGCCGACGATATCCGCGGACGGGACCTGCGCACGCATTTTTTGTAGGGCAGATTCTACACGCGCAGAGGTCCTGCCGTTGACAACGACGTTTGCTCCTTCGCGCGCAAGCACCAAGGCGATGCCGAAACCGATTCCTGCTGTGGAGCCAGTTACGACGGCAGTTTTGCCTTTCAAACCGAAATCCATGGAGTCCTCGCTTACTTTAAGAAATGATTGCTGACGTTAGCGCGCGATTGCCGCCGCGCCTTCGATTTCCGCGGTGTCTTCGTTTGATAGCTTGATTTCGGCGGCACGCATGACGCCATCCGCTTGCTTGGCGTTGCGTGCGCCGACGATCGCTCCCGTAATTGCAGGATTCTTGAGGACCCACGCGATAGCGACTTCGCCCGGGCCGCGGCCGTGGCGCGCGCCGACTTTTCTAAGCCGCTCAACAAGCTCGATATTTTTCGAAAGTTTTGGTTCGCGGAATTCGGGATTGCGCGAGCGAAAATCGTCGGAAGGAAGCGCTGCTGCGCGTTCGCGGGTCATACTGCCGGTGAGCAAGCCAGAAGCCATCGGGGCGTAGCTAATCGTGCCGATTCCCTGCTTCACGCAAAACGGCAAGGCTTCCGCTTCAATCGCGCGGCGAATCAGGGAACAGGGCGGCTGATTCGAAGTGACGGGCGCGATGGCTTGCGCGCGGCGCATTTGCGCAGCGTCAAAATTCGACACGCCAATCCAGCGGACTTTGCCTTCCTTTTGAAGGGCGGCCATGGTTTGCCAAGCTTCTTCGAGTTGCGGGCCGTTGTCGCGCGGGGGCCAGTGCATCTGATAAAGATCGATGACGTCCACTTCCAAGCGGCGAAGACTGTCCTCACACTCCTGGTGGACCGAAGCGGCGGAGTGATTCGGGGTAATTTTTCCTGCGGCGTCCCAGCGGAGGGTACATTTGGTGAAGACGTGTGGCCGGGCGCCCCGCCATTCCTTGAGGGCGCGAGCGACAATTTCTTCCGAATGGCCGATGCCGTAAACGGCGGCCGTGTCAACCCAATTGACGCCAAGTTCGAGCGCGCGATGAATCGCGGCGATGGAATCGGCGTCATCCTGCGCGCCCCAGGAAAATTCCCAACCTGGGCCGCCCGCGGCCCAAGCGCCGAAACCCACAGGCGTAATTTGCAGATCCGAATTGCCAAGTTTTTTTGTCTGCACGGTGGCGTTTCCTCGAGGAAGGTGTGGCTATTAGGGTGATGAAGAGACTACACCCGTTAGATGACACATTTTAAGGAAAGGTTAGAGCAATTCTGAGGAAGGCGACTACAAATTTGGTGCGCGCGGTTAATTTGCTATGAACGCCGCGTCGAGACCGGCGGTCTCGCCATTTGGATTTGCAATGAGGAGTTGTTGCGAGCCCGGAGAAAGCGCGGGCACAGTAAACGGGAGGGTGTTCATGTCTTTGAAAGTGACCGACACATTTTTTCCACCGAGAGAAACCTTTGTGCCGACCTGAAAACCGCTACCGCGAAGCACGACGCTTGTGCCGCCAGAGCTGCTGCCGTTTGCGGGATTCAGAGAGCCAATTCCGAGGGGAACACTGGCGAGTTGTACGACGGTGAGCCCGGAGGTCGTCAGCGCAAAAATGCGCTGGCCGTTTTCGTCAATGGCGAGAAAACTGCCATGCTGAGCATCAACGTCAGTGGAAAGCATAGCAAGCGGCTCCGGCAAAAAGATGCGTAGGCGCAACGCGCCGGAGCGTGCGTCGAGGATATCTACTCCGCCGGTCGCGCCCGTCGCCGGCGGAAGCGTTGGTGCAGGCCCCGTTAGAAAAGGCACATAGAGCAGCGCACCCGACGGATGCATCGCAGCGCCAGGAACTTCGGTGCGGCCCGGAATATTTTCGAGTTGAAGAGGAAAGTGCGAGCGCAAAGTCGGGCAAGGGAGGAGGTGGAGGCTGTACGTCCGCCTGCCCGCCACCGCAACCGATCAGCAAAAGAAACGAGCCGGCAAGAAAAAACCCGGGGACGAGGCGCAGGCAGCCGGAATGCCGCGCCCGGTGTTCGAAACGTCCCATTCGGAGCCCCCACACTGCCCCAAAAACGACACAACAATACACCACTCAATTAAGTTGTCAAGTTGAGAAATATTTAAAACGAGCGGGGCGCCGACTGTGCAAAAAAAAGAGCGGCGCGAACTTTTGATTCGCGCCGCCGAAAAGACAGATTGTCCCGGACCTAGATCGTTTTCGGTCCCGCGGTTGCAGCCGCGTGGGCCGAAGACTTGGAAAACGCGCTGCTGCCCGATTCCTTCTCCGCGCTCTTATCGATTTCGATGGAGCCTTTGAAGTAGGCGCCGTCTTCGATGCTGATGCGCGCCGTGGTCAGATCGCCATTCACCGAGCCATCCTTCTTGATTTCAATCCGGTCCTTCGCGCGAAGGTTCCCCTTCACGCTGCCGTACACCACCACCTCGCGGGCAATGATGTCGGCTGTTAACTTCGCGGTGGCTCCCACGATGAGTTTCCGTTCATCGAGTTGAACCAGTCCTTCGACCGAGCCGTCGATCAACAGATCTTCGTTTCCGGAGATTTCACCTTTGATATGGAGGCTCGGTCCGAGCCGTGCGGTTGCACGGTCCGCCGTCGCACCCAATGGACGCATCGCATCTGTACTCATAGAATTAGTTCCCTCCCAAGTCGCCGGAGCGGGCTTCGGCGGCTGATTCACTGGAAAATTTTTCGTCTCCGGTGGCGCGACTTGCGGCGTTTCCGGTTTTTTTTGGTTACCCCACATCGGCCTTCTCCCAGGGACAAGTTGCCCCATGCGGATTCGCTGTTGGGGTATCCCAAACTGTATTCCCCTGCGGCTTTCTCCGCAAACAAGGTATCAATATTTCGTGCGTGAAAGTAACTACCCTTTGGGACAGCTATAGGACTGTACCGAGGACACCCATTTTGGAACTACGAGGTGGGTTTGTCCGGAACGGGCTGTGAAGCGAGAAAATCCACCGCGAAGCGCTTTGCGTAGGAGTCGAGCAATTCGCGCACGCGTTCTTCGCGCTGGGATTTCAAGATAAATCCCGCATGATGATATTTTTTCACGCGGTAACAAATTTCCGGATCGTCGTAAGAAGAAGTGTCAGGTTCTTCTTGTCGGGCCAGCGAAAGTATGACGCCTGCGTAATTTTGTTGAGCCTGCGGAAGTGTGTAGGGGACTTTTCCCGCACCGACTTCCAGCTTCGCCCATTCGCACCACAAATTAATTCCGGTGGCCGTTTCGATGACGTCCGCAATGTACGCGCCGCCGACACGTGCGGCAATTTCTAGAAAATAAAATTGGCCGGTGGCGTGCGCTTTCAGGAATTCGGCGTGAGTTACGCCGCGCATCAGGCCGAGGACATGCATTAGTTCTTCATTGATTTCTTTAAGCTCGAGCGTTTCTGCAGCCTCTCGCGGCAATGTGCGAGTTGTAAATACGCCGCCGCTGTGAGAAACGTCGAGCGGCGGCGCGCCGTAGGCATGCGCTTCGGCGAATTTTACTTCGCGATCGCTCACAACGCTGTCCACGTGAAAAACGCTGCCAGGGATGAATTGCTCCAGCAAAAAGTGCGATTGTTGGTCGCCCAACTTGTCCAGCCACGGCCAGAGATCCTCCGCCGCGTGGATTTTCTTCATACCGATTCCGGAAGCCTGCGAGCGCGGCTTCAGCAGCCACGGCCCGGGCACACGCGCCATGAATTCGCGCAACTCGTCGTAATTCAAGATGTGCACAAATTCCGGAACGAGGACGCCTTCTTCTTTCGCGCGGGAGCGCATGGCAAGCTTGTCGCGAAAATAGCGGACTGTGGTCAAGCCCATTCCGGGCAGGCGCAAGTGTTCGCGCAGGGCAGAGACGTTTTCCATGTCGAACTCGTCGAGCGCCACGATACGATCGATTTTCTGGCCGCGCGCGGCGTAGCTCACTGCATTAGTGAGTTCCGCGAGCGGCAGTTCTTCCGGCATGAAAAACATTTCATCAACGGCTTCGCGTGGCCAATTCGCGCTGCGCAATTTCTCGACAGTGAGCAAAAGGACGCGGCAACCGAGTTGCTTGCACGTGCGCAGAAATTCCTGGCCCTTTTCGTAGGAGCTTACGCAAAGAATCGTGAGGGGCCGCTCAGCCATTGGGTTCTTCTCCACCGGGAGCTGGTGCTTGCCGTTCAAGTCAGGGCGCGCAGTATACGCCGCAATCAGCCGGCGGGAAACAAAAACTCGAGGAACGGCCGCACGCGCTGCGCCCAGGCCGCTTCGTTGTGTTCGGCGCCTTCCACGCGCTGGTAGTGCAAGTTTTCGCCGAGGCGCCAACCCTTGTGCACGAGTGCGTCGCGCAGCATTTCCACGTCGTCAACAATACGCGGGCCTTCGCGCGTGCCGATGTCGAGCCAGATGTGCGGGCGCGGTTCGGGCACACTGGTTTGAGCAAAGCGCACGATGACGCCGTGATTCCACCATACCGACGGAGACAGTGCCGCGATTTTTCCGAATACTCCCGGCATGCGGAGTCCAAGATAGAGACTGACGAGGCCGCCGAGTGAGGATCCACCGATTCCAGTGCGATTCGGGCCGCGCTCAACGCGGTACGTTATCTGAATAAAAGGCATGAGTTCGTTCAGCAGGAATTTTCCGTAGCGATCGGCGCGGCCGCCACCCAGTTTCGGCACACGCGTCGGCGTGTATTCGCTGATGCGGGATTTTCCCGTGTTGTAGATGCCGACGATAATCATCGGCTCGGCGTGCCCGCTCTTGATGGAGGCGTCGGCGGAATCGCCGACGTGCCAATCCATGCCTGGGACGTAAGAAGTTCGTCCGTCGAAAAGATTTTGCCCGTCGTGCAGATAGAGCACAGGATAGCTACGTTGCGGCTGATCGTCGTAGCCGGGCGGCAAGTACACAACGAGGTCGCGTGAATTGCGCAGATACCGCGAAGAGATTTTTTCGTGTTTGCGAAGTTGTCCGGCGCTCACGGCGCGATCGTCACCAGCAGGTCTTTAGCTTCTACGCTTTGCCCCGGAGCGACGAGAAGTTTTGCAATGCGGCCCGCAATCGGCGCGTAAATATTCGACTGCATCTTCATCGCTTCGAGCGTCATTAGTTTAGCACCGCGCTCGACGGACTGGTTGGCTTGCACGGCAATGCCGCTGATGACGCCCGCGGTCGGAGCGCCTACTTGACCTTGGTCGGCTGGGTCAGCTTTGGGATGAGCGCGTTCAATCACGCGGAGCGCTTTGTCGCGTACGTTCACTTCGCGCGGCTGGCCGTTTAATTCGAAATAGAGCGTGCGCGTGCCATCCGCATGCGGTTCGCTGGCCGTCAGATACTTCACGATCAGCGTTTTGCCCGCTTCGATTTCAATCGTTACTTCCTCGCCGGTTTTCAGTCCGTAGAAAAATGCCAGGGTCGGCAGCACGCTGACATCAGAATATGTTTGTTTGAATTTATCGTATTTTGAAAAAACCTCGGGATAGAGCAAATAACTCAACAGATCGTCATTCGAAACCGGATGCCCGCTCTTCTTTTCGAGACCTTCCTTTTCCGCTGCGAAATCTGCAGGAGGCAAGCTTGCACTCGGCCGGCCTTTCAACGGGGCCGCGCCGCGCAGAATAATTGTCTGCAATTTGCGCGGCCAGCCGTCAGGCGGCACTCCGAGGACACCGGAAAACATCTCCACGACGGAATTAGGAAACGAGACGTCGTGGTGTTCGTCGAGCTTCAGGATGTCAGCCGGCTTCATCTCTTTCGCCATGAGAAAGAGCGTCATGTCGCCGACGACTTTGCTCGAAGGCGTCACTTTCACAATGTCGCCAAAAAGCTGGTTCACTTCGGCGAAAGTCCGCTCCACTTCACGCCAGCGATGGCCGAGCCCCATTGCGACGGCCTGCTCGCGCAAATTCGTGTACTGTCCGCCCGGAATCTCGTGCTCGTACAAACGTGCGGAGCCCGCTTTCGGGCCGGAATCGAACGGCGCGTAGTACGTGCGCACGGTTTCCCAATAATCCGAACACTCGTTTAGCGCTTCGAGATTTAAACCTGTGTCGCGGGGCGTATTTTTGAGCGCGGCGACGATGGAATTCAAATTCGGCTGGCTCGTTCCGCCACTCATCGAGGAAACAGATCCATCGGCAATGTCCACGGCTGCCTCGGAAGCTTTGAGCACGGAGGCCGCGTTGATTCCGCTCGTGTCGTGGGTGTGGAAGTGAATCGGTATCTCGATTTCTTCCTTTAGCCGCTTCACCAATTCAAACGCGGCAAACGGACGGCACAGACCGGCCATGTCTTTGATGGCAAGAAAGTGGACGCCAATTTTTTCAAGTTGCTTCGCGAGCGCAATGTAGTACTTGAGCGAATATTTCGGCCTCGACTTGTCGAGGATATCGCCCGTGTAACAAATCGCTCCCTCGCAAACCGCGCCGGTTTCCAGCACGGCATCGAGCGAGACCCGCATGTTCTCAATGGAATTCAGCGAATCAAACACGCGAAAAATGTCCATGCCCTGTGCGTAGGACTCGCGCACAAATTCTCGAATTACATTGTCGGGATAGGACGCGTAACCAACCGCATTGGCGCCACGAAGCAACATCTGAAAACAAATGTTCGGCACGCGCTCGCGCAGAGCGCGCAATCTCTGCCAGGGATCTTCATGGAGAAACCGCAGCGACGTGTCAAAAGTCGCGCCGCCCCACATCTCCAGACTGAAGAGATTGGGCAACCGCTGAGAAATTGCGTTCGCCGTCGCCAATAAATCAAAGGTGCGCACGCGGGTTGCCATCAAAGATTGGTGCGCATCGCGAAGCGTGGTGTCTGTAATCAGCAACCGCTTTTCTTTTTTCGCCCACGCTGCAAATTTCTTTGGCCCTAGTTTCTTTAACAATTGCCGCGTACCATTTGGCGGATCAATCCCTGGCACAGACGGCAAAGTGGCGAGCTCCAAATTCTCGGGCGGTTTTTTCCCCTTTACCTCCGGGTTGCCATTCAAAATCACATCGCCTAAATATGAAAGCAGCCTCGTCGCACGATCACCGCGTTTCGGAAACCGGAACAGCTCAGGATGTTGTTCCAAAAATCCCGTCGTCACTTCCCCGCCGCGGAATTTCGGGTGATTCACGACGTTTTCGACAAACGGGATATTTGTTTTAACGCCGCGAATCCGGAATTCGCGCAGAGCGCGGTCCATTCGCTGGCACGCTTCGGGCAAGGTCGTGCCCCAAGCCGTCACCTTCACCAGCAGCGAATCGTAATAAGGAGCAAGCGACGCGCCCGCGTAAGCCGTTCCCCCATCGAGCCGAATCCCAAAACCTGCGGGCGAGCGGTACGTCGTCAGCTTTCCGTAATCCGGTGCGAAATTTTTCTCAGGATCTTCTGTCGTCACGCGGCACTGCAGAGCTGCGCCATATAGCGGAATCTTTTCTTGCAACGGCAATGCCATTGTTTCTTCATGCAGCTTGTGCCCTTGCGCCACCAGGATTTGCGCTCGCACCAAGTCAATTCCCGTGACCATTTCCGTTACGGTGTGTTCGACCTGGATCCGCGGATTCACCTCGATGAAGTACCACTTCTGCGCATCCACGTCGTAAAGAAACTCGACAGTGCCCGCGTTGCGGTATTTCGCCTTGCGTGCGAGTTCAACCGCGGCGCCGCAAAGCTCGCTGCGAACGTTGGCGGGCAGGTTTGCCGCAGGCGCAAGCTCCACCACTTTTTGGTGCCGCCGTTGCACGGAGCAATCGCGTTCATAGAGATGCAGCAAATTCCCATAATGGTCGGCGAGAATTTGCACTTCGATGTGCCGCGCGCGCGGCAAGAATTTTTCCAAGAATACCGATGCGTCTCCGAATGCAGATCGCGCTTCCCCCTGCGCTTCTTCCATGCGCGCTTCAAGCTCCGCTTCCTCGCGCACGACACGCATGCCGCGACCGCCGCCCCCCATCGCCGCCTTCACGATGACGGGATATCCAATCTTCGCCGCGTTTTTTTTCGCGTCGGTCGCGGACTTTATGGGATCTTCGGTCCCGGGCAAAACAGGGACGCCAGCCGAAATCGCAAGGCGGCGGGCTGCCGTTTTGTCGCCAAGCATCTCCAGAAGGTCCGGCGTCGGACCGATGAAAATAATTCCCGCTTTTTCGCAAGCGCGAGCAAACGCCGCGTTCTCGGACAAGAATCCATAGCCGGGATGAATCGCGTCGACTCCTTTTTCCTTTGCAAGCGCGACAATTCCCGCGATATCGAGGTACGCCTCGACTGGCCCTTTGCCCTTCCCGATCAGATAAGCTTCGTCCGCCTTGAAGCGGTGCAGCGCGAGCCGGTCTTCCTGCGAATACAACGCAACCGTGCGCAAACCCAACTCGTTCGCGGCGCGAAAAATGCGGATCGCGATTTCGCTGCGGTTTGCCGCCAGCAGCTTTTCGATTTTGTGGCTTTTGACCATGCCTGCGCGCACACTCCCGCCCGCGCAGCCGACCATTCTTTCACGCCCACACCACGGCACTACAGCAGTTTTTTTGATTCACCAAAATCAGGATTTGGATAGTGAGGACTGGAGGCTAGATTTTCATCGCCACAGTCAGTTAGCACCAGCCGCGTTTTCCGACTTTTTCAGCGATTTCAATCGTTCGAGCGCAGCCTGCAACCGTGCTTGCGCCTTGTGATCCTTCTTGTTCGCGTACGGCAGGCTCGGATCGGAATAGAAATCCTCGAGCTCAGCCAGTAGCTCCGGCGAAGCTCCGGCAAATTTTTGGTCCGCAAGTCGCCCCACCAGCTCTGCATGCGCGCCATCGTTCAGCTTGTACTTGCCCGGCCCGGTGTCCGAACCCACGTCAAAATTGTCGTTCGCCAACTTCAAAGTTCCGTCCCTCTGTTGCCGCAGCAACTCGCGATATAGGTCCAGCGTCTGGTTAAAACTCGCTTCAAACAAACGCTCGGTCTCCGGCGTCGGCGTGCGGAACTGCAGTACTCTCAGCGGGCCCCATTTGGGAATCAGCAAATAAATGAACGCCAGGAATTTCTCGCCAGCGCTCGGCTTCTTGTAATCCTTGCCCCACTCCTTTTCGAAATTCGACTTCCTTAAATTGTAAAGAAACTTCCGTTTGGTCATGCCGGGCAGGTCATCCGTGATTTCATCTTTCTTCAGATGCCATGCGATGCGCGTCGCCTTCGGCAACAGCTTGCCGACGGCATGCCGATAAGACGTAAGCGTCTTCTCTTCATTGACCAGGACCGAGTTCAATTCCACCCCATACGTTTCGCAGAACGCCCGTTCCAGCAATCCTTGCGCGACTTCGAATCCGATATAGTCGTGGTAACTCTCAGGCGCGTATCGCTCTCTTGCCACCTGTAGCACATCGAAACCAAATTCCGTCTTCGCGTGCGCGAGCTTGTCCTGTTCGTAGGTCACGCTGTCGCCATACTTCTTTTTCAATTTTGGATAGAGCAAAGGAACCGCGCGATTCGTCCCGATGCGGTGCCCGTTGTTATCGGCCGCGTAGTGCGCCATCGCTCCCAGCGCAAAGCCGTATTCATAAACGTCTTTTGCGTCATTTAAGAGCGCCAAAATGAAGTCGCCGCTGCGCACGTAATGGGTCAGGTCGCTGAAAAAGTGGCTGCCGTATGGGTAGTAGCCCAAATCCTGAATAATTGCGCCGCCGTAGGCATACGCCTGCGCTGCGCTCAGTTCGTCGGGGGTTGCGTTTGGAAATCTCTTCAACAGCGCCGGTTTGATCTCGTCTTCCCAAGCCGCGTCAATAATCGCCTGATGGGAGAGCACCGAGTACGCTCTCGACTCCACGGGGCTCAGCAATTGAAATAGCAAGCCGCACAACGCGGCCATCCATTGCACGCACCGGCTTCCACGCGTTTCGCCTTTGCTTACACCTTGCGATGCCATGCTTCCGATTATGCAGCATCTGAGCCCGCTAATGCTTCAACAATGGCTCTGCATAACGAATCGGCACGCCAAAATTCGATCCGCCAAATCCGCGCACGACGGCAAACGTCACGCCGATCACGCGTCCATCCTTATTCATCAGCGGTCCGCCGGACCCGCCCGATGTCGTCTGCGCGTCGTAAACAATTTTGTCCACCAGCACATCGCCGACGTGTCCCTGTGTCACCAGCGGCCGGATCAATTTGCGTTTCGCCAGTTCGCTCATCACCAGCTTCGGGTCGCCGCCGCTCACTTTCAAAATCTGGTCCACCGTTTCGTCCCCGGCACGCGCAAGAATCGCGCTGATTCCCGTCGCGTAGCCGAGCGAGATCAACGATTGCCCGCTGATCGCCGCGTCCTTGCGGGCGTCTATTTTCAAGGTCGGCCTCTTCAGGCTACTCAAATCTCCGCGCAGCAAAGCCAAATCTGCTTCCCCGGAAATCTGCGCGATCTGAACCGGAATGCCGGTTGTTGCCTCCGGAAAGTATCCGGACATCTCTGCAATCACCGGTTCCAAACCTTGCTTCACGGCTTCTTCCATCTCATCATTTTTCCACCAGGGCTGCGCAACGTGGTGATTCGTTAAAATCTTTCCGTCGCCCACGATAAAGCCCGTGCCAAAAAAATCTTGCCGCACTTCCGGCGCGCGGCCTTCCAGCGAATAAACAATGTTGCCGTCGCTGTCCTTTAGCGGCTCGCCTTCCGGCGTAATTCCTCCGTACCGCAGCAGCCGTCCGCTGCTCTTATCGCGAAACGCAACGGAAACGTGCAGCAGGCAAACGCTCGGCGCATAGGTGCGAATGACCCCTTCGGCCGCCTCCGAATCGTTCTGCACACGCGCCAACTTGCTCACGGTTTCGTCCAGCTGTCTTTGCAACTCGCTCGTGTCGCCGCTGCCCGAAGACATTTTTTGCTTCAATTCGTTGGACTTTTGCTGCAAATCCTCTTTCTGTTTCTGCAGATCGTTCTTTGCCAGCTCTTCGCGCGCCTGCTTCGTCTCCGCCATTAACTGGTCTTGCGTTTGCAATCCCTTCTGAAGCTGCGCGATCACCATGTGAGCCAGCTTGGCCTCTTTCGTTGCCTTGCGCGAAAACAGAAAAAAGATTCCAGCGATGACCAGTGCCAGCGCGAACAACGTCCTCACGCCGATCTTTAACGCGCGGTCCAAAGAAAATGCATCCCGCGTCATTTTTTCCGTCACGGCCACGGCTTGCAGCGCCGTCTGCGCCATTTCCCGGCCTTGATCGGCAATCTGCATCTGCCGTTCGAGCTCTTCCGCCGCCCGTCTCTGGCGCAACAAAGTCCGCACGCGGGCGAGCAGTTCCGTGGCATCCCAAGGTTCCGTGATGGCGTCGTCTGCCCCCAAATCGAGGCCGCGAGCGCGTTCGCTGGCACCGCCGCTCAAAAGCAGCAAGACCTTTGTATGCGCGGTAGCAGCTGCGCCCTTGGTTTCAGCCAATGCGTTACAACACTGCAGGTCCATCAAATCCGCGCGCAGGATCAGAAGATCAACCGAAGATTCCCGCACGACTCGAAATCCCTCTGCCTGCGAATCGGCCAGTTTTGCCTCGTAGCCGGACGAGTTCAGCAACTCGGCAAGAGCCGCACGCTGGCCGCTATCCGGCTCGACGACAACAATCACTTCACGCTTTTCTGACAAGGGGATTCCTTCCCACAGGGTGTGCCGCAGCGGTACGCAAGCAGCGGCCCAAGGCAAATCGGCCCGGGCTCCTATCTTACTTAACTTTCGATGTGTGGCAGTACGGTGAGGTTTCAGAAAATCGTGTCGGGAAAAAACTGCGCCTAGTATTTGCGCAAGACGCCTATGACGCGCCCTTGAATCTTCACGTCCGCGGCATTCACCATAATCGGTGACATTTCCGAATTGGCGGGCTGCAGACGGATTTTCCCGGCACCTTCGCGGTAAAAGCGCTTCAGAGTCGCGTCTTCCCCGCCCACCAGAGCCACAACAATATCTCCTGCGTTAGCCACTTGAGTCTGCTCGCACACCACAAAATCGCCGTCCATGATGTGGTCTTCAATCATGGACGTTCCCTTTACCTGCAACACAAACGAATTGCCGCCGCGCGCAAAATCGCCCAGCGAAAGCGTCTCGCGCTCTTCCACCGCTTCCAGCGGCCGCCCCGCCGCGATGCGTCCAACAAGCGGAAGTTCCTGCACTCTACGCTCGAGCACCTGTTCCTTCACCGGCTTCGGCAATTGCAGAATCTCAATGGATCGACTTTGGTTGTAACCGCGGCGAATGAATCCCTTTTTCTCGAGAGTCGTGACGTGCTTGTGCACCGTCGCGAGCGACGTCAACTTCAAGCCTTTGCCGATCTCTTCAAAGCTCGGCGAATATCCGTGCTTGTTTTCAAACCCGGCCAGATAGTCCAGAACTTCTTTTTGCCGTTTGGTGAGGGCCATGGGTGCCTCCTCGACTTTCGTCTGCTCGACGCGGTGGACTTTTCCACAGCCACTCTAGGCGAAAAGAAAGCGAACGTCAACTCCAATTTTGCAAAATTGTTTTCTGAACCTTCAAATCGTTTGGGATACATTTTCCTTGATGCCGAAGCTTACCCTCGCCGTCCGCATCGCCGCCGGTTCGATTCTCCTGTTCAGTCTCGCCCACATCCTCTTTTGGGGGATGCTCGCCTTTTCCACCCGCGCGAATCTTCCTGACACGTTTCCGTACAACTATTTTTTTTCCATCCTGTGCATTTTCTCCGGCGCAGGCCTGTTCGGTGGAGCTGTTGCCACCGGAGTTTTCTACGCACGCAACTGGGCGCGCATTGCCGCACTCGTTCTTGCTTCGCTCATCGCATTTTTCTGCGTATTCGCCGTTTTCGCCCTCATCGCCATCAGCTTTGGCACTCTGTCCACGGACCTCGGCATCGAAATCCCGCAAAAGAGCGATCTGATTCGCGTCGCGCTCGCTTATTTATTCATCTTCTCGCTCGCCCTCTGGTGGATCATCTTGTTTTCGAGAAAATCCGTTGCCGCGCAATTCTCCACATCGATATCTGCTTCAGCTAAAACAATTCCGGCAAAACCTGCTTGCCCTCCTCCTATTGCTTTGCTCGCCTGGCTCATGATTTTTTCTTCCACTCTCAGCGCCCTCTCCTGGCCGCTCATCCTGGGCAGAATTCCCGCCATGTTGTTTACGCATATCTTCTCCGCCGATACGAGCAAATGGATTTGGGCAGCAAACATCTTCCTCTTTCTCGTATGCGCCGTCGGCCTTCTCAAACTGCACCGGTGGAGCTACTCGGCCACGATTGTTTTACACGCTTTCTGGCTGGTAAGCCTTTTCATCACCCAGCTCAGCGCGAATTATCCTCGATATCTAGGCGCTTGCCTCGCGGCATTGCAGGCGGATGAAACCGCCGTCTACTTCATCCATTTCACGTCCTCGCCGTGGGTGGCTGCTGGCATGACCGCCATTCCGACCGCCCTTCTCATAGCGGGCCTCTTCTACTACCGCCGTGCCTTCCGCAAAGCCGCCGCCGACGCCGGCCATTAGCCTCGCGCCTCCATTTCTTTTCTCAATCCGCCAAATCAATATTTGGATTGTTGCCCTTCACCGCACCCCGCATCCCTAACCGTTTCCTTGTGTTATCCTCTTTGTTTGGGGGAGTTTCATCCGGAAATGGCCACGACCACAGATATACCTCTGCCTAAAACCAAGCGCGAGGTCATTGACCGCGCGGTGATCCGCTTCGCCGGAGACTCCGGCGACGGCATGCAAGTCACCGGTAGCCAGTTCACCAACACCGTCGCGCTCTACGGCAACGACATTGCTACGTTCCCTGACTTCCCTGCCGAAATCCGCGCCCCTGCCGGAACCCTCCCGGGTGTCAGCGGTTACCAGCTTCATTTCTCATCCAATGAGATCTTCACGCCCGGCGACGCGGTGGACGTCCTCATCGCCATGAATCCGGCCGCGCTCAAGACCAATCTCGCCGATCTAAAGGCTAACGGCATTCTCATCGTCAACTCGGACGCCTTCGCGGAAACCGACCTTCGCAAGGCGCAAATGACTTCCAACCCCCTCGAGGATCATTCGCTCGACAAGTTCCGCCTCTTCTCCGTTGAGCTCGAGCGCCTCACCAAGACCGCGCTCGAACATCTCGGCATGGATGCGAAGTCCATCAGCCGTTGCAAGAACTTCTTCGCGCTCGGCATGTGCTATTGGCTTTACAACCGATCGATGGATTCGACCGTCCGTTGGATCGAAACCAAGTTCGGCAAAAAGCCGCTGCTCGTCGAAGCCAACAAGCTCGCCATGAAGGCCGGCTATGCTTATTGCGAAGCCACCGAAGCTTTCCAAATCAGCTACGAAATCCCGCCGGCAAAGCTCGAGCCCGGCCTCTATCGCAATTTGAGCGGCAATCAAGCGCTTGCTCTCGGCTTTGTTGCTGCTTCGCAAAAGTCCGGCCTTCGTCTTTTCCAGGGCAGCTATCCCATCACGCCCGCTTCGGACATTCTTCACGAACTCTCGCAGTACAAGGATTTCGGCGTCATCACGTTTCAGGCCGAAGACGAAATCGCCGCCGTCACCAGTGCGATTGGCGCTGCTTACGCCGGAGCCCTCGCCATCACCACAACGTCCGGCCCTGGCATGGCTCTCAAAACCGAAGCGATGGGCCTCGCCGTCGCCGTCGAGATTCCTCTCATCGTTTGCGATATTCAGCGCGGCGGCCCATCTACCGGCCTCCCGACAAAAACGGAACAAGCCGATCTGTTGCAGGCTCTCTTCGGCCGCAATTCCGAAGCGCCTATTCCCATCGTCGCCGCCGCAACGCCGAGCGAATGCTTCTGGGCCGCCATCGAAGCCGCTCGTATAGCCGTCAAGTACATGGTTCCCGTCATCCTTCTTTCCGACGGCTACCTCGCCAATGGCGCCGAACCCTGGCGCGTCCCCGAGCTTCACGAAATCCCGGACATCCCCGTCAAATTTGAAACCAATCCCGTGGACTTCAAGCCCTATCGCCGCGATCCGCAAACGCTCTCGCGCCCCTGGGCCATTCCCGGCACGCCCGGCCTCGAGCACCGCATCGGCGGCCTCGAAAAGCAGGACGTCACCGGCAACATCAACTACGAGCCGCTCAATCACGAAAACATGGTTCGCTTGCGCGCCGCAAAGGTCGAAGCCATCGCGCAGGATATTCCGCTCGCCGAGCCCGAAGGCGATCCTGACGGCGATTTGCTCATCGTCGCGTGGGGTTCAACGCACGGCGCCATCACCGCCGCCGTCAAAGCGCAGCGCCAGAATCTTGCGGGCCGCAAGCGCATCGGCCATCTCCATCTGCGCCATCTCAATCCGCTGCCTTCAAACGTCGGTGAAATTCTGAAACGCTACAAGAAAGTTCTCGTTCCTGAATTAAACATGGGCCAGCTCAGCTGGGTCTTGCGCGCAAAGTTTCTCGTGAACGCCATCGGCCTCAACAAAATTCAGGGCCGTCCGTTCAAGCAGTCCGAGCTCGAGCAAAAAATTGAAGAGCTCTTGGACGTTTAGCGAGATTTTGTAGTGGCCGATCTTTAGATCGGCGATTTTGGAGAATTAAATGACCACGGCACCATTGCCCGTCCTAACCAAAAAAGATTTTCAAACCGACCAGGAAGTCCGCTGGTGCCCGGGTTGCGGCGACTATGCCATTCTCTCCGCCGTCCAGTCCGTTTTTCCTGAACTCGGCATCAAGCGCGAAAATTTCGTCGTCATCTCCGGCATCGGCTGTTCCTCGCGTTTTCCGTATTACATGAACACCTTCGGCTTTCACACGATTCACGGCCGCGCGCCCGCCGTTGCCACCGGCCTCAAAACCATTCGCCCCGATCTTGAAGTTTGGGTCGCTACCGGCGACGGCGACGCGCTCTCCATCGGCGGCAATCACACCATTCACATGCTTCGCCGCAACGTCGGCCTAAAAGTTCTTCTCTTCAACAACCGCATTTACGGCCTCACGAAGGGCCAGTATTCCCCGACGTCCGAGCTGAACAAGAAGACGAAATCCACTCCGTACGGCTCGCTCGACCGTCCGTTCAATCCGATTTCGCTCGCCATCGGCGCCGAAGCCACCTTCGTCGCGCGCAGCGTCGACGTCTTCCAGGGCCACCTCAAAGACACGCTCAAGCAGGCCGCCGCGCACAAAGGCTCCGCCTTCATCGAAATTCTGCAAAACTGCAACATCTTCAACGACGGTGCGTGGTTCTCGCTCACCGAAAAAGACGCGCGCAGCGAGCACATCCTTCAGCTCGAGCACGGCAAGCCGCTCGTCTTCGGTAAGAATCGCGACAAAGGCATCCGCCGCAAAGCCGACGGCGACATCGAAATCGTCCAGCTCGGCAACGGCATCACCGAATCCGACCTCATGGTTCACGACGCACATCATCCGCGCCCGTCGTATGCCTTCCTTCTCTCGCACATGGAGCTTCGCGAAGGCTTTCCGACTCCCATCGGCGTTCTTCGCGCCTGGGACGAAGTGCCTCGCTACGAAGACCTCGTGCACGATCAACTCAAGGAAGTTCTCTCGAAGCGCGGCCCCGGCGATCTCGCCAAACTTCTCCGCGCCGGCGACACCTGGCGCGTCGAAGCGCGATAACGCGCCTCAAGCGCCTCATACTTTCAAGATTTACAATCGGATTAGCGAAACCAACGTCGGCCCTCCGCGTCTATCCCCGCAACGGAGGTTTCCTCGATGCCTGCTATTAGCATCTGTGTGCTCGCAGCCGTTCTCGCCGCCTGCTGCTCTGCTAAATCGGCGCAAGCGCAGGACGCCATGTTTCGCGCAAACACCGCCCACACCGGCGTGTTCTCCGGCCCTGGCGTGCCGGAATTTCACAAACTCACTTGGAAATTTCACACGATGGCCCCCTTTCTCGCCTCACCCATCGTCAGCGGCGATACCGTCTACGTCGGCGGCGGCAATCACTTCTTCTATGCCCTCGATCTCGCAACCGGCAATGAAAAATGGCTTTTCCAAACCGGCGGCCGCGTACAAGGCTCTGCCGCCGTTTCGAACGGCTCGGTCTTTTTCGAAAGCTACGACAGTGACTTTTATTGCCTCGACGCGGCCACCGGCAAGCTCAAATGGAAATTCAAAACCGAAGGCGAACGTCGCTTCGCCGCAAAACATCTTCACGGCGCTGAACCTGCTGCCGAAACAATGCCCGACCCATTCGACTTCTATCTTTCCTCGCCCGTCGTCGCAAACGGTCTCGTCTATTTCGGCTCCGGCGACACAAACATCTACGCCCTTGATGCTTCAACCGGAGTTCTTAAATGGAAATTCAAAGCGGGCGATGTCGTCCACGCCTCACCTGCGCTCGCGAATGGCACTCTTTTCGTCGGCAGTTGGGACAGCTACTTCTACGCTCTCGACGCCACAACCGGAAAAGAAAAGTGGCGTTTCAAAACCGGCGAGGATCCCGGCATTCACAATCAGCAAGGCATACAATCGTCTGCCGCCGTCGCCGATGGCATCGTCTACTTCGGTTGCCGTGATTCAAAGTTCTACGCGCTCGACGCCGCCACCGGAAAACAACTCTGGGCCTTCTCCAACAAGGGCTCCTGGGTCATCGCTTCTCCTGCCGTCAGCGACGGCAAAATCTACTTCGCAACTTCCGACACCGGCCTCTTTCATGCCCTCGACGCAAAAACCGGCGCGCCCGTTTTCTCTCTCGACTTCAAGCACTGGCCGATGTTTTCTTCTCCCGCCATCGCCGGCGATTTCGCGTACATCGGCTCCCACGACGGCCGCCTTCTCGTCATCAATCTCAAAACCCAAAAGCTCGCCTGGTCCTTCGACACCGACCGCAGAAAACAAAACGCTGCGAACTACACCAAGGACGACGGCTCTCCCAAATACGAAGCTGCCTATTTCGATTTTTTCTACGACGACGTGATTTACGGTGGCCAAAAAATGCTTTCCGTCGGCGCCGTTCTCTCCTCTCCCACTGTCTCCGGCAACACAGTCCTCTTCGGCTCAACCGACGGCACCCTCTACGCCCTCCAGTAACAACGAATCGCCCCTTAACAGGCTACCGGCAAAAACAAAAAGCCCCGTTCGCCGTGAGGCGAACAGGGTCTTTGTTCTTTCCAATTCTTCTATTGCACTGCCACAGACGAGATTCGGTTATTCCACGTATGCCCGGATTTTCCGCGCACCGGCACCTGCCGCAGATCCGCCGCGTCGCCACCCAGCGCCGCTCGTTTGCCGGTGAAGTTTCGGTCGTCATAAATCAGCGCACGCGCGTTGCCGAACACGCGAATCGAAGAAATATCATCGCCGTAGCCTCCCAGCGATTCCCTGCTTTCTCCCCGCCTCAGGCAGAAGAAATCGCCGCCAAAATCTCTGTCCCTGTAAAAACAGGCGCCGCCTCGGTTCCACCTTCCTCCGCGCCAATCCCCGCGTGGCGGCCACGTATCATTTGGATCCCGCTTCCACCATCCGCCTTCCGGCTCTCTCTGCCCTTGCCTTTCGCCAATCACGAAAATCGCCCGGCATCCGCGATCCACCCAAAGTCCCCGGCTGTCCACGCCCCACGTCCGCCCGGCTTCGCAAGGCGAACCGCTGATTTGCTGCTGCATAGTCACGCGTTCCCGTTCGTACACATCGAAGCAGTAATTCCGCCTTCCGTCATTCGATTCGCATTTCACCGTTCGTTGTGCTGACGCAATAGTGGGCAGCAGAAATACCGCGATAGCGAGCCCCAGACATCGCAGTAACGATTTCGCTTTCATCGGTTTGTCCTCCGGAATTTGCGGCTCACCCTCACCTGCCGGGCGCTGGTGTCATTTCGACGTGAGCCTGCCACACGCGTTCAGCCTAGCACACAATTCGCGGCCCGCTCGATAGCCTTGTCTCGATGTTTCTTCCTTGCATCTCTTATCCCCGCGAAGATGGCCGCGCGGCTTCAACCGCTATATACACGACAAATAGCGCCGCCCAACCCGGACATGCTTCAAGAAGATTTCTAGGATCCCGGGAAAGTGTTGGCCCGGTAATTGAGTCGCGGAGGGTGGGTCCTGCTTTTGAATTTGACTTTCTTCTTCCGAACGAAACTCAGATCACCCACTTATTCCTTCACTCATCGCACGTCTTCGTTAACACCGGCTTAACGTCCACAACCGGCGTCCCATCAATCGCTTCGAGCGGCGCCACGCGTAACTTCAACCCATCCATCTCCAAAATCTTCACCCGGTGCAATCCCAACGGATTCGGCCGGTCGGGTGACCGCGTCGCGAACACTCCCGTCAACGGATTGCTCATGTCGTTCCCCGGATGCACCTTCATCACGTTCCGCCGCGCTTCGTGCAGCCACGTAATCAGAATCACTTCGTCGCCGGCCTCCATTTGGTACAGACACTTCGCAAACTCCGGCAGAATTTCCACCCGCGCCTCCGGCGCGCCCAAATACCCTTGCCTCGGCGCATTCTTCCGTTTCTTCAACTCCGACCGCACAAACCCCACGGGCTCCAGCAAATATTTCTCGGTACCTTTCATGTTTCCTTTGCCCTCTCCGCGCTCTCTGCGCCGTTCCTCTGCGCCCTCTGTGTTAAATCTTTTTCTTCCTCCTTCAATTCGGGAACGTGTCCTCCTACTGTGACCAACTACTCGAAGAGAGCCGGCTGCGCCGAGGCATCATCGGGATCGTCAAAATTACTCAACCCAACGCCAACCAGGCGAAACCGCTGTTGTGAGCCAAGCCCGACTCGTTCCCGCAGTGACAGCGCGATATTCGTCAGCTCCTCGCAAGAAGAAGGAGGAGAACCTGGCGTGTGGCTGCGTGTGAGAATCTTGAAATCGCTGGTTTTCAATTTCAGCACGACGGTGCGCGCGATTCGTGACTCCTTGCGCGATGCCGTCCATGTGTGCTCGGCAAGTTTTCGAATCATTGGCTCCATTTCGGCCAGCAATACATCCTGCTCAAACGTGTCCTCGGCCGATACGGATCGCGTTGGCCTGTCCGGAACGACTTCACTTTTGTCGATTCCCCGGGCCAGATCGTAGAGCCGCACGCCATACCGGCCGAATCGGCCTTCGAGTGCCGCCAAATCCATTCGCCGCAGGTCGCGGACCGTTTGCACTTCAAGTTGCTTCAGCTTTTCTTCTGTGACTTTTCCAACTCCTGGTATTCGGCCCACGGGCAGCGGCAGCAAAAATGAATCTACTTCTTCCGGTTGTATGACAAATAACCCATCCGGTTTTTTCCAGTCCGAAGCAATCTTCGCGAGGAATTTGTTCGGCGCTACTCCCGCCGACGCCGTTAAACTCAGTTCCAAGCGGATCTGCTCGCGAATCGTCCGTGCCACTTGTGTGGCGGCAGGCAATCCTGTCTTGTTCTCCGAAACATCGAGATAGGCCTCGTCAAGCGACAACGGCTCAATCAAATCGGTATGGCGTTTAAAAATTTCGCGCACCTGGTGGGAGACCGCCCGATAGCGCGGAAAGTCCGGCGGCAGGAAGATTGCGCCTGGGCACAGGCGTTCGGCTCGAACAGCGGGCATGGCGGAACGGACGCCGAACTTTCGTGCTTCATATGAAGCAGCGCAAACCACGGAGCGATTCCCCCGCCACGCGACAACAACAGGTTTGCCACGGAGCTGCGCATCGTCCCGCTGCTCCACGGACGCATAAAACGCGTCCATATCGATATGAATGATCTTGCGAACTTGCACAGGTTACTAGTCTAAGCGTTTGTGGGTCGTGGCGAAGCGCTCGCTAGCGAGAGAATCGCTCCTGTAAACAACATTGTGTCAAAAAAGTAGTTAAGCCCCTCGACCTTCGCTGCCGGATTCGGGTCGGCAAGCGCCAGGATCAAGACGGGTCCGTAGATGACAAGGACCAGCAGCAGAATCCAACCACCAACGCACGTTGTAACAGTCCGCGTTTTCCAATTCAGCAGAATGCTTCCACCGGCAACGAGAAGAGCTGCGCCCGTCACATAGTCAATGAGCACGCGCCCAGGAACCCACGTCGGAATCTCTTTTGCCAGCGGAACCCCGGGAAGCACAAGCGGGTGCAGAAAGTGCTCAATACCAAAAACCAATGCGGCGGCGGCGATCGCTATGCGGCCGACCGTGATCAGCGTGCCTTTGGGTTGACTGCGCAATCCGTCCATGGCAATTCCGGCTAGAATCCAGCCACCACCACCGAACGAAGTCTCTCGGAAGACGATTGTCCGAATAATTCTTTCGTGCGGGGATGCCAGCGCTCCAGGAAGATGAATCATCGCGACAAACAGGAACATCATGATTCCAAACAGCAGGCCCGACCATCGCACCGCTATCTTGGTGGCGATGCTCAAGGACGCGGCGATCAATGCAAAGCCCACGAAATACGCCCAGAACATGCGCCATGGCATGTACTTCGGCACCAAGGCGACCAGAGCATTTGCGCCAAAAAGATGTTCCGCACCGAACACTGCGAGCGGAGCAGCAAAACACAGATTGCTGAGTGTCGTGATCTTGTCCAGGCCGCGAGCCTCAGCGAACTCATTCTTTGCGGCCCATCCCCCGATCAAGAGAACCGCGATACCGGCAACGCACATGGCCATCACGAGCGGAGCTACTTGGAAGAACATGGCGAGAATGGTTGTGTACATAGATCTCCGATTCGGCAAAACTGCAGGTCGTCCCGCTGCTCCATCTACACATAAAAAGCATCCATGTCGATAGGAATGATCTTGCGAACGGTCATTCGGCAACCATCATATTCCTCAGTCGCCTATTCGAACCCTGGTGCCGCACCCCTTGGGTGCGGATTCTCTCTTCATTCGAACGCAACGCCTTCGTACAGTTTTTCCCTGTCCTGAAGCCACTTGCCCTTCTTTCTGCTTGCTCTTCCTTCTCACCACAAACTTTTAGTTGAAACAAGCGGCCCGCAACCAGAAAGCGTCGCCGCAACAAAAATCTAATCGCAGGTGAGGGTGACAGAAGCGGCTTGCCCTGCTCCTATCGCGGAGGACCTCTCCTTACAAGGAGATCTCCATGTCCGCTCAACCCCAGGTCAATGCTTCCCCGACTTCATCTCACAATTCCAACGCCAACAGATGTTGCTACGCATCTTCCGACAATCGCCGATGCAAAATGCTTCGCCACACTTCCCATCCCTCTCTCTGTCTTTTCCACGCGCGCGTAGAAAGCCACATCCTCGATTCCGAACGCGTCGGCAACGAACTCGCCTCCATCTCCGGCGAATTTCGCACTCACTCCGACGTCAATCATGCTCTTGGCAAACTTTGGGACATGCTCGCCCACGCCGCATCCCTCGCAAACGCGCCGCAACCATGGCGTACGTCGCCGCGCTTCTTCTCCCCACGCTCGAACCCGTTCGCCTCGAATCCAGCCGCGTGAACGGCTCCGACGCCTGGCTGAATGTCCTTCGCCGTGCCTTTCCGCTGCCTGCCCCTTCTACACGCTCCGCTGGCGTAGCCAACACTCGGCCCTCCGCCTCTAACTCCACCGCTGCTCCTGTGAAGCCCCTGGCTACCATCCCGGAAAAAAGCTGACCATGCGCCATCAACTCTTCGCACGATCATCCACGCCAATGCACCGGTCCGGTCGATCATCCGGGTTCCGCCCTCGCGAAAGTGCTGCTGGCAATCTCAACTTATCCGCGAAATCTCTGGGCACTCTGTACCTCTGTGGACTCACTTCTTCCCATAAGTCCTTTAGAATGCGCAGATTCGCAAAACGCGCTTCTAACTCCTTTAGAATGTGCAGTTCCAAAACAAAGTCCTTAAAGTCCTTTAGAATCTGCAGATCCACAAAAACCTATACCTACTCCCTTACCCCGAGTGCTCTTTACGAGCGGCCTTGCCCGAGCCTTACCTTCGAGTCGTTCTCTGCGCACTCTTCAGTGGTCGCCAGCCACTGTTCACTGCTCACTGGTTACTCTCCGCTGTCTCCCGCTTGCATCCTCCGGCATCTAAGTCAAAATAGGTCCGTAGGTTCCAGGCACATGGAAGAGTTTGCAAAACTCGCGTCGCTCCCCTTCCTCGGCGAAGCCGATCCGGTACCGCAATCTCTATTTCTCTCTTTCCCCGAGCAGGCCAAAACCCTCACGCTTCTCTACGACATCAGCCGAGAACTCACGGCCATTCTCGACCGCGAAACGCTTCTGCGCAGCATCGCACAGCACGTCAAGAAGCTCGTCAACTATCACGTCTTCACCGTGATGCTCTGGAATGAAAAAACTCAGCTCCTCGAAGGCGTCTTCGCCATGCACTACGAGGACACCATCCCCGCGCGTTTCCGCGTCCCCCTCGGTGAAGGCGTCACTGGAACTGCCGCCGCCGATCGCAAATCTATTCGCGTTCCCGATGTGAAGCTTGAGCCGCGCTACATTCATTGCGATGTGAACCACGGCGTCCGCTCCGAGCTCGTTGTTCCCCTGCTGCTTCAGGACAAGCTCATCGGGGTGCTCGATCTCGAGTCGACCGTTCCTCAAGCATTCAGCTCCGAGCATGAACGCATGCTCACCGCTCTTTCTGCGTTCATCGCCATTGCGCTCGAAAACTCCCGCATGTACGAAGAAGCGCGCCGCAATGAACAGCGCCTCCTCGCCGAACTCGACACCGCGCGTGAAATTCAGCGCCAGCTTCTTCCTCGCGGCGCCCGCGAGGTTCCGGGACTGGACATCGCAGCTTCTTACGTTCCCGCGCGCGAACTCGGCGGTGACTTCTACGATTTTCTTCCCTACGGGAACGGCCGCCTAGCGCTCGTCCTCGGCGACGTCTCCGGCAAGGGCACTCCGGCTGCGCTCTACGGTTCGCTCGCCATCGGAATCCTGCGCGAGCATGTGGTCGAGCATCCCTGCCCTCCCGCCGAGATGCTCAAAATGCTGAACGGCCGTCTTTACGCCGCGCGCCTCGACGCTCGTTTCGTCGCCATGCTCTTTGCGCTTTACGATGCCAACGCGAGGCAACTCACCATGGCCAGCGCGGGCGCGCCGCATCCTCTTCTGATCAGAGACGGAAAAGTCGAAGAACTGATCGTCGAAGGCGTGCCTCTCGGCCTGCTTCCGGAATCGGATTACGAAGTTTTCACGCTGGATTTGGAACCCGGCGATCTTCTGGTTTTCGCTTCCGACGGTATCGTGGAATCTGAAAACCCGAAGCACGAAGAATACGGCAGCGAGCGCCTCTATTCGCTTCTTTCGACCATGTCCAAGGAAGACTCCGTCGAGGATATCGCCGGCGCGATCCTTCTTGCCACGGATGAATTCAGCGGCTCTGCCCCGCCTCACGATGACCGTACCCTGCTTGTGATCCGCGTCGCCGAAGAAGTCGCCGCGGGCGACTTCTCTCGCATGCCGGTCATCTACTGAGCCGCGTTTAGGTCGAAACTAGAGGTCATTCGGAACGGAGCGAAGCGACGTGAGGAACCTGCTTTTTCTTTTCGTCTGGTGAACAAGCGCTTAGCGCGCCGCTATTCCGCCGTTGGCCGCGTTGGCCTGCAGCAGTTCCGGATTTTTCAGGAGCGGCAGCCACTTCTCCCGGGCCTCCGCAAATTCCGGCCAGTTCTTCTTCGAGATGGGATCGGACGGCGGCAATCCCAGCCTCTCAAAATTCTTGTACTGCCCCTTTTGCAGAATCCGGAAATCGAGATGCGGCCCCGTCGAAAGTCCCGTGCTCCCCACGAGTCCAATCGTCTTGCCAATTTCCACCCGCTCGCCCGCGCGGACAAACATTCGCGAGAGATGCAGGTACATCGTCTCGTACCCGTTCGCGTGCGCGATCTGCACCATGTTCCCTTCGCCGCCCTTGCGCCCCGCAAACACAACTCTGCCGCTACCGATGGTCTGCACCGGCGTGCCGACCGGCGCTCCGTAGTCCGTGCCCATGTGCGCGCGGTACGTTTTCAAAATAGGATGAAATCTCGCCCTGCTGAAATGCGAAGTCACCGGCGCGCCGAATTTGAGTGGCGACCGGAAGAAAGCTTTTTGCAGCGATTTTCCACCGGCGGTGTAGTAACCCGGCTGCCCCGCGGGGTCGTGAAATAGCAGCGCCTGATATTTTCTTCCGCCGTTGTCGTATTCCGCTGCAAAGATTCTTCCGTACGACGCAGTTTGCCCGTTCGCGTATTTTTTCTTTTCCAGCACAACTCGAAACGTGTCGCCCTTCCGCGGATCGGTATAAAAATCCAGGTCGTATCCGAAGATCTGCGAGAGCCGCATCGCCAGCTCCGCCGTTTCGCCCGCATCTTCCACCGCATTGAACAGCGAATCGTCCAGCCTGCCGCTCACCGCAACCACTTCCGTGCGCGACGGAATCTCGCGTATCTGCGCGATGTAGCCCTTGTCCTCAGGAGTGATCTTCAGCATCCGGTCGGCGTCAATCTTGTAGTCGATCTCCCGCAGCTGCCCTTCCATGGAGCGGCCCACGGTGATGGTGTTTCCCGCGCGCACTTGCCGCAGGTTGAAGGCGTGCTGCGCGGCGGCGGAAGCGCCGGCCGCCTCCTCCGGGGATAGGCCAAATTTCTGCAGCGCCACCGTAAAATTTTCGCCGGCGCGGACGCGTTGATCGGTCGGAACGACGGTGTTTTCGCGGATGGATGCGGCTTGCTTTTGCGCGAGAGCGATTTCGCGATCGAGATTCGAAATCGATTGCAGGCGTTGTTCGAATGTGTAGGCGAGCGTGGCGCCGCCAGCGAGCAACACCACGACAAGAACTATAAAAAACTTTCGATTCAATTTTCCCCCAGACGCCACTCGCGCGATTACGATTCAGACTAGCGCACCTTCTTGTTTAGTCTCAAGCAACGCGGAGGTCAAAGAGCGAATTTCGGAAGTTTCCGAAAATGCAATTCGGCGGAATTCTTGGCGCGGTGAGTTGCCGAGCTTTGCGGGAGATAGTAAATTCCACGCGCGAGAATCCATCCAGAAAGACGCTCGGAGAATTCGATGACGTATTTTTTTGCCCTTGTTGTTTTCTTTTTCACCCAGATTTCCGCAGCGCAAAAATCGGAAGCGCCCCCAGATATTCCCGAGGCGGGAACAACGGAAGCGATTGCGAAGGCGACGACGGAGGCACGGTTTCTTTCGCCGTGGGTGGCTTCGATTCCGGCTTCGAGCAAAGTTCCTTCCCCCGAGAAATTCTTCGGGCGAATCATGGGCGCGCCGGGCGAGCTTGTGAATTCGGAAAAATCGGAGGCTTATCTCCACACGTTGGCAGATGCTTCCCCGCGGGTGAAGTTTTTCACGATCGGGAAGAGCGAAGAGGGACGCGACATTGTGATGATTGCAATTGCGGATGAAGCGGGCATTCGCAATCTCGAGCAAATCAAAACGGCAACGGCCACGCTGGCAGATCCAAGAAAAGCAGATGCGGCGGCGGCGGAAAAGCTGATTGCGTCCGGCCGACCAGTTTATTACCTGAACGCGGGACTACATTCGGACGAGACAGGCTCAACGGAGTCCGTTCTGGAACTCGCGTACCGGCTGGCGGTCTCCGAACAGCCGATGATCCGTCAAATTCGAGAAAAGCTCGTTGTGCTGATCAATCCTGTTTGCAATCCGGACGGGCGCGACAAAGTTACGGAATGGTTTTATACGTATTTGAAAGGCAAAACGGAATACGCGAATTTACCGCGGCAATCGCCGCCGTACTGGTCGAAGTATGCATTCGTGGATATCAATCGCGACACACACCAGCAGACGCACGAGACTACGCGCGCGGTGCACCGGATGTTTCACGAGTGGCATCCGACGGTGGTGCACGATTTGCATGAAGCGGTGCCGCTGCTGATGTCGTGGAATGGAACCGGGCCATACAACCCCAACATTGATCCGATTACGTATACGGAATTTCTGGAGCAAGGATTTCACGACGTGCAGGCCATGACGGCGCTGGGAATGCCGGGCGTTTCCACGTGGAATTTTGGCGAGGCATTCAGCCATCTTTATCTCGATTCGGTGGCGATGAATCACAACGCCATTGGGCGCGGTTACGAAACGTTTGGAAATTCTTCCGCGGAGACGATGACGAGGAAGCTGGATCACGGCGAGCGAACGGCGGAGTGGTACAGGCTGGTTCCGCCGCCGGCGGAATTCACGTGGTCGGCGCGGGACAACGTAAATTACAACGAAACGGGGATTTTGGCTTCGCTCGATTTTGCGGCGAAGAATTCCAAGGAGTTGCTGCGCAATTTTTATACGAAAGGTTTTAACTCCTGGCAAAAGGGATTAAACGAGCCGCCGTACGCTTTTCTAATTGGGTCGTGGCAAGGTGATTCCACACGTGTGAAGCAAATGGTGGCGCGGTTGATGGCCCAACACATCGAGGTACGGCGCGCCGAGACGATAATTCATTTGAAGGAAATGAGCATTCCTCCGATCGTTTACGTGGTTCTGCTCAATCAACCTTATCGGAATTACGCGGTGGATTTGCTCTCGCCACAACACTATCCAAAAGACGGCGGCGAACCGTACGACGATCTTTCCTGGAATCTTCCGAATAACTTTCACCTGGAAGTAACTCCAATCGCAGACAAGGCGATTCTCACGGCTCCGCTTGCACTTTTGACGGCACCACCGAAAGCCACCGGTGTGGTGCATGGAACGGGACCGGTCTTTCTGTTGCATGACGATGGACAGGAGAGCCTGCTAGCCGCTCGATTTGCGCTCGCGAAATACAAACTTGAAATTGCGGAAAAGAAATTCACCGTAAATACGGACGAAGGCTCAGATGATTTCGAGGCAGGTTCGTGGATCCTCCCCGCGCAAGACGGGTTGAAAGATGCAGTACAAAAAGTAGCAGATGAATGGGGGCTCGCCTTCGATAGCGCTCAGGTTGCACCAAGTGTGGCGAAGCATGAAGCGAAGACGCCGCGCTTGGGGGTGTGGGTGCCGTGGGCGGACACGGACTCGATTGGCTGGATTCGCTACATTCTGGATCAACGAAAAGTGCCGTACGTTTACTTGCGCGATGAGGATATTCGCGCAGGCGGGCTGCGAGACAAGGTAGATGTGATCTTGTATGGCCACGTGGACCTTGAACTTGCGGAACAAATTCAGGGCTTGCCACGAAAGTGGAGTCCGATGCCGTTCAAGAAAACCCCGCAAACGCCGAGTTTCGGAACGCCAGCTGGGTCGGACGACATTACGGGCGGCATCGGCTACGAAGGACTAGCGCAAATTGAAAAATTCGTGAACGACGGCGGATTGCTGGTGACGCTCGGCAGCGGAACGATGCTCGCGCTCGAAGGCGGGATTGTGCGCGGAGTGAGGCGGGTGGCGGGAGGAGTGCCGCGCAGTTCGCAAGGAGGCGGAGCAACCGCCGCGGCGGAGGCGCAGAACGCGGTAACGAGAACACCGGGTTCACACGTGCGCGTGACCTTTGCGCGGCCGGAGCATCCGATTGCGTATGGCTATCCCGAGCGGACGTATGTCTTTCGGCAGAATTTTCCTTTGTATGATGCGCCGCGGCGTTGGCTGCGCATGGCGTACTGCACGTCATGCCTTGATGGGCCGGAAGATCGGAGTGGCATCGTGCTGGAGTGGGGCGACCGAGACGGCGCGCCTTTATTGGTGAGCGGACAGGTCTGGGGCGAGGCAGGATTAGTTGGCAGACCGGCGATTCTGGATATGGCGGTGGGCAAAGGCCGTGTGGTTTCGTTCAATTTCAATCCAATGCATCGTGACATGAATCGGGGGGATCATCGATTGTTGTGGAACGCAATTTTGAACTGGCAAGCGATTCTGAACGAGACTCAGTGAAGCGACCCGGCATTCCACGCTAAAAGGGCTTTGCCGCTTCATGTCCGATGGCCTCTATGCTACCGATCAATGTTCTGGTGATGTTGCGGCAGCACAGTCAGGGTCCGCCGTGAACCGGGCGCACTCCAAAGTTCCTCCGCAAACCAGGCCGGCAAATGGCATCCCTTGGGAATCTTTGACTTGCCAAAGAACGCACCCTAATATGTCCGGCAATAGGGCGGTTCGCCATGATTGGCCAAGTGCTCGGCCACTACCGGATTCTTGAGAAGATTGGCTCTGGAGGAATGGGAGAAGTTTATCGCGCGAGAGATGAACAGCTTAAACGCAACGTAGCAATCAAGATTCTTTCGCCGCAATCCGGAGTCAGCGCAGAAATCAAGCACGTGTTGCTGCGCGAGGCACAATCCGCTTCCTCCCTGAATGATCCGCACATATGCACAATCTACGAAATGGGCGTGGTGGAGGGCCGGGATTTCATTATGATGGAGCTGGTGGAGGGCCGTCCGCTGGCCGCACTCATTCCGCCTCAGGGACTGCCGCCTAGGACTGTTCTCCGCTATGGAATACAGATCGCAGCTGCGCTTATGCATGCGCACGATCACGGACTCGTTCATCGGGACATTAAGCCTGCCAATATCGTCGTCACGCCTGCCGGTCAAGTGAAGATTCTCGACTTCGGATTAGCTAGATTGGCCCGAGCGAGCGGCGACGAGGAAGAAACTCTATCCTTGGCTTCTGTGACGCAGGGCGGCTCTATTGCCGGAACCGTGCCTTACATGGCGCCGGAGGCTCTGCGCGGCGAGGAAGCAGAGGCGCGAAATGATATCTGGGCATTGGGAGTCGTGTTGTATGAAATGGCAGCGGGGAGGCGGCCGTTTCGGGGGCAGACGACCTATGAAATGAGCTCAGCTATCCTGCATGAAGCTCCTGCCCCGATGCCGACTGGTGTTCCTACAGGATTGGCGACATGTCATCAACCGTTGCTTAGAAAAGGAGTTGGGACAACGCTATCAACGCACATGCGAAGTTTTGGCAGCGCTAGAGGCCACAGAATCGGACGCCACATTGGCGACTGGACCCTCGCCGCCGCGCGAAACTGGTCGCAAATATTGACTCTGGAGAACCTCGACCCAAGACTTCAATCTAGTGCGCTTCAAAGAGCCTGAGGGGAATGGCATTTCCTTCTGCGAGGCAGCCGGCGTTGTTAGGGTGCAAGTGATCTCCGCTGTCGTAGGAAGGAAGCAGTTGCGTGGGGCGGGCGGGGTCGCGCAAGACCGCGTCCAAGTCCACTACGGCATCAAATTCGTGACTGCCAAGAATCCAAGCGTTGACCTTCTGGCGAGTTGCTTCGCGCTCGGCAGTGTAGAAGTTGACGGCCGGCTCTTCGAAAAAAGCGTTTTCGAATGCAGGATTGGTCGTGCCGATGATGCGGACGCCTTTTTTATGAGCGTGGGCGATCAGTTCGCGGTAGCCCGCGATGATTTGTTCGGCATCAACTTTTTCGCCGGCGGGAGTGAACGGGAAAGCGGGAAACAGGATGTCGTTGATGCCGAGGCTGAGGATGACGTATTTAACGCCAGCCTGACCGAGCGCGTCGCGTTCGAAACGAACGAGGCCGGACTCGCCGAGTGCCGCGCCAAAGGGGCTATCCGCAGTTTTTGGGCTATCGCTCAACAGACGGTTGCCGATGATTCCTTCATTCAAAACGCCGATCTGCCATTTCCGGCCGGCACCTTTCTGCAAACGCCCGGCGAGCACGTCCGGCCAGCGCCCGTTGGTGTCGGTGGTCGTGCCGTCACCGTCTGTGAGTGATGAGCCGAAAGCCACGATGGAGAACGAGGCAGGCGGCGCCTCAACATCAACGCCGGTGAGAAATGGCCAGGTATGTATCGCTTTTGCGATTGGAAATTTCGCCGCCGCAGTGACGTCTCCGGTTTCGGGAGAGACATAACTCGTTTGCTTCGCCAGTGCGTGGACGGTCTTCACTTCTGAGGGCTGAGGCAGGAACAGGCTAACAGCCAGATCCGAGAGCGCGGGCACCTCCAATTCAACGGGACTGCTGACGGCCATCGCGCCTGCAGGAATCGTGACCGAGGGATGGCCTTGAAATTGGAGAACGCGATCAGACGATGGATCAATGTCCGCAGCGGAGGTGCGGAGCGCAATATGCGCGGCGCCGATGAGCAACGGCTTGTCGCCGTACGTATTCGAGATTTTGATCCGGACTTTTTTTCCGCTGGTACTCGTGTGCAAGATGAGGCGCAGAGTCTGGTTGCGGTAATTCTGCAGAGCTGCTGGCAGGAACGGCTGCGGAGCTGTTGCCCACGTTCCTATCCAGACGCGCCCATTGTCCGGCTTGTTGTCTGCGGCGGCGGTTCCCGGTTTGGCGAAACCGGAAAGAGTCAACGCGAAAGCCGCGAGCAAAATCCCTGAAGAAGGCCGCATCGGAGAGTCTCCCAAACAGTCCGTATCCGCACACCCAGAACGTCAGATTAGACGGGACAATTTCAGGAAGGACTTCCCTTTCGCGTCGACGGCGCTACGGCCTGTGGAGGTCGAACCTAGGGTCGAAAACTCTTCTGGTTCTTCTGCCGGGCGGCTTCGAGGTCGTCTTTTTGTTTTTTCTGGCGGTCAGCTTCCCGCTTGGGACCCTCTTGCTCATCGAGTTTCACAGCTTCCCCGATGGCGAGTTCGGCTTGTGTATTTACGCGCTTCGAAAGGATGACCAATCCTAAGATGTCGCTGTAAGAAGAACGGACAAGGGTGACGGAATATTGGGCATCCTCCCAAGACGCGACGGGCTTTTGTTTCGAGTTATATCGGTCGTTCGTCGCCGAATCGATTTCCGGCGCGACGATTGTGGCCGGACCATACTTCGCCGAAACGGACTTCACCATGTCGTCTTCGGTGAGCCCTTCCGTGGAAGGGCGATCATAGGTGACGGAAATTTTGTAGAGTTCACCGTTGTAGAAAGAGAAGAGAGCCTGTTCGACGTTGTCCGATTGAAGGGATGTCCCCGATGCGCTTGGCGGCCACCAGGTCACTTCCTGAATCAGGGCTGGACGGCCATGAATCATCCTTACATCGGCCATCTTTTGCTCAGTACGTTCCAGCAACGTGGCCAAGTTCATTCCAAGGCTAAAGTGCCGATATTTGGAAAAATCCTGCGCGTGAAGCGATGGGACCAAAAGAAACAGAACAACAAGACAAAGAATTGAGCTGCGTAGAGTCTTCATTTTCATATCTCCGACGAATTCCCAGGAACTTGAACTTAGAACCGCATATTGCTTTGCGGTTTCTTCTGCGTGATGCGGGTGCCGACGCTATGACAACTGACGCGCGAAAATCCTTCGGCCGTTCAGATAAGCGGCGAACACAGTCAGAAGGACTGCAGCAACCATTGCAACGAAGGTTGTGATGATCGTTCCACCGTAACCGCCAAGGCCCGCGAAGCTCGTCGTGAATCCCCCTACCACGGCGCCACCGATACCCATGAGGATGTCCATGAGCCGACCATAACCATTACCCTGGAAAACCCTGCCGGCTCCCCAGCCAACGACTGCCCCAATGACAACCCATGCCAGTAAATACATACATTCCCCTTTTCCCGAATCATTCGTCACTAATTACGGAACATTGGAAATCGCGTGTGCTCTTCCAGCCTGCTCTTCATCGGACGACTGAGTATGCCTTCCTCTTCCAGCTGCGCGCGCAAGGAACTCCACACGCGCGCCGGCGGTGCGACCTCGCTAGGCAATTTGTGAGCCGCGGAGACAATGCTTCTGAGGTCCGCCCTGAGACTCTTAGGGTAGCTATGTTCGCCAAAGCGAACGCCTGTCACACTCATTAGCGGAGAGCGACTATCGCGCTTCGATCTGATTTGCGTCTTCTTGTGTTGCATAGCCTTTCCCTTTATCGGCGGGGACGGGGAATATTTCCAATTGACTCTGAATCCTCAGCCACATTTCCGGACTGCGGGGCGGACCTAATCTGCCGCCCCGCATGACGAAGGGACTTACCGGCTTCCGGCCGCTACGGCTGCCGCGATCTTATGGAACGTCGAGTTTGTGACGTTGAAGGTTTCAACCTGAGGGGCTCCGTCGACTATCGTTGCGAGGAGCTTCGTTACTTCTGGGTAGGTTCCACGGTTGTAAGCCTCGGCACTCTCCGGCGTATCCCACAAACTGATTCCAAACGCTTCCGCGCCGCCTTGACCGACGAATGTGATTTCGTCCTGGAATCCCTTCTGTTTCCGAAGCAGAGGAAGAATGTCTTTCTCCAACCTCTGAGTGAATTCCGCAACACTATTGGGCTTGAGATGCATATAGACTCTGCGTGCAAACATGAGACTCTCCTTGATTCCCGATGCCAAAGGGGTGCTTCAGATAACTGCTATTAGTTCAGTTCACTGTGAAGGTCTCCTTGGTCTGTTAACCATATTCAGTTAATTCACTTGACGTGTCAAGTAAATTCTGGGACTATTTTCAGAGTTAACTTACGTTGTTAATCCACATGGAGGGGTCATTGTGGACGTTTGCCTGGTAATTAAACGCCGACTGGAAGAATTGGGGCTTGAACAAAAGGACTTAGCGATTGCTGCTGAAGTCACCAACTCCTATATTTCACAGCTGTTAGCTCGCAAGAAGCTGCCCCCCGCCCCTGACCGGACGGATATCTACGAGAAGATGGCGAGAGCTCTGAAGCTCCCGAGTGACAGACTTTCCAAGCTGGCCGAGCTTCAACGTCGAGAAGAATTGAAGAGAGACCTGGCCGGCCCGCCTGCCCCGATGTTTGGGGAAATTCGAGAATTGATTGTCCGTAAGTGCGTACCCGACAAACAAGCAGAGGTGCGGGAGATTTTTGAGCGGCAGCCCTTCGGCGAACTCGAACGGCTCGTCACGCAGAAGCTTTTGGACGTGATCAAGAAAGTTGCCAAAGAGGAATTGAACAGCGAGAACTGGCTTCACTTGGTGGCTCGGCTCGCTGGCCGAAGCTATGAACAAACGCGCGTTACGCTTCTTGAGTTCCTGGACACGGATGTCTTCAGTTTGTCGCCTGAAAATTGTGTCTCCTTCCTGGATCCGTTGATTGAATCCTGGGATGTCGATCTGACAACCTTTGGCATGGAGATTGTCTTGAACCGGAGAATAGCTTCAGGCGATCCGCGGAGGTTTGAGTTTGTTGAAACGGGACCACCTCAGCCAGAGGTAGAGCCGGGGTTCACAGAATTCATTAAGGATAGTTCCCTCAGCGGGACTGCCATGAAGGAAGAAATAGAGCTTCTAAAAAAGCTGAGGTTCAATGGAAAGCGGCCCACAGCAATTTACTACTACAGAGAATTGCAGAGCCTGAGAGACCCTCTCCATTTTCGTGCGGAAAGATCGACCGGCGATGCAAAATTGGGAGGGAAATGATTGTTAACGGCAATGAAGCTTCAGCTCGTAGGCACCGAAGCTGTTAAAGGCGATTTGGACAGAAACTAACTCCGGCTTCCTGTCTTGCGTTCCATTCGTTTCGTTTGTTCCGCTATCTGGTCGTCAATGACCTTGATTTCTAGAGCTAGATGAGTCTCCATCGGATGCTTCAAATATCGTTCGAACAATAGATTCCGCTTAGCTTTCAATTCTTCGCGTTTTTTCTTCTCATCGGTCGTAGTCTCTAACATGCGGGTTAACCTTCTTTAAGCAGTGTACGCCTTTTGGCCGTTGATTTGGGGGCTTCTCATCAGCCATGAAGTAACGATGTTCAAAGATGAGAGTCTAACTTCCGAGCACACTGCGATCCGCTTATAGGCATATAGTACTGGCGGCCGGGGCACGAAATAAATCAATGCCTGTCCAGAAAAGACCAGGAGTGAAGAAGAATCCTTCAAAGACGAGCGAGGGTTCATCGGACACTAGCGCCAAGGCAGTGATTGCCTGGCTGAAGAGCAATGGCACAAAAAAGAATCGCGACGGAATGGGGCGTTATGGGCTGCCTTCGGACAAAGCGTTCGGCGTGCCTGTGAATGTTTTACAGAAATATGCCAAGCAGCTCGGGCGGAATCACGAGCTTGCCGCTGCGCTGTGGGAGACGGGTTGGTATGAGGCGCGGATGCTGGCGTCGTTTGTGGATGAGCCGGAGCGTGTTACGCCCGCGCAAATGGATCGCTGGTGCAAGGATTTCGACAATTGGGGCATTTGCGACACGGTATGCTTTTTTCTGTTCGACCGCACGCCTTATGCCTTCGACAAAATCGAGCAGTGGGCCAAGAGCAGGGACGAGTTCGTCAGGCGCGGAGCGTTTGCGCTGCTGGCCTGTGTGGCGCTGCATAAAAAAGACACGGACGATTCGAATTTTCTCGAGTGCCTTTCCTTCCTAGACGAGGCTGCAAAAGACGAACGAAATTTCGTGAAAAAATCCGTCAGTTGGGCCTTGCGAGCCATCGGGAGACGGAATCGCGAACTGCATGCTGCTTCATTGAAATTGGCGCAGCGGCTTGGCGCTTCTCGGCAGGCTGCGCCGCGATGGGTGGGAAAAGATGCGCTCAGAGATCTCACGAAGCCTGCGGTGATCCGGCGGCTGAAGTCTTAGTAGACGGCAGTCCCCCGACGGTTAGTTCTTTTTTAGTTTGTTTCTTGCGAGTTTCAGAGCCGTTTCGTATGCATCCGCGGGATTCACTTTTACGTCCGGTTCGACGCCGACTTCGGCCCAATCGCCCGTTGAATAAGGATTAATCGCTTTTGTTTCCGGGATGCCGATTCCGAAGTGGTCGTCAATGCGATGCCAAACTCCAGCGTGCGCGCCGCCGCCTTTCGTTTCTCCGATGAGCGTAGCGCGCTTCAACATTTTCAGGTCGTAGCAGAATTGCTCGGCGCCGGAAAAAGTCGCGGGCGAGGTCAGGACGTAGACCGGCTTGTCTGCAAGATCGTTTCCGGGAACCGGTGAAAGTGTCCAGGACCGCTCGGTGGTGTTCTCGCGCGGGTTGTACCAATATTCCGGATGGTCAAAGAGATAGGCGGCGAGGAATTGAACCATCGCTGGGTCGCCGCCACGGTTGTCGCGCAGATCGAAAATAATTGCGTCCGCGTGATTCACATAAGTCATGGCGGCCATCGCGGGTATGCGGCAGATATCCGGGTCAGGAAATGAATTGAGCTTCAAGTAGCCGATGTTGCGCGGCAGAATTTCGACCTTTTCGAACGCGCAGTTCTGTTTTTTCATTTCCTGCCGATAGTGAGCAAGAACTTCGGGAGATCGCCCCAACGGCTGCTGAGGGAGAGGGGATTGGCTGTAATCCAGTGTGAGATGACGGTCGGGTTTTACTTCTCTCGTCTGCTGAGTCAACAGAGCGGCGAACGTTGCGGGATCCATAGCGGCGTCGTTGTCACCGTGTTTTTCGTGCGCCAACAGGGTGTCAGCCATTTTTTGCGCGGCGTCCTTGTCGATGTAGTGCGCTTTCAAGTTGGCGATTGCTCCTTCAATCACGCGTTTCCGTTCGGTTTTGTTCAACGCATCGGGTTGGGTAAAAGGGCGAGGGGCAGCAGAGGCCGCGCTCGGAGGATTCGGCGGGGCGGGTCTAGTTTCGGCAAATCTCGATTCGCCCGGTGCGTAGCCAAATTCGGTGGCCTGGCTGTTTGCGGGATTTTTGTAATGGCCGAGAGAAGCCCAGCAGGTGGCGAGAGTGACGAGGGATAAAAGCCCTCCCACAAACAGCGCTCCCGGGCGAGGAGACGCATTCTGCAGGACATAAAATGTGGGAATGCCATTCAAATGTTGAGGCCCCGAAGCGACGACGCGAGCCGAGGGAATATGAAGATATTCGCGCGGGAGGGAGATGGTTGCATCGAGCAGCAGATCCAGCCAAAGACGGAGACGTGGGAGGAATCCTTTTTCATCGCGAGCACGGTCGCGGAAGAGTTGGAGCGATTCATCGCCATAGGTTTCGCGAAAATGGGAAGGATACAGGCGAAGCAACCAGGCGTAGAGTTTTTCAGACATAACGCCCCCTTAGGATTTTTTTGGCGCGGGCGACGCGCAGAAGATCTGCAAGCCTTTCGGCTTCGGAACGAGCAAGTTTACGCCCCGCTGAAGTGAGGCGGTAGTAGCGGCGGCGTTCCTCGCCGAGGCGAGCGTCCTCGCGCGGATCACACTCTTCGATGAGGCCTTCTTCGAGCAGAACGCGGATGGAACTGTAGAGAGTGCCGGGCCCGAGCCGCATACGATTTTCCGTTTGCTCCGCGACCTGGCGCATGATGCCGTAACCATGCAGGTCTTCGCCGACGAGGGCGAGAAGGATTTGAAAGGCGGCGGAAGGCAGAGGATCGAGTTTTCGCTTGGGCATAAGTCGTACTCGATTATCGGTATATCGAAAACCGACTATACTTCTTCGCGACAAAATTGCAAGCGCGAAAATAAAAGGAGGCGAACCGAAGTTCGCCTCTTATGAAATCGGATTTTCGAAAAATTAGCGGCCGGAACGAATCTCGGCGCGCGCGGGAAGGCTGGCGAAATAGTTTTGTTCGCGCAGGCGGCGGTAGATGCGGCCGGCGACGCCGGCGGCCAGGGGCCCTTTGATCAGGGAAGAGCGGCCGCGAATCAAAACGGCGAGGGCGATTTTCGGATGCGCTTCGTCGGCATAAGAGAGAAACCATCCGACGTGCGATTGATCATCCGAGCAAGTTCCGGTCTTACCTGCAGGAAGTTCATCGCCACCCATATCGAAGCTGCGCTTGCCTGTGCCATAAAGAACGGCGGCCAACATTCCTTCGCGAAGTTCGGGAAGAAGGGGGGCGATGTTAAGTTCGCGCTTGATGCGCGGTTCGAACGGAGTGGCATCCACGCCCGTTTGCGGATATTGCAAATAATAAAGTGTGCCGCCGTTGGCGAATGCTGCCGCTAGAGAAGCAAGCTGGAACGGAGTGACTTGGATGCCTTCGCCGAAACTGGACATGCGCGCCACGCCGCCGCGCTGCGGAGGCGCCATAGGAAACGAGCCCGGGCGCTCGTCGTTCAGGTTGTAGCCGGCGAGTTCGCCGAGACCAAGCAAACGGCCGTACTTCGAAACTGTTTCAAAACCCATGCGCTGGCCGAGCTGCTCGAAAAAGACGTTGTTCGAGTGGGCCATCGCTTCCGTCAAATTCATATACTTGCGGCGGCCGACTTTGAGCATGGTGTCGCGCGTGATGACATTTTCTTCGAGCGCGGCGAGAGCGATGGTCGGCTTAATGGTAGAGCAAGGAATCGCGCCGTCGGAATACGCCATTTTTTGATTTACGACAGCGAGGATTCGTCCGGAATTCGGATCAACGGCGACAACGGAACCGTTGTATTTGCCGAGTGCTTCGACGGCGGCTGCGCGAACGATGGGATCATCAAATTCCGTGACATCGCCAAGCGTCGGATCGACAGCTTTTTCGCGCGGGACGTAACGATGCCGCGCAGACCGGGGCTTGCCAGCCGGACGGCCCGTGGCCGCCGCGGAAACAGGCGCCGGAAAAACACAACAAGCGGATAGAAAACATGCGAGAGAAGTTTTTCCGAGTCCGCTGGTTATCGTCATTCGTGCTGCCCCTGAGCTATTTATCGTGCGCGGCGAATCGCGCTTTTTACTTCATGCATGGCGCGGAGTCAACGAATTTCCGTTGCATCCGCGCGCTGCTGCGCGAAGCCACCGACTAAGTGCACTCTTACGGCCAAATCGCGGCGTGTTGCGAACAAAGAAGTTAGATGCCGCAGGTGGTTCGGTCGTGTTTCCGAACGAAACACAGCCTCTCACACTGAGACATAGTTTAGTGAGAAAAGGTTAGGCACGACAATAGCGAAATGGGCCTAGTACGAGCTATGTGCTTTATTTTGAATGACTGACCGGGGGGACAGTCTCGTTGAGACAGACCCGGCCCTGTGGGCGGGTGGAAACCCCAGACATTCGGAGGCTTGCGTGGGTAGTAATTTTCTGATTATATGCGCGACGAGTGGGTAGGGGGTGATCCGTGGGGAGGCCGAAGTGAGTGCTACCGATATTCGCCCAATGAGCCTAGGAGAAGTGCTGGACCGGACATTCAGTCTGTATAAGAACAATTTCCTGCTGCTGGCGGGAATCATGGCCGTGCCGATGCTGCTCAAATTGGCCGTGACGATTGGGGCAGAGTGGTTCACGAGATCGGCGATCGCCACGGCAGGGGCAAATCCCGCAGTGCGGCCGCAATACCTGACTACGTTCTATCTGACAGCGCTCGGAGCGGGACTAATTGACTTCGTATTGAGGAGCGCGTCCCAGGGAGGGACGATTGTAGCGGTTTCCGAGATTTATCTGGGACGGAAGCCGACAGTAGCGGAATCTTACCGGCCGGTGAGGCGCAAGCTGTTGCGATTGATACTGTTGATATTTGTGACGGCTCTGGTGTGCGTCCTGGGATTCATTTTTCTAATCATTCCCGGGATTATCATTCTCTGCAAAACCGCGGTAGTTACTCCGGTGATGATGTTGGAAGACGAAGGCGTAGGCGGGAGCCTTAGCAGGAGTTGGGAGTTGACCAAGGGATTTGGTTTTCAGATTCTCTTGATTTTCCTCCTTGTATTTGTGATCCAGTGGGTTGTCGGAATGATTCTGTTGGCGCCGGTTACTATCGCCGTGGCAGTGATGAAGTTGAAGGTCATACCGCTCGGATTGGCGGTTCTACAGCATATTGGGCAGTTCTTGACGGAAGTTTTGATTGGACCTCTCGGTACAATCGCGTTTTCGCTGATGTACTACAACCTGCGCGTCCGCAAGGAAGCGTTCGATTTGCAGCATCTTATGACTTCGCTTGAGGGACCCGCGGGGCCGAGTGACGCGCCTTCTCTGGCATAAGAGCGGGATGCGGGCGAGCAGACCTGGCTTGCTGCAAAAACGACGAAGTGCGGCTGTTGCGGTTTTTCTTGGAGCGCTGCCTTGCCTGCTTTTGGTGCAGCCTGCAAGCGCACAAGCTGATGCGTCCGCACCGGCCGCCGCGCAAGCGGGACCCGAGGGAATTGAACTCTCTGCATACGAAGCCCTCCTGAAGCAATACACAGAACAGATTCAGCAGGCAAAAGAAAAGCCCGCAGAAATCGCGCGAATCGGACAATCGCTCCCTTATTCACTGAGGGTGCATTCTGAAGGAGTGTATTTGGATGTGCCCCTGGAGAAAATCCGGCGCGATTGCGCCATTGCCCAAAGGGGCGGTACGGAAGGAAACGCGGCCGAAGCGGAGGCGGAGAAGCAACTGCAGACGATGTTGAAAGCGGCCGAAGAATTGGAGAAGCGAGCAAAGCAAAAAAAAGACGACCAGACGAAACAACAGCTTGAAAAGGTTTTTGCGCGCGCAGAGTTTCGCGGATTGAATGGTCCCGGGATCTTTGAACAATGGGGCGCGCGCGTCTCGCGCTGGGTGGAAAGGCAGATCGAGCGACTGTTTCGGCATCTGCACGTGCCCCTGGCGTTGGGCCGAGTGCTGATTTGGCCGGTCCTTCTTGTGGCGTTTGCGGCTTTAACCTATTTGGTGTTGCAAGCATTGGGGGATCGCTCTGCTGCGCACTTGCCGGAGTTGAGCGCAACGAAAGCACCGGAAAAAGCGCGGTACTGGCTAAAGGAAGCGCTAGCGGCTGCAGAACGCGGAGAGTATCGCGAAGCAGTGCATTGCGGATATTGGGCGGCAATCACGAGACTGGAAGCGAGGGAACTTCTTGCGGAGGACAAAACGCGCACTCCAAGAGAAGCAGTCAGACTGCTCGAGACGCATCCCACTGAGCGCGGAATCCTGCGAGAGCAGACAACTCGATTGGAACGAATCTGGTACGGCGGGCATGAAGCTTCGGCTTCGGATTGGTCGAGCGCGCGGATGGAATTGGAGCAGATGGGGTGTCTTTAGGGCTAGAGCAAAGCGAACGGAAGCTGTTGATCGGTGCAGGCGTGCTGCTCGTCCTGCTGGTGGTAATTTCAGTGCTCGTCTCTCCGCCACAAGAGGCAAATGGCGCGGGCGGCCCCTCCAGCTACTCCGCGTCGTGGGGAGGGACAAAAGCGGGATATCTATTGCTACAGCGTCTCGGATACCAAGTGCACCGGTGGGAGAACCCGCCGCAGGAATTGCTGGATGAGGGGGATGAGGAAAGCGAGAAGGACGAGGTATTGATTTTGGCTGAGCCGATGCAGGCCCCCTCGTCGGAAGACAAGACCGCAATCCGAATGTTTCTGCAGCGCGGAGGAACGGTGCTTGCGACGGGATCCAGTGCAGCGAAGTTTCTGCCGGAGGCGACATCGTTTGGCGAAGCTGATCCGTTTTCGGAGCGCGTCAGCTTTCATCCGGTCGCTGTATCTCCCCTGATGCATGGAGCGCCCGACATCAAGATGGCGGCGCAACACTGGGTTCCAGAGTCAAAGTCTTCGATGGTCGTGTATGGAAACGAGGAAAGCGCGGCGGTAGTGACGATTGCGGTTGGCAAGGGCCAGGTGATCTGGTGGGCGGACAGTTTTCCGATGACAAATGGAGGATTACGGCAGGCGAATGATGTTGAGCTGTTCCTAAATTCAGTGGGCGATGCGGAAGGACGGACAGTTTATTGGGACGAATATTTTCACGGTGTGCAGAATTCCCTATGGACGTATCTTGCGAAAACGCCTGCACCGTGGGGAATTGCGCAAATCGGAATTGTGTTCCTGGCGGTTATCCTGACTTATTCACGGCGGCAGGGACCGATTCGCGTTCCGCAAACCGGATCGAGGCTTTCCCCGCTGGAATTCGTGGAGACTTTGGGCGACCTCTATCATGCGGCGCACGCGGGAACAACCGCAGTGCGGATTCTGTTTGAGCGGCTAAGGTTTCAGTTGCAGCGAAATTTGGGCCTCCCGGCGAACGCGAGCGCCAAGGAGCTTGCCCAGACTGCCAGCGAAACCCTGCGCTGGAACAAATCGGAATTGACGGAAGTGCTGGAGAAAAGCGAGCAGGCAAAACGGGGAAACGTGATGGAAGAAAAAGAGTGCCTGTCGCTCGTGAAACAGCTTTACGCATACAGCAAAAAGCTTGAAGCTGGAAAAAATTCAGACGGAGAGAGGACTCAGGGATGAGTCACGCGACGGAAGTAGCGAATCAAGTTCGAACCGAGATGTCGAAAGTGGTCGTTGGGCAGCGGCAAGCGCTCGACCATTTATTGCTGGTGATGCTTGCCGGGGGACACGCGCTCATTGAAGGAGTTCCCGGCCTAGCCAAGACGCTGGCCGTAAAAGCGCTCGCGCAGATATTCCATCTGGAGTTTCAGCGAGTGCAGTGCACGCCGGATTTGATGCCGGCTGACGTGATGGGCGCCAACGTCTTCAACCTGGCGACGAGCACGTTCAGCCTGCGGAAAGGACCGGTCTTTACGGATCTTTTGCTTGTGGACGAGATCAATCGCACGCCTCCACGAACGCAATCGGCGCTGCTCGAAGCAATGGAAGAACGGCAGGTAACGATTGATGGCACAAGCCATGCCCTTTCGGCTTTCTTTGCCGTGTTTGCAACGCAGAATCCGGTGGAATTCGAAGGAACGTATCCGCTGCCAGAAGCGCAACTCGACCGGTTTCTGATGAAAATCAGCCTTGGCTATCCTAAAGCAGCCGAGGAAGCGCAGATACTGAAAAATGTGCAAGGCGGATTCGATCCAAAAGAGTTGAAGAGCGCCGGCATCTCGGCTCTGCCGGCTGATTCGCTGGAACGCGCGCGCCAGGAAGTACGGGCCATACGCGTGGAGCCGCAACTCTTTCAGTACATCGTGGCGTTAGCAGCGCGCACCAGAAACTGGCCGTCCGTCAGCTTGGGCGCAAGCCCTCGCGCGGCGATCAGCCTGATGCAGGTGGCGAAGGGCGTGGCAGCAACAGAGGGCCGCGACTTCCTGATTCCGGACGATGTCAAAGGTGCGGCTCCCGCCGTGCTGCGGCACCGACTTGTATTAAAACCGGAAGCGGACCTCGAAGGAATCACGGCGGATCAGGTCGTACGAGAGGTTGTTGCGGCGGTCGAAGTTCCCAAATGAACAGCCCCGCTCATCTTGTACCGAAGACTGTTCTTGCGCGCGCAAAAAGCGCGGGAAGATTTCCCTTCGCGTTTGGAAGAATGTTTTTTCTTTTGTTGCTGATAGGACTCTTGTGGCTGGGTCCCGGGTGGGCAGACCACCGTTTGCTTTACGCGATGCTCGCATGGGACGCACTGGTCATCGCGATCTGGGGATGGGACTTGACGAAGCGGATACCGCGGCCGGAGCAGCTGACGGTCACGCGAACCTGGAGCCTTCCACCGCAGCTCAATGTCCAATCCAAGGTCAAACTCGAACTCAGCAATGCCGGAGCATATGGCGTAACGGCATGGCTAATCGATGATGCGCCGCGCGAACTCCGCGGAGAGGTCCCAGAAATCTCCGTAGCGTCCAAGGCAAGCGGGAAAAGGGCGGAAGAATACACGATTTTGCCGGCAGAACGCGGCGATGCAAAGTTTGGAAATATTTCGCTGCGCTGCCAAAGCAGATGGCGTATCGCGGAACGCCGCTTTGAAGCGGCGATGCCTCAGATAGTGCGAATCTATCCGAATTTGGATGAAGCAAAGCGCGACACGCTCTTTCTCATCCGAAGCAAGCAAATCGCGCTGGAAAAACGGCACAAACATCAGCGAGGACAAGGCCGCGAATTTGAAAGCTTGCGCGACTACCGCGAAGGCGACGAATGGCGGGATATTTCCTGGAACGCGACAGCACGTCGCGGAAAACTGATTAGCAAAGTCCATCAAGTGGAGCGCAGCCAGACGGTGTGGCTCGTTTTGGATACCGGCAGGCTGTTGCGAGCGAGAACACGTGGTTTGACGAAACTGGACTATGCCGTTGGCGCGGCGCTTTCCATGGCTCAGGTTGCCTTGTATTCCGGAGATCAAGTGGCGCTAATGGCCTATGGGCGAAGGATCAAGCATCGAGTGGCACCCGGGCGGGGTGGCGGCCATGTGCGTGTGCTCCTTGAATCGCTCGCTGAAATACGAACCGAGGAATCAGAAGCGGATCATCTTCGCGCCGCGGAGATGTTGATGAACGCGCAAAAGCGCCGGAGCTTGGTCATCTGGCTGACGGACCTGAGCGAGACGGCGGCTATTCCAGATGTTATTGAGAGCGCCATGCGCCTGGCGACGCGCCACATGGTTCTCTTCACAGTAATCGGCCAGCCGGAATTGAGAGAGCTGCTACGGGTAAAACCGGAAAGCGCAAAAGAAATGTATCGGTTCGCGGCGGCGCAAGAGGTCGTGCACCGGAGGGACTTCCTCATGCGCACACTGCGGCAGCAAGGCGCGCTGACGCTGGAGGTTGAGCCGGCGCGGCTGGCAACATCCGTTGTGAACCACTACCTGATGACAAAAGAACGCGGGCTTATTTGAGTCCGCCGGAATTGCCTGTAGCAGGAACCGCGCTGAGAGCTGCCGCACTTGACGGCTTCTTGTTGAGATAGAGAATCAGAAGCGCAGTAAGAACGCCTGCGAGCAGAAACTTGAGCGCGGGCGAAATCCCACTCGGCGAAATAAATCCCTCGACCAAGCCGGCGATGATCAACAACGGGATGGTGCCGAGAACGAGCCGGACGCTCCGCGAACCTGCAATCACAAGCGAAAGGCGCCGTGGCAAGTGACCCGGGAAGAGCAATCCACGCGCGATTCCGAGCCCAGCTCCGCCTGCTATGAAAATTGCGGGAAGCTCCAGAACGCCATGACCTGCAACAAAACTCCACAGCGACAAACTCATGCCTTCGCGCCAGCAAGCCGAACCGATGACGCCGATAAGGAGACCGTTGAGCAGCATCATGTAAATCGTGCCGACGCCGGCAGTGATGCCGAGAGCGAACGTGGCGAACGAAACGCTGAGGTTGTTGGTCAGAATGGCGCTGGAGGCGAGCGGCTTGATGGTGACTATCGAGTCCGTCCACATTTTGTGTTGCTCGATGGTTTCCATCATCTGCGGCCCGAGGAAATGCCTGAGGAAGCTGGGATCCGCAATGCCTAAGAGCGCACCGACGGCCGCGGCCGCGAGAAATATCGTGAAGGCAGCGAATGTATCCGAAAACGTCTCGCGGAAAACGGCGGGAAATGTGTCCTTGTAAAAGGTCCGTATGCCCCCGGGAGAAGCGCGGCGGCCCATGTAGATAAGATTGTGGGCGCGGCCAAGAAGGCGGTTGAGATAGGTAGCGAGTTGCTTGCTAGCGGCATCTTCGCGGACAACAGAAAGATCGGAAGCGATTTGCCGGTACAATAGTGCTAGTTCTTGAAGTTCTTCCGGACGAAGTACGGAAATGCTACGCTGCCGGCTCGCGTCCACGAGCCGTTCGAGGCGCAGCCAATGCGGCTTTCTTTTTTCGATCCAGCGAGAGGAGATCATGGATTCCCTTCCGGACAAGCTTACCATTGAGACTCCCGAACAAAGCGCGCTGGATTTTCCGCTGGCCGGCATCGGAAGCCGGTTCCTTGCGACGCTTGTGGATTCCGCAATTCAGTTTGTGGCCGTGCTTTTGCTATGGCTTGTGGCATTGATGATTGCTCCCGGGCTTTCACTCCTTGGGGCGAACGCCGACGTGTGGGTAGTAGCGCTGCTAGTGTTGGCCACATTCATTGTGAACCTCGGATATTTCGCACTGTTTGAAATCATCTGGAACGGACAGACACCCGGGAAGCGCTACGCAAATCTGCGGGTGATGAAAGACGACGGCAGGCCAATCAACGCCTACGACGCCATTGCGAGAAACCTGCTTCGGATTGTGGACCAGCTTCCGGGCTTGTATGCCGTCGGCGTGGCCAGCGTATTTTTCAGTAAGCAGAACAAACGACTCGGCGACTACGTAGCGGGAACCGTGGTAGTGCGCGAAGAGACGGTCACGCAAGAGCGGCCGTTCCTGGAAACGCAACGCGACGCCACTGCCGCCGCGTATGACACGAGCCAGCTTACGATTGACGAAGTCCGGTTGATGGAAACTTTCTTCAGCCGTCGCGACAGCCTGGAGCCTGACGTACGGACAAAGATGGCGTGGCAAATCGCACGGCGCATTGGAGACAAGTTCGGAGTTACAGTGAGCGGTTGGCCCTATACCGAACAATTTCTTGAAGCCGTTCACAAGGAATATCGCGCAACCGGACGATTCAGCGGGAAATAGGATGTTCGCGGGTCAGGGCTCAGTCAAAAAGTCGGTCGCTCGCCGCAGCGGACGCCCGGAAGAACTTGACTTAAGGCTGGCCTGGCTAGTTCTTGCTCGCGGACTGGGTTGGAGTGTCTTTGTCCTGGCGCGGGGTCATGGAGACGACAATGTACTCGCGCTCTTTGTCGCTTAGTTCGGGGACACGGAGGATGAGCTTGTCCTTGCTGATGCGGAATTGCGCCGTTTCACCGATGGGGAGCAGCACCGGATGCTTTTCGTCCGTGGGGCGAATGCGATAGACCACATGCTCGGCCTGGAGAATATATTCCTGGCAGAGTAGTTCTTTGGTTTTCTTGTTTTGCGAATCGGTGCCGAGGATTTCTCCCCCGACGCTCTTGCTGCCTTTTTCCTGTGTGCCGCAGGAGCTGGAATCCATGCGAAGCAGAGTTCCCTTCTGGTAGTCATGCTCTTTTGCGGCGGCAATGCCGGCGAAGAGCAGGCAGATGACGGCGAATTTGATCGCTTTCATAAGTCAATCCTTCCTTCCTGACCTGATGAAATTGCCTGAAAAGCTGCCCTGGTAAAACGAAGGATAGCGAAGACGGGCCACGCAAAAAATGGGAAGAAGGTAGCGCGTTCGGGAATGAGGCACCTGTCCATCGGTACAGGCGGCTTCCGGCGACAAGAAGCGACACGCGTGCGGCGCAAGCGGAAAGACGTGCCTTGTCGCTCGACGGGATGCGGCGCGATACGTAGGCTCCCCGCAGATCACTTTTTCAAAAAGTGAAAACTGTGAGGAGATCCGCAATGAAAACGAAATCCCCAGTATCGCGCTTGCGATACCAACTACTGTCAGGCTCATGGCTAGCGCTGTTCGCGCTGGGTTTGTGTGCCGTAGCGGCGGCTGGCGTTGGCGCAAATCCAGCAACAGACCATCCAACAACGACTGCGGAGAATTTTCTGCAGGTTCCGGTGCGGCCAGTGGCGATCGGACACCACGGGGTCGGGCCAAATCTCGGCGGCGATCCGACGATTCCAATTGAGAACACTGTGGACTCTGTGAAGCTGGCGTACAGCCTAGGCGCACGGGTTGTCGAAGTGGATGTGCAGCTTACGCAAGACGGCAAGCTTGCCGTATTCCACAACGATTATCTGAGCGACTTTACCTGCATAGATTCCTTGACGATGGACCAAGTGCAAGCGCGGCTGCCCTTCGTTCCTGAATTGCATCAAGTGCTGGCGGTTGCTCGCCAATTTAATCGCTCCGCCGGTAACGCACTTGGTGGAATCCTGGTTGTGGAATTGAAGGCATTGTCGCCGCGTTGCGATCCGGGCGATAACCTGGAGCAAACAATCGTTTCGACCGCAGTTGCGGAAATCGACCAAGCGAAAATGGATGACCAGGTGATGTTTGATTCGTTTTCGCCAGCGTTGCTGCTTCTGGCTTCGCAAACGGCGCCTGCGATTCCGCGGGAACTGGATATTACCGAGCTGCAGTTGTTGACACCGGCGCAGGTGGAACGGGTGACCGGTCTACCGGTGACGATTATGACCAACAAGAAAAACTCGCTGGGGTTGCAGTGGGCGGAGATTGGGCAGGTATTTCGCTTGCCGGGTTACTCTTCACCGCAGCAGTTTTTGGCGACGGGCATTGCCACGCAGGTGCGTGTAGTTGGCGGTGAAATGGACTTCTTCGGACCAGCCGAGCAACAACAACCGGGGAACGGGGCGGCGTTTGTAGCGGGCGCACATTCGCTGGGCTTCCGTGTGTTTGCCGATCCTGCGCAAACCGCGGCCGATTGGAATTTCTTCGCGGGGCTGGGAGTGGATGCGATTTACAGCAATATTCCCCTGGGCGTGCAGTTGCAGCCGGCGATTCCGAATCCACTGCCGTAGCTTCGCGAAGTTCCAGAATCGGGATAGGGGGAGCAGTCACCTGCTCTCCCCTCCCACACCACCCGACATGCGGGTCTGCATCGGGCGGTTCAGTAAGTTGAGCCCTGACGGGCTGGAGGTTCGAGTCATCGTTCGCCACAAGGGCTTCGCCGCTCTGCAGGTTGCCGTTTCGGCTTCACCGTCTTCTGAGCCTGCAAAGCTCAGCCGAAGCTGATTGGCTGGCGCCGTGCCACCCATGAGTTCGACGTTCTACTACTCACTCTTACTGTGGGGGCCTTCCTCACTCGCGTGAGTACTACGCCCGCTATCACTTCACCTCCATCTGGTTGTGAAGAGGACTTGCACCTCCAAGCTGTCGAACATGCGCGGCGTACCAAGAAAGAGGGGCACGATGCATCGTGACCCTCCACCAAAACCCAGAAATCAAACTTCTTACCGCGATGAATTTGCCGGCTTCACGGGACGCGCGGGGCCGGCGGAAGCAGCGGCGGCGTGCGCGTTTGGTTTTTCGTTGTGGAGGACGCCGTTTGCGCCATTGGGCGCGCTGGGCGCGGCGTTGCTGTTCGGACCCGGAATTTCGAGCTTCTTGCGCAGAGTATTTTCGAGTTTTTCGCGAATGTCTGCGTTTTCCTTAAGGAACACGCGGGCGTTTTCGCGGCCCTGGCCCATGCGTTCGCCGCCAAAGCTGATCCACGTGCCGGACTTTTCGAGAATGCCCTTGTCCACGCCGAGGTCGACCAGATCGCCTTCGCGGGAAATGCCTTCGCCGTAGAGAATGTCGAATTCGGCTTCGCGGAATGGCGCAGCGACTTTGTTTTTCACAACTTTGGCGCGCGTGCGCGAACCGACTACCTTGTCGCCGTCCTTGATCGCTTGGATACGGCGAATGTCCACACGCATGGATGCGTAGAATTTCAACGCGCGGCCGCCCGTAGTCGTTTCCGGATTGCCAAACATGACGCCGATTTTTTCGCGAATCTGGTTAATGAAAATGAGGCAGGTGCGCGATTTCGAAACGATGGCGGTGAGTTTGCGCAATGCCTGCGACATAAGGCGCGCTTGCAAGCCCATCGAGGGATCGCCCATGTCACCTTCGAGTTCGGCCTTGGGAACGAGAGCGGCGACAGAGTCGATCACAACAACGTCCACGCCGCCGGAACGAATGAGCGTTTCGGCAATTTCGAGAGCTTGTTCGCCATGGTCGGGCTGCGAGACGAGAAGATTGTCCACATCCACGCCGAGTTTGCGCGCGTAGACGGGATCGAGCGCATGTTCGGCGTCGATGAAAGCCGCTTGGCCGCCGAGCTTTTGCGCTTCCGCGATCACCTGGAGCGTAAGCGTAGTCTTACCGCCGGATTCCGGGCCGTAGATTTCAATGACGCGTCCGCGCGGGAAGCCGCCGACGCCAAGCGCGGCGTCAATTGAGAGACAGCCCGTGGGAATCACGCTGACCGGCACAAGGATGTCCTTGCTGCCGAGCCGCATGATGGAGCCCTTGCCGTAAGACTTTTCGATTTGCGAAATTGCCGCTTCCAGGAGCTTCGTTTTTTCGTCTGCCATGTCACACCTCGGTGGAGAAAATTGGGAAAACAGTCCTCAGGGGCCGAACGGGTTTGCCAGGGACATAGCGGAAGAGAGACTTTATCATTTGTTACATCTTCGCGCCAGGTCTTTCTGGGTGCTGCTACCAGCGCTGGCAACGGTGCTCGGCTAGATGCTCCTTCAAGCGGGCGATGGCCATGGCCACCTTATCCGCCAGTTGCCGTTCTTCGGAGGGCGAGAGTTTGCGGAGCCTCATGAGGTTTCGCATCCTATCGCGCGCCTCCTGGAACTCGCTTTCGAGCCTAGCATGTTCCGGGCAGCTTATCGCTAGGGTCGAAGGGGAGCACATCAGGCACCTGTTGAAAACGCCGAGGAGGAAAATAGCAGAGAGGCGAAGAAAAGGCAAACATTATTTTCGCCTGGTGTTCGCCTATCTAATGCAAGCGCTGCGGCGAGCTCGGACTATTTATCGTAAGTGTAAAAGCCGCGGCCGGACTTGCGGCCAAGCCAGCCGGCGGCGACGTATTTCTTAAGTAGCGGGCAGGCGCGGTATTTGGGATCACCGAGGCCGTCTTGGAGAACATGCAGAATGTCCACGCAGACGTCGAGGCCGATGAAGTCGGCGAGTTCGAGTGGGCCCATCGGATGGTTCATGCCGAGCTTCATAACGGCGTCTACGGCTTCGGGCGTGGCGACACCTTCCATCACGCAATAGGAGGCTTCGTTGATGAGCGGCATGAGGACGCGGTTCGAAACAAAGCCTGGTGCGTCGTTGACGGCGACGGGCGTCTTTCCCAATTTTTTCGCAAGCTCCATCGTCAGGTTGAACGCTTCGTCGCTGGTTTGCAGCGCGCGAATCACTTCCACCAGTTGCATGACCGGCACGGGATTCATAAAGTGCATTCCGACGAAACGGTCCGGGCGCTTGGTCATGGCGGCGAGGGCGGTCATGGCGATGGAAGAAGTGTTCGACGCAAGCACCACGCCTTCCCTGAGAATTCTGTCGGCTTCGGAAAGAACGGCGCGCTTGATTTCGATTTTTTCGGGAACAGCTTCGACGGCAAAATCCGCTTCGGCGATGGCGCCGAAATCCGTTACGGGCACAAGCCGCGCGAGCGTGCTTCCTTTCCCGGCTTCATCGAGCTTTCCCTTTTTAACTTCACGATCGAGATTCTTGGAAATCGCCTCCATCGCGCGGTCGAGAAACTTCTGTTCGACGTCGCGCAAAATCACTTTGTAGCCCGCGCGCGCAAACACATGCGCGATGCCATTGCCCATTGTGCCCGCACCTAGCACAGCGACAGTCCTGATGGAATCCAGTGACAAGTTGAAGCCTCCGCTTTTCCCGGAAGTAAACGAAGTAAATGACGTTAAGGAAGTAAAGGATGCCGCCCGCGACCGAGAACGTCAAGCAGGCGGGCGCTGCATGCGTGCACGAATAGCGATAGGTAGGCGCGCCGCGCCACGCCGGTTCGTATAACGCTCGAAGTAGTACCAGATGAAAGAAAGCGGCAGGAAAGCTAGTAGAAAGAATCTTAGCGGACGGATTTCGTACCGAATTGACTGGTACATCATCCAATAGGAACCGAGCTGAGCGACGGCCGAAACAAACGCAAATATTCCGCCAAACACCGCCAGAAAGTCACTTACAGGTCCTCCGCTGCCCGTTCCCGCAAGAACCGTAATCGCGATGATCAAATAGGGAAAAAGCAAATAATAGAGGAGCGCATAACTTCGGACAGGTTCCTCCTCCCACAAGGATGGCTTGCGTGGAGGAATCTCGGTCGGCTCAGCTTGTTCGGCGATCTGGTCACGTATCACGATCGCACGTGGTTCATCTTCCGGCCTCACCATCACGCAGAACGTGCTGTCGTCGCGCACGATTCGTCGCGAAGGAATTCCTATTTCACGCAATGCGTCCTCGAGGAAGCTAACTTGTTTTTCCAGATTTCCAGAAAAAAGCTCGACCGTGGCAGCGGACTGGTCCCAGTCGAGCGGCAATTCATTGACTAAGTCCTGCGATGAATCTTCTGCCGTCCGGTGAATTTCATAGGGCAACGCATTCGGCTCGATGTCGAGCAGCTTTTCGAGAATGCCGCGAGCTTCAGGCAAGTCATCCGCGGGAACAGAAATAACGAATCCAAAACGAGGCCCAAAGCCGCGCCCAAAAGCGTCCAATCTCTTTCGCGCATAAACGTCGAAAGGAGTATCTGCGTATTCGAGGCTGGCCGATTCGAGCTTCGTAACGAGGGTGTCGTGAAAAATTGCGTCTTCGCCTTGCCAAAGCATTGAATAGGACCGGGCGGGCTCTTCCGGCGGCAGCGACGGAACAAGTTCAATGCCGCAATCAGAGCACTTCTGAAAGCCGGCCCGGTACTCTGCTTTGCAGACGGGGCAGAACATGATGGGAGTTTACTACGAGGGAATAGACGACGGAAGCCACTCGGGTGCTGACGATTCCACGATTTCGCGAATAATTTCGCGGGCGCGGGTTTGTTCGGCGGGAAGAACGAAAAGACTGGTCACGCCGTCTTGCATTTCGCGGCGGACGTGAAGATCGTTTTCGTTCAGAGCACCAAGAATTGCCGATGCAATGTATGCATCATCGCCTGACCAGACAAGCGCCGTGGCGTCTTCCGGAAACCAATCGGCAGAATCACCTGGAGATTCGGGGCCAGGGATATTCTCTTCGGGAGATAAGATTTCCGGCAATTTGCGGATTCGGTCCTTTCTGTCCGGAAGAAAAGACGGAGGCGCAAGCAGTTCGGCAGCATCTGGTTCGTTCGAATCCAAAGAGAACGCTTCCCGAATCGCATTCTCCGCTTCCTCGAAACGTGATGCCGGAACACCAACCTGAAACGTAGGGTAGTTCGAAAGATTGAAAAGATGGTCGGTTCTGTAGACGGTCTTGTGAGGTATTTTAGCCTCATCGAGGACGCCGCACAGCTCAACATGAATCCGCGGATCGTCTCCTTGCCAAAAGGCACAGAAGGGATCCTTGTTCGGGTCGCCGGGTTGGGAGACCGATTCTTGTTCAAGACTATGAGGGCGCTCATGGACCAGGAACACGTGGCAATCCGAGCAGGAGGTGTAGCCTTGGCGATATTCGACGCCGCATTGGGGGCAAAACATGGTCGTAAGTGTACAGCAACATTGGCCTTAGCTGCACGTGCCCTCCATGCGTCTTTTTGCCCCTGCTAGGCGTATCCCCTGTAGAATGAGCGCGACTTTTGCGGTGGCATGTTTCACGACATGGGCGGTGACCCTGAAGCCGGGGCTCCGCTTTTCCAGCCTGATGACCGATGACACCAAGTCCATCGCCCGCGGCCTGAAGCAGCGCAACCCGCAGCTGCTCGACGTGCTCATCGAGCAGTATCAGTTCCGGCTGTTCCGCTATCTGCTGCACCTGACTGGCAGCCGCGAGCGCGCCGAAGATTTTTTTCAGGAGACGTGGGTGCGCGTGCTCGAGCGCGGCCACCAATACGACGGCAAATGGAAATTCGAGGCGTGGCTTTTTACGATTGCGCGGAATTTGATTCTGGACTGGCACCGCCGCAAGAAGCCCGAAAGCTTTGAATCGCTGCGCGGGGCGGGAGAGGACGCGCCAGCATTCGATTTGAAGGACGAGAAAAGTGCGACGCCACTTGAATCCTATTTGAATGAAGAACGGCGCGAAGGTGTTCACGCTTCGCTCGGGAAAATTCCGGCGGTGTACCGCGAAGTGCTGGTGCTGCGTTTTCAGGAAGAGATGCAGCTCGAAGAAATTGCCGGCGTCTTGAGCACGCCGGTTTCAACGGTGAAGTCGCGGCTCTATCGCGGACTCGAAGCACTGCGGGGAGCGATGGCTGGAGGTGCGGCATGAGCGAAAATCTGCACATGCGGGCTCAGCAGCTCATCGCGCAGCAGCGCGTCGAACGAATTTCCACGCAGGAAGAAACCTGGCTTGCCGCGCACCTCGCGGAATGTGAAGCGTGCTCCGCAGAGCAAGTGCAAACCGCGCAAGCTCTCGCCGCCTTCCGCAGCATGAATATCGAGCTTCCGAAAAATCTTGCCGCACGCACACAGCTACGCGTCCGACTGCGTGCGAACGAATTGCCAGCGCACAATCCGGGCCGCGTGCTGCTCTGGGCGATCGCCGGGGTTTCCTGGCTGCTGGGTCTTGCCAGTGCGCCTCTCGTCTGGCGTGGATTTGAATGGGCCGGCACCGAGCTGGGCCTGCCCAAGATCGTCTGGCAATTGGGTGTTGCGCTGTGGTGGCTTGTGCCGGGAATCGTGGCGATGGGAGCCGTCTTGCTGCAAAAGTGGGCACGCGCGGACATTACCGAGTGATCGAGCGCAACGTCATGGAAGAGAAGGAGAAATAATGAGCACACCGGGACCAAGCATTGCACAAAGTATCGGCGATTCGTGGAGCGAGCGCATGCGCTTGATTCGCCTGAGGCGCAAGAAGGAAGCTTTCCGCTTCTCGGACGAATTCCGCATCATTCCGAAATGGCTCAAGGTCCTCTGCACGATTTTGTACTTCGTCGCAGTCACCATTGGCGTGACCGCCATGATCAAGGCGCCGGATGCGCGGCCTCACGACATCCGAGACGAAGCGGCGTTATCTGTGCTGGCCATCATAGGAATCATCACGGGAGTCTCGCTCGTTTTCGCGGCTTACATCCTCATGCTCGGCTACGTGAACCGCGACGCGAAACGCCGCGGGATGAACTCCGCGCTGTGGACCTGGTTCGTGCTTCTCATGCTCCCGACTTCGGTGGGCATCATCGGCTTGATCATTTATCTGCTGGTGCGCGAGCCGCTGCCCTATCCCTGCCCGCGGTGCGATAAACCCGTCGGCCCGCGCTTCAACTTTTGTCCGAATTGCAAATGCGACTTGTATCCTTCCTGCCCGAATTGCAAAAAAGAAATTGTGGAGACGGACAGGTTTTGCCCGTATTGCGCGACGGAGTTGAAGCCGGTGCCGCCCGAAGCGCTAGCTAGTTAGGGCGAGCCAGGCAGCGAGGGTGGCGAATTTTTCGTCTTGGGTCCACGGCGGGCCAAGCGATTTGCCAAGCGCGGCGACCTGGCGATTCAAAAATTCCGGGCGTTTGTTCAGGCGCTTCGAAGCAGCCCCCAGCAGATCTCGTTCCTTGATTGGTGTAAGTGGAAGCTTTGCTTTTGCACAGGATTGGCGAATTGCATTGCGAAAGAGTTCGCCATCGGCGGTGTGAATCAGGGCGTGCGAAGCGAGAATCTTTTCAAACTCCGGCAGCTCACGCCCCGAAGCGAGCAGCAAACTGCATCCGCTGAGTTTGTAATCCAGTTTTTCAAATTCTTTTTGCAGCGAGCGAATTCCAGCCAGTGCCAGTTCCTGTGATTCCTTTTCCACTCCGCAAACGAATTCTGCAGCTTCGCTAAGTTCCATCTTTTCTGCGGTGTGATACGGCTGGCGAAACGTATAGCTGAAAGTCTTGACCAACAACAACTTGCGCCGATCAAGGATGACAGGCTTGCCATCCTCAAAAGAGACAGCGACCATCGCGGCCCAGCCGGAGTGAACGCGAAAACCGATCGCCGCCCGGTTCATGAACGCTCCCTGTCAGAGCGAGTCTTTGTCCTCGTTAATAGCGCTCAACCGCCAAAGCGACCGCGTTGCCGCCGCCGAGACAAAGCGCCGCGATGCCGCGCTTCAGGTTGCGGCGCTGTAATTCGTAGACCAGCGTGACGAGAATACGCGCGCCGCTCGCCCCGATGGGATGACCAAGCGCAACCGCCCCGCCGTTCACATTTACCTTTTCAGGATTCAATTTGAGCTGGCGCGTTACGGCAATCGCCGCGACTGCAAATGCCTCGTTTAGTTCAACCAGGTCCACGTCCTTCTCACGATCCCAGCCGGTCTTCCGCAGCAGCTTTTCGACGGCATCCACTGGCGCCATCATTACCCACTTGGGCTCGACGCCGCTGACGGCCTGCGCCACAATGCGTGCAATCGGCTTCTTGCCGAGGTTTTGCGCAACGCGTTCACTGGTTACGATCAGTGCCGCCGCGCCGTCGTTCGTTCCCGGCGCATTTCCCGCGGTGACAGTGCCGTCCTTTTTGAACGCGGGCTTCAGCTTCGCCAGCGCTTCCATCGAGGTATCTTCTCGCGGCGACTCGTCATATTTAATGACCAACGGATCGCCTGTTTTTTGTGGCATTTCAATTGGCAAAATTTGCGATTCGAAAAAACACGACTTCCTCGCCCGCACCGCCTTCTGGTGCGATTCTACCGAGAAGCGGTCCTGCTCTTCGCGTCCGATGCCGTATTTTTCTGCGACCAGCTCGCCAGTAATGCCCATATGAAAATCTTCGTAGGCGTCCCACAAGCCGTCGTGAATCATGCTGTCCACGACTTTTTGGTCGCCGAGCCGATAGCCCGTGCGCGCGTTGGGCAGAAGATACGGGCAGTTGGACATGGACTCCATGCCGCCCGCGACAACAATTTCTGATTCGCCGGTTTGCACCGCTTGCGCCGCGAGCGCAACAGCTTTCAGCCCGGAACCGCAAACCTTATTAATCGTCATCGCAGCAACGCGCGGGTCGCAGCCGCCTTTTAGCGCCGCCTGCCGCGCAGGATTCTGGCCAAGCCCAGCCTGCACCACGTTGCCGAGAATCGCTTCATCAATTTGCTTGGCGTCAGTTCCCGCGCGCCGCGCCGCTTCCGCGACCACTTTGCCGCCAAGCTCCTGCGCCGAGAACCCGGCAAGGCCGCCCTGGAATTTTCCAACGGGCGTGCGAACTGCCGACAAGATAACGGGGGTTTCCATACGTGCCTCCGGAAGGATGAATCCCTATTATAGCGAGTTGCGGAATTCGCTGCCGCGCACGCCTCCCGAAAACGAAGACTCTACTGTTCGTCCGCCGACGGCCCGTACAACCCCGGAACGGACACACCCAGCAGACGAAAATACGTAGTCAGTTGCGCCCGATGATGAATGACATGATTGAAGCAAGAAGTGCGCAGCACCTCGTACCGTGGCATGGAGAAAATCACGTTTCCCTTCCACGTCAGCGTCCAAATTTCCTTCATCTGCGCGTCAGTCACGCCGGCCAGTGCGGTGCGGGCCTCCCCGTTCAATTTATCGAACGTCGGCACAAGTTCACTGTGCTTTTGTGGCGACGTACCCTTCCAGCCTTCGATCTCTAACTTCGGCGTCTGAATCGTTGTGATCGTAAACTCTGGCAATGTCGCAAGATGGCTCGCAAGCCAGCCGAGCGTTCCGGATTTTTCGTGAGGCTTCCAGCCCCACTTCTGCGGGTCGCTGGGCACCCGCTCTAGCATCTTTCGAGTGTTTGCCCCTTCTGCGTCAAATTCGGGCAACAACATTTCAGCGATGGACATGGCCAACCTCCGTAAGTTCCAACGACCGAGAGCCTCGAAAGCATAGGCGAATAAAAAGCGAATTGTCAAGATACTTTTCCTTTGCCGTACAATTCTCTTCTATGGCTCTGATTCGAACCGATTCTTATCTCAAAGACTCCCTAGACATTTTCCGTTATTACAAAACGCTTGGCGAACGCGCGATGAATCAGTGCAGCGACGCGGCGCTTTTCGAAACGCTCGACAAGGAATCCAATTCCATCGCCATCGTCGTGAAGCACATCGCGGGCAACATGCGCTCGCGCTGGGCCGATTTCCTGACAACCGACGGTGAAAAGCCCGACCGCAATCGCGACACGGAGTTCGAAGCACCGGCTTCAACGCGTGCGGAACTGATGGATCAGTGGAACGCGGGCTGGAATTGGGTATTCAGCGCGCTCGAACCGCTCTCCGACGCCGACCTCACCAAAACCGTCTTCATCCGCGGTGAAGCGCACTCCGTCATGCAAGCCATCAACCGCCAAATCGCGCATTACTCCTACCACGTCGGCCAAATCGTTTTTCTCGCAAAGCATTTCGGCTGCGACAACTGGAAATCGCTTACCGTGCCGCGGAAACAATCCGCCGCCTTCAACGCGGACGTCGCCGCCGGCAAAAAATCGCAAAGGTAGCTTGGCAAATTCAATATCTGCGCGAGTCAAGCTCCTACTCTTAGCGTCCCTTTCCGCACTCGATCGAACAAGACTCCGAGAACGTGAATATTGGCAATTTTTTCAGCGGCAATGTTCACTTGAAACGTCTTTTTGGCCCCGCCCAAATTTACGTGGCTATCCGACACGCCGTATGTAGTGAGGTCCTCCCAACGAATTTCATGCCAAGCGAACCATCGCTCGTACATCACTCCCTTCTTTCGACTGATGCGGATTTTCCCGAAATCCAACTCGACGCCGCTTTCGAATTCGGATACCGCCTTCCGCAGCATTTCCGGCAAAGTGTAGCCCTGAATTTGGTCCGCAAGGACGTCGGCAGAGTGCGGGCGTTCTCCAAGCGAGAGTTTCGTGCCTTGTTTCGTAACCAGCCTTAACCGGTAAAACGTGCCGAGCGCAATGTAGTGAACATGGATCTCGTACGAACCGAAATAGATTCGATCAATTTCCCGCCAGTGAATTTTGTGCGCTCCCAGAAGGCCTCGATAAGAAATACCCGATTCGCGTAACCACAGGCGGAAGAACAATTGCCGCACAACCAGCAGACCAAAACCAATCGCCACAAAATAGAAAATGGCCCAGCCAATCCAGCTGCGGAATTCGGCAGCGGCGATAAAGGCAAGCCACGAAAACAGGCCGCCGATTGCGACTAAGACAAGCGAGATGCGGAAATGCGGGCCAAACGATTGGAGCGAAAGGCAAGTCCCTCTTCGCTTCCTGTTCGCCGCGATTCGCGTTACCCTGCTTGCGTGATGCAGAGGACCCTGTTCGAAATGGATCCGCTCCCGCGCGCGGCGGGCCTGGCCATGAACCCCGCGCAAAAACGTGCCATCGAGCATCGCAATGGGCCGCTGCTCGTCATCGCCGGCGCCGGCACCGGCAAAACACGTGTCATTACCGAGCGCATCCGCCATCTGCTCGAAAACGACGACTCCCTCTCGGGCGAGAATATTCTCGGGCTCACGTTCACCAATAAAGCCGCCGGCGAAATGAAAGCCCGCGTCATCAAAGCGACGGGCGAACGCGGTAAAGACGTGACGCTGGCTACCTTCCACGCGTTTTGCGAATCACTTCTGGCCGATGTCGCACCCGATCGCCTGATGCTGGACACCGTCGATCACTGGATTTTGCTCCGCCGCAATATGGCCCGCCTTCAGCTCGATAAATATCGCCGCCTCGCCGAGCCCGGCCAATTTCTAAACGACTTCGTCGAGTTTTTCTCGCGCTGCCAGGATGAACTCGTCTCCGCCGAAGCCTACCAGCGCTACGCCCAAGGCCTCGCCGCGCAACTCGATCGCGAACACGCTTCGCTCGACGAGGACACTTACAAAGAGAGGCTGGAAGAGGTCCAAAAACAATTTGAAATCGCGCGCGCCTATCGCGCCAGCGAAGAACTGCTTCGCGAAAAGAAGCGCGTCTCCTTCGGATCTCTGATCACCGGCGCGGTAGACTTGCTTGAAAAAGATTCCGCCTTCCGCGCGACACTTCAGGAAAAATTCCGCTACATTCTTGTCGACGAATTTCAGGACACCAACATCGCGCAGCTTCGTCTGCTCGAACTCCTCGCGGGTGACCGAAAAAATATCTTCGCCGTCGGCGACAACGACCAGGCCATTTACCGTTTCCGCGGGGCCTCCTTCGGCAGCTTCCAGCTTTTCCTCGAGCGCTTTGCGGGGTGGAAACCCGGCGAAGATTCCACGCCTTTCCGCGTCTCTCTCACGGAAAACTACCGCTCCACGCCGAACATCCTCCGCGTCGCCACGCAGGTCATCGCGCAAAACACCGTCAGCGCAGACTTCCCCAAAAAATCCCTGAACCCCAATCGCAAAGAGGGAGAAAAAATCCGCATCGTCGAACTGGAAACCGAAGAAGCCGAAGCCGGCTGGGTCGCCGCCGAACTCGAGCGCATTCACTCTGCCGGCCGTAAGTGGAAGGACTTCGCAGTACTCTACCGCCAGCATGCGCATCGCGACGAACTCGTCTCCGAACTTTCTCGTCGCAAAATTCCTTTCGTCATTTCAAGGCTTTCCATCCTCGATCATCCGCTCGTCAAAGATGTCATTGCTTATCTGCGCCTCATCGCAATGCCGTTTGACAACATCTCTTGCGCGAGGGTGCTCGCCGCACCCGCCTGGCATCTCGAAGCCCCCGACCTTGTTCGTCTTGCGGAACGCGCCAAAAAGGAAAGGAACTCTATTTACGATCTGCTGCAGCTCCCGCAAGGCCAGCTCGCCTTCGATCTTTCGCATAACGCGCGTGAGGAGCTTCTGGAATTCCTCGCTGCGCAACGCAAAAGCGTGCGGCGCCGCGGCGCGTGCGAAATTCTCTCCGCTCTTCTCGAATGGCTCGAAGTCCCGCAGCGCGCCGCCGTGCAGGATCGCAAATACGTCACTCGCCTCACCGAGTTCGCAAAGCAATGGGAGCCGAAAAGCGAAACTCGCTCGCTCCCTGAATTCGTTGAATATCTGGACTATTATTCGCAAGCCGGGGGCAACGTCAGCCTCGAAGACGACGCGCCCGGGGACGCCGTGCAGCTCATGACCGTCCACGGCGCAAAAGGCCTTGAATTTCCTCAAGTTTTTCTTCTGCGCGTCAATTCCAAGAAATTTCCCGCCAGCGAACGCCCCCGCACGTTCGAATTCCCCGCCGCTCTTATGAAAGAAGGCGAGCCGGCCGAGCAATTTCACATTCAGGAGGAGCGCCGGCTTTTTTACGTCGCGCTTACCCGCGCACAAGAACGCCTCACCGTCACTACGCTCGCAGAGAAAAAAGGCAAAGTCCCCGTTTTCATCGAGGACATGCTCCTCGATCCAGAAGTCAAGCGCCGCGACATTCGACGGCTCGCACCTAAAATGCCGCAGCAAATGGACGCGCAACATTCCGCGAGGAATTCCCCTCAACTTTTCCCTGCTCCCTCCGCGCCGCCCAAGATTTTCTCCCGCATCGCGGACTGGGCCGAAACATTCCATCCGCCGTCGCCGGAGCCACTCACGCTCAGCCCTTCCGCCGTCGGCGGCTACCGCAGTTGCCCTCAACAATATTTATTCGGCTATTTATGGTCCTTGCGCGAAGGCCCACGCGCCTCGCTCACTTTTGGCGCCGTCATGCACACCACCGTCAAACGCTTCATGGACCAGCTTCGCAAACGCGTTCGCCTCGGCTGGGACGATGTCGCGCGCATTTACGAAGCCGAATGGAAGTCTGCCGGTTTTGAGGACGATTACCAGGAGCAGGGTTACAAAAAAGACGGCCTCGAACAGCTCCGCATTTTTCACGCGTCTGTTCTTGAACGTCCGCCGCAAATTCTCGAGCTGGAAAAACCGTTCGAACTTCCCCTCGAAAACGATGTGGTCCTCACAGGGCGCATGGACCAAATCAATTCCCTCGGCAACAAAAGGGACGTTGAAATCGTGGATTATAAAACCGGTAAACCCAAAAAGCCCGCCGACGCAAAAAAAGATATTCAGCTCAGTATTTATTCGCTCGCCGCGCGTGAAATCCTCGAGCTAAATCCAGTGCGCCTGGTTTTTCACTACCTGCAAAACAACGAACGCCAGGAAACCACGCGCGATTCGAAACAGCTCGATGAGGCGCAGAAAACTGTTCAAGCCGTCGCCTCCGAAATTCGCGCCGCCTCGTTCCCGCCCAGGCCGGGCTACATCTGCCGGAGTTGCGCTTACCAGTCTATCTGCCCCGCGCACGAGGAAAATCTCTCCACCAAATGACTTCGCTCAAATAAAAAGGGCGTCCCGACCAAATCGGAACGCCCTTCACCAAAAATCTGCTTTCCCCGCGGCTACTTCCCTTTCTTTCCGCCTTTTTTCATATCGTCTTTTTTGCCCTTTTTCTTCATCAGTCCTCCTCCTTGCTGTCTGGATCGCAGGGAGGGGCGCCGCCGCCCGCAACCCTCTTCAAGCTGGTATACGGGCGTCAGCCTCGCGAGTCAAGAAAAATCCCGCTACTGAGCGATCTGCGCGGAAAAATATCCTTCGCGCGTGAGGATGTTCAGCCCTACTCTCTTCACGCGCACTTCCACCGCATGGTAATCCTTGGTCTTGTCGTTCCCCGTCGGCGCATATGCCAGTGTGTACTGATTGCGCGCCTGTTCGGTCACGCGAGAGTACAGCTCTTCCAGGGAATTCCGCCTCGCCGCGTAATACACGTCCCCGCCTGTATCGTGCGCATAGGACTGCAACCGGGTGAATTTCCGGTCGAGAAACCCGCTGCCAACGCCTAGGCTATAGACCGAAATGTTGTACCGAAGCAGTTCTTTCACCACTGTGTCGTACTTGTATTTGTTGTTCTTCGCGTTCTGCCCGTCCGAAATCAGAAAAATAATCTTCCGCCGGTCGCGTCCGCGGTCAATCAAAAGCTGCGCCGCCTCGTACATCGCGTCATCCAACGCCTTGGTCGTTTGCCCCTTCAAAATCTTTGTCGATGTCATTGTCCCTGGCCCGCCGCCGCCGATAGCTTGCCCGCCGTTGACGGTCGCGCCCGCGCCAAACGGGCCGCTTGGGTCCGGGCCTATCACATCCGTCTCCGAATCCAGCCGCACGCGCTTCAACTCCGTCACCAGCTTGTCCTGATCCTTCGTAAAGCCTTTCCCGGGATGAAAATTCGTGTCGAACCGGCAGACAAACGCCTCATCTGCCAGACTCAGCCCCGCCACAATGGACTTCAGGCTTTCCTCAACCATGTCCGAGTCTTTGCCCTTCAAATCGTTGTCAATCAACACGACTGCGGACAGCGGAAACGCCTCCACCGTAAAAATCGAGATCTTCTGCTCGATGTTCTCGTCAAAAACGCGAAACTCTTCCTTGGTCAAATCGGGCACAAGGTTCCCCGCGGAGTCCTTGACTGTGACAGGCAAAACGACCAAATTCACATAAGTAATAATCCTGGCCCGCGTATCGCTTTGTGGAGGTGGATTGGTCGCCTGCGTCGGTGCTGCGGCTTGTTTGGTCGTCGTGGGAGCTGCAGCAGGAGGCGCGGCTTCCGGCTTCGGCGCAGGAGCCTGCGGCGCATCCTGAGCCCGCAAACAAAGCGCTCCGGCAAATGTGACCGCCATCACCGCCCCAACTATCACCCTCTTTTTCAACGTTTTTCGTGGACTTTTCTTCGTCACCAAGCCAAACTCCCTCTTTGCGGTCTGCTTGCCTGAACTTCTAGTGGGTTAGACGCATCCGAAACCCTACCTGGCCGCATCCCAATTTACGAATTCTTCCCGGCATGGGACTGGCGCCCACCGGAAATCGCTCCAAAGGAAAGTATACATGCCTTTTTTTCATAGAATTGCCGCGACGCTGACGGCTTTTTCGCTGACGTTCGGCTTTGTTGCGCCCGCCGTTCCGCAAGAGCCGGAAAGGTCCCAGGGCACGATTTCCACGCAGGTTTCGCTCGTTAGTCTCTTCGCCACCGTTCGCGACAAAAACAAGCGCATCGTTCCGGACCTCAAAAAAGAAGACTTCAAAGTCTTCCAGGATCATGAAGAGCAAAAAATCGCCTTCTTCAGTAAGGAAGTGACGCTGCCCATCACGCTCGGGTTGCTCATTGACACCAGCGGCAGCGAACAGAACCGCCTCCCCGCCGAGCAGGATGCCGCTAGTCGCTTCCTCGAACGGGTCATGAAAAAGGGCGATGAAGCCATGGTCATCAGCTTCGACCTCGACGTAGATTTGCTCAGCGATTTCACAGATGACAAGCACATCATTCAGCGTGCCATTGACAAGGCGAAGGTCAATGCAGTCGGAGGCGGCGGTGTGGTCACTCCGGGAACAATTCCATCGAACACCGGCGGAACCCATTTTTATGATGCGGTCTATCTCGCCTGCGCGGAAAAGCTCGGCACCGAAGCTGGAAGAAAAGCGCTGGTCATCATTACCGACGCGCAAGACGAAGGCAGCAAAGTCCGCCTGGAAGAAGCAATCGAGGCAGCGCAAAGATCCGACACCGTCGTGCACGTTCTTCTTGTTCACGACCCGGGCTATAGCTGGCGCCCCGACGTCGCCAAGAAACTCTCCGATGAAACCGGCGGCCGCACCATCGAAGTCTCGTCCGAGAAAAGACTCGAGCAAGCCTTCGATCAGATCTCAGAAGAGCTGCGCAGCCAATACCAGATTGGCTACTACTATCCCGCGGGCAAAGCCAAAGACGGCGGCTTCCGCAAAATCAAAGTGGACGTGGCCGACAAGGACTACAAAGTCCTCGCCCGCCGCGGCTTCTACGCTCCAAAGGAATAACCAACTTTTGAGTGCGGCTTGTCCGTAGCCGAAGGGCGGCCTAACTCCGTTACTGCATCGCGGTCTTAAACTTCTTCCCCGCGACAACTCCCAACACGATTAAGAGCGCTAGCGCGCAAAGCTGCACAATCTTCACAATCCCCTCTTCGCCTGTCGGGGCCATGGCATGCAGCGCTGGAATCTTCATGAACGATTGCGCGATCAGCACCAGCACGTTGAAAAATTGCGCAGTCACCGCCGTCACCACATATGCCGTCCGCCAGCCGCCTGCCAGCTTCTTTGAATAAAGCGCAAACAACGCAACCGCCAGCACCACCAGCGAAATCGCACCAATCACAAGTCCCGGCGTCACTTTCGTAATCGGGAAGAAAAATCCCGTGATGCACGTCAGAATCGTTGTCGCCAAAAATGTCGCGTTCAAGCCCCCCAGTGGCTTCGCGCCAATCATTTGAAAAATCACCAGGAACCCGGTCGCAATCCCAATCAGGCTTAGCAGCAGGTGAATAAACGTCAGCGGCGTCATTCCCAGAATCATGGCTGGCAATTCCTCCCAAGCATTGAATTTTCGAAGGCCCAAGGACCGCTACCTTACTAAGGCTGTTGCTTTGATGCAACGGCAAGTCACATTGACGCAGGCGTTTGGCATGGATACACAATTTTTTTGTGCGTCACTGTTCAGCTCTGATCGAAGCTCGGCCCGCGAAACTAACCGCGCGTGCCTCGGACGTCCATTTGTAAATGATGCTAAGCTCGTCCGCTACCTTGCCCTCGCTTCCTGAGCGGATTTTGTTGCAGAGGTTCGCGCCATGCACAAAGGATGCAAACTCAACTGCCTTCTCTCCAGCGCCATTGTCGTTCTAGCGGTAACTCTCGCCGCTCCTCTCCATCTGCAAGCAGCCCAGCGAAACACAATTTCGCTGGATGGAACATGGGAAATCGAGGACTCCAGAGATGCGGACACAATCCCCGTATCATGGAGCCACACCGCGCCGGTGCCCGGCCTGGTTCACTCCTCTCAGCCTGCTTTTCCCAATGTCGACAAGTTTGACAGCCGGCAGTTAATCCTGAATCGTGTAGCTGCTGGCCGCCTTCCCAAGAGCGCCATCATCTTCAACGCGGGCGTGCCGAATCAGGAGCGCAACTGGTTCTGGTATCGCCGTGTGTTCGGACTCACTGCGGCGCGCGGCGTCGCCATTCTTCGCATCAACAAAGCGCAGTTTGGCGCGGCGGTTTGGCTGAATGGAGTGAACATCGGCGAGCATTTGCCTTGCTTCACCGCGGCCATCTTTGATGTAAGCAAGGCCGTCCGGCGCGGCAAGAACGAATTGATCGTCCGCGTCGGAGCGCACCCGGGAGTTCTTCCCGCAAATGTTTCCGCAGGGACGGACTTCGAGAAAGCCCGCTGGACACCCGGCATCTACGACAGTGTTTCTCTCGCGCTCAGCGGTAACCCGGTCATCGAAACGATTCAGGTCGCTCCAAAAATTTCAGGCAGCTCCATCGTCATCCAAACCGCTCTTCGCAACTTCGGTGTCACGCGGGTCTCTTTCAACCTCACCCATCGCGTGCACGCTTGGAAATCAAAGCCTGTTGTAGCGGCGTCCGCCCCGCAACGTATTTCTCTTGCGCCTGGGCAAAGTAAGGTCGTTCTCCAAACTTTGCGCATTCCTGGAGCGCGCCTCTGGTCTCCCGAAACTCCGAATCTCTATGTCCTCGAGTCAAACACTGGTGGCGATTCCACGACCACTCGTTTTGGAATGCGCGAATTGCGCTTCGACACTGCAACTCAACGCGCCTACCTCAATGGCCGTGTCTATTTCCTGCGCGGTTCCAACATCACCTTGCACCGGTTTTTCGAAGATTCCCTTTCCGGCACTCTGCCCTGGGATGCTGCCTGGGTGCGCAAACTGCTCGTGGATATTCCTCACGAAATGCACTGGAACAGTTTCCGTTTTTGCATCGGCCCCGTGCCTGACCGATGGCTCGAAATCGCCGACGAAGCGGGCTTGCTCATCCAGAACGAATATTTTGTCTGGACCGGCAACAACTGGCATGGCTCCGAAAACCAGGTTCAGTTCGATCCCGATCAAATGATTCGCGAGTACAAAGAATGGCTCAGCGATAATTGGAATCATCCGAGCGTGGTCATCTGGGATGCCAATAACGAAACCTGGGATCCAACGTTCGGCGAAAAAATTATTCCCGCTGTTCGCAGACTCGACCTCTCCGATCGCCCTTGGGAAAACAGCTATAACCCTCCACAAGGCCCCAACGATCCCGTCGAAGATCATCTCTATGAATTTCAGGCGATGGCGGATGGCGGTCCGCCTTTCAGCATGACCGCCCTGGAAAGCCCCAACGGGTTGTCACCCGGAGTGCAATCGGCACACGCGCTGATCCTCAATGAATACGGCTGGCTCTGGTCGAATCGTGACGGCTCGCCTACCGAGCTCACTAAGAAACTCTACCCGCTTCTCGCCGGCCAGGATGCAACTCCCCAACAAAGACTCGCGCTCAACGCCTATCTGCTTGCCGGAATCACAGAATACTGGCGCGCTTATCGTCGCTATGCGGGCGTGATGCACTTCGTTTATCTCACTGCCAGCGATGCCGGCGGTTATACCTCGGACCATTTCCGCGACGTAAAGAGTCTCGAACTGCACTCCGAATTTCGAGACTACATGAGCAATGCGTTCTCGCCCGTTGGCGTTTACTTGAGCTATTGGCAGCCTGTCACGCCTGCTGGACCCGCCAAATCTTTGCCTGTAATGCTCGTCAACGACGAAGACAGGGAAGTCCATGGCGCGCTCACCTTGGCGCTCGAAAAGGCAAGCGGCGAGCGTGTTGCAAGTACAAAAACAAATTTCACACTCGCACCACTCGGCCAGCAGACGATTCACCTGGACTTCGAATTCCCACGCTCGACCGGAGACTTCCTCCTGCGAGCCATCATTGAGTACAAGAACGAGGGCGCGCTCCGCTCAGCGCAAAGTCGCCGCCGGATCAAACTCGTCGAGCCATCGAAGTGAGGATTGCCGCGCCTTGAACCGTAGTCGGCTGTACCCACAGCGATCTATTGACCCTCGCAGGTCACATGGTCGTTCCAGTCCACGAACGCACCGTTGGGATTGTCCCGCCACGCCCAAACATGCAGCTCGAAAAACGCAGGTATGCCATAACGATTCGGACTGCCGACGTACAGGAAGGTTTGGCCCTCAAGGACAGGCGGTTGGCCGTCATGATTCGCCAGCCATGTGGTAGCGTCCACGATAAATTCCACGCCCACAAGACGCAACCCTCCGTTCGACGGCTCGTATATCAACGCTTCCGGTCGTGAAACATCAATCAGGCCGTCTTTCACGAAGTCACCATTGACGTAGTGCACGCCCATGGCGCCGTGGTCCGGTCCGCTAACGCAGCCAAGAAACGCTCCGTAGCCCGCCGCAGTGGCAACATTAACGTCAACGAACTGCCGCGTGGCTTCGCGAACAGCCTGAACCAGCTTGGCTGGCGCAGCATGCTCGTGATCGTGCCCGGCCTGCCCGGCTTTAATAACTGGAGTAGGCACAACAAGACTGCCTACCAAGGCCAAGCGCAGGATGTATATGGCTGATTTGTGGATTGTGGTCGTGATTCGCGTTTTCATCGTTTTCTCCTATGACCTCAGACTCTGGCTACCGCTCGCTTCGGGCTGATAGCATCCGCGTTTTCTTGACTCTCACTCCCTAGAGCAGGAACTTTGGTCCGCGCCCGAATGCGGTGCAGCACCCGAGGGCAGACTTTAGGGTCGGCGCCCAAAAGTCTGCAATCCTTCGCACCCCAATCTGGCCTCAAACTTTTCTCGGTCGCTAACCTGGTTAAAAATAGGGACTTCCCAGTCGGGCAGCCTCGTCTCCGCGGGACAAGAATTGTGGTACGCTCTTCCCAACTTCTAGAGGTTGTATGCCCACCCCGACTCCAACGGCGCGCATGCTGCGCTTCGATGCTTTTGAGCTGGATCTGCGCACGGGCGAACTACGCAAGCATGGCGTCAAGCTCCGTCTGCAAGGTCAGCCCTTGCAGGTCCTCGCGATACTCATGCAGTCTGCCGGCGATCTGGTGACCCGCGAGGAACTAAAAAGCCAGCTGTGGCCTGCCGATACCTTTGTGGACTTCGACCACAGCCTCCACAACGCAGTCGGGCGTATTCGTGAAGTACTCAGTGATTCGGCGGAGAAACCCAAGTACATCGAAACATTGCCGCGCCGCGGATACAGGTTCATAGCTGCGGTAGAGGAAGTTCAGTCGCCCCGGATCTCTTCGAAAGACGATAAGGAAGCGAATGAGCCGGCTTCGAGCGAAGTGCTAGCTGCCGCAACGCAGACCAAACGGCGTTCTGCCTTGGCCTTCACACTCTGTGCTCTTGGTGCAATCGCAATCGCCGCATGGGTGGCGTGGCCGCACGTCAATGCCAGAGCGGTTCCCCAAATTCGATCCATTGCCGTGCTGCCGATGGGTAATTTTTCCGGTGAGCCGGCGCAAGAATACTTCGCCGATGGAATGACCGAGGAGCTGATCACCGAGCTGTCGAGAATCCAACCCTTAAAGGTGATCTCCCGCACCTCCGTCATGGAGTACAAGGGCACCAAAAAGCACTTGCCGCAAATCGCTCGTGAGCTGGGTGTTGATGGAATCGTGGAGGGCTCAGTCAGGCGCGAGGGCGACCAGGTACGCATCACTGTGCAGTTGCTCGATGGGCCAAACGACCGCCATCTTTGGAGCGAAGACTACCAGCGCGAATTGCGCGGTATTCTCACCATGCAGCGGGAAATAGCCCAGGCGATTGCGCAACAGATTCGCGTACAGCTGACTCCTCAACTGCAAGTTCGCTTCGGCTCACCTCGCCCGGTGAATCCGGAGGCCTACGACGCCTACCTTAGGGGACGTTTCTATTTGACAACCCAGTTCTCCAAGCCGGAGCCTCTTAACGCTGCCAGGAATTACTTCGAAGAATCTATTCGGAAGGATGCTGGCTTCGCGCCTGCTTACGCGGGATTGGCAAACTCTTATATTTTCTTGGGGATCTTCCGGCACCTGCCGCCCGACCTCGCCAACAGCTCGGCGAAGGATCTGCTTCGCAAAGCCCGCGAGCTTGACGACAATGTTAGCGATACCCACACCGCGCTTGGGTTGCTGAGTTGGCGCGAGTGGGACTGGCCCACAGCTGAACGAGAGATCAAATACGCTGTTGCGCTCTCTCCAAGTGACGGTTGCGCTCGCGCAACTTACTCAAATTACCTTGCCTGGACCGGCCACCGCGCCGAGGCTTTGGCTCAGATCACCACGAGTCGCGAGGTGGATTCCAGCGGAAGCTACGCTTCCACCGAATCGGACGTCTACTATCAGCTTCGAGAATTCGAACATTTGGTCGAAGCAAGCCGAAACGGAATCGCTTCAGACCCGAATGAATGGCTAGGACACTTCTCTCTGGGCATTGGTTATGAAGGCTTGGGGAAACCCGGCGAAGCAATTCCCGAATATCAGAAGGCTATTCAGATGTCGAACAGCGATCAGGATCCCACCGCTGCTCTGGCGCATGCTTATGCTGTGACCGGCAGAAAAACCGAAGCAGAAAAGATCCTTCGTAGTTTGGAGCGAGCCCCCAAGGATACCTATGTTTCGCCATACTTAATCGCCACGATCTATGCTGGGCTCGGTGAAAAGGACAAGTCCTTCGCGTTCTTGGAAAAGGCCGAACGGGAAAAGAACGGGGACTTGGTTTGGGCCGTAAGGGCTGACCCGCGACTCGACAATCTCCGATCCGACCCGCGATTCCAGGCGCTCTTGCGGCGAATGAACTTCCCTCAGTAAATTGAATGAGATAGATCCCCGAGGCTCGCCTCAGTTCCGGACCGTTAGAACAGAGCAATGCGCTTCGCTGACAACTTTGTACGTGGTGGTCGTCGGTAGGTGGGCCGCGGCGCGTCCATGTTTTGTGTGGTCCAAGCCCAGGACAATCAAATCCGCTTTGAAGGAGCGGGCAACGCGTAAGATTTGCTCGCCGTGCTTCCCAAACTCGACCATGAGTTCCGGCTTCACGGAGAGAGGCGCACTCTCCGAAACGAATTCGCCAAGCCTCTTCAGAGCCTTTTGGCGTGCTTCCTCCCGCATTTCGGTAATGCCGTCGGGCGCCGTGGACCAGCTGAAGCTCTCGGGAATCGGCATAACCGGGGCAACGTGCAGCAAAACCAGTCTGGCCCCAAAATGATTCGAAAAGGAAATCGCGTGCGGCAACGCACGAAAAGAAGCTTCGCTGAAATCCGTGGGAAACAGAAAAGAACGAGTCTCACCAGTGCTCTCAAGAGGAGCGTCTGGTTGAGAATGCGGCCCCACCGTTAGGACAAGGCCATCCGCTTCGCGGAAGATCTGCTCCGCGACGGAACCCATGACAAGCCTCTCGACGCCGTGCCGCGCGTGAGTTCCAATCACGACCAGGTCGGCTTGCTTCTCGCGCATGACCGCCTTCAACTCTTCCCAGACATCCCCTTGCCGGACAAGGAACTCGTGCGATAGACCTGCGAGGTCTCCCTTCTCAACAAGCTTCCTCTCCAGTTTAGCGAGATCTCTCTGAGCCGCTTCCGATGCCGATTCGACTGCGTCTGCTCCAGCAATCGTGAACCCGATGGAAGACACCACATGCGCCACATAGAACCTCGCATGGAAGTGGCGTGCGATGCTGATCGCGTGACGCAGGGGTTTCGAAGACGCTTCGGTGAAATCACTTGCTACAAGGACGGACTTCAAACCTATGCCTACAGAGGGAAGACGCGTGGACATCTTCTTTTTCCTTTGGGAAACGGAAACTCGTGCCGTGTTTTCCATAGCGACGCGGTTGCGACACGTTCCCCGCTCGCTCTCGCGGAACGGATCTGGACTCTTCTTTCGCTTCCAAGCGGCCGCTATCCGTTCCCTGGAAACACTCCTTTGATGCAAACGGATGAATGCCAGTTACCCTCGATAACGCCTCGTCTTTTCCTACTCAAGATAGATTCGGAAGAGGTTGGCTTTCGCCGAACGGCGTGTACTGACGAAGTAGTTCTGCGAAATGCCCGAAGACACGTCGTTCTGATTGATCAATGTGCGCCGGGAATCCGCTCGAAATCCGTTTCGCTGGTGAAGCCCTTCGCAAAGCTGGGAGGAGCGGCTCCCAACTTGATGGGGATCACCGCTGTCTTTGATGAACCGTATGCAAACTGCCGCAGCGACACGTAGAGTCATTTCCCGTCGAGACTCCACGAGAGCAGCGGGGCTGACGAGCGCGTAATGCCAAAACCGAAGCTGCAGTTGTCGCACACGGTGATCGGTACACCGCCTTCAAGCGGCACAGCTAAAGACATCACGTTCCTGTCACCATGACTAGCAGGCTGCGCCACACCTACGAAAGCCCAGCGCCCGTCAGGCGAAACGCTTTGCAACTGCATGATGTCGAGGTCTGAGAGGGCCACCTGGCCGCCGCCGTCCTCGTTGATGCTCATGATCTTTGGTGAAGATTGCGTACCCAGATATACGATCTGCCCCGGCTTGCCGAAAAAGGCGCGATACTCGCCTCCGAACGTGAGTTGCCGCGGCGCCTGCGTGCGGTCAAGCCAGCCGACCCAGATCCCCGACCGGGTCTGACCCTGCTCCGTGGCAAACACCACTTTTTTCTCGTCCTGCGATATTGAGAAATGAGTGAGCACTAAGCCCGGAAAGAGCCGTTCCGCAGCCCCTGTCGTGACATCGGTAACCCACAGCTCGCCGCTGAAATACGAACGCGAACCTGCAGCCCGCCGCAAGCAATAGACCTTCTTGCCATCGCGCGAAAGAGTCGGAAAAAAAGAGTAGCCCTCAGAAGTGATCTGCTTTTCGCCCGCCTTCTCGTCATGCAACCAGACTACAGATTGTTGTGTGCCTGCGGTCGTGATGAACGATTTGCCACCAGGCATCATCGCCAGCCCTTCCTCCTCGCTCGCGCCAGATGGCGTCAGCTGTTGAGGCGCACCGTCCGGGAAGCGCTGCCGCCAGATGTGAAAACCGCTCGTCCAGGTATCCACTGTGAAGTACATCCATCTGCCGTCGGGAGACCACTGAGCCCATGTACAGGAGCCCTCCGGCCCAACTTGCCATCCCGACGTTGAGCCGTCGAACGGGACGACTCGGCATCGTCGCCACCACGCGCTGTCCATTTCTGCCACCAGCACCCACTTGCCATCCGGCGACAGCGCAGATCGGTGCACCATCCCTTGCATGTGGTCGGCTGGAACATAGATGTCCCTCTCCTCGGTCCGGCTGGCATTGGAGGTGGACAACTTCATGTGTATGCCAGTTCTGATCGCGGAGAACAATATGTGATCGCCACCGATCCAGCTCAATCCCGTCGCATTAGCCATAAACAGCTTCGGTTCTTGACCTCCCAGCAACGGTAATTCATAGGTGTTCCAGGCAAAGGGGCCTTCTATTTGCGTGAAGTACACCTGTCTACCGTCTTGAGAGAAATTGATGGTTTGCTTCCTGATCGGAGTCTTCGTGATTGGGAAAGGTTCACCGTCCGGCAGAGATTTGAGCCAGACCTGGCCTGTATTCGTAGAATTTCCGAAACTGCCGGGGCCGCGCAAAAACGCCACCAGTTTCCCGTCGCGCGACAACGCGGGGATTTCAGCGGAATCATTAAAGTTGGTAAGTTGCTCCCAACGCAGGGACGGCGCACCTGCACTCTCGCGACGGGTGAGATGTGGCCACCACAGTAGTGTCGCAGCGATCAAAGCGCAGACGGCGCCGCCCCCGATCACTGGCGCCAGCCATCTCCGTGGCTCTTTCTTCAGTGGCGCTGCGACGGCTGCGCCGGTTGGCGCTGCTTCTAACCGACGCAGGTCCACCACCAACTCTTTAGCGGACTGGTAGCGATTCTCCGGATCCCTTTCAAGGCACTTGAGGACGATTCGCTCTAGCTCCACAGGGATCGCGCTGTTCACCGCGCGCAAAGGGACAGGGACCTTGTGCAGGACGGCATCTATCAAACGCGGGGCCACTTCTTCGTGGAACGGGCGCTGGCTCGTAGCCATTTCGTACAGCACGGTTCCGAATCCCCAAATGTCCGTGCGCGCATCTGTGTTCTCACAACGCAATTGTTCGGGTGCCGCATAAGGAAGTGTGCCGAGAACAGCCAGCGGTTCGGTCAACCCCAGCGAAAGAGTTGCATCCCCGTCGGTTTGCTGAAGCAATTTTGCCAACCCAAAATCCAGCACCTTGATCTCGCCGCGTTCTGTGACAAAAATATTGGCGGGCTTGAGGTCGCGGTGGATGATTCCTCTGCCATGGGCAGTTTCGAGCGCGCCGGCGATCTGAATTCCCAGATTAAGTATCTGCTTTACTGGCAGTGCTTGGCCATCAATGTGCTGTTTGAGTGTGCGGCCTTCGAGCAACTCCATGACGAGGAATTGCCGCCCTTCGTGTTCTCCCACGTCGTAAATCGTGCAAATGTGAGAATCGTTCAGCGCGGATGCGGCGTGTGCTTCGCGTTCGAAGCGCTCCTTCGCATTAGGTTCGGTGTTGACATCCGAAGACAGAATCTTGACCGCAACGTCTCGATTGAGACGTGTGTCAGTGGCGCGGTAAACTTCGCCCATCCCGCCGGCGCCTATGGGCGCTTCGATTTTATATGGACCCAGCCGGGTGCCCGGAGGCAGGTGCATCGTGCCGCGAATTATAAGCCAGGAACAACAAGACGCACAGCGCCGCTAGAGATTCGGGACGAACTCCGGAAATTGCGTCGCTTAGGACCCGAACGTGAGGCGAGGCCTGCTTGTCGGCCTGGGATGAGCTTGTTACACTTGCCCGCGCTAGCCGAGTTGCTGAACCCACGCGAATTGGGTGTGCGCGAAACGCGCTGAGTTCGTGCCAGCCGGAAATATCGGGACGCTGGAAGGCAATGTGATCCCTGAGGTTCCAAATCGTCGTGACCCTCGCATTGACGAACTCGCTGGCGCGGCGAGCGAAACCACTTCAACAAACACTAGCTTCAATTCAGCGGTGGGAGAAGTGTACGACTCATGGCACCGCTGCCTCGTGGACTATCATGTCGACCCCAAGAGCCAGACCGCGCCGAACGTCGTCACACAGACCGAGCTAAGAGCTTCGAAGGAGCCTGTTTCGGATGTGATCGCGCAGGCGAGAGAAGAGATTGATCGCCTTTATGCGATTGTCCGGCAAGAAGGGTACGTCGTCCTGCTGTGCAACAAAGACGGCGTGGCCATCCATCACCGAGGCGATGAGACCCGGGCCGACGACTTCAAACGTTGGGGAATTTGGCTCGGGGGCATTTGGTCTGAACAAATTGAGGGCACAAACGGAATCGGGACTTGCATCACCGAACAACGGCCGGTGCTGGTCCATTGCGGACAACACTACCGTTCTCGCCACAGCAAATTAACCTGCGCGGGAGCGCCGATTTTCGATGCCCTGGGCAGATTGGCGGGCGTGCTGGACGTGTCCGCGGTTGCTTCGGAAGGATCGGATCGGCCACAACAGTTGGCGCTCGCGGCCACCGTCGCTTCCGCGCGCGAGGTGGAAGAGCGATTGTTTCGAGAACATTTCCGCCATGCCTGGGTCATCGCGGCAATGCCAAAGGACGAGACCACACCGGGATTGCTGGTCGCTGTGGACGAAGACCAACGCATTGTCGGTGCAGATCGGGCGGCACGGGCGGAGTTTCATCTGGACGACAAGAGTTTAGCGGCCGGTGCACCCCTATCCGCGCTCTTCGAATTTAGTGCCTACCTGTTCCGCAAGCGCGGCGGACAAGACGTTCCCGTTTTTCTGACGCGGACCAGCGCGCATGACTCATGGCGCGCATTGCTCACACCTCCGCTGGCGCGAACGAGCCTGTCGCGAAACGCGCAGGAAGCGATGGTCCATTCGAGGCCGCGTTTGAGCATGTTGAGCAGCATGCCCATGCCGGAGGCGTCGGACTTGAGCCGCGGGGGCCTCGCGCCTGTACTGAAAAACCGCATTTGCGAGTTCATTGAAGAACACATCGGCGAGAAAATCAGCCTGGATGCCATGTCTTCGGTGGCGGGGCTTTCTCCAAACCACTTTGCGCGTGCTTTCCAACAGTCGGTCGGCATGCCACCTCACCGGTATCTATTGCGGCGGCGGCTGGAGCATGTGGGGCAGATGCTGCGTGACACGCAGCTGCCGCTGTCGCAAATTGCGTTGGCGGCTGGTTTCTCGGACCAGAGCCACCTGGCGCGCCATTTCCGGCGACTAACGGGTGTACCGCCCAGTCTGGCGCGGCGTTAGTCCTGACGGCACTGAACTGTTTGCGCGTAAGTGGTTCATCATAATCGTCTTATCTCCGATCCGAGACAGGTCAATCACATCCTGAATCGTTAAGTAGCCACGCGAGAAATTCAGCAAGAACGTACCGATCCGGAATATTTCGTTCAAGACATGTGATCTGCGTCACAGGCAGTATCGCCTCCAAGGAGGCGAATATGAGCTGGGTAAACGCAGTCGCGCAATTGGTGGAAAATTCTAGGGAACGGCTCCCGTGGCACTATCCAGGCGACATTAGCCGGAAATCGAATCTCCTTCAGGAGGAGCGACACAAGGAGCGAATACGGATCGCGCGGGAGTTACACGACACGTTGTTGCAGGGATTCCTCAGCGCGTCAATGCAACTTTGTTTGGCCGATGATTGGCTCCCGGCCGATTCACCGGCGAAACCCGTGCTGCGGCGCGCTTTGGACCTCATACGCAAGGGCATCAACGAGGGACGCGCAACGCTGCAAGGCCTTCGCTCTCCGGTGTTGCCAGACGGGAGCCTGGAAAAGGCGCTTTGCGATGTGCAAAACGATTTCGCGCCGAGCGAGCGCGCACGGTTTCGAATTGTAATCGCTGGCGAGACTAAACCGCTGGAGCCTGCGGTGCAGGAGCAGATTTTTTTGATTGCGCGAGAAGCGCTCCTGAATGCTTTGCGGCACTCGGAAGCCACTAGCGTGGAAGTTGAAATTGAATACCGGCGACGGAAATTGCACGTGGCAGTGCGGGACAACGGCAAGGGAATTGATCCGCAGGCCTTGCAGTCGAGCCAAAACTTGCACTGGGGGCTGACAGGTATGCGGGAGAGGGCTGCGAGCATTGGAGCGGAAATCCGAATATGGAGCAGTCTGGGACAGGGCACAGAGGTAGGAATCTCGGCGCCGATACGCGGCGTGCGAGCGCCGTCCCGCCTAACTTAGCGCCCTACTTTGGCCAGTTTGTTCTGCAATCAAGTAGGAGCGCTCATTCGTTAGCGGCCCACTCCTCGACTCGCAAAACAAGCTGGAGGCCAACGGCGAATTTTGAACTCTCCACGGGGTCGCAGTAGACCACGCGCGCTAGCGACCTGATGCCTTCCTCGGGTGCGGTAACTACAAGCTGCTTCCCAGGACGGCAATCGTACTCAGTCACGATGCGAACGCCTTGAGGGCTTACATTTTCAGTGACTGCCCTTTTAACAGGTTGCGGTTCATCCAGGCGCAGAACCTCCACGTAAACCGCTTTCGCAGTGCGCTTTTCATTTCGGCCTGTGGGTACACGCATATAGCACTTGCTTCCTCTCGCTGTCTTATTCGGATGTCGGCCAAGTCACATCCAAATGGAGGAAGAGAGTTCGGTCTCTCGGCCGTCAACTGCGAGGGTCCGATAGGTCGAAGTGATTTTGGCTTGGGCTTGCCGCTCCGGGCAACGCGGTCACACATTTCGCGACATACGGCCTGATCTGCACAGGACGGGGTGGGATGCCTGTGCATTCCCAAGGACTGAAGCTACGCCCCCGGTTCAAAGACCCGCAATCAGAGGAATACCTCAATCAGTCGCGGGTGAATCAGCGCAGGACACCGGGTGCTGCTGCGCGGTATGTAAAAACTACTAATTCTGCAGCTTGCTTGTATCCTTCCCGCTAAGCTTACCGCACCGGTGGAAGTGAGAATCCCCTGCAAGTAATTGAAAACAAAACAAATACATGATGGTGTTTGGCTGGCCGGGCTGGCAACAGGAATGCCCACTATTGTTGGTGAGAACCCAGTCTTGTCCCGATTTGTCGCATTTGAGGGCTTCGATGAAAGCTGCTCTTTATGACATTTTCAGGAAAGACCTGCTTGGGACCCCCGTTTGGATGGAGTCCGTGGAAGATCTGAAAACGGCAGAGCTGCACGTAATGGAAATGGTGGCCCGGTCGCCCGGCGAATATTTTGTTTTCTCCCAGGAAACGAAAGAAATCGTGAGCGACACGGTACCGCGTTTCTTTGATCTTGTTGTCTAGCCACTTTCCGTCAAATTGCCAACCTTTTTTCAACATCCATTGATATCGGTGTCGAGATTCAAGTCAAGATTCTGCTAACGCCACACTCTCGAGGCATGAATTGACCCGCCCCTCCGGAGTGTCTACGATCTTTCTTCGTTCCTGCAACCGAAATGGAAGAACAACTCATCGGCCACTACAGAATCCTCCGCAAGCTCGGCGGAGGCGCACTCTGGGGCCACTTCACTCTTAGAGATTAAGCATTTGCGAAGAGCAAAACGGTTGGTTCCGAGTAACCGACCATCCAACCAGAACAAGGAACTTTGTGGTTGCCAATTGCGTACCGCGAGTATGCGCACGTTTATCCTTCTCGCAGCTGCTTGCCTTTGCTCATGTCCTACCATTGCTCAGCCGCTACAGCTCGAGATGCGTGTGCCATTCGAGCCCACAGCGTTCCCGAGCGGGCCGCATCGCTATGTCATATATGAGTTACATCTGACAAACTTCGGGGCAGCTCCGCTGTCGCTGAGTCGTATTGAGGTGCTCGACGCGGATGCGGAAACTGCGGAACCGATTGCGACCTTCGAGGCAGAGCCACTCGAGGCTATGTTGCAACCTTTGGGCGGCAGGACACTTTCTGACCGTAAAGAAAGGCTAGTAATCGCCGGCGGCCAGAGCGCCATGGTATTTATGTCCGTAGCGTTCAGCCTCAACTCACGTATTCCGAACAGACTGGCGCATCGTGTAAGCACGGCTGACTCTTCAGGGGGAGGCGCGGTCATAACTACACATCACACCGAACTTCATGTCCTCGGGCCGCCGCTGGAAGGAGCAGACTGGCTAGCAGCCGATGGGCCGAGCGATGATGAAGACAATCATCATCGGCGGGGAGTATTGATTATTGACGGGCGGGCCGTGGACTCACGACGCTTCGCGATCGACTGGAAGCAGAATAGGGACGGTGCGTCATTTTCCGGCGATGTGCGGGACGTACACTCCTATTATTGCTATGGGAAAGCAGTGCTTGCCGTTGCCGATGGCCGTATCGTCACGGCAAGGGATGGCCTCCCCGATAACATTCCCGGACACGGCGAAGCGTTCCACCCTGCCGTGCCGATAACGTTGGAAACAGTTGCGGGGAACACGATCACCCTGGACCTGGGTGGCGGTCAATTTGCATATTACCTGCATCTGCAACCGGGAAGTTTGCGCGTAAAAGTAGGGGATCGCGTAAGGCGCGGCCAAGTAGTGGGGCGCATCGGCGCTTCCGGAGATGCCCGCGAGCCACACCTGCATTTCGAAGTCACCACTTCGTCAAAGCTACTGGCTGGCGAGGGCGTGCCCTATCTCATCGACCGGTATCGATTGAAGAGCGCGAGTGACGGTCCCATGGAACTCTACATACATCAGTTGCCTCTGGGTAAGAGCGTCGTCATATTTGGAGAAGACCGCGATAAAAGATGACGAAGCGCATGCGCTCACGACAACAGGATTCTGGGCGTGCGCCGGGCAAACCGGAAGTGACCGGGTAAGTTCCAGATTGCCGACAATCCCGCCCGCGCTCCCCCGCAGCGCCATTGCTCGGCAACTGCGCCACTGCCAGTTCTTAGCATCAATTGACCCGACCCTCCGGAGCGTTTACCATCTTTCTTCGTTCCTGCAATCAAAATGGAAGAACAACTCATCGGCCACTACAGAATCCTCCGCAAGCTCGGCGGAGGAGGCATGGGCATCGTTTACGAAGCGGAGGACACCCGGCTCGCGCGTCGCGTCGCGTTAAAATTCCTTCCCGAAGACAAATTGCAGGACTCCGAAAGCCACCAGCGCTTCTTACGCGAAGCCCGCGCCGCCTCCGCCCTCAATCATCCCGGCATCTGCACCATCTACGCCATCGAGGAACACGACGGTAGGACCTTTCTTGCGCTGGAACTCCTCGAAGGAAAAACGCTCGACCAAATCATTCACGGTGGTGCGCAGCCCGTGAGCCGCACGCTCGAACTCGGCATCCAGCTAGCCGATGCCCTCGACGCCGCCCACAAGAAAGGCATCGTTCACCGCGACATCAAACCCGCCAACATTTTTGTCACAGACCGCGGCCAGGCCAAAATTCTCGATTTTGGTCTCGCAAAACTCGTCCCCGGCCACGACACGGGAGCCACGATTCAGGATCTCGACGCCACTCACCTCACCAGCCCGGGCCTCGCCGTCGGCACCATCGCCTATATGTCGCCGGAACAGGCGCGCGGAGAAGAGTTGGACGCGCGCACGGACCTATTTTCCCTCGGCGCTGTTCTCTACCAAATGATCACCGCCAAGCACCCATTTCCCGGCGCAACTTCCGCCGTGGTCTTTGAAAATATCCTGCGCAACACTCCCGTCGCTCCGGTCTCGCTCAATCCCGAAACTCCGCCCGAATTCGAACGCATCCTGAACAAAGCGCTCGAAAAAGATCGCGACTGCCGCTATCAATTTGCCGCCGAGCTTCGCGCCGATATGAAACGCCTTCTGCGCGAAATAGATTCAGGAAAAATCGTCACCGGCTCCGTGCCCGCCGCCAGTGCCTCCTCGCTTTCGCCCGTGCAATCGCCTTCTTCTGAAAACGCCATTCCCGTGCCGGGCAGTGGCTCTGCGCTCATCGAAGCTGCGAAAAAAAACAAACTAGGCACGGGCATCACCGTTCTCATTACGCTCGTTGTACTGCTCGCAGCGGGGTACGGAGTTCTCTCTCTTTTGCGCAAGCCTGTGGCCGCGCCTTTCGAACATTTTTCCATCGAAAATCTTTCCAATAACGGGCACACCTGGATCGCTGCGATTTCTCCCGACGGAAAATATCTCGCGCAAGTGATGGAAGAAAACGGATTGCAGGCGCTGCAGCTTCGCCACATTCAAACCGGCAGCAACATGCAAATCGTCGCGCCCGCCGCTACGCGCTATCTTGGCCTTACTTTTTCTCGCGATGGAAGTTATCTCTATTTCGTTCGTCGCGACGAATCCGAACACACGATTTCCATTTTGTACCAGGCGCCCGTGCTCGGTGGTACGCCACGCGTGTTGATTCGCGACGTGGACAGTCCCGTCACATTTTCTCCGGATGGCCAGCATCTCGCGTATCTTCGCCAGGATCACGATTCGCCCACGTTCGATCTGCTGATTGCGAAAAGCGACGGCACTCCCGAACGCGCTTTATTCAAAAGTTTCGCGCTCGCGACGGACAGCGATACTCTGGCGTGGTCGCCAGACGGGCAAACCATCGCCATTACCGTGGTCCAGCCAACGCCCGACGATATCGGCGGGCTCCTCACCGTGGATGCGACGACGGGCGCGCGCCGTAATTTTGGAAATTCCCACGCGAAAATTTTCTACGATCCTGCATGGCTACCGGACGGCAGCGGCGTCCTCGTCACGAGCATCGAAGCAGCCTCGGGACGTCTGCAGCGGCAGCTAGGCATCGTGAACTATTTGCAGGGAACGTATCGCGCGATCACCGCGGACACGAATACGTATTTCCACCCGAGCCTTGCGGCGAACGCAAAGAGTTTTGTTGCAACGCAAGCGCAATCGCGCGTGGACTTTTTCATTGCACCGGCGAATTCTCCGCAAGAAGCGCACCCGCTTGTGCTCTCTTCCAAACAGCCCCTTTGGCGCTGGGACTGGACGGCCGACGAAAATGTCGTTTTGCCACAAGGCGGAGAAATTCGCATTGTGAATCCTGCCGGCGGCGAGAGTCTGATTTTTTCGGATGCTAAAGAGATTCCGGATGAAGTCGCGTCATGCGGCCAGGAATTCCTGATCCTGCGCGTCGTCGGGCGTTCGGGAAAACCCACCGCGAATTTGTGGCGGATGGATAAAGCCGGCGGAAACCAGCTCCAGCTCACTTCCGGAAGGAGCGAAGCGGATCCAACCTGCTCTCCCGACGGACAGTGGGTCTATTTTGTGGATCGCGCAGACGGAAATAATCTAAAACGTGTTTCCGTAAATGGCGGGACTCCGGAAACCGTCTTGAAAACAGGCGTCGGACAATACAGCATTTCGCCGGACGGAAAATCCATCCTGACGACGGAAGTGCGCGAATTCGATCACAAATTAATGTTGCGCGTGGATTCGACGGAGACGCACCAGCCGCAGTATCACGACATTGACCAGCGCGCGCTGGAAGCAGTGAAATTCTCGCCCGACGGAAAATCGGTCGCGTACATCGTGCGGGAAAAAGGCGTGGACAATTTGTGGATGCAGCCGCTCGACGGTTCGATGCGTAAACAACTGACCCACTACACGACGGACCGCATTGAACAATTTGGATATTCGCCTGATGGCGCGAAGCTCGCGATCGAGAGAGTTCACACCGAGTCCGATGCGATTGTGTTCCGTGACGCGAGTCAATAATTCTTCAAAAACGAAAACCCAAAATTCACTGCCGAGCTAAATTATTTTGGCGGCTGCGGCGCCGCGGCCGGCGGTGCTGCAGCCGGCGTGGAAGGGGGTGAGGTGCCGTTCGGGTGCGCATAGTAACCGCGGCGCGCACGAATTTGATAGCCGTTGAATTTTGGAGTCTGGAGTTTGATGCGATGGTACTTTCCGTTCGGAACGAAGTTCGACGGGTTGTAGGTGATCTGATACTGGTTGCGAAGTTCGTCGCCGATGTCCTGGAACGACTGATCCAAATCATCCACGTGATACGGGTAAAACGAGCGGCCGCCGGTTTCCTCGGCGAGTTCCTGAAGAATCTTGTCGCCGTCGGTAAGGTGATATTTGCAGGTGCCGGTGGCGCGGCAATCTTTTTCTGCCGTGGTGGTGACCCACTGAATGCTGGTGCTGATGGTATAGATGACGACGCCGGTGCGCTGCGCCATTTCGACGGCGTCGGAACGCGTGTGATCGGAAAGATTGTCCTCACCGTCGCTAATGAGAATCATGACGCGGCGAACGACGTCCGGCTGATCGCCGGCCGGTCGCGGCGGATTGCTGAGGTGTTTTGCGCAGGCTTCATAAATTGCGTCGTAGACAGCAGTGCCGCCGCCAGCGCGCATCTTGATGACTTGATCGCGCAGAAGTCCTGTATCGCCCGTAAAACCTTGAATGAGCTGCGGTTCATCGTCAAAAGTCATGGCGAAAGCCTGATCTTTGCCGCGGCGAAGGACGGTATAGAGAAAATTGACGGCGGCGTCCTGCTCAAATTTGAGGCGGTCGCGAATGCTGTTGGAAGTGTCGAGCAGCAGGCCGATGCGCAGAGGAATGTCCGACTGGCGGCTGAAGTACTTGATGGTTTGCGGGACATTGTCGTCGGTCAGCTTGAAATCTTCTTCCGTGAGATCGGGAACGAGCTTGTTGCGCCGGTTTAGCACTGTGGCGAGCAAGTCAACGAGGTTGACCCGGACGATCAGTGATTGGCCGCTCTGTTGGGGCTGCTGATCCGGCGGAGGAGGCTGCGGTTGTTGCGGCTGTTGCTGCGCGCTTTCCGAGACCGGCAAAGCGAGAAGTACGAATGCGAGAAAGAGTGCTGTGATGGCCTGGCGCATGGTTATGGATTATAGGAAGGCGGTGAGCGAGGCGTCAATTTTTGACGCGCCCGCGGCCACAGCCAATTTCTCCAAGTAGATTCTTAGTTCCGGAGCGAGTGGAGCCGTGACTGTGATTTCTTTTTCTGTGCGCGGATGTGCGAAAGAAAGGCGCGCGGCATGAAGGAATTGGCGGCCGAGAACGGGGAGTTTTGTTTTGCCGATAATAAGTTGCGAGGCGCCGCCGTAAAGCGTGTCGCCGAGGACAGGATGTTTGAGGGCGGAGAAGTGCACACGAATTTGATGCGTGCGTCCGGTGTGGAGTTGGACTTCGACGAGCGTGGCGGGACCAAGCTGCTGGAGGACGGTCCAGTCGGTGCGGGCATAGCGGGCGTTTGCGGATTTGCCGGCCGCCCAGGCGGACATTCTTATGCGGCGCTTGGGATCGCGGGAGATGGAAAGTTCGATGGAGCCTTTTGCTCCGGTGAGTTTTCCTTGGACGAGCGCGAGATAGGTTTTTTGAATGGCACGCGTGCTAAAGGCTTCGGAAAGTTTGGCGTGCGCGAAATCGTTTTTGGCGATGAGGATTGCGCCGCTCGTATCTTTGTCGAGGCGATGAACGATTCCCGGGCGCAACGCGTTGCCGCCTTGCGAGAGCGATTGGCCACGGCCGAGAAGCGCGTTGACGAGCGTGCCGCGCGAGTTCCCTGCTCCGGCGTGAACGGTCATGCCAGCGGGTTTGTTGATGACGATGAGCTCGTCGTCCTCATAAAGAATATTGAGCGGGATGGATTCGGCTTCGGCTTTAAGCGGTGGACGCGGCTCGGGCTGAACGGTGATGCGCTCGCCGCCTTTGAGTTTTTGGCTGGGTTTGGAGGGCTGGCCGTTGATCTGGACGAGGCTGGAATCGATGAGTTCCTGGACGCGTGAGCGGGAGAGGTCGGGGCAGTTTGCGGCGACGAAGCGGTCGAGACGCGAGCCGGAGTCAGTGGTAGTGGCGATGAGTTCGATCCGGTCAGGGGGCACGCGGGGATTGTAGCAGCTTGAGACGACAGGATAGGAGTGAGTGCCGTTTTGGAATTGAGGGTGTACCCCGGGGTGTTCTTGCAAAGAATGCGCAAGCCATTGAAACCATGGGAGATGAATTGCACGTTCGTGCAAAAGAGTGAGAAGGAGCGAGTAAGAAGGGACCTAGAACCGAGGGAAGGGTACCCCACCCCCTTGTGCCGAGTACCCAGTGCTGCCGCACCGGGCTAAGTAATGCCGCGCCTCTGGCGCTGGAGGGTAGCTTCAGTCCTATTCGCGAAACGGCAGAGACACGGGACGCACGAACGATTTCTTGTGATTGTTGTACCAAACGTATTTGCAGGAGGCGTTGTCCTTGGACTCCTCCCAAATGAGCCGTCCTCGAAAAGCACGCTCGTGAGAACAAAAGCGCCGCCACCGCCATGCTCGAAGTCAATATCCGCGTTAGACCAGGAGAGCGTTTTGGCGTCACCATTGCGGATCTGTTTGTTCCAGCCGAAGTCGCAGATGGGCCGCGTGTCGTCAAAAGCCCAGTGATACCACTTCCAATGTTCGGTGGCGTCCGCGAACGCGGCATTAAAGACGATGCCCACAATTCTCTTGCCGCTTGTGTTTTTGATTCGCACGCTTACTCCCGAAGGACTGAAGTGAATGAATTGCACGGGACACGCGGCGGGAGTTGCCGAATTGGGCGACGCGGTTTGCGCCGCGGCAAACGTGGGGTACAAGAGCGCGGCTACCGCAAAAAAGAAAAGCTTCCCTGTGATTTTGCCGGACAGGAATCGAAAACCGTGGGAAGGGAAATTGAGACCGGGCATGGTGATTACCCTCCAAAAATGGGGCGCCGGGTCGAGTTGGCGGGTTACAAGGGGCACGATCAGGGCTAAATTGTGCCGCGCCTACGGCGCTGGTGAGTGGCGCGGCGGCTGGGTGCAGCGGCCTAGAGTTGCGGATTAAGCGCGGAAATAAGGGGGAGTTTAGGCGGAAATGCGAAACGCATATGGGCGCGGGGTGCGTCTAAAAGGGTGGACACGTTTGACTTGAAAGAGATAGAACCCTAAGATTTTGCCGCCAGTGACAGACACGCAGAATATTGCCGGAAATATGGGTGAAGGTTCGAATGCGCCGGGCAACCCCGGCGGCCGCAAACGGCCGTACGGGGTCGTAGCTTTGGTCGTGATTGTTGCGGCCGTGGCGGCTGTGGCGTATTACAAGAACCATTGCGGACTGAAGGGCATGAACGCGCAAGACCTGCGCGTGGAGCGGGTGACGCGGAACGGCAAAGCGGGGACAGTTGCTATGTCGCCCGATGGACAAATGATCGCGTATGTCCTGCGGGATAGCGGGCAACAGAGCGTGATGCTGCGACAACTGGGCACTGAGAAAGAAACGCAAGTGACGGCGCCCGACGCGATCATGTATTCCGGGCTGACCTTTTCGCCGGACGGAACTTCGCTTTACTACACGGCATCGTCGAAGGAAAACCAACTCTATAGCTATCTGTACAAGATTCCGCTGCAGGGCGGGCAAGCGACGCGGCTTGTGGAGGACATAGATACGGCGGTGGGCTTTTCGCCCGACGGGAAGAGATTCGCGTTCGTGCGCGGCGTGCCAGACAAAAGAGTAAACGATTTGGCGGTGGCGAACGCCGACGGAAGCGATTTGAGAATGATTGCGCGGAGGCCGGGACAAGTTTATGTGGGATCGCTGATTGCGCCGGCGTGGTCGCCGGATGGAAAGACGATTGTTTTCACAAACTATCAGGCGAACAAAAGATTTTTGCTCGCGGTTGCGCCGGACGGCTCGGGGTTGCGCGAACTCTACAAGTCACACGACGAATTGGGACGCGCGCAATGGCTGCCGGACGGAAGCGGCGTGCTGGTGCCTGTGCGCGAAGGAAATCTCGGAGAGCGCGGGCAAATCTGGAAAGTGGACTTCCCTTCCGGGCAGGCGGAGAGAGTGACCAACGACCCGAGAGATTACAGCCTGCTGTGGTTCGGCGTGGATCAGAAGGCGGCGTCACTCGCGAGCGTAGAGACCACGATTACGGGCGATCTTTGGATGCTGCCAGAGGGAGATTCGGCAAACGAGAAACAGGTGACGACGGGCGGCGCGTTGATCGTTTATGTTTCGAAATTTGGAAAAGACAAAATTCTATATGAAACGAGAGAAGGGCGGGTGTTTACCGCGGACACGGACGGCGGAAACGCGAAACCAGTAAAGATGGCCGCCGGACAAGGAGTCAGGGACGTCTCCGCGTGCGGGGACGGGAAGCACATCGTGTACATGGAAATGACGGGCGAGTCCGAAGATATTTGGCGAGTGGATGCGGATGGTTCGAACGCGGCGCGGCTTACGAGCGAGAAATCGGCTTCAATGCCCACTTGCGCGCCCGATGGACAGTGGGTTCTTTACTGGAATGATGAAGAGCGCAGCCTGTACCGGGTTTCGATCGAAGGCGGATCCCCTGCGAAAATGAGTTTGCTGAACGCGACCAGCCCCTACGTCAGATTCTCTCCTGACGGGAAATTTGTGATTTACAACACGGAAAAACAAGAACAAGCGAAGTGGGAAAACAAAGTGGTGATCGCTCCGGCGAACGGAGGCGCGCCCGTGACGACCTTTCCCATGGTGCCGGGAATGGGCATGTCGCCGCCGCAGTGGGCGGCGGAAGGAAAGACGCTGTACGTGAATTTGATGCGGCAAGGAGCGGCGAACATCTGGAAGATGGAAAGCCCCGGCGGGCCGCTGACGCAAGTGACGAATTTTCCTTCGGGGCTGATTGCGTCGTTTGCATGGTCACAAGATGGAAAGACGTTGTATGTGGCGCGCGGGACGAAGAGCACGGACGTGGTTTTGCTGAAGGCGACGAAATAAGAGCAGTGTGCGCGGCGGGTTTCCGGGCAAGGCGAGCGAGAGTTTTTTGGAAATGCGGAAATGCTATGCGCTAGAATGAAGCGCCCGTAGCTCAGCCGATAAAATATCTGCCTTCCAAGCGAGGAAAAGTGAACTTTCCCAGAAGACGCTCCTGCGTGATCGCAGTCCAGATTGCGTTGTTGACCGTCTTGAACTTCACTTCCTGCAATCAGAGCAGTAAGACTGCCGGCGACGCGGGCGCACCAATCGGAAGCGCGAATTCCGTGGCTTCCAACGCAAAGCCGAACGACTCGAAAGAACTGGACGCTTGCAAGCTCGTCACCAAGGCGGAGGCAGAAGAGATTCTGGGCGAGCACGTAAAGGATGCAGACTCGGGGCCCGCCTCCATGCACGGCGGAACAATCTGCATGTATGGATCGCAGGACTCCCTGTCGGCCAGGCATGTGACAGTGCGGGTGGAATCGCCAAATTTCGATTGGAACAAATACAAAGAACAAATGAGAATTGAAGGCGAGAAAATGCAACCGAAGCGCGGACGCGTGCGTCCCGTGGCCGGGCTAGGCAAGGACGCTTACTTTGCGCGCCACGTGCTGCACGTTTTGACGGACCACGGGATCCTGACCGTCATTATTTTCAAGGATACCGGCGATGCAGTAGCGGGAGAAGAAGTGGAGACGAAAACGGAGACGGCCGAGAAGGCTCTGGCGGAGAAGGTCTTGGCACGGATGTAATTGCCGCAAGACTCCGAAAGAACGGAGTGTCGAATTGGTGTTACAACTTTAGTAGAATCTATTGAGCGAAGGATGCGCCCGTAGCTCAGTTGGATAGAACATCTGCCTTCTAAGAAGGCAGACGAATTAACAAGTGTTTTGCTGAGCGTCGCTTACAGGCCTTCTCTCTCCTGAAATCTCGCCCTCGGTTGTACCCAAGCTGTACCGAATTCGAGCCCGACCTATTCGTTTGGTACGAGGAATTTTTCTTCGGAAATCGCGCGCGCCTCAGCAACACGTCCAATCGAACAAACCTTTGAACCCTTGCAAGGTTCGATTTCAATCATCTAAGACACTGGAACGGCAGCACTTGCAAAACACAGGAATGAATGGAATTGTAAAATAATGGAAAATGAAACTTCCGCGCCAACGATTGTCATCGGGGCGTCACGACGAACTTGACTTAAGGTAAATGACTCCCAGGAAAACCTTCCGGCACAGATCGATTCTTCACCGCGCGCGTCCGGTTTTCTTCCGGGTCCGGCTCTCTGTGTCCCTCAGCTCCACTGAAGACCTAGAGTTGTGGGGTAGTAATTGTCGACTTCAAATGGACTCTGCCGCCGATGATTAGCGCAGGGATTACAAATTCGGTGAAGCCGTCGCGCTCGATTGGCGGTATGGATTGACAGCAGCCCCTCTCGGGAGATTCATAGAGAATCGATGAAAAGTGACCTTTGATTTGAACCTGCACAGGTTCAGGCTCGAGTGCGTAGTTCACCAGATTCACAAGCGTCTCACCGTCAGGCTTTTTGCGGTAAGGGACAGCGATAGTGGTTAGCGAATTCCACAGGCTTAGCGAAGACCGTTGAACGCCCATCAACCGGCGCATATCCCGTGAAAAGACTTCCGGATCAATCACGGGTTCGGCAAGTTCGACGATTTGCCCTGTCCCTACACTGTACACGGCTGACTGCGCATTCCTATGAATGGGCTCGGACGAGTGCCAAGGGAAGTCTCCGCGCAGATTGACCAAAACCACGATTCCGCCTTGCTTTGCAAAGTCGCCGAGCACTCCACACGCAGCAAGGCTGGGCCCGCTGAAAACGACAAGCATATCAAGTGCGTCCAAGCGCTTTGCTTCCAAATCTACTGGGCGTAACACTACGAACGGAATATTGTGTCGTGCCATCAGATTGATGCCCTCGTAACTTACACGATAGTCGTTCGTAACAATTCCAGTATTGGCCAATGGCAGCATCCCCGGATCATTTTCCGCCCTTTGAAGCGCAAGGTAGCGCTTTACGTGGTTCCAAAGTGTCCAAGCCTCCGCTTCATTATGAGCCAAGCCTCGTTGTAGTCCTTCGTGCAGGTCGAGTATTACGTCCGCGTGAAACGCGTCGGCTTCTGCGATAGCTAGTGAATAATCTTCTGCTGTTGGCCCCAATTTCTTACGGACGGCATCGGATAAGTTCCAGTGAAAGGTGTAAAGGGGTATCGCCCCTGGACGAAAGGCCCGCGCGAATCTCACGAGGGCAAGATTTGAATCGACCCATGGTTGAGATGTCGGGCTGGAAACCTGCAGGATTGCGTCCCTTTCCACAACCAGCCGCGCTTTCATTTGCGGCTCCTTACCACCGGGGCTTAGGAGAAGGAACGACAGTTTGGAGTGAGCACTCTGCGCACTCCGCAGTACGTCTTCACTAGCCGAGCTATCCAGGTTCCCCGCGTCAAAAATGACGCCTACGGCGTTCGCTTTTTCGGCCGCATCCGCAACCAAGGAAAGATCGCCAGGGGCCGCCTCCAAAAAGACGTGATAGCCCAGCGCATTTGCCCTATTCAAGAGAGAATCGTTGCCGACTGGCCATACAAAAACCAAATCGCTCACGCCCATTGCTCTTGCTGGAGGCAATTCTCCCTGTGAAACTTTCAGGAAGACCTTGCCCGAAGCTGGTTGAGTTACCAGCACGCCACCGAGAAGTAAGGCCGGAAAGAATTTTTTGAATGTCATTGAGCGTCAGTTCTATTTCGGTTTTGTAACCACTTTGTTGTCAACATTGCTTTCTTCAACTATCCAAGGAGAATCGGCTTTCGGAAAAATGAATCCTCCACCCGCAATCGTTTTCTCCCCATCTCTCGAGATCCAAATGGCCGCCACATCCGGCAAGCCTTTGATCACAGCTCCACCTTTCTCTGGTCCAAGCAAGAGTAGCGTTGTCGAGAGTGCATCAGAGGCTGTCGCCGATTTTGCGACCACACTGACGGCATATCTTGTTCGCAACGGCTTGCCGCTGGCCGGCACCACGATGTGCCCGGGTGCCTCTCCTCCAAGCGCGCTGGGAGCTGTCTGCTCGGACGTCGAGACGCTGTTTTCGGTCAACACCACTTGAGGATCCAATCTATTAGATGGATCTCGCAAATGCACAGTCCATCCCGCGTGTTCTGGTGGCGCTCCGATTCCATAGATCGTGCTTCCACCGGCATTGAGGTACGCGCGCTCCACTCCTCCCGCACGCAAAATCTCCGCCATACGATCAACAGCGTAACCCTTTCCAATGGACCCTAAATCCAACCGCATGCAGGGTGAGTGAAACTCAACACGATCCGGGGGAATCAGTTCAATTTTCTTGTAGCCGACACAAGCGCGCGCCCTGGCTTCATCCTCCGCTGTTGGTGCTGGCCCGCCCTGCATGGCCGCCTTCCAGAGATCCACCACTGGCCCGACGCTAACATCAAACTCTCCGTCGGAAAGGTACGAATAGCGGAGTGATTCCTGGATCACTTTGTACAAATCTGCGGGAATCTGCACCGAATGAAAATGCGCAGTGCGGTTCATTCGGCTCAAGTCACTTTCAGGTTTGTAATTGCTCAATATGGCGTCGAGCCGGACAACTTCGTCGAGAGCCTTGTCGATTACGGCAGACGTGCGGGCTACTTCGGCGTCATACGCAACAATTTCGTACACGGTACCCATGGCGTACCGTTTTTTGTGTACGAACGGCATAGTTTGTGCGGGCATTTCTACACCTGGGATTCCAATAATCACCACAAGAAGCAAAGCCGGCAAGATCCTATGCCAACGCATAGATGTCACCCTCCATGCTGGCAAGATACATCACACCTTCCGCAACTACAGGAGCGCCCTGCACAGAGCCTCCCAGCCCGGCCCGCCAAAGAATCTTCCCATCAGCTGTGTTCACTGCGTGAATGATTCCAGATTGAATCCAGATTACTGATCCACTCACCACCGGTGGCGCAGTGATTACTTGCCCGACGCGGTTCTTCCACGCGAGTTTCCCAGTCCGAATCTCCAGCGCATGCAGAAAACCATCCTTACTTCCAAAAACGACAAGATCGCCGGATACCGCGGGAGCGGAAGTTATGCCCAATCCTGCTTCATACTTCCATTGGATCGCTCCATTGTTCGCATTCATTGCATAGAAAAAGAAATCTTGGGAACCAATCAGCAACTTCTCATCTGTGACGACAGGAGAACAATCAATGCCATTTCCAGTCGCAGTCTTCCACAGAACCGTGCCCGTTCGGACGTCCAGGCTGTACGCATTCCCATTTCCGCAGCCTGTGAAGATCTGTTTCTCCGTCACATAGGCTGTCGAATAAATTCGCCCGCCAAGCATCTTCGTCCACTTCGGTGTCCCGGTTTCGGCGTCAACGGCATATATCTTGCCGTCCGCGCTCCCAAAATACACCGTATCGTTTCGCACTACGGGAGAGGTCCATACTTCGTCTTGGGCAGTGGTATCCCACAATTTCTTGCCCGTAGCGCCATCGACCGCGTACACCTTGGCGTCGCCGCAGCCAAACAATACTCGTCTACCACTCAGCGACGGGGTCGAATGAATCGATGCAGGCGCTTTGAATCTCCATTTTAAGCGTCCCGTAACAACGTCGATCGCTAGCAAGAACCCCGAGACCGACGTCACGTACAAAAGACCGCCCCTCAATACTGGGGCGCTACGGACGCTCCCCTCTATCTTCAACTGCCAGCGAGCTCCCACTGGGGCTTTGAATATTTGGGGGCTCTGCCCCCCGCTCCGGGAATCGTCCCGAAGCAACGTCGGCCAATCTTTCTCTGTTATCGCCAAATCGGCCCTCTTAGAGGAAATTCTCGTCATGTCTATCGGGGAATCCGAATCGAGCGCTGATCGATTTGCTTTAGGTCGGAAATTCCCAGTCCGAGTTTTCCAGCTGCTGCAATGTGATGTGGTTGTCTATAAAAGAGATTCTTATCAGCGTTTTGGTAAAACTCAAACGCATTCTCGGTGATGCTCTTCGGTTCACGCGACCAAACTGAGGGCGCACCTTCCTTGCTTCGTTTGGCTTCAATCCTTTCCAACTCAATCGTATCTATCGCCACCGGATCAGTGCCAATCATCATCAGCCCAGCTTGATAGATGAAATCCTGGTTTTGTGTTAGAGGACCGCCGTGCCAAACCATGCGCATCCCATCCATAACATGCAGCACCGCCTTCGAACGCAACGGTTCCACGGAACACATCACACCTATCAGAGGGTCGGTGAAAGAAAAGGGCGTACGATGCGACCGCGCGACGTTGTTGAATGTGCCATACCCTAAGTTTTTCAGGCAGCCGGTTACTCCAGCCGCCGAATGGTCTTTCATCGTGGGCACATTGATAATTTTCGTCAATCCAGTGGAGACAATGCTCGCCATGTATGAGCGCGTTTCCCACTCCCCAAAAAATGTGGCCTCACAAAAGACATCAGCGTCATATCCCGTGGCATCCAATTTATCCTCCTGGATTCCGACCACCCGTATGCCGGGCGGGACCAACGCTTGGTAGCTGCCGATGTCCATTTCATACGCGTAGCGGTCGTAAACCAAAATGTTCCGCGCTAACACGCCTACCGACAGCACTGCCGCAACGATTTCACGCACAATCTCCGGCGACGAGCAGCAGGCCGGCGCCCCCGACGGGTTAATCTTGATCCCAACAATGTCCTTTGGCTCGATGAATCTCTCCCATGCCGCGCGCACAGATTTTTCGCCCGTCAGTTCCCGCATTCCTTGCTCAAGCATCTGGCGAATAATCGGTTGCGACACGCGGTTCCCCACAATGGAGCGCTCGTCAGCAATCTCCACGACACGGCCGGGATACAGTCCCGGCATCCGAAGCAGTGAAATATCTGTCAAGTGCGGCTCGTTAACGTGAATGGGCGGCGCAGGAGGGATTAAGTCTTCAGTGTAGGCCGGGGAAGTCCGAAAGTGATCAAGAAAGAGTGCCGCACCACCAAGGCAACTGCGCTTAACAAATGCTCGCCGGTCCATGAGTCTCTGTTCCTTGCATTAGAAACTACATTGGTCCTTGCCGTTGAACTTAGTTGGCGACTTCGGTCCCATTATAGGGGGAAGCCCACAAGGTTACACGCAATCTCTCGACCTCATGCTTTGTTTGGATTTTTCGGCAGGCGAAAATGTTTGTTCCGACAAAAAATTTGTTGGGTATAGCAGTTTAGAATGGGCGTACGTAGCAAAAATACCGAAATCTTTGTTGGCTCAACTAGGATGACAATCGTTGCTCAGATGGCTAAACTTGCGGCGGTTGCGCGGTGGTGATTCGACGCCTTCGCAGAAGAGCTGCCAGGTATCTACTCACTACTGCAAACACACTCTAAGTGAGAAAGAACAAGCGTGCGCACGTTCCCGAGGCTCTCTCTAAAAGTGGCCCTTGCCGTATTTCTTGCATTGCCTTCATACGCTGAAGCGCAGATACCACACTACGATCTCCTCCTAAAAGGTGGTCATGTCATCGATCCTGCCAATAATGTGGACAGCGTCATGGACGTTGCGGTTGCCTTGGGTAAGATTGTCGCCATTGGTAAGGACATCCCCGCTGGCCAGGCAAGAAAGGTAGTGGATGTCTCCGGCCTGTACGTTACTCCCGGTTTGATTGACATTCACTATCACATCGGCCACGGCGGTGCCCCTTTGGATTGGTTCACTCCCGAGGCGCGCGCACACGTTCTGCCGCTCGGCATTCCCGCGGATTGGGCCCTGACCTCCGGTGTAACCACGATCGTTGACGCAGGCACCGCTGGCGCAGATACCTTCCTGCTAGAGAAAGAAGAAGTTATAGACCGTGCACAGGTTCGCGTTCTCGCGTTCCTCAATATTGTAGCGAACGGCATGAATGGAGGCCTTGAGCAGTCAGTCGATCAGATGGACGTCAAGCTCTGCGTTGAAACGATCCAGAAGTATCCAGAGATTCTCATCGGAGTGAAAACCGCACACTATTGGACCTCAGGCTCGTGGGACGGCGAACACACACCTTGGGCTGCCGTCGATCGCGCGATCGCTTGTGCAGGCGCCACAAACACTCCGGTCATGTACGATTTCTGGCCGCGACCGGACCGCAGTTATTCCGATCTGATCCTGAAAAAGGCCCGTCCCGGCGACATCCACACCCACGTCTTTGCGCAACAGTTTCCGATTATTCTCAGCGACGGCAAAATCAATCCGATTCTGACGGAGGCCCGCCAGCGCGGGGTCTACTTTGATGTTGGCCACGGCGCCGGCAGCTTTTGGTTCCGCAATGCAGTTCCCGCCGCGAAGCAGGGCTTTATCCCCGACTCAATGTCCACGGACCTTCATACAGGCGACTACCGGACCGTCAGCATGACCAACGTACTCTCCAAGTTCCGCGCCATGGGTGTTCCCTTGAACGACCTCATTCGGCGGTCCACGGTGAATCCGGCGCGAGAGATCCACAGGCCTGAACTCGGCACCCTTTCAGTTGGCAAGGAAGCTGATGTGGCCGTGCTTGAGGAGCTCCACGGGAAATTCGGTTATATCGACTGCGGCTACGCGAAAATGAACGCCGACGTCCAAATCGTCGCGCGAATTACGATTCGCGCTGGTCGCATTCTCTACGATCCCTCCGGCCTCACCATGACCGAGTGGGAGAAAGCGCGGCCGCAATACTTCTCGACTCCTGCGGAAGGCAGTTCCAATCCGGCAACCGCCGACGATTTTCCGCGTCACTGAACGATTCAACAGCAAATGAGGAGCAGCTATGGCAGAGAAACTGAGTCGCCGCAAGTTGTTGCGCAAGGGAACGCAAGCGCTCGTCGCTGGCGGGGTTAGCGTGTATGCCGCTTCGGCTGCGGAGGAACTGGTAGCGGAGAGCGCCCTGCCTTCCATGCCGAAAGGCATCGACTACTACGAGAAACTTGGTGTCTCCACGTTTATTAACGCCGCCGGGACCTACACGATCCTCACGGCGTCCACGATGCCTCCGGAGGTCCAGGCCGCCGTGGCGCTCGCCGCGAAAAAGCCTGTTCATTTGATGGAACTTCACCAAGCAGCGGGAAACTATCTGGCTGGGAAGCTCCGCTGCGGCGGCGCTCTGGTCACATCGGGGGCGGCAGCAGCGCTCACGCTCGGAACAGCCGCCTGCATGACGCTGGGCAATAAGGACGCGATCGCCAGTATTCCCACGGATGTCACGGGACTCAAGAACGAAGTCATTGTTCAAAAATCACACCGCTATGAATACGACCACGCGATGAGAAACTGCGGCGTCAAAGTCATTGAAGTCGAGACGATGGAACAGTACGAGAACGCCTTCACAGAAAAGACCGTGATGACTAACTTCTTCAACGCTGTTGAAGCTCCCATCAGTCGTGAAGATTGGATTCGCATTGCTCATAAGCATGGCGTCCCGTGTTTTAACGATGCGGCTGCCGACGTTCCGCCAATCTCCAATTTGTGGAACTACACTCAGATGGGCTTTGATCTCGTCGCTTTTTCGGGCGGGAAGGGTATGCGTGGACCTCAATGTACAGGTTTGCTTCTCGGACGAAAAGATCTTATCGAAGTCGCGCGCCTAAATAATTCACCGAATTCAAATGCAGTTGGTCGAGGACTAAAAGTTGCGAAGGAGGAGATCATCGGCATGGTCGCTGCCGTGGACTGGTTCCTGGCCCAGGATGATGCCGCAATGGAATTCGAATTTCGTAAGCGTGCCAACCGCATCGCGGATCATTTGAAAAAAATCCCTACTGTGGAAACGAGAGTGTTTATTCCTCCTGTCGCCAATCACGTTCCACACCTTTTGGTTACGTACGATCCGACTCGCGTCAAAACAACGGGCTACGAAGTCATGCGAAAGATGCGTGAAGGTAAGCCGCGCGTCGAAATCAATCCCGGCACTGGAGGAGCTCCTGCGAGTGCAGGACTCCCCGGCGGGGAAAACACTATCATCATTGGCGTATGGATGCTTCAACCGGGGGAAGACCTGATCGTGGGTAGGCGCCTTCGTGAAGTTCTCCAAAGTGTCGTTGCTGCCTAGCCATGAAGAATTCGTGGCACCCAAGCTACCTTCGGGTCGGAAGAGTACCGTCCCATGTGGAATTGGGGCGAAAGACCGTCCGCTTGTTCCATGGCTCCCGGGAAATGCCGTTCAGGTCCCATACCACCAGTCCGTCTCGAACGGTCAGCTCGCAAACCAATTTCTTATTGCCTTCGAGCCGCCCGCCCAGGCTGTCCGTAAAACCAAACTTTCCTTTTTCCACCCTTAGCACCGAGACATCTGCCACAGATCCCAAAGTTAGGCTACCCAACTCTTCATGATGGATCTCTTTGGCTGGATTCCAAGTAGAGCGCAGGATTACATCGGGCAGTGTCATCCCGATGTTCAAGAACTTGGACATGACATTGGTCATGTTTTTCATTCCTGCGTTCATGCTGCCAATATGAAGATCAGTCGAAATTGAGTCTGGCAGGAAACCGTGTTTGACTGCAGGTATGGCCTGGTTGAATACAAAACTCCCGCCGCCATGACCAACGTCAAAAATGATGCCCCGCTTTTTTGCGTCAAAAAGATACGGCAACACGTTTCCCGTCGCGTCGAGCATGGGAATGAAGTCTATGTACATGTGAGTGGAGATATCGCCTGGACGAAGTTTAGAAGTTACTAATTCTGGATAGGGCCGTTCTGGGCGAAATCTGCCGAAATCGATCATGACTGGAAGCTGGGCAATCTTTCCCGCGTTTAACACGCGATCGACGGCCGTCCATTCCGGTCCTTCGAAATGCGCGGTCTTGAATCCCACGATGATGTCCGGATATTTCTTCGCGAGCGCGGCAGTCGCTTCTGGGTCCATGTCCTCAACGTTCTGTTCGACTCCGCCGCCGCCCATTCCATTGCCGACGATGTTGATAAACGCGAGGACTCGCGTCTTCGCACGATCAATTACGCGGTCTTTAAAGTCTGGAAAGTTTTTCCAGCCGGAACTGCCGGCATCGACGACAGTCGTCACGCAGCTCCGAAAGGTAAAACCGTCCGGATAGACGCTATTGTCGCCGTCGTAGGCGCCCCTGAGTCCGGTCCCTGCATAGTCATGCGTGTGAATATCCAACAAGCCCGGAGTGACAAACATCCCTTTGACGGAGATAACTTTTGTCGCGGCAGAGTCTGGTATGTGGTTTTCCACAGCAGCAATCTTGTGATCGCGAATTCCAACGTCTCGAACGGCCTGAACTCCGTTGTGGGGATCAATGACATTGCCCCCTTTGAGGACCAAGTCGTATTTCGTCGCGGTTTCCTGGGCAAGCAAAGAGATTGGAAGCAGTAAGAAAGCCAAGAGGTAGCGCATAATTCGGTTAGGAGGCTCGTTCCTTTCGTTGGGAATCACCATGGCGGTGAACGCGAACTGTCACTTTGCCGATTGTGGCCGCATGGTTTGTTGCCTCGAACCTGCGCACGCAGCCAGAAATCGTGCGGGAAAGTAGCACGTAACGAGACGCGAGCTTTAGGGCAAATGTCCTACGAAGAGAATTTAGACAGACGATATATTCTGCGAGAAATAAGAGGCCTGAGAATTGAGCGGCAAGAAATGTCGCATCGCTTGCAGGCCGGAGAGCTGTGTGCCGCGCTGGTGTCGGTGCTAGGATGAGCAATACGGAGCGTGTGCCCACCGGAGTCTGTGGAGAGATGCTCGCCGCGGGGTGAGCGGCAGTCGCTCGATCTGGAATAGATCTTAAGGAATTTCCTCGGGCAGGTTCAATGCGAGCAACAAAACAAGCCGGCCTGGCTTTCCTTTTTTTTGCGCCAGTGTGCGCGATCGCCGCGACGAACGATCCGCCGATGGCCATTTCCGAGTATCAGAAGCAGGAGTGGCACGTCGAAGACGGGCTTTCGCAAAACAATGTACGCGCCATCATCCAGGCGCCCAACCGTCAGCTGCTTATTGGAAACTCCGAGGGGATAGCAAGTTTCGATGGTATTCGATTCGTTCCATTTCGTGTCGGCAATACAGACGAGAACGCCAATGAACCCGTAAATGCACTACTAATCAGCCGCAGCGGTGATCTGTGGATCGGGACAGACGATCGCGGCGTCCTCCGGCAGCGCGGACAAGTAACGGTGAACGTAAGTGAAGAGGCGGGCTTTCACCAGGAACGTGTTCGCGCATTGTTCGAAGACGGCTCCGGTGCAATTTGGATTGCGACTCACAACGGAGTGGAACGAGTGGCAGGCGAGAAAATGCAGTCCTTGAACGAGCTCGGCCTTGTGCCAGGCGACATAACAGAACCGTTTGCGCAGGATAGCGGCGGAAGAGTTTTCATCGTCACAGCAAAAGGACTGTTTCTTAGCGACGGGGCAAAAACAACGACTTTTCTAGTTGCGCACAAAGAGCTAGGCGCGGTGACCGCCGCTTATGTAGACAAGAATGGGATTGTGTGGATTGGCCGTTCGCTGGGTCTCTCCAAGTTTGTTCCGGATGGGAGAGGCGGTTTTCGAGAATTTGCGTTGCCATTGGTGCACGGCCAGGTCACCGCAATCATCGCGGACAAGGACAACAACCTTTGGGTTGGAACGAAGTCGCGCGGGGTTTGTCGAGTGGCGTCGGATGGTGCCATCTCGCACTGGACTACGGACGACGGCCTGCCTGACAACACCATTCGGACGTTTTTCGAAGATGACGAGGGTAATTTGTGGATCGGAACATTGAGCAGCGGACTGAGTCGCTGGCGCAAATCGGTTCTAGTGCCGTTCGGCACACCAGAAGGCTTGCCAAACAGTTTTGCTGCAAACATTTTGGCGGATCGCCGCGGAAACATTTGGCTTGGAACGTGGGGCAGCGGATTGTTGCGGATGAGGAAAGGGAAGCTGCAACGAGAACATCTTCCGGGTTTGCCGTTTTCAGATCCTATTCGTTCGCTGGCCGAGGACGCGCAAGGAAGCGTATGGATCGGAACCTGGTTTGACGGTGTCTATCGCTACGACGGAACCTCCTTCCAGCACTTTCTTACTGGGCACGAATCGCCGTCAAATGCGATCAGCGTCATCTATAGCGACCACCGCGGGACGCTCTGGCTCGGTACTTACCGCGGATTGTTGCGGTACCCGAGCGGCGTGCCGGAGAAGAATAAAGGCGAGGTTTTTCTGCCCGAAACCATCATCACGTCCTTGAAAGAGGACCAAGATGGTTCGCTCGTGATCGGAACTTTCAGGGGACTTTATCGACTGCGCGATGGAGTCCTGGAATCGATCACACCCGCGAATGGCCTGTCGAATACTTTCATCCTCTCGGTTTCGGCCGACAGCCGGGGTGCGATTTGGGTCGGCACAAAGGGCGGCGGCATTAACCTGATTCGAGGGAATAAGGCAATTCACATATCGCCTTCCGCGGGCGTGCCGGCGTATCCCGTTTTTTCGGTTTTGGACGATGGGCGCGGAATGCTCTGGTTGAACACCACACGAGGACTTTTGCGCGTTTCCAGAGAGCAACTTCAGGAAGTCGCGGATGGAAAGCGGAAAACCCTCGATTCGTTCCTGTTGGGAAAGAATGAAGGGATGCGCAGCAGCGAATGTGGCGGAATGTCGCAACCACCGGCAACACGTACAAGCGACGGCGTGCTCTGGTTCGCGACGGCGAAGGGTTTCGTTCATACAAATCCGTCCGCGGAAGCCTTCCCGCTTCCGGCCTTGCAAGCCCGCGTGGCGGGTTTTCAGGCAGACCGGTCGGATTTGAACGTCTCTCCGAAGGTTTTCCTCGCGCCGGGATTGAATGAATTTGCCGTTCTGTTTGATGCGATCCGCCTCTCTAACCCCTCGCAGGTTCAATATCGCTACAAGCTGGACGGATACGACAAGGATTGGACGATCGTCTCGGGTCACAAAGCGCTGTATCGACATCTGCCGTCCGGCCAGTATCGTTTTCTTGTTTCTGCGAGGGATGCTGGGCAGCCTTGGAGCGACGCAACCGCGGAAGTAGATGTCGTTCAGACCCCTTTCTTGTATCAGACCGCCTGGTTTTACTTTTTTGTTGGGTTGGTGCTCGCCGGCGTATTCGTCGCTCTTTTTCGCTGGAGGCTAGCTCGCGTCAAGGGACGCATGCGGGTCGTCGCTGAAGAGAGGAATCGGATCGCCAGAGAATGGCATGACACTCTGATGGCCAGTTTGGCGGCAATCTCCTGGCAGCTGGAAGCGACTCGTGAGCGGTTAGGCAAAAATGGAGAGGAGGTCGCGCGTTCCCTTGATCTCGCCCGCAACATGGTCCGTCATTCTCAGACGGAAGCCCGGCGCATCATTTGGGATTTGCAGGACGAACCTGCCGCGGCGGAGGTTTTGTCGGAAGTCTTGTCCAAGGTTTTGGACGGATTAAACACGCGAACGAACGTAAGCGCTAAATTGGAAGTAAGTGGACCAGAGGCGGCCCTCTCTCCCGTTGCGATTCACCATCTGGCGTGCATTTGTCAGGAAGCGGTCAGCAACGCCATTCGGCACGCCGGGCCAAGCGAAATCTACGTGGGTTTGGAGTATGGACAATCGAGAGTAACTCTGTCCGTGAGAGATGACGGCTGCGGGTTCAGCGCTTCCAACGGAAAGGTTCCAGGACACTTCGGCCTGTCGGTGATGGAAGAGCGCGCGAGAAAACTGGGCGGCGACTTAAGAATTCAATCGACGCCCGGAACCGGAACGCAAGTATTCGTGGAACTTCCCGTCGGAGCGCAAGAAGCATGATGGCTGCTGCAGTCAAGGTCTTGCTCGTGGAAGATCATTTCATGGCGAGGCTGGCTCTCCGTTCGATCCTCGGAGATTCCCCTGCGCTTTCGATTGTTGGTGAGGCGGACAACGGCCACGAAGCGGTGCGCCTTTATACAAAGCTGCTTCCAGATGTCACTGTGATGGACTTGAATTTACCCGGGCTGGACGGATTTGACGCGATCTCCGCAATTCGACGGCAGAACCGCGCCGCGAAGATAGTTGTATTGACGAATTACGACGGTAGCGAAGATGTCTATCGCGCTTTGCGCAACGGAGCGATGGCCTATTTGACCAAAGACGCGAGTGGCCAAGAATTGGTCAGCGCGATTCAAACGGTCAATCAAGGCGTTCGCTATTTGCCCCGCACTGTGCGTGACACACTTGCGGAACGAATCCCTCTTACGGAGCTTACGCCCCGGGAACAACAGGTCCTTGCGCTGATCGCGCATGGCAACAGCAACCGGGAGATTGCCTCGGCCCTTCAGATTGCCGAAAAGACCGTGCGCATCCATGTAAGCAGCGTGCTGGACAAACTCGGAGCAAGGGACCGCACGCAAGCCGCCATTTACGCCATCCAACGCGGTTTTGTTCATCTCGAATAGCCTTAAACAGCTGTTCCGATTGCGCTTTTCAGTCTTCCTGCTCATTTCCACACCGTGAAAGTGAAACTCATCCTCCGCGACATAGGACAGATGTCCTAGCCCACACTCGGCCTTCTGGCCGATGACACGACTTCCTGCGTGTGATTCACTTTGCAGCCACAAGTGGGGCCGTTTGTCTCGAACGGCAATACCGCCATACATGGGTGTTCAAAAATTGCGAGTGGGGGCAACCGTGAAACAGAGAGCGCTATCTCTTCTCGTTGCGGTGTATCTGGTTACATGTTTCTTGGGAGTGTGTCCATCCTTGGCTCAAGTGGCGAACAACACGTCGCTCGTCGGCACGGTGACGGATGCCAACGGCGCCGCCGTTTTCGGCGCCAAGGTGACCGCAGTCAATCTCGGAACGAATGAAACTTACACGGCGACAACAAACGACGAAGGCGGTTATACCATTACTTTTATTCGGGAAGGCAGCTACACGATTGCCGTCGAGCAGCCGGGTTTCAGCAAGCTTGTTCAAAGAGGAATCATCGTTGAAATCAACAAGACGGTCCGGACCGACTTCTCGCTGAGAGTCGGAGCGGTCACCGAGTCCGTCGTTGTGGAAGTCGCGATTCCGCCCATTTCCACCGATGATTCCAGTCTCGTAGAAACCATTACCTCCCGCTCCGTCGTCGACCTTCCGCTGAATGGGCGCGATGCTTTGAAGCTCGCGGCTACCACATCCAACGTGATTGTCGGGCCAAAGTCGAGCCAAACGGGCGTTCCGCCGGGCGAAGACTTCATCGGCGCGGGACAACGGGAAATCACAAATAGTCTGACGTTGGATGGCGTGACGATCATGAATAACCTCATCACGATCACCCATGTGGTTCCGAGCGTAGACTCCATCCAGGAGGTACAGGTCCAAAACGGAAACTACTCGGCGCAGTATGGCAGCTACATGGGCGTGCACGTGAACCTCACGTCGAAGTCCGGCACGAATGCCATTCATGGCGCTGCGTATGAGTTTCTTCGCAACGACAAATTTGACGCACATCCGTTCTTCGATAACCCCGGGACTGCCAAGAAGCCGCTACGCTTTAACCAATTTGGCTGGGAACTCGACGGTCCCGTTTACGTCCCGAAACTTTATGATGGCCGCAATAAGACGTTCTTCGCGGCCTCTTATGAGGGGCTTCGTCAAAAGAAGAGCCAAACGCAATTGGGCACCACAATCACGCAAGCGATGCGTAACGGCAACTTTTCCGCCATCAGCGCCCAAATCGTGAACCCCTTTACAGGTGTGCCGTACGCCGGCAATCAGGTTCCCTCTACGGATTTTTCGTCGGTGGCTGTGACGCTGCTCCAATATTATCCATTGCCGAACGTCACCGGGACGAGCACATATTCGGCCGCCGTTCCGGTGAACGTCACCACGAATCAGACTCTGGAGCGGATTGACCAGAACTTTGGCGACAAGATTCGTCTCTTTGTTCGGTATGACTGGCAAAACACGACGATAGTGGGCGGCACCGTCACGCCGACCAGCGGCAGTTATGGCCCGGCGAATAACCGGAACATCGCCATCGGCTATACGCATGCACTCGCGCCAAACCTTATCAACGACTTCCGCTTTGGCCGAAATCACCTTATGACCAATAACCTCAACTACTGGACCGTGAATGGATTGAATGACGCCGGCACTCAGCTTGGCATTCCAGGCTTTGATGGCGACACGCGGTTTGGCAACCCGGGCATTCCGGACATCACCGTAAACGGTTTCATGGGACTTGGCAACGCCGGCAGCAACTGGTATCAGGACGACACAACTTGGCACGGCTACGATCAGCTGAGCTACCACCGCGGCGTGCATAACATTATGGCCGGCGTCGAAGTTCGGAAGCTGACGACGGGTCGCGCAGCAGCGAATAGTCCGCGTGGCACGTTTACATTTACCGGGCAGCGCAGCGGAAACGCCGCTGCCGATTTTCTCTTTGGCGCACCTCAGACGGACCAAACTCCGATTCAGGAATTTAAGGGCGTCGTCGCGGAGTGGCGTGATGGTTTCTTCGTTCTCGACAATTGGCAAATTACGTCCCGGCTCACTTTAAACTATGGCCTTCGCTACGAACTGCCGACGGTTCCCTACAGCGTCAACGGAAACGCGAGGATTCTCAATCCGGATCAAACAGCCCTGGTACCGGACACGATTCCGACGCCTGGCCTCAAATTCATTAATCCCAATCACGACAATTGGGCCCCCCGTATTGGTTTTGCCTACCGTGGACCGGCGAAGGTTGTCATTCGCGGCGGTGGCGGTTTCTTTTACAATCCGAACCAGACAAACAGTTTCACCTTGGCAACCACGAACCCGCCTTTCGGTGTGACGGCAGTGTTCAGCAACTCTTCGACGACCGTGCTTTCTTTTGGCAATCCAACGCCGGGGTCAGGGACGACTCCCACAACGTATTTGGCAGTGTTCACCGAGAATCCCTATCTGCCGACGCCGAGAATGTACCAGTGGAATTTGGGTGTTGAGCGTGAGCTTTGGAAGAACGCGGGCTTTGAAGTGCAATATCTGGGTTCACATTCCTTGCACCTGGATCGCAGCTACTTCAACAACACGCCGCAGCCCGACGTAAACAACGATCCGGTAAATCCGCGGCGCCCCAATCAGCTCTGGGGACAGATCCGCACGATCCAAAACGACGAGATTGCAAACTATCACGGTCTGACGTCAATCTTCCGGCAGAGGATGCGTCACGGCGTGCAGATTCTTGCGAGCTACACGTGGGCCCACGCGATCGACATTTCCTCGGATTCGAACGGCGGTGGCGCGCCCATGGATGCCTTTAATTGGCACCGCGATTATGGCAATGCCAACTGGGATATCCGGCATCGTTTTGTCGCCAGCGTGGTCTATGACCTGCCGTCTCCGAATGGAAAGAACGCCTTCTTGCGCTGGACGCTGGGAAACTGGCAAGCCAACACGATCTTTACCGCGCAGACGGGCCAGCCATTCAACGTCTTGATTAGTCCGGACCAGGCGCATATCGGCCGCGGAAATCAACGTCCCGATGTTGTTGGAGTCCCCACAGAAAATTGCGGTTCGGGCCACATAACGCACTGCATCGACTCGGCAGCATTTGCCCTTCCCGCGTCCGGGACTTTCGGCAGCGCGGGCAGGAACATTCTCTACGGGCCAGGCCTGGTGGATGCCGATTTCTCGATCTTCAAAAACTTCCCCATCAAGGAGCGTCTTAAGTTCCAGTTCCGGGCCGAGATGTTCAATATTTTCAATCACCCAAACCTTGCTAATCCGAGCGCCACTTGGAACACCAGCTCCTTTGGCAATATCACTTCCACAACCACCGACAACCGCGACATTCAGTTCGGAGCCAAGATTATTTTCTAGGGTTCTTCTGAAGAAACAAGACACCCCGAGGGCCGGAGAACGAACCCGAGTGGTTTCTTCGGCCTTACACCGTTCTTGTTTTCCGGCGTAAGATTCGTCCTCTGACGCGATCGAGCGGAACGCCAAAACCTGCACCAAAGGAGCCCGTATGGCTAGAGCTGCAAATTCTGAAACGCTGACGCGCCGCAATCTTCTCAAATCGAGCGGCCTTCTCGCACTGTGCACTGCCATTCCTGGCGCCGCGGCCGCTGGCGTCAAGGAAGCTGCTGGAAATCCGCTTGACCTGAGCTTCGACGGCAATATTTACGAATCGATTGGTGTGCGACCTATCGTCAATTGTCGCGGAACCTTCACTATCATTTCCGGATCACAATCGCTGCCCGAAACGAAGAAGGCCATGGACGAAGCGTCGCGCCATTACGTCAACATGGACGAGTTGATGGAAGCCGTAGGAAAGCGGCTGGCGGAACTGACTAAGGCGGAATGGGGAATCGTGACCGCCGGCTGCTCGGCTGCAATCACCAACGCCACGGCCGCCTGCATCGCTGGCGCGAACCCGGAAAGAATGCAGCGCCTCCCCAACCTGGACGGGCTCAAAAGCGAAGTCATCATGGCGAAGTACTCGCGCAACGACTATGACCATGCCGCCCGAATGCCCGGAGCCAAGATTATCGAAATCAATTCGTACGAAGAACTTGTCAATGCCTTCAATTCACGGACGGCGATGGTACTCATTTTTTCTTCGCCCGCGGCAGAAAAAGGACCCTTCAATCTGGAAACGACCTGCAAGGTTGCCAATGCGAAAGGCGTACCTGTGCTCGTCGACGCGGCGGCAGAAAATCTGACAATTCCCAATATTCATTTGCAACTCGGCGCAACGATGGTCGCTTACAGCGGCGGCAAGTGTTTGCGGGGCCCACAGTGTGCTGGATTGCTCCTGGGCAAGAAGGAGCTAGTGCAGGCGGCGTGGATAAATAGCGCGCCACACCACGCTTTTGGCCGCTCCTTGAAAGTCGGCAAGGAAGAAATTATGGGCATGCTCGCCGCCGTCGAAGCATGGACGAAGCGGGATCACGATGCGGAGTGGAAAACGTGGGAGTCCTGGCTAGCGTATATCAGCGATCGCGTCACCAAAATCCCGGGCGTGACTACGGAATATGTCCAGCCCCAGGATCTTTCCAATCACGCCCCGCAGTTGCGTATCAAGTGGGATGGTAAGGCGCTGAATATTACAGGAACCGAGGTGGCAAAGACGCTCGCGGAAGGCAATCCTCGTATTATCCTTGCCAGCGGTGCCGGCAAACGGCCGGATGAAATGGCCAGCTCTGTCTCCGTGATGCCTTACATGATGATGCCCAACGATCACAAAATCGCCGCAGAGGCTCTTTACCAAATTCTGACTAAACCGCCCAAATTCGAAAATCCAGTGCTTCCCACGGGCGCCGCCGTAAATATTGCCGGAGTCTGGGAAGTCTCGATGAACTACCTTGTGGGCGCCGCGAAACATCGTTTTATCATCGAGCAAACGGGTAATCGCCTAATCGGACTGCACGAGGGAGAGCACGTCCATGGCAGTTTGAAGGGCGCAGCGCACGGGGATCAAGTGACCTTCGCGGCCCGTCACCCGATTGAGGGTACCACGCTCCTATACACCTTTTCCGGAACGGCAACTGGCGACTCGATGTCCGGAACCGTCCTGCTCGGCGAATACGGTAGCGCACAATGGGAAGCGCGCCGCGAATTCTTCGCACGTTAGCCCGAAATTAGTAGCAAATTATCTCCCCGCAACGATCTAGCGAACCATTGACGCAGTTCTCCGGCCGAGTCTGCAACGGTTGGTTGAACCGTTGCGGCGCGTTCGCTGAGACATGGCATGGGCCAGCAGTGCGATGCATACGCTCTGCAAGGACTCCAATAACATGCAACGGTCTGTGCAATCGTCTCCGTGGTCCGCAACTTGCGCGATCGAGGCAGACGGGACGTACACAGGAAAAGAAGACCGATCGAGAGCTTTTGGTATCGTATGATCCTATGCGCGGGTCTGGAAGCAACTCCGGACAGGTCTTGCGGCCCGGCACCATACGATATTCCACCGGTCCGGTTTGGCGACCTTCAGTGCCGTGAGATCGTGAGTTCGCGAGGTAACAAAGGTGTAAGCTATACGCCGCAGCAGACTGCTGACTCTCGTACAGTGCTTCGGGAGACTGCCTGATGTTCGCTCGGCGCGGCCACGAAAATCAATTCCGGCTCAACAAGGCCGCCGCGGGTTTAGCTGCGGTTGGGGTTGGGATTACACTCTTCTTCGCGGCCGCATCGCTTAACGCGGGACGAACTCCCCGGCCAGACAGCGCCAATACCAAGATCTCCTTCAACGACACGATCCAGCCGATTTTGTCCGAAAACTGTTACGCATGTCATGGTCCCGATCCAGGGGCGCGAAAGGCGGGCCTCCGCCTCGATCGCGCGGAGTTTGCTTACGCGCCGCATCAGGATTCTCACGAGAAGTTTGGTCCGGCCATTATCCCGGGCAATCCGGAAAAAAGCCCCTTGGTCCGAAGGACTGAAACAAGGAATCCGAAAGACCGCATGCCGCCTCCGGAGGCGCACAAAACGTTGAAGCCGGAACAGATCGCTCTGCTGCGAGAATGGGTAAAACAGGGCGCACGGTATGAAGAACTCTGGTCGTTTCTTCCGCCCAAGCATCAGGCGATTCCTGCGGTAAAAAATGACGCGTGGGTGCGGAACGCTATAGACAGTTTTGTATTGGCGAGGCTGGAAAACGAAGGCCTGGAGCCCTCTCCCGAGGCCGATCGGCGGACATTGATCCGGCGAGTGACCTACGACCTGACCGGACTGCCTCCAACGCCAGAAGAAGTCGAAGAATTTGTGGCGGATGCCTCGCCCAACGCCTACGAAAAGGTCGTCGACCGTTTGCTGGCAAGCCCCCGCTACGGCGAGCATCGTGCCCACTATTGGCTGGACGTTGCACGCTATGGCGATACACACGGGCTTCATCTGGACAATTTCCGCAGCATTTGGCCCTACCGCGATTACGTCATTCGTGCCTTCAACCAGAACAAACCCTTCGACCAGTTTGTCCGCGAACAGCTTGCCGGCGACATGCTTCCCGGGAAAACGCTGGACACTCTGCTTGCCTCGGCTTACCTGCGCGCCGGCATCAGCAGCGGCGAAGGCGGTACGCTCATTGAAGAGCTGCGCGTCAATAACAAACGCGAGCGAACCGAAGCCTATGGCGCGGCATTTCTGGGACTAACCGTCGGCTGCGCAAATTGCCATGACCACAAATTTGATCCCGTCACACAAAAAGATTTCTACCGTCTGACTGCCTTCTTCAATAATTTGACAGAGAGCCCTTCGAATGACGACCGTAACGATTGGCCACCTTTCCTTCGGCTTCCGAAATTGGAAAACCGTGAAGCGTACGAACAAATTCTTGCAAAGCGCTCGGATCTCGAACGCCAGCTTGCTGACCGCCGTGAACATGTGCGCGATCTGATTGCCGCCTGGGTTGGCGGTACAACACAAGTGGCGAAGGCCATCCCGGTTAGTTCGGAAGCTCTCGCCGCAAGATTCCGTTTCGATGAACAAAACGGATCCACTTTTATCGATTCGGCCTCCAGGACAGCCAAGAAAAGCGTTTCGGCGACAGTGGCTCCCGTAATCTGGGGCGAGGGTACCTGGTTCTGGCCGTATATGCGAATGGACATTGGCACGCGGCTGGAAGTGCCGGACATTGGTCAAGTCGAGCCCGCGCAAGCTTTCAGCGTGGGTACCTGGGTTCGCCCGCATTTGCGGCCATTGGAGTCAAAAGACGAAGACAAGCCGACCGGCGTCATCCTGTCGGCCGCGGATGCCGGGCAAAATCAGCGCGGATGGCAGCTGAACATCACCAAGGGCAAGCTTCAATTCCTGTTCGCCTCCGCCGCGCCGGACAACGCCATTCACTTAGAAACAAAAGAAAGAGTTCTCGTGGAGGGCCGATGGAATCACGTCCTGGCCACGTATGACGGGTCCGGCAAAGCCGCGGGCGCTGCCCTATATATTGATGGCCGCCGCCAGGAATTGACGGTCCTTAAAGATTCTCTTCAGGGAAGCACGCGCACCAGTGTGCCGCTTGAGTTTGGTCGCGTCTATCCCGACGCGAATCCTTTGCGGCAGTCTGCATTTCGGGATTTCCGGTTTTATCTGCGCAAACTTTCACAAGAAGAAGCCGAGCGCCTTCCCGTCGAAGATTACGTGGCGGAGCTCGTCCAGAAACCGCTCCCGGCCTGGTCCGAAGATGAGTTCCACACCGTCAGCGAATTTTATTTCGCTCAGCGCGACGAAGCATCTCGCCAACTCAAGGCTCAGATTCCTCCGTTGAATGAAGAACTCGAACGGCTTTCGAAGGATGGTGCCATCGCCGTGGTAAGCGAGGAAGGACCGGGGCTTGCTTACGCGGATGTTCTTCACCGCGGTGCATTTGGTTCCCGGATCGAACGCGTACGGCCGGGCGTTCCCCACTTTTTGCCTCCCCTGCCTCCCGGTGCGCCACTGGACCGCCGCGGATTGGCGGAGTGGACGGTCAGCGAATCTAATCCCCTGACTGCGCGAGTGACCGTCAATCGCATGTGGGCTGAACTTTTTGGAACGGGGCTGGTCGAAACGACGGAAGATTTTGGAGTGATGGGCGGACGGCCCAGCCATCCGGAACTCCTGGATTGGCTCGCGGTGGATTTTCGCGAAAACGGGTGGGACGTTAAGCGCTTTTACAAGCAGTTGGTCCTGTCGGCGACCTATCGCCAATCCACGCGGACCACGCGGCAGTTGCTCGAAATCGATCCGAAGAACCGCCTGCTGGCTCGCGGCGCGCGCTTCCGCATGGACGGCGAAATGCTTCGCGACACCGCATTGGCGGCCAGCGGCCTTCTCGTTGAGAAAATTGGCGGCCCGAGCGTAAAGCCATATCAACCGGCCGGTGTTTGGGAAGCCGGCAGCCATCAAGGCAGCGACACCAAAGCCTACGTCCAAGATCATGGAGATGCTTTATACCGGCGCAGCCTTTACACCTTTTGGAAGCGCATGGCGACAATGCCCGATATGGACACGTTGGACGCGCCCGTGCATGATGCTGCCTGTACCCGCCGTCAGCGCACCGACACTCCATTGCAGGCCCTTGTCCTGATGAACGATCCTCTGTGGCTCGAAGCTTCACGACACTTGGCGGAGCGCGTAATCCACAAATCGGGAGAGACCGACGCGCGCCTTGGCTATCTGGGAGAATTGTTGCTCGCCCGCCCGTGGCAGCCTCGCGAACAGGTCGTTCTGAAAACTGCACTACAAAAGTTCCAGAGTAGTTATGCGCACGAAAAATCCCGTGCCGAAGAACTTCTGAAAGTAGGCGAGAGCACTCGCGATGCAAACATCCAGCCGGAGGAACTTGCTTCCTGGATGCTGGTTGCCAGCGCCGCGATGAATCTCGATTCGGTGTTGAACAAATGAAACCACACGACAACAGTCCCTGCGAAAAATGCTGCGATCACGGCGGCAATGGGCCAACGGTCTACGACCTTCCCATACCGATTGAGCTGCGCGAAGAATGGCGGCGTCTGGCAACGCGCAGGCACTTTCTCGGAAAAATGGGCAAGACGCTTGGCTGGGCGAGCCTCGCTACTTTGCTTGGCGATGCATTGATGCCCGGCGCTAGCAGAGCGGCAACTGATTCGTCGCCGGCTTCGTCCGGCCATTACGTGCCAGACTTTCCGCCCAAAGCTAAGCGCGCCATCTACCTCTTTATGTCCGGTGCGCCGCCTCAGATGGATTTGTGGGATTACAAGCCGCGGCTTGCAAGTCTCTACGATAAGGACCTGCCCGAATCCGTGCGCGGCAATCAAGCGCTCACAGGCATGACCGCCGGCCAGGCGCGCTTTCCCATCGCGCCTTCGCACTGGGGTTTTTCGCAACAAGGTAAATCCGGAACTTGGGTGAGCGATTTGCTCCCTTGGACGGGCCGACTTGTAGACGATCTCACGCTCGTACACTCCTTGCAGACGGACGCAATTAATCACGAGCCGGCGATTCTGCTGATGAATACGGGAAACATGGTGCCCGGCAAGCCATCGATGGGGTCGTGGATTTCTTACGGACTCGGCAGCATGAACGAAAACCTGCCCACGTTTGTCGTGCTCAACTCGCTGACTCTTCCCGGCACCGATTTGCAACCCATCGCTCCCAAACTGTGGAGCAGCGGATTTCTTTCGAACGAATATGCCGGCGTCGCCTTCCGTTCCCAGGGAGAGCCGGTGCTTTATCTTGGCGATCCGCAAGGCATGACTCGCGAAACGCGCCGCGCACTCATCGACGCTGTGAACGGAATCAATCAAATAACCTCGGAAGAAGTGGGCGACCCGGAGACTCACGCCCGCATTCATCAATACGAAATGGCATTCCGCATGCAAACGTCACTGCCTGAGCTCACCGATATGCGTGACGAACCGGACAGCACGTGGACTCTATACGGCGACGAAGCAAAGCAGGCCGGCACCTTTGCTTACAACTGCCTGCTGGCGCGCCGCATGGCTGAGCGCGGCGTGCGATTCACGCAGATCTATCAGCGCGGGTGGGATGTCCATTCGAACGCCGTCGGCAACTTGCCTAAGCTGTGCGCCGCGACGGATCGCGCGTCCTACGCTCTCGTCACCGATTTGAAGCGCCGCGGACTACTGGATGACACTCTGGTACTTTGGGGCGGCGAATTCGGCCGTACCGTTTACAGCCAGGGCGGACTTTCAAAAGAAAATTACGGCCGCGACCATCATCCCCGTTGCTTCACAGTCTGGTTGGCAGGCGGCGGCACCAAACCGGGAATTGCCCACGGTGTGACGGATGATTTTTGCTATAACGTCTTGAAAGATCCCGTTCACGTGCGCAATTTCAACGCGACCGTACTCCGCTTGCTCGGCATCAATCACGAAAGACTCACGTTCAAGTTTCAGGGTCTCGAACAAAAGTTGACTGGCGTCGTTCCCGCAAAAGTCGTCCCGGAGCTGATCGCGTGAAATCGACTTCTCGTCGCTCCTTTCTCTCTGGTTGCTCCAAGCTGGCCGTTGCAGCCGCCATGCCTCGCTTCCATGTGGTGCACGCGTCGGACAAATCCGGCCAACGTTTGCCGGTCGTCGGCTCCGGAATTCATACCTATGAATGTGTGCACGACTGGCTAGTTCCGCCAGATGGTCTCGTTTGGGGCGACACTCACGGCCTCTCTCAAGATGAGCAAGGCCGCATCTATGTCGCTCATACGGTTAACAAGTCGAGCATGCGAGGAGAGTCGGTCGTGGTGTACGACGCCGACGGACGTTTCATCCGCGCGTTTGGCGAGGAATTTCGCGGTGGCGCGCACGGCCTTGGTCTGCGCCGCGAACCGGAAGGCGAGCTACTCTATCACTGCGACATTAACCGCTGCAAAATCGTGAAGACTACTCTCGATGGAAAGCCGGTTTGGTCCCACGGCTATCCCCGCGAAGATGAGGCCTATGCCGCACGGCCAATCGATTTTGTCCCGACCAATGTCGCCTTTGCTCCGAACGGCGATTTCTTTGTCGGTGACGGATACGGCTCGCATCACGTTCTCCGCTTCTCGCGAACCGGCAAGTTCCTTGGAGAAATTGGCCGGCCGGGCCACGGAGAAGGTGAATTCGATACGCCTCATGGCTTGTGGGTCGACTCTCGCGGGAAAGAACCGGTGCTGCTCGTCGCCGATCGCGGGAACCGGCGCATTCAGGCTTTCACGCTAGCTGGCGCCCACGTCCGCACCATCAAGGACGAAGCCCATTTGCGAATGCCCTGCCACTTTCATATTCAAGGCGATTGGATGGTTTGCCCGGACCTTGACAGTCAGGTTTGCATCCTCGATCGCTACTACAATGTGGCCGCACAATTGGGCGATGGTAAAGCGGCGAACGGAGACGTCGGTTCTCGCCGAAATCAGTCGCGGAACGAATTTACGCCGGGACAATTCATCACCCCGCACGCAGCGATCTTCCTTCGCGGCGGCAACGTCCTCGTTGCCGAGTGGTTGCCGATCGGGCGCATCACGTTATTGCGGCGCGTCTGAGGCTGAATGTTTTCTCGCCCTCGGCTGTGGCTCATTGCACTCGGCGCCGTATTCATTCTCGTTCTAGCATGGGTATTGCTTCATGCTCCGCCTGACGGCATCGAACACGGAGAGCTCAGTCAGTTCGTCGGACGCTTTCATCCGCTCGTCGTTCATCTTCCGATTGCACTTTTGCTACTCGTCCCGCTTCTGGAAGGTATCGGCCTCTTTCGCCGATGGAATCATCTGCGCGAATCGGCGGGTTTTGTTCTCCTCCTCTCTTCCATCAGCGCCTTCGTCGCGGTCTTCCTCGGCTGGCTTCTCGCCTGGAGCGGTGGCTACGAAGGAAAACTCGTTATCAGTCACATGTGGGGCGGATTTTCGCTCGCCGTTGCCCTCTTTCTCTGCTGCCTTTTGCGCCTCTGGGACATTCGCGCTTATCGAATCGCTCTTCTTGCCACGCTCGCTCTCCTGATCTGGACCAGCGACAAGGGTGGAAAGCTTACGCACGGTGAATCGTTCATGACGCGCCATATGCCGGACACTTTGCGTTCATTGCTCCATGTGCCAGCCACGTCAACGAAAGTCCGGCCGACAGTCAAAACGCCGGGAACAGCTCTCACAAACGCCAACGTCCTGGCATCTCCTTCCGCAACATTCTATGCAGCGCGAGTCGCTCCTGTCTTTGAAGAGAAATGCACGATTTGCCATAACGCAGAAAAAAGAAAAGGCAAACTCCGCCTCGACTCTTTCGAAAACGTGATGCGCGGCGGCAAGGACGGCATCGTCATAAAGCCCGGAGACCCCAGCCACAGCGAACTCTTCCGCCGCATCAATTTGGTGCCGGAAGAAAAAGACTTCATGCCGACGGATGGCAAACCGCCCCTGACAGCCTCGGAAATCAAAGTCATCGAACTGTGGATCGCGTCCGGAGCCACAAATACTTTGCCCGAACTCGAAGTTCGGGGCGCTCCGCCTCCTCCAAAACCGACATCCCCCGCTTTACCCTTAGCCAAAGACTATCGTCCTCAATTGAAAACAGTTTCCTCGCTCGAGCAAGAACTCGGCGTGCGTCTTGTTCCCCGTTCGCAAAATCCAACAGACGGTTTGATCCTGCGGACCGTCAGCACTCCAGAACGTTGCGATGACAAAACCCTCGTTCGACTCAAATCCATTGGTGATCTCATTGTAGACGCCGAGTTAGCACGCACGAAAGTTACGGATCAGGGCCTCAGAGTATTGGCGACTTTTTCGAATCTTCGTTCTATCGATCTTGCGCACACCAATGTCACCTCCGCCGGTGTGCCACTCCTCGCCCGCCTCAATCATCTGGAGACGCTCAATCTGACGGCGACACCAGTCGACGATGCTGGGATCGTCGCGCTTCGCCACAAGCAATCGCTCAAGCGGCTCTATCTTTTCGAGACAAAATGCACCGTCCAGTTCGGAACGGAACCAAACAAAACGCGGCCATAGCTGTTTCTTGCTCCGTCGCGACGCATACGCGCAACTGCTGATGACAGTATGGTTGCTGTTTCAATCGGTTGGATTGGTAGGCGGCGGTGGGAGTCGAATTGTTGACGCAAATTTCCAGCGGAGACACTGGTTTTTCGTTCGAAGCGTGAACATGAAGTTCTGGCCTAAGTAGTTGTGTTTGTGAGAGATTAGGGAGAGAGCGCCCGTAGCTCAGTTGGATAGAGCATCTGCCTTCTAAGCAGAGGGTCGGGAGTTCGAGTCTCCCCGGGCGCGCCACTTC